>Ga0255348_1000088_pt1 | contig 49036 bp, 52 predicted proteins | sample CBST25v5metaG_FD_189945 | JGI IMG/M metagenome (GOLD analysis project Ga0255348, IMG submission 189945) | Peat soil microbial communities from Stordalen Mire, Sweden - C.B.S.T-25.v5 | ecosystem: Environmental > Terrestrial > Soil > Wetlands > Peat | place: Sweden: Norrbotten County, Stordalen... | reverse complement strand
CGACAACGTGGAGCTGACGGTGGAGTTGATTACGCCGGTTGCCATGGAAAAGGGCTTGCGCTTCGCCATTCGCGAAGGCGGCCACACGGTCGGCGCGGGCACCCTCTCGGAAATTATCAAGTAATAGCTGACAGCTAACAGCGAACAGCTGGCAGCGCGGTCTTGAAACTGAGAACTGATTGCTGTTAGCTGTTTGCTGAGGAAGATGGATTAGGCATGGTAGGACAGAGAATTCGCATCCGGTTGAAGGCGTACGATTATCGCGTGCTGGACACCTCGACAGGCGAGATTGTGGAGACGGCCAAGCGTACTGGAGCAACGGTAGCCGGCCCGATTCCCTTGCCGACGATCAAGAACAAGTATTGTGTGCTGCGCTCTCCGCATGTCGACAAGAAGTCGCGTGAGGCCTTTGAGATTCGCACGCACAAGCGGCTGATCGACATCATCGAACCGACGCAACAGACCGTGGACGCGCTGATGAAGCTCGACCTGCCGGCGGGTGTCGATGTCGAGATCAAGGCATTCGAAAAGTAGCTGACAGCGAACAGTTGACAGCGAACAGCTCGCAGCCCGCAAAGGGCTCCGGCAGTGCGGTGAAAACTTCATCGCATGATGAGGGAAGGAAGACATGGCAGTTACAGGCATTTTGGGTAAAAAGATCGGCATGACGCAGGTCTTCGATGAAAAGGGCAACGTGCATCCGATTACGGTGCTGCAGGCAGGCCCTTGCGTGATTACGCAACTGAAGACGCTGGCCAAGGACGGTTATGAGGCAGCACAGATTGGTCTGGTCGAGTTCGTCAAGGCCAAGAACGTAACCAAGCCGCAGGCCGGGCATCTTGCCAAGACCGAAGCGCCGCCGATGAAGGTCATCAAGGAAGTGGATCTTGAGGCGGATGCGGAAGGTGCAGTGGGTGTGAAGGCTGGCGACCGGGTTCTGGTCGACATCTTTTCCGATGCCAGCTTTGTGGACGTGATTGGCACCTCCAAGGGCCGTGGTTTTGCGGGCGTTGTCAAGCGGCACAAGTTTGGCGGCGGTCTGGCGACTCACGGACATATGTTCCAGGTGCAGGGTTCGATTGGCGCGTCCAGTTATCCCTCGCGTGTTTTCCCTGGTCAGCGTATGCCTGGCCACATGGGTGCGGCACAGATTACGGTGCGCAACCTGCGCATTCGCGGCATTGACCTGGAAGAGAATCTTCTGATGGTCGAAGGCGCAGTCCCTGGATCGCGGGAAGGTTACGTGCTGATTTCCAAGGCCAAGATTCCGCCGCGCGAGCGTCGTGGATTTGCTGGCTCCGGCACGGTCGATCCGTTGAAGGCTTCCAAGAAGGCTGGCGGCAAGCGTAAGTAGCGTCAGTGGTGCCGCTTGTCGCGGAGCCAATCGCGCCCTTCGGGCGCAAGACAAGATTGAAGCCAGGGAAGCCCCTGGCGGAAGAAGAAGAAGATGGCAAACGTGGATGTATTGAATCTTAACGGTGACAAGGTGGGCACGCTGGAACTGTCCGATGCGCTTTTCGGGCCTGACCAGGTGAACGAGGCCCTGCTGTGGGAGGCGGTGAAGCAGTATCGCGCTTCGCTGCGCCAGGGAACGGCCGCCACCAAGAGCCGCACCGAGGTAGCCGGTTCCGGCAAGAAGCTGTGGAAGCAGAAGGGCACGGGCCGGGCTCGCATCGGTTCCGTCCGTTCGGCTCTGTGGCGTCATGGCTATACCGTGCACGGACCCCAGCCGCGCAGTTATGACTACGCCTTTCCGCGCAAGAAGTTGCTTGGGGCGCTGCGCTCGGCCCTAGCCGCCAAGCTGGCCGATGGCAAGCTGACGGTGGTCGATTCGCTGGAGATCAAAGAAGGCAAGAGCAAGCTCTATCGCGCGGCGCTGACCAAGCTCGACGTGACGCGTACGGCTCTGCTGGTTGAGAACAGCAAGACACTCAGCCGGGGCCTGCTGCTGGGAGCGCGCAACCTGAAGGGCGTCGAACTGGTGCTCAACAATGAAGTGCACCCCTATGATCTGCTTCGTTATGAGCGGGCCATTTTCTCGACGGCCGCCATTGAGCAGTTGACCGAGATGCTCGAGAAGACCGCGTCGAAGCGCAAGCTCGCCGCGCAGACGGAGGTCGCCTGATGTCGACACTTTATAGCGTGATTCATCGCCCGCTGATTACCGAAAAGGGATTGAGTGTGAAGGAGACCGAAGGGACGCTGGTTTTTGAGGTCGCTCCCGATGCTACCAAGACCGAGGTCAAGCAGGCTGTCGAGGCGCTCTTCAAGGTGAAGGTCGCGGCGGTTCGCACGGCCAACGTGCTGGGCAAGGAACGGCGCCGTGGCAAGTTCACCGGCTTCCGTCCCGACTGGAAGAAGGCTTATGTCCGGCTGAAGGCCGGCCAGAAACTGCCCGAGTACGTGAGCAACCTGTAGGGCAGCTTCTAGCTGCTGGCCTCTGGCTTCCAGTTTTTATGCGAAGACGGAGCGCGGGGAACGAAATTGAACGTGAGCAGGATGGGCCATGAGCATCGGGCTTATCAAGCAAGACGAGCTAGAGGCTAGAAGCTAGCAGCTAGAAGCTCGTGAAGGACAAAGACGATGGCAATCAAGACATACAGACCGGTAACGCCGACCTTGCGCTTCAAGACCACGCAGGTCAACGACGACATTACGACGTCGAAGCCGCATAAGGCGCTGCTGGCCGTTTGCAAGCGTACGGGCGGCCGCCGCAATTCGGGCGATATGACCATCCGTCATCAGGGCGGCGGTCACAAGAAGATGTTGCGCCTGATCGACTTCAAGCGTGAAAAGTACGGTGTGCCGGGACGGGTGGCGACCATTGAGTATGATCCCGGCCGTTCGGCGCGCATCGCGCTGGTGCATTATGCCGATGGCGAGAAGCGCTACATTTTGCAGCCGGTAGGGCTGAAGGTGGGTGCGACCATCAGCTCGGGCCCCGATGCCGACATTTTGGTGGGCAACGCGTTGCCGCTCAAGAGCATTCCCTCGGGCACCACGGTGCATGCAATTGAGTTGAAGCCGGGCAAGGGTGCGCAGATGGCGCGTTCGGCCGGAACGCAGGCTCAGTTGATTGCCAAGGAGGGCGATTACGCCCTACTGAAGCTGCCTTCGGGCGAGACCCGCAAGGTGCTGGCCGACTGCATGGCAACGATTGGCCAGGTGGGCAATACGGACCATGAGAATATTTCCATCGGCAAGGCGGGACGCAACCGCTGGAGGGGCATTCGCCCGGCCAATCGTGGTGTCGTTATGAACCCGGTGGATCACCCGCATGGCGGCGGCGAGGGCAAGACTTCGGGCGGCCGTAACCCGGTGACCCCGTGGGGCCAGCCGACACGCGGCTACAAGACTCGCAATAATAAGCGGACAGACGCCTTTATCGTCAGCCGCCGGGCGAAGTAGGAAAGGCAGCTTTTAGCTTCTAGCTTTCGGCTTCTAGCTAAAAATGCGGCAAACAGAGTTTAAGGCAATAGCTGGGCATCTGGTTTGGACAAAGCAAGCCGGAGGCTGTGAGCTAGGAGCTAGGAGCTGTTTTTATGGCACGTTCGATGAAGAAGGGCCCGTTCGTAGATGCGCACCTGGCCGTAAAGATTGAGGTGCTCAACCAGGCCAACGACAAGAAGGTAGTCAAGACCTGGTCGCGCCGTTCGACGATCTTTCCGGAGTTTGTGGGCCACACGATCGCGGTGCACAACGGCAGGAAGTTCGTTCCAGTGTATGTGACTGAGAACATGGTGGGCCACAAGCTGGGTGAGTTTGCGCCGACGCGTCTTTTCAAAGGGCATACGGCGAGTGGCAAGGCTTCGGCCGAGTCCGCAGTAAAGCCGCGGGCGTAGAGAAGAGATTTAGAGCGCACGAGGCTTTGGCCTCGGATTTTAGGGCTCCGGCATTGACTCCGGAGGCGCAAGAGAGATTGAGGAAGGCATACCAATGGCAGTCGAGACAAAGGAATACCGGGCCGAGGCCAAGTTCCAGCGCGTGTCGCCGCAAAAGGTGCGGCTGGTGCTTGACATGATCAAGGGCCGGGGGGTCGAAGAGGCACTCACGACAACGGCCTTCGCCAAGAAGCGCATTGCCCCGGTGATCCATAAGTTGCTGACATCGGCGGTGGATAACGCCAAGTATGTGGCCGGCGAACAGGGCGTCGATCTCGACGTGGATAACCTCTACGTCAAGCTGGCTCTGGCCAACGATGGACCGCGCCTGAAGCGCATCCGCCCTGCTCCAATGGGCCGGGCGTTTCGCTATCAGCGCAGAACGACGCACATCGTCCTTTCTGTGGCAGAGCGTGAGGCCACTCAAGGCTTGGTGACCAAGGTCGAGGAGCCCGCGAAGGCGCCGAAGGCAACCAAGAAGATCGAGGCGCCGAAGGCAGCCGCCAAGGCACCGAAGGCAACCAAGAAGTCCGAGGAGCCGAAAGCGGCGCCGAAGGCAACCAAGAAAAAGGCCACGAAGCAGGCCTGAAGGGTTTTGAGGAAAAGCATATGGGACAGAAAGTCCATCCTTACGGATTTCGGCTGGGAGTGAACAAGCCGTGGCGTTCACGCTGGTTCTCCGAGCGCGACTATGACAAGCTCCTGGTCGAGGACGTGAAGCTCAAAGCTGAGCTGCGCGACAAGCTGAAAGCCGCCGGCGTCAGTTCGGTTGAGATCGAGCGTCCAGGCAACAAGCTGCGTTTCATCATCCGCACCGCCCGGCCGGGCATTGTAATCGGCCGCAAGGGATCGGAGATTGAAAAGCTCAAGACCGAACTCGGCAAGCGCACCAGCCGCGATGTGTTTATCGACATTGTGGAAGTGAACAAGCCGGAGTTGGACGCGCAGTTGGTTTCGGAGAATATCGCGCTGCAGCTTGAAAAGCGCGTCAGCTTCCGCCGCGCCATGCGCAAGAGCGTGGACTCGGCGCTGCGCTTCGGCTGCAAGGGAATCAAGGTGCGCGTCTCGGGCCGGTTGAATGGCAACGAGATCGCCCGCTCGGAGTGGTATCTGCAGGGGCGTTTGCCTTTGCATACGCTGCGCGCCGACATCGACTATGGCTTCACCGAGGCGCATACGACCTATGGTGTCATCGGCGTGAAGGCATGGATCTATCGCGGCGACATCTACGAGCAGAAGCACCGCCAGACGCAGACGCCTCCGGTGCCGACGTCGGTATTTTAAGGGCAGCGAACAGCTGACAGCGAACAGCTGACAGTTGAATTGCTCCGGGAAAGAAAACTGTTTGCTGTCGGCTGTGAGCTGTCAGCTGGTTTTACGAGGATTTTGCTATGTTGATGCCAAAGAAGGTGAAGTACCGCAAGCAGCAGAAGGGCAAGCGCCGCGGGAAGGCATGGCGCGGTTCTTCGATTTCGTTCGGTGAATACGGCCTGCGGGTTATGGAGTGCGGCTACATCACCGACCGGCAGATCGAAGCCAGCCGTATTGCGATGACCCGCTTCATCAAGCGCGGCGGCAAGATCTGGCTGCGTTTGTTCCCGGACAAGCCGATCACCACCAAGCCGGCTGAAGTCCGAATGGGATCGGGCAAGGGCGCGCTGGACCATTGGGTTGCCGTGGTGCGGCCGGGCAAGATCCTGTTCGAGATGGAAGGCGTGGATCAGGCGACGGCGCGGGAAGCGATGCGTTTGGCGTCGAACAAGCTGCCCTTGCTGACCAAGTTTGTGATGCGGCCAGGCACCGAACGGGTTGCGGCCGCTGTCAAGTAGGACAGCTTTTAGCTTCCGTCTGGAAGTGGCAAGCGAAGATGGTTTACGGAAAATGGGCTGGAAGCCAGAGGCTGGCGGCTCGTTGGAGAGAGAAACACGATGGAACTCGCAAAGATTCGCAGTTTGAGCGACGAAGAATTGACTCATCAGGAGAAGACAGCCTCCGAGGAGTTGTTCCGGCTTCGCTTTCAGGTCTCGCTGGGGCAGAACGACGGAGTGAAGAAGCTCCGCCAAACGCGCAAGGAGATCGCCCAAATCAAGACCGTTGCCCGCGAGCGCGAGCTGGGTCTGCATGGCGCGGTTTCGGATGCCAAGAAGGGAGCCGCTCAATGACGACAACGGCGACAGAAGCGGTGCAAACACCAGCGACCACAGGGGCGCGGCGCAACGAGAAGGTTGGTCAGGTCGTATCGACCAAGATGGAAAAGACCATTGTGGTCGCCGTCGAGATGCGCAAGATCCACGCGAAGTACAAGCGGGTCGTGCGTTCGACGAAGAAATTTTATGCTCACGACGAGCAGAGTTCCGCGCGACTGGGTGATGTGGTCCGTATTCGCGAGACCCGTCCGCTCAGCAAGCTGAAGCGGTGGACTCTGGAAGAAATTGTCAGGCGCTCGACCCTCGGTCAACTTGAGGACGCCGCGCCCAAGGCTGCCAACGAACTCGCAGGCGAGTAAGGAGAAGAATCCATGGCTGTGCAAATGAGAACCATGCTCGCGGTGGCCGACAACTCCGGCGCGCGCAAGCTGCAAGTGATTCTGCCGCTGGGCGGCGGACTGGGCCTGAAGGCCGGTCTCGGTGACATCGTGACCGCTGCTGTGAAGGAATCCTCTCCCGACGGAACGGTAAAAAAGGGAACGGTGGTCAAGGCGGTTATCGTTCGGACTCGTCTGGCGCATCGGCGTCGCGATGGCAGCTACATTCGTTTCGATGAGAATGCCGCCGTGGTGGTTGACGACAATCATGAGCCGGTGGGCACGCGCGTTTTCGGGCCGGTGGCTCGCGAACTGCGCGACAAGAAGTTTCTGAAGATTGTTTCGCTGGCCCCCGAAGTGGTTTAGAAGCAGCGGACAGTGGACAGCTAACAGTAAACAGTTTAAAAGCTGGTGACCGTTGGCTGATAGCTGATAACTGCTAGCTGTTCTTGGAGAAAAGATGCCGAGCTTGAAGATTCATCGCAACGATACGGTTAAGATCATTACTGGCTCTGACCGTGGCAAGACGGGCCGCGTGCTGCGCGTTTTTCCCGAAAACAAGACCGTGCTGGTGGAGCATGTGCGCGTGGTCAAGAAGACGGTTTCCAGCAAGCAGGGCACGCGGACCAAGGGCGGCATTGCCGAGCAGGAATCGCCGATCGATGTTTCCAATGTCGCGCTGGTTTGCCCCAATTGCGGCCCGGCGCGCGTAGGGTTTAAGGTCGAGGGCGACGTCAAGACGCGCATTTGTAAGAAGTGCGGTCAGGAATTGCCGACCAAGAAGTAGAGGGATCCCAAGCCGATCTGGAGAGATACGCGAAAGCGAATCGCAAAGGACGGCCAACCCCTTCCGCAACGGTAAACGGCCGAGAGGGCCACTCCGGGCGCCGGAAGAAAGAGAGCAAGCATTATGGTTGCAAGGCTGAAAGAGAAGTATCACAAGGAAATCAAGCAGGCTCTGAAGAAGGAGCTCGGGCTTGAGAATGCGATGGCGGTTCCGGAACTGAAGAAGATCGTTATCAACATGGGACTGGGCGAGGCCACGCAGAACACCAAACTGCTGGACCCGCTGGTGGCCGATCTGGCGGCGATTGCCGGGCAGAAGCCGGTGACCACCAAGGCGAAGAAGTCGATTGCGGCTTTCAAGGTCAGGGAAGGCCAGTCGATCGGCGCGATGGTGACCTTGCGCAACGAAAAGGCCTATGAGTTCCTGGACCGGCTGATTTCGACGGCGCTGCCGAGGGTACGCGATTTTCACGGCGTTTCCACCAAGAGTTTTGACGGGCGCGGCAACTACACGCTTGGGCTGCGCGATCAGCTCATCTTCCCGGAGATCGATTATTCGAAGGTGGAGAAGCTGAAGGGCATGAACATCACCATCGTGACTACGGCGAAGGATGACAACCAGGCGCGCGCGCTGCTGAAGCACTTCGGAATGCCCTTCCGTCAGGGCGCATAAGAACGATTCTCGCGGTTCGCTTTCAGCCTTTCGTTACTTCGGGGCAGAGCGGGCATCCGAGGCAAAACAAGATTGGCGATGTTCTTTGCGCATGAGGCCAGGGCCGGCGGGGAACAGGCTGAAAGCTAGAAGTTGATAGCGGGGGTTCAAAAGGATTTATGGCAACTACAGCAAAAAGGGTGAAGGACGCGCGGAAGCCGAAGTTCAGCTCCCGCAAGCACAATCGGTGCCATCTCTGCGGGCGGCCGCGTGGTTTCCTGCGCAAGTTTGGCATCTGCCGCTTGTGTTTCCGGGCTCTGGCGCTCAAGGGCGAGATCCCCGGCGTCGTCAAGTCGAGCTGGTAGCAGTTCAGTTGACAGCTAGCAGCTGTTTACACTGAGACTATGACTAGGTGACGTAAGTTGAACCGCGGTGAGCTGAATGACTGATAGTTTTTAGCTGTCTGCTGTTTGCCGCAACGAGGACATTCCCGCGGGTTCTCCTCTGAATCCTGTGCAAGCAGGACGGGGAGCGAACGGGGGATGAAGGAGAAGGAATGAGTTTGACCGACCCAGTAGCCGATTTTCTGACGCGGATCCGGAATTCGATCCGGGCGCGTCATCAGAAGCTGGATGTTCCGGCTTCGAAGCTGAAGGCAGAGATTGCCCGCATCCTCAAGGAAGAGGGCTATATCTCGAATTACAAGACACAGGAAGAGGACGGCAAGCCGGTTCTCCGCGTTTATCTGAAGTATGCGGGCACCGAAGCAGCTATCCGCGACTTGGCGCGTGTTTCGCGTCCCGGCTGCCGTGTCTATGTCGCCCACGACGAGATCAAGCGCGTTCAGGGCGGTTTGGGCATTTCGATCATGACGACGCCCAAGGGCGTGATGACCGGTCGTCAGGCGCGCCGCGAGGGTGTCGGCGGCGAACTGCTCTGCGAAGTTTGGTAAGTGCAGCGAGCAGCAGATAGCTTACAGCAAACAGTTGGTGGAGAAAAATCGACTGTTCGCTGTAAGATCATGCCTGTTAGCTGTTTACGGGCTGCAGTGGAACGATGAGACACAGAAGCCAACAACTGTTTTCTGAAAGCTGTTCGCTATAAGCTGTTTTTTCGGGACTCGCAAGCCAGAAAAAAAGGATTGATTCAATGTCGCGTATTGGAAGAAAACTCATTCCGCTGCCCGCGGGCGTCAAGTATCAGGTTGAGGGCAACAAGGTTCTGGTTGAAGGGCCCAAGGGCAAGGTTTCGGCGCTGATTGCGACGGGCATTACCTTGGAAACCAAGGACGGCGTTCTGCATGTCATCCGTGAGAATGACAGCCAGGCGGCTGTGCATGGGCTGACGCGCGCACTGGTTTTCAACGCGGTGCAGGGCGTTACCGAAGGCTGGAAGAAGGAACTGGATATTGTGGGTATCGGCTATCGCGCCGAACTGAAGGGCAAGGGAACGGTGGTTTTCACCCTTGGCTATTCGCACCCGATTGAGTTTCCGCTGCCGACCGGCATCGACGTCACGATTGACCCCAAGCAGCTTCATCTGACCATCTCCGGCGTCGACCGCCAGAAGGTCGGCCAAGTGGCAGCCGATATGCGTTCGCTGCGCAAGCCCGATCCGTACAAGAACAAGGGCGTGCGTTATTCGGATGAGAAGCTGAAGAAGAAGGCCGGCAAGACGGGCGCCAAGTAAGCTGACAGCGAACAGAAGGCAGCTTACAGTTCGAGAAGACTGAAGAAACTGTTTGCTGTTCGCTGATAACTGTTAGCTGAATCACAACCGAACGGAGCCGCAGGGCGGCTCCGCTGATAGGAACGAGAGACAATGATCACGCTTACCAAGAGAAACGCAATTCGCCAGCGCGTTCATGCGCGCATCCGGCAGAAGCTGGCTGGCACGGCAGAGCGGCCGCGGCTGAACGTTTACCGCTCGCTCACTCACATTTACGCGCAGGTGATTGACGACCAGAAGGGCGAGACGCTGGTTTCGGCCTCGACGCTGGCTCTGAAGATCAAGACCGGCGGGAACGTGGCGGCGGCCAAGGAAGTTGGCAAGGCCGTGGCGGAACTGGCTGTGAAGCAGGGCGTCAAGAAGGTGGTCTTCGATCGTGGCGGCTACCTCTATCACGGGCGTATCAAGGCTCTGGCCGACGCAGCACGCGAGGCTGGCCTCGAGTTCTAGTTAAGCAGCAGACAGCTAACAGCAGACAGCTAACAGTTTAGGAGCTGTCAAGGCCTGGGAACTGTAAGCTGCAGACTGTTAGCTGTTAGCTGAAGAAGAGACGAGAGAGCAATGACGATTTTGAAAAAGAAACTCGATCCGAACCAGTACAACCTGAAGGATCAGGTTGTGTCCATCAATCGCGTGACCAAAGTGGTCAAGGGCGGCAAGAATATGTCGTTCGCCGCGTTGGTGATCGTGGGCGACCCCGCCGCAGGCGTGGTCGGTCATGGCGCGGGCAAGGCCAAGGAAGTTCCCCAGGCGATTCGCAAGGGTGTCGAGGCGGCCAAGAAGAATTTGATCCACGTTAATCTGACCGAGACCACGATTCCGCATCTGGTTGTGGGCCGTTTTGGCGCGGGCGAAGTGCTGCTGAAGCCGGCTCCCGAAGGTACAGGCGTGATTGCCGGCGGTGCAGTTCGCGCGGTGATGACTTCGGTCGGAGTGCAGAATGTGCTCACCAAGTGCCTGGGGTCGCCCAATCCCCACAACGTTGTCAAGGCTACCTTCGATGCGCTGGAGCAGTTGCGCGACCGGGCTGAAGTGGCCAATCTACGCGGCAAGTCCGTCGAGGAGCTCTAATCCATGGCGAAAGAAAAAACAATTCGCATTGAGTATTATCGTTCGCAAAACTCGACGCCTCAGAAGCACAGGGCTGTGGTGAAGGGGCTTGGCTTTACGCGGCTCAATCAGATCGTCGAGCGCGAGGATACGGTTGCCATCCGCGGCATGGTCAAGGCCATTCCGTACTTGGTCCGCATCTTGGAAGACTAACAAAAGTGAACAGTGAGCAGTAGACAGTGGCCAGTAAAATCACTGGTTGAAGCAGAAATCACTGACCAATGCATCACAACGCGAGTCGACAGGCGCTTCTGAGCCTGTCAGGCGTTAGAGCGAGGAAAAAATGGCAAGGAATCTATCGAATCTGCGCGCTCCCAAGAAGGCCAATACAGGGAGCAAGCGCGTGGGCCGGGGCATGGGATCCGGCATGGGCAAAACCTCAACCCGCGGCCACAAGGGCCAAGGTTCGCGCTCCGGTTCTCACTTGATGCGCGGTTTTGAGGGCGGCCAGATGCCGCTGCATCGCCGTATGCCCAAGCATGGCTTCACCAATATCTTCCGCACCGAATATACGGTCGTGAACCTGGACCGTCTTGCCGAGAGCATTGAGGGCAAGAATCTCACAGAGATCGGCTTGGACGACTACAAGAAGCTCGGCCTCTCGTCGAGCAAGAAGGCGTTGATCAAGATTCTCGGCTCAGGAGAATTGACGGCGGCGCTGACCATCCAGGCGCACAAGTTCTCCAAGTCCGCGATCGAAAAAATCGAGAAGGCCGGCGGCAAGGCCGTGATTCTCGGTGGGCCGGTCGCACCGGCTGCTTCCAAGGCTTAGTACGTTTTCAGTGGGCTTCCTGATGAATTCGGGAAGCCTGCTTCATTGAGGACGACAGAAGCGGCCCTGCACGGGTAAGATGGTCAGTGGCAAAGATTCGAATGGCGGCAAACGCCTGAAGCGGATAAAACAATCATGCTTGAGAAGTTCCTTAATATCTTCCGAATTCCAGATCTGCGCAAGCGGGTGCTGTTCATGTTCGGCATTCTGGCCATCTATCGGCTGGGTGCCTTCATTCCCACGCCGGGCGTCGACACCCATCTGCTGGACCAGATGTTCAACTCGCAGAATGGTTCGGCTCTTGGCTTGATGGATTTGTTCGGCGGCGGCAACCTGCGCCGCATGACCATTTTCGCCCTGGGCATCATGCCCTATATCACGGCTTCGATCATCTTTCAGTTGCTGACCGTGGTCTATGAACCGCTGGCGCGGATCCAGAAGGAAGGCGAGCTGGGACGGCGCAAGATCACCCAGTGGACGCGCTACATGACGGTGATTCTGGCGGCCCTGCAGGCGATCGGCATTGCCGCGATTCTCACCAAGCAGGGGTTGGCCCTGCATCCGGGCATCGGCTTCAGCCTGATGACCGTACTGACGCTGACCACCGGATCGGCCTTCATCATGTGGCTGGGCGAGCAGATCACGGATCGCGGCATCGGCAACGGCATGAGCCTGCTGATTTTTGCCGGCATTATTGCCGGACTGCCTCGCGGCGTGGGCGACCTCATTCAGAAGGTTCAGACCAACCAGTGGGGATCGTTCACCATCGTTGCGGTGCTTTTACTGGTTGTGGGCATGGCGGCCGTGGTGGCCTTCATTGTCTATGTCGAGCGGAGTGAACGGCGCATTCCCATCCAGAGTGCGCGGCGCATTGTTGGCCGGCGGATGATGGGCGGCCAATCCAGCCACCTGCCTCTAAAGGTAAACTCCGGCGGCGTCATGCCGGTCATCTTCGCAGCCTCGATTCTTTCCGCTCCGATGATGCTTGCGCAAACCGAGTACATGCAGAACAGCCGGTTCTGGCAGCCTGTCATGCAGGCGCTGCAACCCGGCTATCCGTGGTATGAGCTTCTGTATATGCTGGGTATCATCTTCTTTGCCTATTTCTACGTTTCCATCATTATGAAGCCGGACGACATCGCGGATAACTTCCGCAAGTCGGGTTCGTTCATCCCGGGAATCCGTCCGGGCAAGCGCACCTCGGACTTCATCAATGACATTCTCACGCGCATTACGCTGGTCGGCGCGCTGTATCTGATTGTGATTTCGCTGGTCCCGACCTTCCTGATTTCGGGCATCCGTTTCGATAAGCTGTTTCTTGTTGGCAGCCTATTCGAGAGAATGCCGGCTTGGGTGACGCACGGCTTGAACGTCAACTTCTACTTTGGTGGCACCTCGCTGCTTATTGTGGTGGGTGTGGCCATGGATACTGTCAATCAGATCGAATCGCAATTGATCATGCGCCACTATGACGGATTTTCACCGCGCTCCGGTCGCATTCGCGGAAGGAAAACTTGGTAATGTCTTCTTCTGGAAGCGCAGTTGGGCAGGGAGAAAAGGTGGGGCCCGGGCCGGTTCTTTTGCTGGGAGCTCCGGGCGTGGGCAAGGGAACTCAAGCCAAGGAACTGATCAAGTTCTGGGGCATTCCACATATTTCGACCGGCGACCTGCTCCGTGGCAATGTCGCCAAAGGCACCGAACTGGGCCAGAAAGCCAAGGAGATCATGGGGCGCGGGGATCTGGTTCCTGACGAACTGGTCAACGAGATGGTGGCTGCAAGGCTCGAAGAGCCGGACACGGCGAGCGGCTACATCCTGGACGGTTTTCCGCGCACGCTTGGGCAGGCGAAATGGCTGGATGAGCGCCTGGAAGCGCAGGCCAAGACGCTGCCGGTGGTTGCTGTGAGCATCCAGGTAGGCTATAATCAACTCCTGCGCCGTATCACCGGGCGCAGGAATTGCCCTGTCTGCCAGAGTATTTACAACGTCCATGTCAAGCCGCCGAAGCGGGATGGTTTATGTGACGCGGATGGCGCGGCGCTGGTGCAGAGAGCCGACGATACGGAAAAGGTCTTCGAGGAGCGCATGCGCGCGTACGAAGCTTCGACCGCGCCGGTTGTGGAGCACTACCGGGCTCAGGGACGTTTTGCGGAAGTGGATGGAGACAGGCCGATTACGGAAATTGCGGCCGGAATTGTTGATGCCGTCGAGCGGTTGCGCAAGTAGCGCGGTCGCACGGCGAGTTTTTGTGGTTGAAGCTGGTTGCCGGATGCCTGCCCAATGGGGCGGCGATGGTCAACTGAAAACAGGATTGCTGAAAGCTGGGTTACCGGGTTGGCAGTTGTACTGAAATCCTCCAAAGAAATCGATAAAATGCGCCTTGCGGGCAAGGCGACTCATGAAGTGCTGGAACTGTTGCGCAGCCATGTGGCGCCGGGCGTCACGACGATGGATTTGGAAAAGATTGCCGTCGACAAGCTGGCCGAGCTGGGGTTAAAGGGCGCATTCCTGGGCTATGGCGGGTATCCTTGTGTGCTGTGCGCTTCGGTCAACAGCGAGGTTGTGCATGGCATCCCGAACCCCAAGCGTGTTCTGAAGGACGGCGATATCGTTTCGCTCGACTTCGGGCTGTTTGTGGACGGATATTGCGGGGATTCTGCCATTACGGTTCCAGTGGGCAAGGTTGACGCGACAACCGCGCGGCTTTTGACTGTGACCGAAAAAAGCCTGTACGCGGGGATTGCGGTTGTACGGCCGGGAGCGACTTTAGGCGATGTTGGCTCCGCCGTTCAGGGTGTGGTCGAAGCCGAAGGTTTTTCGGTTGTACGGGATTTTGTGGGACACGGCATTGGCACCCATATGCACGAAGATCCGCAAGTGCCGAACTATGGGAAAGCTGGACGCGGCATGAAGTTGCGCACCGGGATGGTGATCGCCATCGAGCCCATGGTGAATGTGGGCGGGTCGGATGTTGTGGTTCTGGACGACGGATGGACGACCATTACTGCGGACGGAAGCATGAGCGCTCATTTTGAGCACACGGTAGCGGTGACCGCTGCCGGAGCAAGAATTTTAACCGAGTAAGCACGCTCGGGTAACAGACCGGAGGCGTCAGAAGCGCGCCGGTGAAAGCAGGATGCCGTTTGTCGAAGGAAGATGCGATTGAGGTAATGGCGGTGGTTGTTGAAACGCTGCCGAATGCCATGTTCAAGGTCAGGCTTGAGAATAATCATGAGGCCTTGACGCATGTCTCGGGAAGAATGCGCAAGAACTTCATCAAGATTCTTCCTGGAGACCGTGTGGCCGTGGAGTTGAGCCCCTACGACCTGAATCGCGGGCGGATCGTTTACCGCTACAAGTAGATTTTTCTGAAAAACACCGCGCTCTGGATAGATGTGCGGAGAAGGGCAGCAATCAATGAAAGTCCGTGCATCGGTCAAGAAGATTTGCGTCAAGTGCAAGGTCATCAGGCGCCATGGAGTGGTGCGTGTGATCTGCGAGAACGCAAAGCACAAGCAGCGTCAGGGATAAGTTTCCTGGCAGGATGCGGAACCCTCCAAGGGCCTGCAGGGAGAAATCCCGAGGGCAAGAGGCTAGTTAGCCCGAGTCAAGGCTTGCGATGAACCTCCGGGGGCCAACCGTTTAACCCGTGCGAACCGGCTTGATGCCGGAGGCACACAACCCGAAGCAGCAAAGGAATCTTCAATGGCACGTATTGCTGGCGTCGATCTGCCGCGTAACAAGCAGGTAAGAGTCGCGCTTACATACATCTTTGGCATCGGTGCCCCTCGCGCGCTCAAGATCTTGGAAAAGGCGAATGTTGAAGCCTTCAAGAAGATCGATGATTTGGGTGAGGAAGAGGTCAACCGCATTCGCCAAGTGATCGAGGACGAAGGAAACGTCGAGGGCGACCTGCGCAAGGACGTCCAGATGCACATCAAGCGTCTCATCGATATTCAGAGCTATCGTGGTTTGCGTCACCGCCGTGGGTTGCCGGTGAATGGCCAGCGCACTCACACCAACGCTCGCACCCGCAAGGGGCCGCGCAAGGGCACAGTGGCCAGTAAGAAGAAAGCGACGGCGAAGACCTAATGGCAAAGCAGGAAGCGAAAGCAGGAGCTGGCAAGGCCGGCAAGACCAAAAAATTCAAGAAGCGTGAGCGGAAGAATGTGCCGTTTGGCATTGCGCACGTGCAGGCAACATTCAACAACACCATCGTTACCATTACCGACCAGATGGGCAACACGCTGAGCTGGAAGAGTTCTGGATCGCTGGGCTTCCGCGGCTCGCGCAAGGGCACGCCCTTCGCGGCGCAGCAGGCGGCCACGAACGCGGCCAGCATGGCGCGCGATCACGGCCTGCGCGCGGTGGATGTGCGGGTTTCCGGTCCGGGTTCGGGCCGCGAGTCGGCCATCCGCGCATTGGCTGCGGCTGGCATCGAAGTGCGCACCATCCGCGACGTAACGCCGGTGCCGCATAACGGCTGCCGTCCGCCCAAGCGCCGCAGAGTGTAGAGCAGCGAACAGCTAACAGCCGACAGCAGTCAGTTGCCGGAGTTCCGCCGCAGGCGGATAAAACTGTTAACTGTTAGCTGTCAACTGTTAGCTAAACAAGGGCCGGGATGAAATGTCCTCCGAACATGTAAACCGGCCGTCATCCGAAGTAAGGAGAAACAATGGCTCGTTATACCGGAGCAGTCTGCCGCCTTTGCCGTCGCGAGGCAACCAAGCTTTTCTTGAAGGGCGCCAAGTGTGCCTCTGACCGTTGCCCGCTGGAAAAGCGCAATTTTCCTCCCGGACAGCATGGCAAGGACCGCAGGGCAAAGATCGTGGGCTACGGCCTGCAGTTGCATGAGAAGCAGAAGGCGAAGCGCATCTACTTCACGTTGGAAAGCCAGTTCCGCGCGTACTACGAAAAGGCTAATCGCGCAGCCGGCGTTACCGGCGACCTGCTGATCCAGCAGTTGGAGCGCCGTTTGGACAACGTGGTTTACCGGCTTGGTTTTGCGATTTCCCGCCGCCAGGCACGCCAGGTCGTTCGTCACAACCAGATTGAGGTCAATGGCCGCAAGGTCAACATTCCCTCCTTTGAATTAAAGGCGGGTGATGAGATCAGTCTTCGCGCTGGCGCCAAGAAGCTGCTCATTGTTGAGCAGGCCGTTCAATATTCTTCTGCCAATCCCGTGCCAGCCTGGCTTGAAGTCAACTACGAAAACCTTTCTGGTCGCGTGCTTTCCTTGCCGCAGCGCAAGGACGTGAGCCTGCCCATCAACGAGCAGTTGATCGTTGAGTTGTACAGCAAGTAAGCAGTTCGCTAACAGCAGAGAGTCAACAGCTAGCAGTTGTTCGTTTTCCAACTGTTAGCTGTCAACTGTGAGCTGTTAGCTGCATTTCAAACGAAGGAGAACTTGCGCGGCCGCCGCAAAATGCATCGCGACGTACATGCCGTGCGGGAAACGAGAACACGTATGCTTTGGAAAGGATTTCAAAAGCCGAAGCGCCTGGCAGTCGATGCCGAGACGCTGACCGACACCTACGGGAAGTTCAGCGCCCAGCCCTTTGAGCGCGGCTTTGGCACCACCATCGGCAACGCTTTGCGCCGGACTCTGCTCAGCTCCATCGAGGGCGCCGCGATCACCGCGGTTCGCATCGACGGCGTGCTTCATGAGTTCCAGGCAATCAGCGGCGTGGTCGAGGATGCGACCGACATCATCCTGAACCTCAAGCAGATTCCCTTCAAGCTGGCGGGCGATGGCCCCAAGGCGCTGTATTTGCACTCCGACCAGTCCGGCGTGGTCACTTCTGGCATGATCGAAGCCGACGGCGACGTCGAAATTCTGGACAAGAATGTCTACATCGCCACGATTTCCGAGGGCGGCAAGCTGGATATGGAAATGCGCCTGAAGAAGGGCCGCAGCTATATCTCCGCGGAAAAGAATTTTGATGCCGATTTGGGCATTGGCTTTATCCCGGTCGATTCGGTTCACTCGCCGGTGCGTCGCGTCAACTATGCGGTGGAAGCTGCTCGCCTGGGTCAGGTGACCGACTATGACAAGCTCAACATCGAGATCTGGACCAACGGGGCTGTGCTGCCCGCCGATGCTCTCGGCCTGGCCGCAAAGCTGCTGAAGGACCACATGAACATCTTCATCAACTTCGAGGAAGAAATTGAGACCGAAGGCCGTGGGGATGACAGCCATGCGCTGCTGCGCAATGACAATCTCAACCGCTCGGTTGAAGAGCTGGAGTTGTCGGTTCGCAGTTACAACTGCCTGAAGAACGCCAACATTCAAAGCATTGGCGAACTGGTGCAGAAGACCGAAGCGGAGATGCTCAAGACCAAGAACTTCGGCCGCAAGAGCTTGAATGAGATCAAGGAAATCCTCGCCCAGATGGGTCTTTCGCTGGGAATGAAGATTGACGAAGCCGGCAATGCGGTTCCCGGGCCCACAAGCATTTCGCCTGCTGCCGCCTTGGCTGCCAACTACAGCCACTACGACGAAGAGGACGAGCCGCTGGATTCAGTGGATTTGCAGTTGCCCACCGAGCAGTTGCCCCCCGAGACAGAAAACTTTTAAGACAGAGATCAGGATTCAGAGATCAGAGATCAGTTTTCGACGAATCCGTAGACAAGCATTTCATTGCTAACTGATTGCCGATCTCTGATCTCTGATTTCGGACATCTGATTTCGAAAGAGAGTTTCACCATGCGCCATCGCAATGCAGGAAACAAGCTCGGACGCAACACCAGCCACCGTCGCGCGCTGTTGCGCAACCTGACCACGTCGGTTCTCATGGAAGACCGCGTGGAGACCACCGTGGCCAAGGCCAAGGCAGTTCGTCCGCACGTGGAAAAGATGATCACCCTGGGCAAGAAGGGCGATTTGCACTCGCGCCGCCAAGCCCTCAGCTATTTGATGACCGACAAGTCTGTCGACCGGCTGTTTGATACCGTGGCGCCGCGTTACGGCGATCGCCAGGGAGGCTATCTGCGCATCGTTCGCACGGGATTCCAGAAGGGCGATGGGGCGGAAAAGGCCTTCATCGAACTGCTGGGCGCCGAAAAGCAGCTTGATGCCAAGCGCGAAAAGCGCGACGCAATTAAGGCCAAGAAGCGCGCCGATCTGGAGAAGCAGTTGGAAGAAGCCAAGACGGCAGAAGCCAAGGAAGAAGTCAGCAAGGAAGAGGGCGCCGCCTAACAGCGGTTGTTCTCTGACGGTTCTCCCCTTCTCTTGGAAGGCGAGCACGGGCACATCCATATATTAGATGCGCCCGTGTTTGTTTTTGTGGCCTTGCCTCGATATATATTCTTGCTTCAGACGAAAAGCGCCGTATAACTTGTCTAACTTAGAACAAAAAGATAAATCTTCATATTGATATGCTAAATACCTCCTCTATTTGATTGGTTTGTGTGATACTGGCCTTGTTCCGCCGGAATGTTTGTTACGCCGGGAGGATCCGATGAAAGATCTGAGGGAGGAACGAGGGCAGGCTACCATATTCATGGCGGTTTTCATGGGTCTGGTCATGATTGGTTTTCTTGCGCTGGCGATTGATGTGGGCTTCCTGTTTCATCAAAAGAGAATGGCCCAGGCCGCAGCCGACGCGGCTGTAATTGCCGCGGCGGAAGAGGGAGCAACAACTACTAATGGGAAGAATGCCGCTAATATCGCAGCTGGAATGCATGGCTTTGACACAACACTTGCAACCAATTATGCCACGGTGACTCTGTCCACCTTGAACACGGGGAACTATTCGACGGCCAATGTGTCCGCATCGTCGCCAGCGCCCACATCCTGGGTACAAGCAACGGTTTCTCAACCGATCCATACTTTCTTTCTGGGCGCCTTTATCCCCAGCATGAAATGGCTGACGGTATCAGCCTCTGCCGTGGCTGCCGGTGGCGTTAACAGTCCGACCTGCATTTGCCTGGAAGGGACCACAGGAACCGATCTGAATCTAAGCAACGGCTCCCACGTGAACGCGCAGAACTGCGGAATCATTTCTGACTCAACCAGCACTTGCTCGGCGTTAGTGGCTGGAGGCGCTCACCTGGATGGCGAATCACTTGGCATGGCAACAACCACCTCGGCGAGTGACTGGGCCAATTCTTGCGTATCAAATGGCGCACAGATGGACAGCACGCCCGCAGTTACGAATGTTCCTGCATGTTCCTGGACGATGCCGAATGCGCCTGTCTATGGAGCATGTACGGGGGATCCTTCTTCCTCTTACGGCGGCGGTCAGTCCTACACTGTGGGCCCATCCACTGCGGGTAGCACGGTCTGCTATACGTCACTTACGGTAAACGGCAATGGCCGTAAGGCTACACTTAACCCTGGAATTTATGTCATCAGCGGGGGGGTATTGCACTTTAACAGTGGCGGGCCAAACCTGGGAGGCGAAGGCGTTGTCTTTTTCCTGACCAAAGGCGCAAGCCTGGTGATTGATAATGGGGCGGATTTGAACCTTGTGGCCGGGGGCAATACGACGAGTTCCGGCGGAACTGCTGCTTCGACGGGGATTTACAATGGCATCGTTTTCTATGAAGATCCAGGTTACAAGCAAGTCGCCAATGAGACTTCCTCAGACACTGGCGATAGCAATGCGATCACGATCCAAGGCGGGTCCAAGTCCTACCTGAACGGAGCAGTCTATGCTCCTCTTGCTGCCGTGACGCTCGGCAACGGCAGTAACTTTACAGTTACTGCTAACATCGTGGCGCAAACGTTGACCGTGAACGGTGGCGGAAAGTTGAATGCCACTTCCGCAAACGATCAGGGATCCTTGATCCTTGGTGGACATGCGTACCTGGTGCAGTGAGTGGGGGAGGCGGTATGAGCCAATCCATTTCACGTTGTTTTCAGAGATGTTGGTTAGGATTTCTGGGGTGTTGCAGGAGTTTGCTCGGCGAGAACGGGAATTCCATTATTGAGCTTGCTGTCATCATTGCGTTTTTTGCCCCGCCGCTGCTGTTCGGAACAACTGATATGGCTGTACTGGTTTACGGTTCCATTGAAGTTTCCAATGCTGCTCACGCCGGGGCTCTCTATGGATCGAGAAGTACAACCTTTGCCGTTGATACCGCTGATATACGTACCGCGGCGCAATCCGAAGCCTCCAGCTTCGGCACGAATCTGACGGTGACGCCGACAGCCTATTATGCATGCTCCGCGGCTCAAGGCGGCACTCAATATGCCACTTCGGCCGCTGCTACATCAGCCTGTACAGGAAGCCTTGGTTCGCCTCTTCTTTTCGTTCAGGTGCTTACTTCCGCGCCGCTCACCCTGCCGTTCTCTTGCTGCGGAATGACCTCGCCTGTCACGCTAAGGGGCACATCTGTCATGGAGGTACAAGGACAATGACACTTCCCGTATCTTCTTCTTGCTTGAAGCCTGCAGTGGCAGTAAGGCGGTCGTTGCGTGTACGTTCTTACCGAGAGCGTCAATTCCTTGCGCGGCTCGATTGCGGAAGAAGTTTGTCGTGGGGAGAGAGAGGACAGGCGCTGGTCGAATTCGCGCTGACCCTCCCCATCTTGCTCACCTTTATCTTTGGCTTAATGCAGATATGCATGGCGTTTTACACACATGAATATATCTCCGAGCTTGCGCGGGAAGGCACACGGTATGCCATCGTTCATGGGTCTACCTGTGCAACTTCTCCTGGAGGCGCTTCCTGCACGGCATCAACCACAGCCAGCGATGCAACGAGTGTTGCCTCCTATGTGCAAGGGAGCGGTTGGCCTAATCTCGGTGGTGGTGCGCTGACTCCTACAGTCAATTACCTGAATGGCGATGAGGCTCCGGGGCATCAGGTACAAGTCTCAATCACATATAAATTTCCATACAATATTCCATTCATCCCCCCATCCGTATTGTCCATGGCCAGTTCGTCGACGATGACGATCATCCAATAACCTCAGGCCGTGCACAGGTTCGAGGAATCGGTTCTTCGTTCCAGTTCAAAGGATCACTCTTGAGGATTATTCAGCATGGCTAAGGTATTTCGGCCTCTCCAGGCGCATATAAATATAGACCACCAGTTGCAATATGAGGGCTCCCGAGCAGTCCAGCAACGCATCCCAAGGCGAGCCGGTGCGATTGGGGAGATGCGCCTGGTGCAGTTCATCCAGGCTGGCCACCAGCGAGGTTCCCAGCAGCGCGAGAAGGGCGTCCATATAAAAGTGGGAGCGGCGCAGCGTCATCCACCAAGCGCGTAGCCAGAACAGTCCGATTACCCCATATCCGAAAAAGTGTCCGCACTTGCGGGTCAGATGATGAATCACGTCCCATTGAGGGTTGCTGATAGGGCCGAAGAGAGCCTGAAAAAGCCAGCGCAACGGCCCACTGGTGTGATCGGCGCCCATAAACTCGGTGGATTCCAACAAGATGATGCCGATGCCCAGGGCAACAGGCAGCCAAGCGCTCAACCAGAACTTGAGGCTGTGACGGCTGGAGTGTTTGTCCAATGGGGGTGGCCTTTCCGGCTTTGCGGAAAATAGTTTTTTCTACCGCTCCAAGCTCTTGGATTGGAGCGGTAGAAAAATGTAAAAAGCTGTTTGAATGGAACGTTTGCAATTAAAAAATGCGCTACTCGATACGATAGTTGGGCGCTTCGCGCGTGATGATCACATCATGCACGTGGCTCTCGCGCAAGCCGGAACTGGAGATGCGCACAAACTGTGCCTTCTCCTGCAGTTCCGTGATCGTGTGACAGCCCAGATAGCCCATCGCGGAGCGTAAACCGCCGACAAGCTGGTAGACCATGGATTCAAGCGGTCCACGGTAGGGCACGCGTCCTTCAATGCCTTCGGGAACAAACTTGGCGAGGCGGTTCTGGTTGCCGCGCTCTCGCTGCATCACGCCCTCGACGAGCATTTCGGCGCTTTCCAGGTCGGCGGCGCTTTGGAAGTAGCGCTCCCCCGAGCCCTGGTTCATGGCGGAAAGCGATCCCATGCCGCGATAGCTCTTGAAGCTGCGGCCCTGGTAAAGAATGGTTTCGCCCGGGCTTTCGTCCACCCCGGCAAACAGCGAGCCGATCATCACCGAATGGGCACCGGCGGCGATGGCCTTGGTGATCTCGCCCGAATACTTGATGCCGCCGTCGGCGATAATCGGAATTCCGCGCTCGCGTCCGGCGCGCGACGCCTCGGAGATGGCGGTAATCTGCGGCATTCCCGCGCCGGTGACCATGCGCGTGGTACAGATCGAGCCGGGTCCGATGCCGACCTTGATGGCGTCTGCGCCGGCGTCGATCAACGCCATTGCGCCTTCGTAGGTGACTACGTTGCCGGCCAGCAGACCGATGCTGGGGAACTGCTTCTTGACATTGCGAACGGCTTCCAGCACTCGGGTCGAGTGAGCGTGCGCCGAGTCGATGGCCAGCACATCCACGCGCGCGCGGATCAGTTCAGCAGCGCGCTCCAGATAGTCACCCGTGGCGCCGAGGGCTCCGCCGACGCGCAGACGGCCTTTTTCATCCTTGCTCGCGAGGGGGTATTTCAGCTTCTTCTGAATGTCCTTGACTGTGATCAGGCCCTTCAACTCGTACTGATCGTTGACCACCAGCAGTTTTTCAATGCGATGCCGGTGCAAAATCTGCTCGGCTTCTTCAAGGGTGGTTCCGACCGGCACCGTGATCAGATCGTCTTTGGTCATGACGTCGCCGACGGGAATGTCGGTGCGGGTCTCAAAGCGCAGGTCGCGATTGGTCAGAATCCCGACCAGCCGCTTGTTTTTCGTCACCGGCACGCCGGAAATCTTGTAACGCCGCATCACTTCCAGGGCGTCGCCGATCATCTGGTCGGGCTCGACCGTGACCGGATCCACAATCATGCCGCTTTCCGAGCGTTTCACCTTGTCGATCTCGCCGGCCTGGTCGGAAATGGAAAGATTGCGGTGCACAATGCCGATGCCGCCCGCCTGGGCCATGGCAATCGCCATGCGCGACTCGGTGACCGTGTCCATGGCGGCCGAAATCATGGGGGTATTCAGCGTAATCTCGCGGGTCAACTGGGTCTGCGTGCTGACCTGCGTGGGAACCACGTCGCTGTAGGCGGGAACCAGCAAAACGTCGTCAAAAGTAAGTGCTTCGGGAAGATTTTTGTTTAGCATTGCGCTCCGAGCGCCTGGTAGACCGGAACGTATGGCTCCGGCACGACAGGTGATCTTCCTATTGTAATAGAGGGAGCAAGGGAATGACGGAATGCGCGGAGCAAAGGCCGGAATCGCAGGCGGTCAATCGGAAATCAAGGAAATGCAGCTCGTTGATTCCTTCGGAGCACGCACAGTTCCATTTGGCGAAGAAACGCCGACAGTCCATTGCAGCCGCGAAAACCGGAGCACCCATTCAGTCAAGGCCAGCGCCCCCGCGTAGATTGCAAAAAACGAGCAAAGCGAAAGGACGGCAGCGGTTACGGTCTTCGAGCCTGCGATTGGGCCGATGGGATTTCCGAAGACCTCTCGCATTCCGAAGTTCATTATGACGAACAGTATGATCGTATGAGTCAGGTAGATCCCAAACGTGCTGGTGCGAACGTTCAACCATCGAGGCCAGAGGGGCCTGCGTACTTTGAAGAGCGCCAGCGCCACCACAATGGAAAACGCCTGATTGCTGATACGCAGCGTGCTCATTGCATAAGGAGCACCGGCGGCCATCAGCACGCTTGATTCAAAGAGCGCAACCAGCCCAACGAGTCCTGCCAATGAAAGCAGAAAATGTGAGGGAATTCGCGCCATAAAAGTCTGCAAAGCGGAAAAATTCCGCGAAGCCCACGCGCCCAGCCATAAGTAAAAGATAAAACCGAAGAGCGCTTCCGTGTGGTCCCGCACGGGAACCCAATGCGCATACATATTCAGGCCATAGAACAGACTGGCGCACATCAGAACGAAGCCCAGGCGGAGATCGAACAGAAATCGCCTGCATAAAAGAAGGACGCAAAGCGCAACCATCAGATTGGGCACAAACCAATAAGCCGTTGCGAAAATAGAGTCGTGCAGTATCTCCATGACCATCAGGACGCTGTGCGACAAGGAGCCGGAGAAGAGCGGGAACTGTGAGTTGACGAAAACGAGCATGATCCCATTAAAGAGTAAGACCCAAAACAGCCAAGGCGCAAAGACCCTCCGCAAGCGCCGCCCGAGATATTCCTTTGGCGATCTTCTCGTCAGGCTGTCCCCCATCAGAAAACCAGAAACCAGAAAAAAGCCGATGGTGGCGAACTTGAATAGTTGTGTAAAGCAGCGCTCGGCCAAGCTGCCCGAGGGCAATCCAGCAAGCGAAAAAGATCTGCCAATGCAATGGAGAAGGACGACCGCCGCCATCGAAAGAAATCGGAGGTTATCCGCAAAAATGTAATTCCTGGCAGGTTTGGCCTGCCACGGCGAGGCTGAAAACCGCCCCATTTCGGTTGCGGAATCTGCTTGGCTGAAGGCCGTTACCTCGTATGCGGATGAGCCGGGCATTGACCTCTCTTTCGTCTCTTTCGGGAAAATCAAAATCTTTGTTCAACGCTGGCCCTGACAAAAACGCACCTTCGCATCGCTGCCTTTGCGCATCGATGGCTCAAGGGAAATCACTGATTTCGGTTGCACATTCGTCTTCATGAGCCGGATGGAGCCACTCACAGAAGAAAATTGGGAACCGATTTCGATGAAAATGTAGATTGCGAAAAATTATACCAGACGATCCAGAATCCCCAGCTTGCCAGCCATGCGCGCGGAAATGCGCATGGGAATCTTCTCCTCGTTGCCGAGCGTGAGGACTATATAGCGCCGCCACAGGAACTTATCGCGGCTGAACTGAATTTCATCCCAGGGAATACGGAGCGGTGGATGGCCGGCGCGGAACAGAAAGATCACGGATAAATAAAGTGCGTCGTCGGCTGCGGTCAGGCGAACGCAACTGCTGTAATGCGTCCAGTAGCGCAGATATACGATGGAAAAAAGCGGGCTCACCGTGCGTGTTTCGCCGTACGGCTCGCCTTCGGCGCGGAAGCGCTTGGCCAACGTGTGCCAGCCGGTGAGAACGCTGACCAGAAAGCAAACCAGGGCAAGCCACGCAATAACAAAGGCGAAGAGGAAAAGCGGGAGATAGGGCGGCATCGCATTCGTGGGGGCTTGCAAGCTATACCTCTCGAAAAGCAGTCTGCGTTGGGCTTTCGCGGAATCCTGTCATCGGCGGAAGCCCAGTCGCGTGAAGCTAAACCCCTACCGGGAAGGGCTTGGGGCTGGATTCAACGGGCGCCGCCCCGGTCCGCCAGCGCTCAAAGCGGCCTTGCAGCAGGCTCATCAGGCCGGTATACCAGTAGCCAAAAACAAACAGAATCAAAAACGGCGCGGTGAAATAGTTATTGTTCATGAAGGTGTAGATAATAGTGCCCATGAAGTAGCAGCCGATCAACAGCTCGATCCACGGGGCCAGCACCAGGCGCTTGCGATACTTCGCCGCCTGGGACTTTTCGCCCTTCTTGGCCACGCGGTACTTGGGGGTGCGCACAAAGGCGCTCTTGATGCCGAACAGCGCCTCCATCACCGCCTTGGTGTTGGTGACCGTCAGGCCGATGCCCAAGGCCATCAGAATCGGCAGATAGAAAAAGGTCTTCCACCAGGTTTTTGGAAAAAGTTCGCGCTCGGCCGCTACGTAGAAGACCGCGATCGAAAAGGTCGAGGCGGCGAAGAGCGGGAAATCAATCAGCACCATCTGAAACCAGCCCTGATAAAAGCGCACGATCATGGCTGGAACCAGAAATGCCGTCATGATGATCATCAGCGGATAGCTCAGATTCGCCGTAAGGTGCTGAATGGACTCCCATTTGTTGCGTTTCGAGGCTTTGGAGCTGAAGACCAGCGGCAGAATCTTGATGGAAACCTGAATCAGTCCTTTGGCCCAGCGCGCCTGTTGCGTCTTGAAGGCGGTCATCTCGATGGGCAGCTCCGACGGGCACTCGACATCGGGCAGGTATTTGAATTTCCAGCCGGCCATCTGCGAGCGATAGCTGAGGTCCGTGTCTTCGGTGAGGGTATCGTGCTGCCAGCCGCCGCCGTCTTCGATGGCCTTGACGCGCCACATCCCGGCCGTGCCGTTGAAGTTGAAAAACTCCCCGGAGCGGCTGCGCGAACCCTGCTCGATGACGAAGTGCGCGTCCAGCAGGATGGCTTCGACCTGGGTCAACATGCTGTAGTTGCGGTTCAGGTGCGTCCAGCGCGTCTGAACCATGCCGATGTTCGGCTCGGCGAAGTGGTGAATCACCTTCATCAGCCAGTCCTTCGGCGGCACAAAGTCGGCGTCGAACATGGCCACGAACTCGCCCTTGGCCACCTTGAGGCCCTCGGAAAGCGCTCCGGCCTTGTAACCATAGCGATTGGTGCGGTGAATGTAGGTGATCGGATGGCCCAGTGCCGCATAGCGCGCCACGATGTCTGCGGCCACCTGCTGGGTCTCGTCGGTCGAGTCGTCCAGCACCTGAATATCCAGCTTGTCGCTCGGATAGTCCATTCCGCAGACCGCCTCAATCAGCCGGTCGATGACGAACTGCTCGTTGAAGATCGGCAGTTGCACGGTTACCCGCGGCAGCTCCGTGAAGTGCTGCGGCGGCTCGGGATTGTAGTTCTTGCGGTTCTTGTAATAGACGTAGCACATCGTATAGCGATGAACGCCATAGAACGACAGGGCGATCATCACCGCGAAGTAGGGAATCAGCATCGCCAGATCAAACCAATTCCAGTGATAAAGCCCCTTGAAGGTCTGGTCGACGTACTGCGCCTTCAGGTAGTGGCGCAGGCCGTTGGGCGCAAAGGTCATGAACTCGGCCACCCGCAGGGGCAGGCCGCCAAGCTGGATTCGGCACAGGCTGGAAATAGGATTAAGGCAGTTTACAAGCGCGGCAAACAGGGCAAGCCTCCACGGATACTAACATCAGTCATTGTAGACGAGAAGAGGCTGTTCTGCGGTGCGGGCAGGACGATCTGCCGCAGAGAGCGACGCTGTCTGTTGGAGGCGTCACTTAAGTTTCAGCTTTCACTCGAAAATCAGAAGTTCAAAAAGCGGCCCGCTTCTCGGAATGATGAGCGGGCCGCTTGAGTGATGGAAGAGCGGATTCGTCCTCCACCCGCCTTTCCGCCGGGCAAGGCTTCTTCGGTGAAATCCGCGTACAGCGGATGGGGCGTGTTCTCAGGGCTTACCGGAGCGCCAGAAGTGCCTGGATCTGAGCATTCGCAGCGGCGGCATGGTCTGGCCTGAGCCGCTGCACAGCCTGGAACTCCGTGATTGCATCCTGTTGCCGCCCGGGCACATGGGACAAGGCGACCCCCAAGTAATAATGCGCCTCCGCATAGTCCGGCTCGATCGTCACCGCCGCCTGGAACTCCATGATCGCATCCTGCTCCCGTCCGGGTGTGCGCGCCAGCAGCAGCCCGAGAGAATTGTGTGCCTCGGCAAGATCCGGCTTGAGTTGCAGTGCTGTCCGCAACTCCGCCATCGCGTCCGTAGACCGCTCCGGTATTGCGGCCAGCAGGATTCCCAGGTTGGCGTGCGCTTCCGCAAAGTCCGGCTTGAGGCGCACCGCCGTCTGGAACTCCGTAATCGCATCCTGTTGCCGTCCGGGACTGCGCGACAGCAGATTTCCCAAATCGTAATGCGCATCGGCCAATCCTGGATCGTCCTGGAGCGCCGTCTTGTACTCCGCGAGTGCGTCCTGCATTCGCCCTGGAGTATTTGCCAACGCAACTCCCAGGTCATTGTGCGCCCGCGCAAAATTCGGCTTGAGCCGCAGCGCCGCCTGGAACTCCGCAATCGCGTCCTGCTGTCTTCCCGGCTGACGGGCCATCAGGAATCCCAGGTTATAGTGGGCCAGCCAACTGTCCGGGTTGCGCTGCAGAGTGGTGCGGTAAAGGGTCTCTTCATCGCTATACATCTGGCTTTGCCGCCATGTGAGCACGCCAAGAACCAGGATCAGCAGGACGGAGCCGGCCATGGCTACGTCCTTTTTCACAGCGCGCCGCTCGATCCCCCAGACCAGCAGCGCGATTCCGGGAACGATCACGCCCAGGCTTGCCAGATACTGAAAATGGTCCGCGACATAGGAGTAGCGGAAAGGAAAAACATTGAGAAAACCAAGCACGGGGAAGAGCGTTGCGGAGAAAAGGAGAAAGCTCGCCAGAGGACCGCGCCAGCGGCGAGCGGCAAATCCGAGCCCCACCAGTACGGCCAGGACCGCCGCCGGAAACAGCCACTGACTCCACACGCCCGGATCAACATTCCAGTGCGGATAGAAGAACATCAGGTTGGCTGGCCACAAAAGTTTTTCGGTGTAAAAGCAGAGCACGCGTCCGGCAATCAAAAAACGCTGCACCGGAGTCAGCAGAAAATCCGCGCCGCGTGCGCCGATATAGGTCTTTTCCACCCAGGCGGTGAAAAGTCCACTGGATGCGCCCACCGCAAACCATGGAAGCAGCGGCAGCACGTCGCGCTTCCATTCGAGCCGGCCGCGCCGCCACCAGAAGATCACCAGAATCACCGCGGGCAGGGTTGCGGTCACCGATTTACTCAGCAGCGCCAGCACAAACAGTCCCGTCGCCAGCAAGTATTTTGACTTCCGGCGGTCCTGGTCAAAGTGCAGATACACGAGCAGGGCGACCAGATAAAAAACTCCGGAGAGCGTACTCTTTTGCTCCGCGATCCAAGCCACCGATTCCACGTGGACCGGGTGCAGCGCAAAGACAAAGCCGGCAAGCCACGAGCCCGGAAGCGAAAGCCGCCTCATGATCAGCACCACCAGACAGGCCGACAGTGTGTGGAAAACGATGTTGGTCAGATGATAGCCCAGCATCGCGTCGCCCCAGATCCGGTGTTCGATCCAGAAAGCGCTGTGCAGCAAAGGGTAATACTGCTGGGTCGCGCCGAGATCAAACCAGATCCGCCATAAACCGTGGAGTGATTGCAGAACGGGTTTGGTCAGGTGACCGTCATCGTCCCAGAGAGGGCTCCCGAACAAGGCGGGCAGGTAGGCAATCAGGGTCGCAAAAAAGATCATCGCCCAAAGAACGAAGTCTTTGAACGGGAATGCCATGAAATCAGCGCGGGGTGCGAGAGACTTTTCGCGGTTCTTGGGGGAATGCTGGGATGCCGGAATCCTGCGCCGCTTCGAGGACATTGACGTGTGCCCCTCCTTTATTCATTTTAATGACCTTGCCCTCGGAATGCGTGGTTCTTGACCGATCGGGTTTTGTGGGAGTATTCATCCTCGTGTTCGTCGCGTCGGTGTGAAACATCCTTCCCCAGCGCTGTTCCCCTCTTCTCGCGGTCGTTGGTGAAGATTGCCGAAATCAGAAGTACACAAAAAAAGCGGCCCGCTTCTCGTGGTGAGGAGCGGGCCGCTTGAGTGATGGAACAGTAGAGGAAGGTTACTCCGCAGGTTTGGCTGCTGCTTCAGCGGCGGCTTTTGCATCTTCTTCTTCTTTTGCAGCTTTGGCCTTGGCCTTTGCCTTGGCTACGTCGGTGGCCAGCGCGCCGAGGTCGGCGGCCAGCTTTTCGGTGGAGAAGGCTTCGATCAAATCGCCTTCCTTCAGGTCATTGAAGCCGCCGAGGCCGATACCGCATTCCATGCCGTTGGTGACTTCCTTGGCGTCGTCCTTGAAGCGCTTGAGGGAGTTGACCTTGCCCTTGAACACCTCTTCGCCGCCGCGCATGAGCTTGATCTCCGAGTCGCGACGGATGGTTCCGTCCTGAACACGGCAGCCGGCAATCGTGCCGATCTTCGGAATTCTGAAGATGTTGACGACCTCGGCGCGGCCCAGGTAGTTCTGCTTGAACATGGGTTCCAGCAGGCCGAGCATGGCCAGCCGCATCTTGTCCTGCAACTCGTAAATGATGGAGTGCAGGTGGATGTCCACATTCTCCTGTTGCGCCAGTTCGGCGGCCTTGCGCTCGGGGCGCACGTTGAAGCCGATGATGATGGCGTCCGAGGCGGTGGCCAGCAGGACGTCGGTTTCCGTGATGGAGCCAACGCCGGAGTGAATGACCTTGACGCGCACCTTCTCGGTGGACATGCGGGTCAGCGAATCGGCCAGCACCTCGACCGAGCCGGTGACATCGCCCTTGATGATGAGGTTCAGGTCCTTGACGCCAGCCAGACGAATCTGTTCGGCGAGGCCTTCCAGCGAGACGCGGCTGCTCTTGGCGAGTTGCGCGTCGCGTTCCTTCATTCTGCGGTACTGGGCAATGCTCTTGGCCTTGTCGCGATCGGCGACGACCAGGAAGGTATCGCCGGAGTCGGGCATGGATTCCAGGCCGAGCACTTCGACCGGTGTCGAAGGTCCGGCTTCCTCAATGGCGCGGCCGCGATCGTCAAACATGGCGCGGACCTTGCCGAAGGTGTTGCCGACAATGTAGCTGTCGTTGATGTGCAGTGTGCCGTCCTGAACCAGGACGGTGGCCACGGCGCCACGGCCGCGATCGAGCTTGGCTTCGAGGACCGAGCCCACGGCCTTGCGGCCGGGAGTAGCCTTCGGCGCCTTGAGGTCGCTGACCAGGCAGATCATCTCCAGAAGCAGATCGAGGTGAATATGCTTCTTGGCCGAAACCTCGACGAAGACTGTGCCTTCGCCGCCTGCCGCCCACTCCTCGGGAATGAGGCCGCGGTCGGCGAGCTGCTTCTTGACGCGCTCGGGGTTGGCGTCCGGCTTGTCGATCTTGTTGATCGCCACGATGATGGGCACTTCGGCGGCCTTGGCGTGGTCAATGGCCTCAAGGGTCTGAGGCATGACGCCGTCATCGGCGGCGACGACGATCACCACGATGTCGGTGACCTTGGCGCCGCGGGATCTCATGCGGGTAAAGGCTTCGTGACCAGGCGTATCCAGGAAGACGATTTCGCGGCCTGAAGCCGGAGAGCCTTCCTTGGTGAACCTCACCTTGTATGCGCCGATGTGCTGCGTGATGCCGCCAGCTTCGCCGGAGACAACGTCGGTTTCGCGGATGGCGTCCAGCAGCGAGGTCTTGCCGTGATCGACGTGACCCATGACTGTGACGACGGGCGAACGGGGCACTTCGAGTTCGCCGGTGTTGTCGGCTTCGAGAACTTCCTCGATGGCCTCGTTGGCGATCTCTTCCTCGTAGCTGATGACGGTGGCGGCTGCGCCGAACTTGGCGGCGACATCCTTGACCATCTCGGCATCAAGCGACTGGTTGACCGTAACCATAATGCCGCTCATCAGCAGCGTGGCGATCAGGTCTTTGGCGCGGACATCGAGCTTTTCGGCCAGATCCTTGACGCTGATGCCTTCCGTCACGGTGATCGCGCGGGTGATGGGCAGCGGTTCTCCGCCATATTGCACCCCGCCATAACGTGGCGGCGGCACAAAGCCCTTCATCGGGCCTTCCTTCACCTTGGGATACTGCGGACGTCCGCCGCGACCTCTGGAAGGAGCGCGTGCCGGACGTGGCGGCGCGCCGGTTGGAGCTGCACCGGTGCCAGCGCCGCCAGGACGAGCGCCAAATCCAGGGCGAGCGCCAAATCCGGGACGTGCGCCGAAGCCAGGACGGGCTCCAGGCGCGCCGGTTCCGGCGTAACCGCCCGTGCCGGTGCGAGTTGGATGCTTGGGACGCGGACCGCCAGCAAATTGGCCGGCAACGCTTCCGGGGGTGTTCTGATAGGCGCCAGTGCCTGTCGGATGACCAGAACGGCGGTCGTAGATGGGCCTGCCGCGCTGGATGACGCCGACTGCCGCTCCCATAGCCGAGGGCGGTGGCGTTGGTGGCGCCTTGTAAACCGGACGAGGTCCCGTGTGCGGCATCACCAGGCGCCGCGTAGGCGCTCCGGGGGCGGGCGCCGGCGAAGACGTGCTTCCCTTGGCGCGAGATGCGGGCTGGTGCGCTGCCACAGCGACCGTTGCCGGCTCAGCTTCGTGTGCCGCTGCGGGAGCGGCTGGAGCTTCCTTCTTGGGCGCGGTGCCGGCGACGTCTTCGACAACGGGCGGCGCTGCAATGGGAGCTGGCTCGACGGCTTTGACGGCGACAGGCGCGACGGGCGCCTTGACTGCAACTACGGGGGCGGCGGGCGCAACGGCTTCTGGCGCTTCAACCGCGGGCGGTGTTACAGGGGCGACCGGAGGCTTGACCACCACGGCCACCGGAGGCGGCGCGATAGCGACGGCCGGGCGTGGCGTGACCACAGTTCCTGCCGGAGCCTTTGCGACCACCGGGCCGACGGGCGGATGAGTGGCAATGGCTGGCAAAGGTGTGGTGATAATGCGTGGCGCGGAACGGGGCTGAGGCACAATCTTGCGCGGCTGCGGGTGAACCGGAGCCTTGGCCTTTGCGACTACCACAGGCTCTGCGGCGGGCGGCGCTGCCACCACGACCGGCGGCGCAACCTTTGGCTTCTGCGGCACATGGCCGTATTTTGCCACGGCTTCCTGTTCCTGCTTCTTGGCCAGAATGGCCTTCAGCACATCCCCTGGTTTGGAGATATGCGAAAGATCAATCTTGGGCACAATGCCCTGCGCGGCGTGGGACGCCTGCGTGGTTGATTGGCCCGACGACCGCGATCCACGCTCAAAATGCGCGCGTACCTTGTCGGCCTCGTAGTCCTCCAAAGAACTCGAGTGAGTTTTGCCGGTAGCCAAGCCAAGTTCTGCAAGCATGTCAAGAATCTTCTGGCTCTTGACTTCCAGCTCACGCGCGAGAATATTGATTCGAACCTTACTCATCAGCCTCTTTTCAAATGGTGTTTCCCAAAGCCCTTAGTCGTTCATATCTACCCCGTGGCATTGGCGGTTCCCAGAGCTTACGTTGTCGTTAGATGGGGCTAGAAAGACGCGTCGCATCTTATGCGTCGTCCTCTTTGGCCGCCTGCTCGTCCGTTGTTGCGCTTTCGGTTTCGTTCTCTTCCAGCAGTGGCTCTTCAACGCTTTGAGCATCTTCCTCAAGCGCCTCAGCCGGCCGGTCTTCCAAAGTCGTCACTTCCGCCTCATCCGCTGGAGGAAGATCCTCAACGGCCTCTTCGTCTTCTTCGGCCTCGGATTCCTCATCTTCGTCGGATTCGGGGGCTCCGGATTCGGAGGCATCGTCCTCTTCGGTAGCGCGAACTTCTTCCGCTTCCTTAATGACCGCTGCGTCGTTTTCCGCTTCCGCTTCGTCGGTGGCCACAGTTGCTTCCGCAGTCTCGGCGTCGTCGTTTTCCGCGGCTTCCTTCGCTGCGGCAGCTTCATCAAACTGGCTGAAGTAGTGGCGTACGGCCACGCTGATCCTTTCCAGCGTCTTTTCGCCGATGCCGGGAATCTCTTCGAGCTGCTCGGGCGTCATGTCGGCCAGAGACTCGACCGTGGTAATGCCGGCTGCGACCAGCTTCTGAATCACGCTGTCGCCCAGTTCCGACACCTGTTCGATGGGCGTCGAGGGGCCGCCGCTGAGGTCCTGCATCTGCTGCTCGACCTCCTGGCGCTTCTCCTCTTCGCTCTTGATGTCGATCTTCCAGCCAAGCAGTTTGGCCGCCAGACGGACATTCTGGCCCTTCTTGCCAATGGCCAGTGATAGTTGCGTGTCGTCGACGATGACTTCCAGTTGCTTCTCGGACAGGTCGGCGATCGAAACGCGGCTGACCTTGGCCGGCTGCAGCGCCTTCTCGGCAAAGGTCGTGATCTCGTCGGAGTACTCGATAATGTCGATTTTCTCTCCGCGGAGTTCGCGGATGATCGACTGCACGCGCATGCCCTTCATGCCCACGCAAGCGCCCACCGGGTCCACGTCCTTGTCGCGGCTCTGCACGGCGATCTTGGTGCGTTCGCCCGCCTCGCGCGCAATGGCCTTGACGACCACCGTGCCGTCGTAGATTTCCGGCACTTCAGACTGGAAGAGGGTCTGCACCAGCTCCGGCGCGGCGCGGGAGACGATGACCTGCGGCCCTTTGGCGGCGCGGTCCACCTTCAGCAGAACCACGCGGGCGCGCTCTCCGATGGAGAACTGCTCCAGCCGCGACTGTTCGCGCTTGGGGCAGCGGCCTTCGCCCTTGCCCAGGTCGAAGACGATGTCCTGGCCTTCGATCCGCTTGACGGTGGCATTCAGCACTTCCCGCTCGCGGTTGGCATACTCGTTGAAGATCGTGTCGCGCTCGGCCTCGCGCACCTTCTGGAAAATGACCTGCTTGGCCAGTTGCGCGGCAATGCGGCCCAGAGCGCTGGTGTCGCGGTAGAGCCGGATTTCGCTGCCGACCTCGACCTCCGGCGCCAGTTTCTTGGCTTCGGTGAGCGTGATCTGGTTCAGCGGATCCTCAAGCGGATCGTCGTCGGCAACAACCGTCTTGTAAATGTAGGCCAGAATCGCGCCGGTTTCCTTGTTCATCTCGCCGCGCATGTTTTCCTGGGTCTTGTAATACTTGCGCGTGGCCAGAGCAATGGCCTCCTCGACGGCGCCGACAATTACATCGGGGTCAATGCCCTTTTCCTGGCTCAAGAGTTCGATACTCTGGTACAAAGCGCTGGCCATACTCTGCTTGCTCTCTCTTCATTGCCCGGCTTGGGACCCGGATGCGGTCAGGGCCGGTTCAGTTGAATTCGTTCCAACGCCAGTTGTTGACTGAGCGCTGGCTGTTCGCTGTCGCATCTATTCGATGCACTTTTGCAGCTTCGTCGATGTACGCTTGCTGCCTCGACTCAAAATTCCGGCACCAGTTGCGCCTTTTCAATATTACCGAGCGCAATCTCTACCGTACTCACGCCGGTCTTCCGGCTCTTGCTGTTCTGCTTCACCGCCGACAAGTCGAGGGTGATTGTTCCGTCCGCTTCGGCGCCGGAGTTGGTAGTCAGGCGTCCCTGCCAGTGCCGGTTATTGCGGATCGGCTCAAAGGTTTGTACTTTCACCAAGCTGCCCAGAAACCGTTGAAACTCCTCCGGCCTGCTCAACTTGCGGTCCAGCCCCGGAGAGCTGGCTTCCAGCGTGTAATCGGCGCCGGGAACCAAATCCTCCACGTCCAGCAGCACGCCAAAATCCCGACTGAAAACGGCGCAATCCTCGTGGGTAATGCCCGAAAGCTGCTCGATGCTGAGCGAACCCTCGCGAAATTCCTTCACCAGCCGCTCTGGAAGGTCCACGTTTTCTTCCGCGGCTGCCCCGGCTTCGATTTTAGCCTTCAGCTTGGCGCGGCCCTCGGCATTCTTCTCGAGGTAGACGCGAAGAGTCCGCTCTTTTGCCGGGCCAATGAACTCGATGTCCACCAGGTCCAGGCCATGAGAAGCGGCTACACGCGCTGCCGCCGATCGGATTGCCTCCAGCTTGACTGCCATCGTCCTCCTGGTTACTCCACCACTTCAACGGCTGAAACCGAGGATGACTTCCCGGAAAGCCGACCTCGCTTTCCGGGAACCCCGTCTGCCGTGTGACCTTGCTATGGGGCTTCACGCGCCCCGAAAACCTGCCCAAAACCTGGAAGTTTTCTGCAAATAAAAAGTGGGCTATAAGCCCACTCATCTCTCCGCCAGCCGGTGCGGTCACGGCAACTCAGGCGGACAAATTCGTCTGCACTCCTAGCATACGTTGAAGTTTGCGAAATTTCAATGCGCAAATGAAGCGGAATGGCCTAAATTCGCCGGGGTTCAGCGTCCTTTTGGTTGAAGCGTGGGGTTTTCAGGGCCTGAAAATCGAGAACTGGGGATTCAGACACTTCCTCTGGCGCCTAACTTCCATGATTTGTGCGAATTCTACAGCGCATTTCTAGCCGTTCCCCATAAAACAGCCAATGCGATGAGAAATCTGATTTCTCCGCGGTCCAGAGATTGGCGAGGCGCACGGTGCCACATCTTTTGTGCAAGCAGTGGCTTCTGGCCGTCTCTTCGAGCCCTGGAAAAGTTTTTTAATCTTGCTCTTGCGTGCCGCGATGAACAAGGAGTATCAGTTGAGACAGATATAATCCTCAAAGCGACTTCCAGGTAATCCAGGGCCACTTGATGAGACATACCAGCAAGCAGCGTAAGTTGATTACCGTGATTGCCACGACGATTGCTGCCGCTATGGGACTCTCTGGTGGCTATCTGATTGGGCGCGCTCTGACGCTCAGGATGGCGGAAGACAAGCTTGCGCAGGACGCATCCCGCGCCGCGGCGCATGAAGAAGCCTTCGGCGAAGAGGCGCGCGCCGTGCTGGCCGCGTTGAACACATCGCCCTACCCGTACTGTTCGGACGCGGAACTTGCCTATTTTCGCAAACTGGTTTTTCGCGCCAAATACTTGAGCGACGTCGGGCGCATGCATCATGGCCTGATTGTCTGTTCGGCTGAGATGAACCGCGCGGATTTGCCTGATGTGCGGTATCGAGCGGATTATTCCGAGCCTGATGGCATCAGCCTTTTCGGCGATTTGCCGCTTTTCCGGGATGGGAATGCGAAGGGCGTGCTGTTGCAGCAAGATGAATCGTATGTTGTTTATTCGCCGCACCTTTGGGATAACCAGAGCACTACCTCCTCGCGCTTCCTCCATACCCTGATCTCCTCTTCTGGCCAGCAATACAACCCCCGGCAATTCAACCAAAAGATGAACGGGTTACCCCCGGCTAGCGCAAAGATCCTGATCCGGGACGGCCAGGCGCGCATCGGAGGCAATCTCTATGCGACCCGCTGCTCGGTCCGCGGTTACCAATGCGTTTCGGCCTCCATTCCCATTGCGGAGGCGCTGGACGCTGATCGAGCTTACCTGATTGGCTTCATGATCTTAGGCGGTCTGATCGGCGCCTTGTCCAGCCTGTTCTGTTGCCTGTTTTACCTGCACCATCGAAGCATGGTGCAGCAGCTTCGCCGGGCCATCTCCAGGGACAAGCTGTGGGTGGCCTATCAGCCGATAGCCGATTTGGCCAGCGGGCGGATTGTGGGGGCCGAGGCTCTGGCGCGCTGGGTCGACGAAGAAGGCTTTACCGTGGGCCCCAGTGTTTTTACCAAGGTCGCCGAGACGCACGGCTTTGTTTCTTCCATTACGCGCTTGGTGGTGCGTCATGCTCTGGGCGATATGGGCGCGATGCTGCGCAGTCACCCCGATTTTCGTCTCAGCATCAACGTGACCGCCGTGGACCTGAGAGATCCGAGATTCCTGCCCATGCTGGAACATTCCATGGAAACGGCCGGAGTCCCCGCGCGGAATGTGGTGATCGAGATTACGGAAAGCTCCACGGCCAAGCACGAAATTGCCAAGGAGACGATTCGCCAGCTCAGCCAGAGAGGCCACAGCGTTCATATCGACGACTTCGGCACCGGCTATTCGAGCTTGTCCTATCTGAACGAACTTTCCATCGATACGATCAAGATCGATCAATCCTTTACCCAGGCGATTGGCACTGAAGCCGTGACCGTGGGCATTTTGCCGCAGATCCTGGCGATGGCCAAGGCGCTGAAGCTGCACGTGATCGTCGAAGGGGTGGAAACTTTGGAACAGGCCAGGTATTTCGCTGCCGCGGCGCAACCGATCTTCGTCCAGGGATGGCTCTATGGACACGCCGTCCCGGCAGAGGAATTCCTTTGCCTGCTGGCGGAAGACGAGAAGAAGGCGCGCGCGGCAGAGGCTGTTCCCGCAATCCAGGCTTGCTGACCGTGCCATCCACGAGGCTGGATGCATGGGATGTGTGCCGCTTCGACAAATTTATTGAGGCGTTCCTTGAACGAGCAGAACGAAAAAGATTCCGGTCAGAACGAATCCAGTCAGTTGGACGGGATGGCGCAGGTCTTTTGCGCGCAACTGATGGCTTGCCTGGATGAGTGCGCCCGCGGTCGTCGCGGGTTGTTTTCCAGCTATGAACCCCTGGGCGGCGCTGCGGGCGGCGATTCTTGGCCGGAAGCGGCGCGGTTGCGCGAGCTGGCGCTGGCGCTGCAAGGGCTTTTTGCCCAGCAGGAAGATCGGAATGCGCTCTGCGACGAATTCCTTGATCTGTGTTCGATCCACGGCGAGAGCGACCCCGGCGAACGGCGTCTGGCGCGGAGCTTTCTTGAACGGATTGAGCGGGGCGAGGTGGGCGCGCAGCCGGAAGATCAGAAAAGACTGTGGTAATTCTGCGCGGGGTGCCCCACCCTCGGCGCGTTCTTGTTTTTGCGCCTAGGGTGGGATACCACGGAATTCCAAGCAGGGTACAAATTGAGGCTGTCAGAAACCTAGGTTCTGTGTCAGGGCACGACTTCAGTCGTGCCGTAACTGCCGCAAAATCAGCGGGGCTTTAGCCCCCGAGGGAATGCGGGTTTTGAATCGGCCACTGGTTCAGAGCTTCCCTAGAAGCGCAATGTGATCTTCGCTGTCAGCGCGCGCGGAGTTACATAGTGCGTGCCGCTGAAGGTGGAAAGGAAGTTATACAAGGCATACTTATTCGTAACATTGATAGCCGTTATGTCAAAGTCCACCTTGTAGCGATCCTTGTGAAAAAGATTCTCCTTGCCGAGTGAGGCGTCGAACAAGTTACGCGGCGCGATGCGCGGCGGGTTCTTGTCGTCGTTCTCCGTACCCGGCGCGGGAATCGAAATCAGCGACGAGCCATACTTCGAAGCTTGGCAGGACTTGAAGCCCGTCGCCAGCGTCGCTTTCACGCCGTTGCAAGTAATGCCCGCCTCTGCCTGCTGATCGCGGGTCAAGCCGCTCAAGTCAACCAAGGCCGTCGAACTGGTCGCAGAGGGCATGGCACCGGCCACCTGCCCCGAATCGTAGCGCCAGTTGAAGCCGCTCCACAGGCCGCTGAGCAGACGACCGCGCGCGAGTGTGTATTGCAGGTGGGTGGTCTGGTTAAACTTTTCATCGTGGTCAATGCGGAAAGGCTGGCCGGAACCATTGGTTGCGCCGGCACCGGCCACTTGCGGTGGAAAAAAGCGCGCGGAAACCGAGGAGGCAACGAGATAGGCGCTGACGCCGTGGAACTGGGGAACATCGGCGCGCAAGGCGTAGCCGGGTATCTTCGAGTTATGCCAGTCGATGGGAAAAGTAATGGGCGTGTTACCCAGCACGCTGAAGTCGAAGGCGTTGTGGGTGTACTTCCAGATGTACTCGCCGCTGACAATGATCTTCTTGCCGAAGGCCTGTTGCAGCCCGGCATGAAACTCATTGCGGAAGCCGGGCTGAAGGGCTCCAGAAACGCCGGAGGAGCAGTTCAGCAGCGGCGCCAGCACGGCATTTGTGCAACCCGTGCTGGACAGTACGAGGTTCTCGTTGAAGGGCGTCTCCAGCGTGCGCGCATAGGAGACGCGCAGCACGGTCGTTGTTGGCTTGATGTTATACGCAATGCCGATGCGTGGCTCTGTCTGCGTGGCCGCAGTAAGACCGTTGTAAACATCGCCGCGCAGCCCCAGATTGAAAAGCCAGTTACCGGCCTTGATCTGGTCTTCAATGTAGAGTGCCAACTCTTTCACATCGGTGTGACCGGAATAACTGTAGAGACTTCCTCCGCGAGTTAGATCGTAAGGCGCAAGAACGGAGAGATAACTCGGATTCGCTCCGTTGGGGCAGCTTGCTTGATCGGCGTAACCCGCAACGGGGTTACCGTCCGCACCCAGGCAGGGCGCGCTATAGGCATAACTTGGGTCCACCACGCCCAAGTTGTCATTTTCGCGCAGGAATGTCTGTCCGTATTGCGCTCCGGCTTTGAAATCGTGGATTCCCTTGGCGTAAGAGAAGTCAGAGTGAACCGCGGTATTAGTCAGCGTGCGGTTCTGGGAAATCGATGAGGTTTGCAGGTTCGCCGGTCCCAGGTCTGCCAGAGGATTGCCGCTGGGATAGTAGTGATAGTTATCCCTGCGGACAAAAGCTCCCAGGTTGAAAACGGCGTGATTGCCGATGATTCTCGTATAAGTGGGAGAAACATTGATAGTCCCGATCTTGGAGCGCTGATCGGTGTTGCCCACGCTGCCGAAGACGGGGCTTGAGGTCGTGCCTTCGCTGATGACGTTCTTGACGTTCAGATTGTCATAGGTGTTCGGCGTCTGAAACCAGGAACGCGAGTAACTCAGATCCAGATGAAGAGAATCGACCGCACTGAAGTTATAGTCGATGCGATCGAAGATGTTTTGCTCGTTGCCCTTGTCGTGAAAGACGGAGAACTCCGGGGCATCGAGAAAGCGGCCGGAGTTGAGTCCGTCGGCCTCGATGAAATTTCCCCAGTTCTTTCCGCCGTAGGCCAGATCGAAGCCGCCCGCGGCCGAGCCGAAGGAGCCATAGGACGCATTGATGCTGCCGGTTGGTTTGGTAACGCCTTGCCCGGAGCGTGTGGTGGCCACAATCACCAGGCTCGTTTTGCCGCCGTACTCGGCTGGCGGCGCGCCGCTGATGACCTCGATGGATTGAATCGAGTTGGCGGGAATCTGGTTGGAAAAGACCTTGCTCTGCTGGTTGGTCATCGACTGGCCATCGACGGAGTAGGAGTTTTCCGCATGGTCGCCGAGGCCGTGCATCTGGCCGTCGGAGTCGGACGAGATGCCGGGCGTGGAGATGGTGACCAGCGAACTGAGACCGGAAGAGTCGCCGCCCATGGGCACCTTGGTCAGCAGATCGCGGTCGATGTCGGTGTGAAAGGTGGGGTCGGATTCGACCAGGTCGCCGGATGCTTCCACTGTTACGGTCTGCGAACTGGCGGCAACCGAGAGAACCAGACTGAGATCAATTCCGGCCACGGAGCGAAGCTCAAAATTCTGGCTCAAAGGAGAAAAGCCTTGGGCAGAGACGCTGATCCGGTAGGAGTGGATGGGAATGTTGGCGAAGACGAACTGGCCGGCCGCGTCGGTTGAGACAGTTCGGTTCAGACCGCTGACTTCATTGATCAGATGAACAACTGCGCCAGGAATCACCGCGCCAGAAGGATCGGTAACCGTGCCGCGCACCGCGCCGGAATTGCTGCCAGCAAGCGACGCATGAAGCGGGGTGCTGAAGAAGCAAAAGGCGGAAAGAAGGGTATAAACGACGCCGCATTTGAACGGCATAGGGGAAGCCTCCTGAAATAGGTTGCATAGACGGAAAGCTGGCCGTGACGTGGAGCGCCGCGGCATCTTCTGTGCAGGAAAGGGCATCGTTTTCGTGGTCAGCAAAATCCTCATGCGACGCTCGTACAAGTACGCGAACGCAGTCTGAGTCTGGCTCAACCGAAAGAGCGGAAAAGATGCCTTAGCAACCGGCCGGAGGAGGCCGAGTGAAGAGCTTGGGATGCCAATGCCGGATGACCGGGCCCGCCACATAGACAGGGGCCTCGGCTTGAATCTGAACCAGCACAACAACAGCCGCTATGGCTGCAACCGGAGCAGCCGACTGCATGGCAATACATAGAGGGCAATGGTCGGCATCGCTCTCGACTGCATGAAGGTGTGCCACCTGAACCACGGTCAGCAGCGCCAGCAGGGCCAGACACACCAGAACCGCAGCACCGGAAGCTCGTGGCTTCCAGCGGCGGCTCAGGCTTTCGAAATGTGTCCGCAATCCTGTCAAAGGAAACATCCCCTGCTTCAAGAGTACACAAATTGGACGCGGCAGTTGCGGCCAGGGGTGCGGACTATCGATGAATTGCCCGTCAATTTTTCACCCCCGCCGTCTAAACTGTGGAGTTATGTCCTGCTTTCGTCCCATGCGGTTGTTGCGGTGGATGGCCCTGCCGCTGCTGGTGGCAGCGTTCTGGTCGAGCTTCGCGCAGAGCCAGAAACCGCTGCCGTTGAAACCTGGCGTGGCCAGCAAGGCCGTCAATCATCGCCTCATTCTGAAGGACGGCAGTTATCAAGTGGTGCGCCAGTACGAGATTGTGGGCGACCGGGTGCGCTATCTCTCGGTCGAGCGCGGCGGCGACTGGGAGGAGTTGCCCGTGGTGCTGGTCGACTGGGAGGCCACGCGCAAGTGGGAGCGCGATCAGGCCAGCCAGTCCGGCGAAGCGGCTTCGCCTGCCATGAAGGAAGCCGAGGAGATCGACAGGGAAGAGGCTGCCGAGCGCGAGCAGCAGAAGGCGCGCCAGCCCGAGGTGGCCCGTGGGCTGGAATTGCCGGACGAGGACGGCGTCTTTGCGCTGGATACTTTTGAGGGAACGCTGGAACTGGTCGAGCTGGTCCCCGTGGATCTGGCGATGAATGCCAAGAGCCGTCGCGGGTTGAGCACGCTGAATCCGCTGGCCGGAGCCCGCGCCAGCCTGGAGCTGAAGGGCGCGCACGCCAAGGTGCATCTGCACGTCACCGCCCCGCAGATTTTTCTGGCTCTCGACGCGCGCGATGACGCCGAGCAGGTCATCTCCCATGCCTTGACGGTCGAGACCCATGGAGCGAAAGAACTGGGCAACGGCAAGCACGGCGCGCACTCGGCCTCCTCGGGCTTTGCGCTGGTGCGCGTGGATGAGCGCAAGGCGGTGCGCATCGTGGGCGCCATTCATGTCAGCCTTACCGGCGCCGTCACGCAGGATGAAAATGTGATTCCGGCCAAGGTTGAAGTGCTGGCTGGCAAGCACTGGCTGAAGATCACGCCCATCCAGCCGCTGGCCGTCGGCGAGTACGCGCTGGTGGAGATTCTCTCCGCCTCGGAGATCAATCAGTCCGTTTGGGATTTTCGCGTGGACCCGCGGCTGGGCGACAATCCTGGCTCGCTGGGGCCGATTTTCAAGTAGCCAGACGGCGCGTGTGTCTGCGTGGTTTGTGGCCTCCCACCCTAGGCGCAGAAACAAAAACGCGCCGAGGATGGGGCACCCAGTTCTACACGATCTATAGAAATGTTTTATGTGTTCTAGGTCGGTTCTCCAATTGGTCTAGCCTGACTCACATCCTCGAAGGTGGCTTTTTCTTAAGGAAAAAGCCACTCAGGATCCTGGCTTCGGTCGACAGCGATTGGAGAACCGCTCTAGCCGCGCGTTTCTCCCAGGATCAGCTTGAGGGTGATCTTCTTGTGCCCGCGATAGAAGGTGACGCTGACCGTGTCGCCGGCCTGATGATGATTCATGATGGCGTTGATGTCCTGGGTATCAATGGTTTCGTGGCCGTCGATGGCGACGATCAGGTCGCCGCCGAGCATGATGAGTGTGTTGCCCACGTAGGCTTTCTGGCTGCCGCCGTGGATGCCGGCCCGTTCCGCCGCGCTGCCGGATATGACCGTCTGCACCAGAACGCCAGACACGGCGGGGAGGCCCATCTGCGAGGCCAGATCGGGGCCGATGGGATAGGAAGAGACGCCCAGCCAAGGCCGCTTGATGTGGCCGTAGCGGGTCAGGTCGGCCAACACCGCTTTGGCGGTATTGATGGGAATGGCGAAGCCGATGCCGGAGCTCTGCTCGGCGCCGTTGGAGGCAATCATGGTGTTGATGCCAATGACATCGCCGCCGGAGTTCAGCAAGGGACCGCCGGAGTTGCCGGGGTTGATGGCCGCGTCGGTCTGGAGGGCGTCCTCGATGACGGCGTCCTCCGACTCCTTGATCGACCGGATGGAGCTGATGATGCCGCGCGTCATGGTGCCGTTCAGGCCGAAGGGATTGCCGATGGCGTAGACCTTCTGGCCCACGGAAAGCCCGGCTGAGTCGGCCAGCGTGACCGGCTGCAGATCGGGCGCGTCGATTTTCAGCAGAGCCAGGTCGTGAACCTTGTCCGTGCCAACCACACTGGCCTTGTAACGGTGCTTGTTGCTGAGCATGACCTCGATGCCGCGGTTGGCGCCTTCGATCACATGGTAGTTGGTGAGCACGTGGCCCGCCTTGTCGAGAATGAAGCCCGAGCCCTGGCCGTGCTGCGGCACAACGCCGTTGAAGAAATCGAAAACCAGCGTGGTGGAAGTGACGTTCACCACCGAGGGCAGCACCCGTTTGTAAACGGCGATGTTATTCTGCTCCTCGGCGTCATAGGCGGGCGCGGCCTCGGCCTCGGTCAGTTGGAGCGGGCTACCGGCGCCGTGAAACAGCGACCAGGAGCCCAATTTGCCGGGCAGATACGAGGTGAGAAGCCAGAAGCCTGTCACCGATAGAAGAACAATCAGAAGTATCCGGCGGAATTTCATAGCTCTTGAACCTTGCGTCATGTCAGTCATATGTCTTCCGTAGTCAGAGAAAAGTGGTCGGTCATCAGAGATCGGAAAGAAGCCGAGGAAAAGAATGGGCCACCCTCGCCGCTTTGATCCTTGTTCCCTAATCTCTGATCTCTATTCTAAAGACTCTGTTTGCGGAGAATTGTTGCTGTCGGCCCGGAGCCGGGACCAAAGTTTCTCGACCTGGGAACGGAGAGCGATTCCATTTCCTGAATTTTCAATGACATAATCGGCGCGCGCAGCTTTGACAGCATCGGGAATCTGGCAGGCCAGGCGCTGGCGGGCGTCGGCTGCGGCAGCCTCGCGGCCCGTGCTCTCCGGACAGACGCGGGCGGCATAGCGAGCGATTTTCAGCTCGTCCGGGGCGGTGACCACGACGATGCGGTCGAACTGTCGCTGCCAACCGGCCAGCACGCTCGCCTGTTCGCCGCGGGCGCGTGCATCGCGCTCCACTTCAAAAATCAGGGCCGACTCGAGGACGGCCACGGCGGCGGGATTGCGCGCAAAGACCTGATCCATCCAAAGCTGTTGCGTGGCAATCACGGCCGGATGGACGATGGCGTTCAGCTCTTGCAGACGGCCTCCGTTGAAGGCCAGTTCAGCTAGCCGGGCGCGATTCAATCGGCCGTCGGCGCAGACAATTTCCGGGCCAAAGACGCGAACAATCTGCGAGAAAACCGGCTGGCCCGGCTCCATCAGCGCGCGCCCCAGCTCGTCGGCCACGGCGACCTCGGCGCCCAGCGCGGACAACAGCGCCGCGACGGTGCTTTTGCCGCTTCCCAGTCCGCCCGTGAGTCCAACTCGCAACATCTAGAGCCCCCGCCTCATCTTGGCGGCGCGCACGGTGTTGGACATCAGCATGGCCGTCGTCAGCAATCCCACGCCGCCGGGAACGGGCGTGTAGGCTCCGGCCACTTCAAAGGCCTTGGGGTCAATGTCGCCCACCAGCGTCGAGCCGCGTTTGGCGAAGCTGGCCTCGCGTTTGGCGTTGCCAGCGAAAAAGCGGTCGAACTGCTCGCGGGTGTCGAGGCGGTTAATGCCTACATCGATCAGCGTTGCGCCAGGCTTGACCATTTCTGCGGTGATGAAACCGGGCCGTCCGATGGCGGCCACCAGAATGTCGGCCTGGCGTGTAATCGCGCCCAAATCGCGTGTCTTGGAGTGGCAGATGGTTACCGTGGCGTTCTGGTGCAGCAGCAGCATCGCCGCCGGTTTGCCAACCAGATCGCTGCGGCCCACAACAACGGCGTGCTGGCCAGCGATGGGGAGGTTGCTGCGCTTGAGGATTTCGATGACTCCCGCAGGGGTGCAGGGCGCCAGAGACGGACGCCCCGCCTGCAGGAGACCGGCATTGACCGGGTGCAGGCCGTCCACGTCTTTGGCTGGCAGAATGGCATCGAGCACCTTTTTCACGTCCACCTGCGCGGGCAGCGGCAACTGAACGAGAATGCCGTCGATCTCGTCGCGGCCGTTGAGGCTGGCCACCAGTTCGAGTAGATCCTCGGTCGTCGCCGTCGCCGGCCGCGTAATCAGGTCGCTATAGATGCCGACCTCGCCGCAAATTCTCACCTTGTTGCGGACATAGATTTGCGAGGCGGGCACCTCGCCGACCAGCACTGCCGCCAGGCCAGGCCGTACGCCCTGTGCGGTCAACGCGCGAACCTCCGCGGTCACTTCCTGCTTGATCGCCGCGGCAATCAATGCGCCATCCAGAATTCTTACCATTTTCTTGCTCCCAGCTTTCATCGTATCGCTTCCCGCTTTTGGGCTGCGGTTTGATGCGGAACAGACTCAATTATTAGATCTTACACATTCAACGCAGAGTCACTGAAGGAATCACCGGGCCAGCCGAAATGACTATCAGAGAGCGGTAAATTGCTTCGCGCGATGGCTTGCGCGGTTGACTGGCAGACGATCCGCCTGCGCAAGCAGATTGTATGGGCGTAAGGGAGACTCCAATGGGTGACATTGAGAAGCAAAGCGACGAGGCGATTACTCCGCCTTGGGCCCATCTCCGCCTGCCGCCCTTTCCTCAGGTTGCCCTCCGGGTTCTGCAACTGGCCAACAATGAGAACGTGCAGTTGCATCAGTTGAGCGAGCTGATCTCGTCGGATCCCGCCTTTGCCAGCGAAGTTCTGACCGTGGCGAATTCGCTTTTGTATGCGCCGCGGTTTCCCGCCAGTAGCATCATGCAGGCCATTTCCGTGCTGGGCGCAAACAATCTGCAAGGCCTGTGCCTGACCGTGGGCGTGCGTGGCTACATGGGAAAAACGCTGCACCAGCCCGCCATGCGCGACCTCTGGCACCATAACCTGGCCTGCGCCCTGATTGCCGATCAACTGGCTTCGGTGGGCTTCATGGATCGCGACGTGGCCTACACATCGGGTGTCATGCACGACATCGGGCGGCTGGCGCTGGCCGTGATCCGTCCCAAAGAGTACAGCCTTCCGCTGGAGGCGTACCAGGGCTCTCCCGCAGGCATGCTCAAGATCGAGCGGAAGATTTTTGGCTGGGATCATTGCGAGGTCGGCCGGAAGCTGATTGAGGACTGGAAGCTGCCGCCGGAGTTCGAGGCCATTGTCGCCGGGCATCATCGGCCGCGGCAGAAGAGTGGCTCCTGGCAGATGGCGGATCTCATCAACGTAAGCTGCCGCATGGCGGACACGGCTGGTTTTCCGGCCTTTCCGGGCTGCGAAGTCACGCCGTTCGCCGATTTGCTGGACGAGATTCCCACGCGCGAGCGCGCTCTGTTTCACGCGACGGTTGAAACGCTGATCTTCGATGTCACGAAAAAGATCAGCGCCGTTGAGGCGGTTTAGTTCGGCTGCGGAAAAACAATAGCAAAACCAAACACTCTGTCATCCTGAGCGACCGGACACTGAGCGAAGCGTAGCGGAGTCGAAGTGGCAGGGAGTCGAAGGACCCGCGGTTGTCTTTCTCCTCTCGCGTTGCCATCCAATCGTGCCGAATCAATATTCAGTGAGTTTCTATCGCAGCTCATAAACCGTGCTGCCGTGCGCCGGCAAGGTTACGTTGACCTCTTTCGATTCCTTGAAGCCGTCCTCGCGCCACACATTCTGGGCCAGATGCTTCTTGCCTTCCAGGCCAAGCTGCTTCCAGGTGGCGCGCAGCGTGATGGGCTTGTCGTCGAGGTTGAAAAAGCCAAAGAACTCCGCGTAATTCCCCGCGCCCGGCGCGTTGATCGTTGCCCGCCAAACCCGTGCGTTCGCAAATCCTGCTGGCAAGCTGGCGGCCTCGACCGGGTGGCTGTAAGTCACATTCTGGTTCATGAACAGCAGTGCCTGATTGGTCATCAGCGATCGCGTAAAGTCATCGAGCCGGGTCAGATTCGCGCCCATAATCAGCGGCGAGCGCGCAATGGCCCAGAGCGTGAACTCCGTCTGTTGCTCGTCATGCGTCAGCCGCGATTGGCGCGGATCGCCCCATCCCGGATGCGGCGTGAGAGAGCCCTCCGGCAGCATGTCGGCGTCGGGCCAGTTGCCCGGTTTTACATACGGAAACCACTTGGCCAGCCGGTCGAATTCGTCGCGCACGCCGAAAGGAAACTCGCTGCCACCGGGCTGGTGCGGGAAGCTCCAGCCATCCCAGTGATCGTCGCTGATGCGCCACATCTGCGAAGATTCGCCGACCTCGACCGCGTGTTCCAGTTGCGTCGGTCCCGGCGAAAGGCTCAGCACAATCGGCCGGCCGGTTTTCTTGATCGCCGCCGCAATCTGGCGAATCTCCGTGGGCCGGTAGGGGTGGTCGCTGATGCAGTCCACCTTGATGTAATCCAGGCCCCATCCGGCGTAGAGCTTCAGCATGGAGTCGTAATAGGCTTGCCCCGCCGCATTGTCTTTGATGCCGTAGTTGCCGTCATCCCACGGGCAGGTATCGTTGGTGTCGGCCGCGTCAGCCGCGTGAAAGCTCGATCCGGCGATGGGCAGGTTGTCCTTCACCACCTGGCGCGGAATCCCGCGCACAATGTGAATGCCGAACTTGAGGCCCTGTTTGTGCACCCAGTCGGCCAGCGGCTTGAAGCCCGCGCCGTCCGCCGAGGAAGGGAAGCGGCTCTCGACTGGAATCAGAATCCCGTTCGCGTTCCAGAGATATTTGCGCGTCTCCACCTTGTCGGCGAAGGGATCCCGCATATACCAGCCCTCGTCGATCACCGCATACTGCCAGCCGAATTGTTCCATTCCTGCCAGGATCTTCACGTTGGCTCGGAAATCGGCCTCGTCGATGGTCAGCCCATAGGCATCCCAACTGTTCCAGCCCATTGGCGGCGTGGGCGCGGGTGTCTGCGCGGGGCTGAGGGAGAAGGCGAAAAAGAAGACGAAAGCGGTAAGAAAAAAGCTGCGGCGTGCCATGGCTAGACGTATATCACAAGTGCCGGCTTCACGATAATCGACTTCATCGTTTAGAAATCTAGAAAGTTTCGAACTGCCCGGCGGAAACGGGACGATCCGCGGAGAGCGGGATAGGCCTGCGGACCGAGGCGCTGGCACGAACCGACACCGGCAGGCCTGCGACGCTTCTTCTCATGCTGCTTGCTTCAAGCGCGCTGCGATCAAGCAGGTCTTCCACGGTGGATCCATCCCAGCGGCGTA
>Ga0255348_1000087_pt1 | contig 49234 bp, 40 predicted proteins | sample CBST25v5metaG_FD_189945 | JGI IMG/M metagenome (GOLD analysis project Ga0255348, IMG submission 189945) | Peat soil microbial communities from Stordalen Mire, Sweden - C.B.S.T-25.v5 | ecosystem: Environmental > Terrestrial > Soil > Wetlands > Peat | place: Sweden: Norrbotten County, Stordalen... | reverse complement strand
TGCGCCCGAAGTTTGCCTGCAAGCAGTGCGAGCGCGTTGTTGAAGCGCCTGCGCCATCGCGCACCATCGAACGCGGACTTGCCGGGCCGGGACTGCTGGCCCATGTGCTCACCGCGAAGTACTGCGACCATTTGCCCTTGTTCCGCCAGTCGGAAATTTACGCTCGCGAAGGCGTTGATCTGGATCGCTCCACGCTGGCCGGTTGGGTGGGAGCGTCCAGCGAATTACTCGCGCCTCTGGTCGAGGCGTTGCGCAAGCATGTGTAATCCGCAAGCATGATTCATGCCGACGATACGCTGGTTCCAGTGCGCGCTCCCGGCAACGGCAAGACGGGGTCCCCGACGACAGGTCTTCGTCGTTGAGGTGGAAAGACCAAGACGGGCCGCCTGTGGACCTATGTGCGCGACGAACGTCCTGCCGGAGAGAACACACCGCCCGCCGTGTGGTTCGCCTACTCGCCGGATCGCAAGGGTGAACGTCCAAGGCTACATCTGAAAAACTTCAGGGGCGCTTTGCAGGCCGACGCTTACGCCGGGTTTCATCATCTCTACGAGGGCGGCGCCATTTATGAAGTCGCCTGTTGGGCACACGCCCGGCGCAAGTTTCACGACATCCATGTAATCCATGCTTCGCCTATCACCACCGAAGCCATCCGTCGCATCGGCGCGCTGTACGGCATCGAAGAAGAAGTTCGCGGCAAGCCCGCCGAATTTCGCCGTGAGATTCGGCAGGCTCGGGCCAAGCCGCTGCTCGACGATCTGCGAAGTTGGCTGGAAGAATCTCTCCGCTCACTGTCTACGAAGAGCGAGACTGCGGGTGCGATTCGCTATGCGCTCTCGCGCTGGCGTGCGCTTACCCGTTATGTTGGCGACGGTTTGTTGTAGCTTGATAACTCAGCGGCAGAACGGGAGCTACGCGCCGTCGCGCTCGGACGAAAGAACTATCTTTTGCTGGCTCCGACTCCGGCGGCGAACGGGCTGCCGCCATCTACTCGCTCGTCGGGTCGGCAAAACTCAACGGACTCGACCCTGAACGCTATCTCCAACAGGTCCTGACTCGCATCGCCGACCATCCGGTAAATGGGATCGACGAACTGCTTCCCTGGAGCCTCGCCGACCAAGACACTTCCGCTTACGCTTAATATCTTCGCGAAGTGTCCACCTAAAAATAAGTGGACACTTCGCAATTCAATTCCAAGTCCTATACGTAAACACCGGACGCTGGTCAACAGGGGAAGACCACCCGCTTACGCTTGGAGAACTTGCCGATCGGTTTCTCGTCAGCGAAGGCTGGGCAAAGAAGATTTCCGCCGCGCGCCACCGCACCGGTCAGGCGGAGCGCGTGCCTCACAAGCCTGGGCGCAAGCCGCGCGCCGGAGTTGAGGTCCAGCAACAGGTGCGGGACTGGTTTGTGCAACAGCCCGATCTGACGCTGGCCGAAGTGCAGCAGAAGTTATACAACGAGGCCGCTATCTCACTCGGGCTTCCACGGGTCTGGAATCTTCTGCGAAAACTCGGGCTGCGGCTTAAAAAAAGTCACTCCACGCCAGCGAACGTGACACGGAAGCCAATCGCAAGCAGCGCGAAGAGTTTGTTGCGCGCATCGGAACGATCTCGCCGGAACACTTGATATTCCTGGATGAAAGTGGGGTTACTACCTCGATGACGCGGCTCTATGCCCGCAGTGTAGGAGGTAAGCGTATTTGTGAAACAACGCCGGGTGGGCGCTGGAAAATCATGACCATCTTGGGGGCGATGAGTCTGCGCGGAATGGTTGCCTCAATGACCATCGAAGAGGCTACGGATGGCGACATTTTTCTGGCCTATGTCGAACACATCCTGTGTCCGGCGCTCACGGTCGGCGACGTAGTCGTGATGGATAACTTGAGTTCACACAAGATCAAGGGCGTGCAGGGATTGATCGAAAAAGCAGGGGCGGAAGTGCTCTATTTGCCGCCCTACTCGCCGGACCTGAACCCCATCGAGAAAGCGTGGTCCAAGCTAAAACAAATCCTTCGCTCGGCCAAGGCAAGAAGCAAAGATGAACTGGAAAAAGCCATCGCCAAAGCCATCCGTCTCATCACCCCAGACAACGCAAAAGCCTGGTTCAACCACTGCTTCAATGGTCTACAGTAAAACAGAAAACGCTCTAGCATGTCGCCGACGATACTGCGCGTTGCGTTGGCGAATCCGATGGAACTGCCGCGCGAAACGTCTTACCCTGCTCCGTGCTTTTTAGGAGGATGAAATACACGTCGTGCTGCCCGGCCCGTTCCATCCGATGCAGGGCTGGACGAACACAGTTCTCCTTGCGCATCTTCGGCTGAGCCCACTGGGTGGGGGAATGGTTGCGGGCAAACGCCCCCGTGCAAGCCTGATACTCGTTGGTCCAATGCGACAGCACTTCTTTGCCAATCACCAGCTCACCGAGCACGTTCTGAAGAAAATGGACCACTTGACTAGGCCGGGACAGGCCGCTCAGCTAACCGTTGATCAACACCCGGTCAAAGTATCTGTATACTGAATATAGAAGGAAGCAGATTGCCCAGCTTTGTGAATGTATCCACCTGTTGGCCTCCTTTAATCTTGCCTCAGCAACAAGATAATCGGACAGACGACCGGTTGGGTCAGAATTCCATTATCGTTGGCGAATTCTCGACTCCGTTGCAGACTGCGGAGGATGGAAGGTTCGGTGTAAAGTAATCGTCTTGGACGGATCACTGTTTGGTAGAAGGGCCTGTGGAAATGAACATAGTCAACACGCCTTGCAGAGAGGTGAAAAATCCGCCATGCTGGGGGGCGGGAAGAGAAGGAACTTCGACCAATATAGCTGGCTATTTTTCATCCTTTTCTATACGGTATGCGCCAACATACCCTACTGGATTGCGTGCCACGAGATCGGGCTGCTTTGCTTGGGACGGTTTTGCATTGAATACGCTTTGGTTGGGCTGTTCGCTCTTGTTGCGCCGCCCCTGCTCGCCTCAACCTTGCTCGTGTTGGTAATGTTCGTGGATTTCCTCTCCGGCATTTTCCTGACCTATCAGGTTTCAATTACGGAATGTCTGGCCAACATTGGCGTCTATCACTCCATTTCCATTCGCCGGCAATTGGCCGTGGTTCTGTTCGTCCTCCTTGCGTTACTTGTGACGGCAGCCGCGACATTTGCGCAGGCGATCACGGTGCGAAAAGATCATCGCTGTCGTGTAGCGTTGTGCCTTATCGCCTTTGCGGTTATATCTCTGTCGGTGGATGGCGTGAGGCTATATTGCGCTACCGGGCACATTCCAAATCCGCTTCGCTCCACGCCGAAGATGCTAGACAAGTTCGGTATGAACCGATATAGCACACTACGGCTTGCCCGTATTCCCGTCGTACGAGTGTTTCGCAGCACACTCACAGACATCGAACTTCGCGCGTTCATCAGAGGCGCTGGCCAGTCACCGCACATGGTTGATAGCGCGGCGGCCCAGGCTCTCCGCTTTGCCGGGCTCGGCAGAGGCACAAATAAAGAGGATAATTCCAATCTCGTTCTTATCCTTGTCGAAGCCTGGGGGCTCTCCAGCGACGCATCCATTCGCAATACACTGGTTCAACCCTATTTGCAGCCCGAACTTCTTAGCCGGTATGAGGTTACCCAGGGCACGGCTCCTTTTTATGGGGGTACGGTTGCCGGAGAGGCTCGGGAACTGTGCGGAAATTCCGTTGGTCTTTATTTGCTGAAAGCCTCCGCCTCGGAATTGGAAGGTTGCCTTCCCAAGCGAATGGCCGCGTTGGGGTACAGCAATATTGCAGTGCATGGTATGAGTGGCAATATGTTCGAGCGTTCGACTTGGTGGAAGACAATCGGATTCAACGAAAGATTGTTCAATGATCGATTCAAGGAGCAAGGATTGCCCGATTGTCTCGGAGCATTTATAGGCACATGCGACAGTTCCATTGCCGAGTGGATCGGAAAGCGCCTCGAGAACAAGGATGTAGGTCCAGATTTCATCTATTGGGTTACATTGAATTCTCATCTTCCCGTACTCGTTCCCTCGCCGCTCAAGTCTGGCGCTCCCTGCTTGGCGACGCTGTCTCTCTCTCCGGATACATCGCTATGTTCCTGGTACCAACTCGTCGCCAACGTTCATCAATCCGCAGCGCGGCTCGCCATGAGCAAACTGGCTCGCCCTACGGTCTTCGTGATCGTAGGCGACCACGCGCCCCCGTTTGCTGATTCAGACATAGCCAGGCAGTTTTCATCAACGGTCGTGCCTTACGTAGTTCTGTCGCCTCGTCAAAAGGAGATGGCTGCCAAATAGGATAGTTTTCTAGCAGGAGACGTGGTTCAGCAGTATCGACGAAGATGAGGCGCAGCAGGTGCTCTCACTTCGGACGATGGCCGTACTTCAAAGCGCCCAGCGCACTCAGCGTGAGCCCAATGAGGAGCTTTGCCTGCTCGAAAGATCTGTCATACTCTTTGTAAAAACGCGTTTGGCGGTGAACTTCGTTGCGCTGAATGCAGGCATAGGCCGATCGGGATGTGACCTACGCCATTTTTGCAGCCAGTCATAACTGGAGTTTCCAGACCCTACGGCTATGTGCGCCAGACTCAGAGCCGACGTGACTCGTCAACCTCTTGCCGAACGACTCGTTCCTTCGCTACATTTTGCCGGTTCGGTGCTTACGCACCGGGTTGGCGCTTCGACACGTCATCCCCACCGGGTAGCTGTATGGATACGGAAGTTTGCGCCTGTCAACATGTGCGTTTTCAGCGGCTTAGAAATAGAGTTCACGGACGTAAACACTGCGGTAGCGAACGATACCGAGCGCGTTTGCGTGCGTGAACACCTTGTATGGGATGGATTTACGAAAACCTACAGCCGTCAAGCCGCATCCAACCAAAGCAAGTCGAAAACCCTCTGGTAAGGCGCTTCCCAATGGCGATTACTGATGTCAAGCCACACTTGCTGGTTCCGCCCGCGGCTCCCGTCGCGCCGGCTAATGAGACTTTTCGCACTAAATCGATCGGCACCCGGCTCACCGAGGCTGAGTATGCCGAGATTGAAGCAGCCGCGGCACGCGCCGGAAAGAAATGTGCTGAGTGGTTGCGGGATGCAGCACTGGCTTATGCGCGCGACGCACAGGAAGCCAAGACGGATCCGATTCTCCTGGCCGAACTGATGGGCATTCGCGGCCTGCTGCTGAACCTTTTTGCTGCTGCTTCCAAGGGACCGTTGAGTGACGAATCGTTGCGCAAAATATCGGCGTGTGCCGATTCCATCAAGCGGCAGAAAGCCGATGAATTCCTGACGAATCTACGTTCCAATTCCGGCGCCAAACCACCAGGGAACGAACCATGAAAGCGCCGCGCTTGAGCACGGCTTTGCCAGTACTGCTTTTTGTCGTTGTGATGTTCGGCGGCTGCGTGGCCAGCGTGCCGCTTGGTACCTGGCTTTGGTGGGCCGTTCCTCCGGTCGAACTCTACTATTCCGAAGCATACTTCAGTAGCACGATGGCTCATGGGAATCCGAAGGCTACAGCCCGAGTCCAATGGCTCTACAAGACGGCTCCTGACCGACTGAATCAACTCGTGGAAGAGAATGATGTGGTCGCTGATAACCCAGCAAATCAGAGTGACTTTAGCATCCCGATGCAACTCAGTTCCACAGCCCGAGGCGCCGGTTGGAGCGGGCTGATTCAGGGACCAAGAGAAGAGGTAAACGCCGCTGAGTTGGAGAGATACCTCCGAGCTGAGTTCTACGGAGACCGGAGTTTCTGGCAACTCTTTGAGTGGCCGCTTCTCTGGCTGGTCAGCACCGTTTTAGCCATACTTGCAGCACGCGAATGGCTCGTTGAAAGATCACGTCGAGAGAGCGCCAAACGCATGGCGATGTGGTCGGAATTCCTGCTGGATAACAGGCAGGATGGATGGGGGAAACGGACTGTCTTGCAATGGTTCAAGAGCCTGCAAGATCGCCTGATTTTCAGGGCTAGAAACTTCATACGAAGACGAGCCTACTTGGCTGTTAACGTCCTCCGCAAAACCGCGGCGAAGCACGGGTCATTCGAGGTTAGGAGAGAGGATGAATCGGCTTCCGCTAATCTCTCCAATCCGGCGTACTTTGCGCACGCTCCAACCACCCCGATTCCGAACGCTGAAACAGATCCGGAGCGAGAGACAAGAACGGAGGTTTCCGCCCTCGTTCAGCAGACGGGTTCGAGTGCGAATCGAGAACAGAATCCGTCATCTTCCAGCCATCCGAAGAGGCCGGCCAAAGGGCACTTGATCTTCCCCGGAACGTCGAGGCAAAGTGCTGGGGATGAGAAGGCCAAAGGTTGGGATGAATCGCAATGGATTGACTGATCGAATGGCCGCTTGATTTGCAAAAACTCTGTTCCAGATCGACAGCGTTTGCACCACCCGTTGCATGACCCGATGGAACCACTTCGAGAGTCGCGATAGGGGCAGTTGAAGAGTGCGACAAGAGAACATCATTACTCATTGAATCTGTTTCCTTCTTCTCAGCTATCTTGTTCGTACGCGCAGTATCTCGCCAATGCTTATACACTCGAATTCACACCTTTAATCTTCTCCGCAAATGCATTCGATAAGTCATCATACAAGTCGTCGATTAGTGAAATAATCGATCATTGAAAAGCATAGTGGAAACTTGGCGTAATATGAAAACGCCCAATATCCATGCGCCTATTCGTGAAAATAATAGTGAAAATAATTCGGAATCGTACAACCATTGAGGGCCTAAGTCGGTCTAAGTCGAAAGCAGAAAGATATCGTGCCCATGATGGAGCAAAAGTAGATGTTGACTATCTCCAAATCGTTATCAGCCGGGCAGGCACGCACCTATCATGCCCGCGAGTTCACCTCTGACCGCCAGAACTACTGGAGCCGCGACCCCCAGGTACAGAGCGAATGGCGGGGGAGGCTTGCGGAGGAATGGGGCTTGCGAGGCTCCGTCGGAGCCGAGGACTTTGCCCGATTGAGCGAAGGGCAGCATCCTCAGAGTGGCGAGCAACTCGTCAAGCACCAGCCTGCGAGAACCTACGAGAACGAATACGGCAAGAAAATCACCAGCGTCGAACATCGCGCCGGGTGGGACGCGACATTCTCTGCGCCGAAGTCCGTATCTCTGACAGCACTTGTGGGCGGTGACGAGCGTGTGCGCGTGGCGCACCGCGAAAGTGTTCGCGTCGCCCTCGGCGAATTGGAGCGGTACACGCAGGCGCGAATCGGCAATGTCCATGCGCCAGAGACGACGGGTAAATTCATCGCCGCCACTTTTGAGCATGACATTGCTCGCCCGGTGGATGGTTATGCCGCGCCCCAGCTTCATACTCACGCTGTCGTCTTCAATATGACCGAGCGCGAAAACGGCGAGACGCGCGCGCTGCAAGAGCGAAGCCTTTTTCAGTCGCAGCAGTTTGCGACCAGCGTGTATCGCTCCGAGCTTGCCATGCGGCTGCATGGCTTGGGATATGAGATTGAGTTGGGCAAGCACGGCCAGCCGGAAATCAAAGGCTACACGCAGGAGTACCTGGACGCATCCAGTCCGCGGCGGGCACAGATCGTGAGCCACTTGCAGGAGATTGGCAGGGAAGGGGCCGGCGCAGCGCAAGTTGCCGCCCATCGTACCCGCGACAACAAGGAGATTCATTCGCCAGAAGAGGTGTTGCAGCGGCACCGCGAACTGGCGGCGCGGTTTGGCCATCAGGCGGATAGGGTCGTAGCCCAGGCTCGCGAACCCATACAGGCCCAGCTTCCTTACTCGGACAAAACCGAACAGCAAGCTGTCACCTATGCGCGCAATCACGTTTTCGAGCGCTCTGCCGTGCAGGATGAGCGAAGCATCTTGCAGGCGGCGCTTGGCCGCAGCATGGCTCAATCGACCTACGAACAAGTCCGCCATGAATTCGCGCAGCGAGTTCAGCGTGGAGAATTCGTCGCTGTTCGCTCCGTGGAGGGGCGTGCTGCCCCGATGTATACGACTGCCGAGATGGTTCGCATGGAAAAGGAGATCATCTTTCGAATGCAAAGCGGCAACCAACGCACCTATGCCGATCCGATGCTGGTTTCGCCATCACGGAGAATTGCAGTTGAGGACCGTCATACGGAATTGAGTTCCTCGCAGCGTCAGGTTGTCGATGATATTTTCGTGAGCCGTGAGAGGATTGTCGGCCTGGATGGCGTCGCCGGCGCGGGCAAGACAACAACGCTCGCCGTGATCCGTGAGGGCGTGGAGGCGGAAGGGTACAAGGTCGAGGGCTTTGCTCCCACCTCGCGTGCCGCGCAGAAACTGGCGGAGGCCGGCATTGAGACCTCAACTCTGCAACATCATCTTGCGCGCGGAGAGCAGCAGGACACTGGCGTAAAGAGGCTTTATGTGCTGGATGAGTCCTCACTCGCATCGACGCGCCAGATGCACGCGTTCATCGATAGACTTCATTCGAACGATCGAGTTCTGCTGGTCGGAGATACGCGGCAGCATGAGGCCGTCGAAGCGGGTCGCCCTTTTGCACAGCTTCAGGAGGCCGGAATGCGAACGGCGCGGCTCGAAGAGATCATGCGGCAGAAAGACCCGGAGCTGAGGAAGGCCGTTGAGCAGTTGGCACACGGTCAGGTTGGCGCGGCGATCGATAGCCTTGGCCGGCAGGGCAGAGTTCACGAAGTCAAAGGGCACTCGGAGCGAATCACTGCGATTGCACGCGAGTATGCCCGGTCGCCGGAAAGCACGCTGGTCGTTTCGCCAGATAACTTGTCGCGCACAGAGATCAACCAGAGTATTCATGCGGAGTTGCAAGCGCGCGGTACTGTAAGCAAGGAAGAGCATTCTGTGCAAACATTGGTTCCGCGCCAGGAGATGACCGGTGCGGATCGCTCCTGGGCGCAGCAATACCAAGTGAACGATATCCTGCGCTACTCGCGCAGTTCGAAGGAGACCGGCATTGAGAAGGGTGAGTACACGCGCGTAATGAGCATCGACGCACGCAGCAATCTGCTTACCGTGCTGCGCGTGGACGGGGGCGAGGCGACCTATGATCCTCGCAGGCAGATGGGCGTCACGGCGTATCGCGAGCGGGAGAAGGCATTTTCGGTTGGAGATCGAATCCAGTTCACCGCCCCCAGCCATGAGTTGAAGATTGCGAACCGTGAGTTGGGCACAGTCGAAAGCATTGCGCCTGATGGAGCCATGCGGCTGAAGCTCGATAGCGGGCGCAGCATGGAGTTTGACCCACAGCATCATCCGCATCTCGACCACGGCTATGCCGTGACCAGCTATTCCAGTCAGGGACAAACGGCCGACCGCGTTCTCGTCCATGTGGATACGGAGCTTGCCGCAAAAGATCTGCTCAATACTCGCATGGCTTATGTCGCTGTTTCTCGCGGGCAATGGGACGCGCAGATCTTCACGAACGACCGCGAAAAGCTGCCACAGGCGCTTGGCCACGATGTTTCGCATCAGAGCGCATACAGGCCAGAACAGGTGATTGCGGCCATTCAGCAAGATGTTGTCAAAATGCCAGAGATCAATCACGAGCAGGCGATTGGCATCGGATTGAGTCTATGAGCCTGTGTCGCGTGCCAAAGGATGCACACGCCATGCAGCACGGGACAGCACGACCTCATAGTTAACTGGCAATAGGAATCCAGGCGAACTTGAGGATGAATTGCCTGAACGGATTGCAGTCAACAGAACGGTTCCACGGTTACAAATTCCAAAAAACTTCGGAGGGCCAATGTCGACAATCGCCTTTGGCAAGAAGCCAGTCCAGAACACCATGCAGGCCGGCCTCGCACTGGAGCGGCACTACTCCGTCGCAGAAGTTGCCGAGATGTGGGCGCTGAGCGAAAATACCGTCCGCCGCATGTTTGAAGAAGAAGATGGCGTTCTTCATTGGGGCACGCCGGAAACGCGTCACAAGCGCGGCTATCGAACCATCCGTATCCCAGAGAGCGTTCTCTATCGCGTTCACCGACAGCGCGAACTGCGGCTGGGGTGAGGAGAGCGTTTCCATAGAAGTACGGACTTTGTTTACCACCTGCAGAGTGGCGCACCTTCGCTCGCATCTTCTTCAAAACCAATCGCGCGCAGGCGTTCAGAGAAAATTGTGTAGTCTGCATAGGACGCGATTTCAGCGATCACACCCACATCATAGGTTCTGCGGACTGGAGCGGCTCCCGAATCGGTCACCAGGAGACCTGTGGCGCAACCACCGACAAAAACAATCTCGGGCAAGAGCGGGCGAAGTTTCTGTGCCGCTATTTGCAATAGTTCAAGATTCGGATCCAGCATGAGCAGTAGCCTCCAGCCGCTTCTTGAGCTCACGACCTGCGAGATCGCGTTCCCGTGCGCGGCCATCGCGCAAACCATCGACCAACGCCAGCAGTTCATAGAGTCGGGTGTCTTCCAGCGTCGCCTGCGGAACATTCTTGTGCAAAGGCGTGAAGCTGTATCCGCGGACCGGCCCCTCTGCGTACGGCCACACAGGGGGTGGGTCGTCGCCTCCGGCGATCCATTGATTAAGCGGAGCCGCGGCATAGCCCGTAGGAACGCCGCGCGTAAGTGCCCCTTTTTCTGCGGGAAAGGCATAGCGAACCCCGTGCAGCAAAAACTCCAGCAATGCAGTGCGATTCAGCCGATCCGCGGGTCCTTGCACGAAGTGCGATGCACGCGAACGCTTGACGGAGGTATACACCTCAGAAGGGTACAGGTGAAGTTGGTTCGCAATCTGGAGATAGGGAGGCCGCTCTTCGGTCAGCGAGAGTTTGAGCAGCACGACAATTTCGAGGGGCCTCAGCATGAGAATCAGTCTACATGAGGCATATACAAAATTCAAATAAAATGAATATTGTATAAAAGAACACTGCTATCGGGAGCCTCTCATCCAGAAACTGTCCTTCGTTCCTCTAAATTCAGCGCCTGATCGAGGCCGCCTCCGAGCATCTGGCGCAAGCGTCTGAATCCCTGCTGGTTTCAAAAGATGTGACGAGCAAGATTGTCATCCACCACTTGGCTAAGCTTCTCGTGCCATTACGGTCAGCTTGCCGTTGGAGCGCGTCCCGGCAGCAGTTGCCAGGCCGCCTGAACGCTCTTTTCGAGCTGATCTTGCCGGGCCCGCACCCAGGGCGAGTAGTGCTTCTCGGTAATGCGCACGCTGGAATGGCCCAGCAGGATCGAGACCTGATCGAGGGGAACCCCGGCCAGCAGCATCTCAACCGCGAAGGTATCGCGGAACATGTGGCAGTGGGCGCGCTTGGCAGTGCCGTCGGGGTTGCGCAGGCCGGCGACCGCGAACAGGCGGCTATAGGCGCGCTGCCAGTTGGCGACGAAGGTCTTGGGCAGGCCGTTGCCGCTCCAGAAGAAGTAGCGGGGATTGGGCTTGAGGCCGGGCGGGATCAAGCGCAGCAGATCGGCGACTTCGGGCGGCAGCGGCACGAAGACCGGAAGGCCGGTCTTGGCCTGATAGAGCATCAGCTTGTTGTCCACCAGCCGCGAGCACTCCAGGGTGGCCGCGTCGCGGATGCGCAGACCACTCCAGCGCATCAGCTCGGTCAAGGCGCGGATGCGTATGCCGCGCTTCTCCGGAGCCCAGGAGCGCTCGGCGTCCTCGTCGAGCCGGTAGGTGGCCGAGAGGATGCGCGCATACTCGTCCGCGGTGAAGTAATCGGTGGGTACCTGCCGGGCGATGATGCGGCCCATCGAAGCGGTTGGGTTCTCCCGGATCCAGCCCTGGCGCACGCAGAACCAGAAAAAGCCCACCACGCGTTCGAACTTTTTCTTCTTGGAGAGAGCCCGGTCGCCCCAGCTGGAGCGCCATTCGGTCAGGTTGCGGGGGTTGAAGTCCCGGAGGAAGACAATGCGGTGCTGGTCGGCGAAGCCGGTCATCTGCTTTTTGAAGATCTGGCGCAGCTTCTCGATCGTCCCTTGGGCAAGGCCGCGCGCCTCGGCATCGGCCAGATAGGCGTTGACAGCTTCTTTCACGGTGGGGAGACTGGAGGTGCGCTCGACCTCCTCGCCGGTCGTCGCGGCGATCTCGTACTTGCGGGCCAGCTGCTCGGCTTTCTCCCAGGAGCGGGTTTTGGCCGAGAAGCGCAGGGCACGGGAGCGGCTGGGAAGAGTCCCGGCAATCCACTTGGGGCAGCGGCAGCGGCGCCAGGAGGGATCGTCTTTTTTGGGGCAATCGGCGGAGTGGCGGGTGTAGATCGACAGCATGCCAAGAAGATATCATATGTACAAAAATATGTACAAAAACGAAAATGCCACTTTTTCCACAGTACAAAGCTATGATTCTAATGTAGTTACTTATGGTGGAGGCGGCGGGAGTCGAACCGGTGCAACTGTCAGCGGAAGGGGAAGCTCTGGCGGCGCGGCTCAGGGAGTGGCGCGCGGCAGAGGCGAAGCGGCTGGGAGTTCCGGTCTACCTGGTGCTGCAGAACCGGACGCTGGATGCACTGGCGCAGGAGCGCCCGGCCAATCCGAGGCAGTTGCTGGAGATTAACGGGATGGGCCCGGCCAAGGTGGAGCGGTTTGGTGAGGCGATTCTGGGGTTGTGCGGAAAGGCCGAGTAGGGGGATTCAGCTCATAGCTCTTTCATTGCGCGGCGGGACAGACGCACGCTTTGAAGGCCTGCGTGGAGTCGTTTGACAATGAGCAAACATACTCTGGCCAGACAAGGCGGAGCAGAGGCAAAGAGGCGCCTGCCAGGAAGTTGCGAATGTACGCCTGACTGGCTTCGGTTGCAGCGCCGGGGTCAGCCGCGAAACCGGAGACTAACTTGCTTACGGATGGCGCGGTCAATTCCGCCGCGTGATAACTCTGCACAAAATCGTACTCTTCCGTCCATTTGGCATTGACGCCGGTCTGGTTTGAAGCGGCAAATACACGGTAGTCCTTGAGCGCCGCGGATGAGCGGTCGACCTCGGCGACGGTGAAGGACGGGCTATTGCCGTGGATCGGCGAGATGGACGGCGCCAGCTTGACCGCAACGCCTGGGCTTGATGCCGGACTCTGGCCATTCTCTTTCAGAAGGCGCAGTTCGTCCATGTGTGTGTGAGCAAAGATCGCTAACTTGATGACATCGCCGTACGCGCTCAGCACATCCACCAGTTTTTCCGAAGAAAGAAACATGATGGGCTTCTGGCCGCCGCAAACGTCGGTCAGCTTTCTCGCGGTCGAGTAGAGATCGACTCCCGGCGGGATGTGGGCCATGACCCAGACCTTCTGCTGGCGCGCGCGGGCTTCCTCAAGTTGCTGACGGAGCCAGGCAAGCTCGGCCGCCGCCGCTCCGGGATCGGCCTTGCCAGAGCAGGCAGCGTAATGGCTCGACATGAAGAGATCGTTCAGAACCAGAAGGCGCGCGTTCATGATGGGCGCGGGCAGGGAAACGCTGTAATAGCCGCCCGCAGAGAAGGTCTCCTCGGCAGCCTTGCGTTCAGCAGCGGGGAAGCTGCGAGTTACTTCCTTGCCGGTTGCGGCCAGGAATTCGCTGTGAGCATCGAGACGGTAATCGCCGCAATCGGAGTCATTGTTTCCCAGAGCCACATATACGGGCGTGCCGGGAAAGGTGGTGTATAACTCGCCGATAACATAGGCCAGCGTTTTTTCAGCGAATGCTCTGTAACTACTGGGCGGGGAGTGGGGAAAGAGTTCGTGATACTCGCACTGGAAGGCGTGAGAAACGAGATCGCCGCTCACGGCGACGAAACTGACACCAGCGGCGTGGCTGCGCATGGCCTTCAAACTGGACTCAAAGAGCGCGAAAGATGTATCGGCGCCGCGGACATTGCAGGCCTGCTGCAACGACTGAAAACGCTTCTGCTGATCGGGCGAAGGCGGAGCGGCGAGAATGGCCTGCCACTGGCTGGCGGGAGCGGCGGCGAGTTGAGGAGCCTTGGCCGGGTCGCCAAAGGGCTCGAAGTGAATGTCGCTGACGAGGAGAGCGGGGAGTGTCGCCAGGGCTGGTTGCGCGGCCTGCGTTTTGCGATTCGATGCGCCGAGCCGGGGGCTTTGCGCAAGGGCCGCGCCGGTCAGCAGAAAGAGGCACAGCAGCGCCATGGAGGACGCGAAAATGGCGCGGAAGATGCGAGCTGGAAGACTCCGTTTCATCAACGCTCCCTGGCTGCCGGAGAATCAAACACTAGAGCCAATCAATCTCTGTGGGTTCCCACCCTTTCGCCAGAAAAAAAGCGAAAGGATGGGGCACGGAGCATTTCGTGATAGCCAAAGAAGTTTAGCTGACACGCTCGATGACGACGGATTCGAGCACGACGGGAGTCTTGGGCTTGTCCTGGCCGCCGCGCGGGACGAGGGAGATTTTGGTGACGATCTCCTGGCCCTCGACGACTTCGCCGAAGATGGTGTGGTGGCCGGTGAGCCAGGGCGTGGGAGCGACGGTGATGAAGAACTGGCAGCCGTTGGTTCCGGGGCCGGAGTTGGCCATGGCCAGCTTGCCGGACTTGTCGAACTTGTGCGGCGAGCCCTTGGTCTCGTCCTCGAAGCGGTAGCCGGGTCCGCCCATGCCAGTGCCGGCGGGATCGCCGCCCTGAATCATGAAGTCGGGAATGACGCGGTGGAAGATGGTGCCGTCGTAGAGCTTGCTGGTGGACTTGGCGTGGGTGGAGGGGTGGGTCCACTCGCGTTTGCCTTCGGCAAGATCGATGAAGTTCTTGACGGTGATGGGCGCGTCAGACTCAAAAAGCCGGACGGTGATCTTGCCTTCGGTGGTGGAGAAGACGGCGTAGGTTCCTGCTGCAAGTGCCATGAATAGCTCCTGAATTCTGTGTTGGTGGAGTGAGTTCCCAGCTCCCGGAATCGAGAGATGGGGCGCCCCGGTTTATCGCTTTGACGCGGCGGCGGGCTCGGGTTTGGAATCGGCCTGCGACGCGGCGCTCGGAGAGGCCGGCAACGGCTGCCCCTCGCGGACGATGGTTACTTTCTTGAGCACCACCGGCGTCACCGGAGTGTCGCGGCCGTTGGTTTGCACGCGGGCGATGGTCTTGACCACCAGGACGCTGGACTCGTCGCACTGGCCGAAGATCGTGTAGTGCTGGTTGAGTGAGTCGTAGGGCAGCTCGGTGATGAAGAACTGGCTGCTGTTGGTGTTGGGACCGGAGTTGGCCATGGCCAGACGGCCGGGAAGGTCGAAGTTCAGATCCGGATCGAACTCGTCATTGAAGGTGTAGCCGGCGTCGCCCCTGCCGGTGCCAGTGGGGTCGCCGCCCTGAACCATGAATTCGGGGATGACGCGATGGAAGATGGTGCCGTCATAGAGAGGCTTGTTGTGCTGCTTCTTGTTTGTGACGGGGTCAGTCCAGTCTTTCGTGCCTTCAGCGAGGCCGATGAAGTTGGCCACGGCTTTGGGTGCCTGGCGCTGAAAGAACTGGCAGGTGATGCGGCCCATGGAGGTATCCATCACGACGGTGGGGCCGTTGGGGGCGCTGAGGGCCGCGCCAGTGGCCTGGGGCGCGTCGGGAAGCTCTCCGGCGGGTTTGGAGGAGGCTTGGGCGGAGGCCGAGGCGGTAAAGGCCACGGCCAGAGCGGGAATGAGAAGCATGTGCCTGAGTTTCATAGCGATTCTGAGAGTAAATCATGCAGCGGGGGGAGGGCCAGCGGATAGAAACACTGATTCGAGGTTGGTGGTTTCCCACCCTTTCGCAAATTGAAAACGCAGATCCTTCGACTGCGCTCAGGAGCGAAAAGGATGGGGCACGGTGATTTCGTCCAGGGAATAGAAAGAAAGCGAGCTTTAGCAGCCGCCCTTGCAGCGAGCCATGATGGCGGCGTGGAGGCGTTCGCGCAGGCCGTCGGGAAGATCATAAACCTCATGAGAGCGGTAGATTTCGATGGTCTTGCGCGTGGTATCGAGGGTCACCTTGCAGTGCTCGCAGCCGCCCAGGTGGGCGCGTAGCTGGGCGCGCGTTTCGTCGGAGACCGAGTCGTCGATCAGGTCGTCGAGAAGGGCGAGAAACTCTTTACAGGTCACTTTTAGCCCCTTTCTTCTGGTGAAAGTAGCGGCTCAGGCGCTCGCGCAATTGCAGACGCGCGCGCAAGAGGCGCGACTTTACGGCGGGTACGCTCAGCCCGAGCGTCTCAGCCGTCTCTTCCGTCGAAAGCCCTTCCACATCCCGTAGAACAAACACGATACGAAACCCCTGCGACAACCCCTGAATCGTCTTGCGCAGAATATCGGCCAACTCGGCCTGATTGTAGTTCTGCTCCGGGTTAGGCGCCCAGTCCGCCAAATCGCGCGGCACGCTTCCCTCGTCGGTCGATATGTCTTCGTCAATCGAAACCATCTTGCCGGTGCGCCGCTTGCGCAGCCGCATCAGGCTTTCGTTGACCGCAATCCGCACCAGCCATGTCGAAAACTTCGAGTTCCCCTGAAACTGATCGAGCTTCTGGTATGCCTTCAGGAAGGCATCCTGCGTAGCATCCTCTGCATCCTCGCGATTCTGCGTGATGTGCTGGGCTATGCGAAAGACCTGACCCTCGTATTTGCGCACCAGGGTATCAAAGGCGGAGGCATCCTGGCGGAGCACCTGTTCTACCAGGGCTACGTCGGGATGCTGCTCGAGCTTCTCAACCACTGGTTGGATGATCGCCATAGGCATAGGATGCGAGAAATCCGCCGGACCGGATGCGGGTTTCGTATTGAGTCCTCAATTAACAAGTGTAACGGACGACAGGGCAAGGGACCAAACGAGGGGAATTGGCAACAGAAGCGACTCCTGAAGGAGCAGGCCAGTCCCATCCTGCGGCGATTGCGTTAATCAAGTGGTTCCAAAAGGGCGCGCATGGGGCGAAAGCAGCTTAAAGTGGAGATATGACGGGTGCGCGTTTCACAACTTCCATTCCGCGGCAGGCTTTCCGTTGCCTGGCTGGCCTGCTCTTCATGCTGATCATCGTGTTGCCTGTTGCGGGACAATCCTCCGGCGGCGCGACAAGCGAGTCTGTCGCGCCGGTTTCGTCGACGAAGGCGAAAAGGGCCGCGAAGAAGACGGCGAAAAAGACAAAGGCGGCAGCCCAGGAGGCTGCCAAGCCCGTGACTTCGACGGAAGAAAATACTGCGAAGCCCAAGGGAAGGGCAGGCAGAAAGGCTGCAACGCCTGCAAGCAAGACTGAAGAAGCGGCCGCGGAGCCGGCAAGCCCTGCTGCGAATAAAACTGCGAAGCCCAGGGGAAAGGCCGTCAAAAAGGCGGCAAGCCAGACGGAAGAAGCGGCGGCGGAACCCACAACCTCGGCGAAGGATAAAGCTGCAAGGCCGGTAAGACAGGACGGCAAGAAGTCCAAAAGGCGCACGGCGCAGGCGAGCAAGGCGGTACGGAGAGCGCAGTCTGCGCGGATCAAGCTGGCTTTTCAAGCTTCGACCGAATTACGCCCCATGGCTCAGCAACTGGCCGCACTGCGCACGCCGGCGGCATACGCGGGTGTGACCAGATACGCGCATGAGCATAATGGCGAGGCCGCGGCGGCGGCATATCTTGCGCTGGGCCACGCATCCCTGCTGGACAAGCGGTACGAGGAGGCGGCTGCCGGCTTTCGCCTGGCGCGGAAGGCAGGAGCGGAACTGGCCGATTATGCCGACTTTCTGGGCGCGCGGGCCAACCACGAAGCAGGCAATGACGAGGCGGCCGAGGCGCTGTTGCACGGTTTTGCGGAGCGATACCCGGAGAGCATCTTTGTTGACCAGGCGCCGGAGCTGGAAGCCGAGACGCTGCTCGGCCTGAAGGACGCCGCCGGAGCCGAGCGCGTGCTGGCGGCTGCCCAGGGAACGGATGCAGCCAGCCGTCCGGGATTCCAACTGGCACAGGGCGAGGTGCTGTTCATGCTGGGGCAGGAAGAGGAGGCGGCACACATCTACAAGAAGCTGCTGCTGAGCCATCCTTTAACACAGGAGGCTGCGACTGCGCGGGCAAAACTCACCGCCTTGGGCGTGGAGACGAGCCTCACCACGGCGGAATTGCGCAGCCTGGGCGATGCCTACTACAACGCCGGCCATTACGGGGACGCGAGCGAGCAATACAGAGCGCTGGCGAACAAGACCGGTATCGATGCAGGGAGCCGCAACGGCTTTGCCGTAGCGGCCGCAGCTTGCGACCTGAAGCTGAAGCGGCTGAGCACGGCCGAGGCTGAGGCGCTGGCCGACACGCCGGACGAGAACGGCGCGCGCAGGCTTTATTTGTTGATGGAGCTGGCGCGGAATCGCAACGACCTGAACGAGCAGAAGAGCATCGTGGCGGAGATGGAGTCAAGGTTCCCGCAAAGCCAGTGGCTGGCAGAGGCTCTGTTCTCCAGCGGCAACATGTACCTGCTGCGGCGCGACTATCCGGTGGCGGCCGGCTATTACGGCTATCTGGCCACCCACTTCCCATCGGGCAAAAAGGCATCAGCCGCGCACTGGAAGGCTGGCTGGCTGAGTTACCGGCAGGGGCTCTATGCCGATGCGGCGCGTCTGTTCGACGAGCAGATCCGGGTCTATCCCGCGGCCACCGAAACGGCGGCGGCTCTTTATTGGCGCGGACGGCTGTACGAGACGCAGGAGCACAAGCCTGCCCAGGCGGCGGCCAATTACCGTGCCCTGACGCGCGCCTACCAGCACTTCTTTTATGCCCAGATGGCCCGGCAGAGGCTGGCCGCGCTGGGCAATGCGCAACCGGTCGCCGCGCCGCAACTGGACAGCTTCCAGGCGCCGCCGGTGCCTCAGCTGATGGAGAGTTTCCCGGCCGACAGCCCGCACCTGGCCAAAGCGCACCTGCTGGCCAACGCCGGGCTGAACGACTATATCGCCCAGGAGATTTCCGCCGATCCGGACTCTTCCTCCTGGAGCGCGCTGGCCGAGGCGCAGATTTATACCTCTTTTGGCGAGAGTTTCCGGGCCATGCGAGCCCTGAAGCGGGCTCTGCCTTATGCCAACACAGCCCCCATCCAGTCCATTCCGCTGGCCTATTGGCGGATTCTCTTCCCGAAGCCCTGGTGGGATACGATCAAGACCGAATCGGCCAAGAACAACCTGGATCCCTATTTAGTGGCTTCGGTGATTCGGCAGGAATCGGAGTTCAACCCTTCGGTCGTATCTCACGCCAACGCCTATGGACTCATGCAGGTGCTGCCCGCGGTCGGACAGCAATTGGCGCGCCAGGAGGGAATGAGCCACTTCGAGACCTTCCAACTGCTTGATCCGGCGACCAACATTCGCCTGGGCACCCGCTACCTGCGCCAGACCCTGGACCGGTTCGGCGGGGTGACGGAGTACGCCCTGGCTGCTTATAACGCCGGTGACGATCGGGTGGTCGACTGGCAGGCCGCGGGGCCATATCAGGGAATGGACGAGTTTGTGGAGTCCATCCCCTTCACGGAAACACGCGAGTACGTCGAAGCCATCCTGCGCAATATGGAAACGTACAAGGCAATCGATGCATTTGCCGATTCACAGGGCAGAACAGCGGCGGGGCGAGACGATAAAGCTCCCGCTGTGAGGGCAGAGAGCCCCCTCCGGTGATTTTTGCTTTCGATTTTGGTTGACTTCAGAGGCCGTCACACTCACACTGTTTCTGACCGGAGGAGGTAGAGGCCTCCGGATAGCCATTCGCACGCTGCTGTTGTTGCAAGACAGGGCCGGCCGGATTCCCCCGGTGCGGCGCTGCAGTCTCAACTGACCGGAGGGCACTATGTCAGCCGATTTGCAGCTTCTGGAAGAATGGATCCCCGAAAAAATGGACCCCGGAACGATCTTCGTGCTGGAAAACCAGACGAAGCCGGGGCCTGCGCAAATCCCATTCGTTGCCGCCATGTCCTGCCCGCGCTGCGGGGCCATCGGACTGATCACACGCCGCCAATTGTGCGGGGGCGAGCCGATGATCTGCAGCAGCGACACCTGTTCGACCGAGTACCGGCTGGACGGCGAGACGATCATTTTTCGCAAGGCTCAGTAAGCGACGGCCATAGGAAGACAGCACGCCGGAGCGGGGCACTTGCCAGTTGAAGCGGCTCCAATAGTATGATGTGAAATTGGCTGTATGCCTGCGCAAACCCACCGGCATGGTCTGCGGGAGTGGATTGTTTGTCGCGGGGCTGATTTTTCAGGGAGTCGCAAATGTCTCGCATCGTTGAGATTACAGAACTGGCACTTCGAGATGCACACCAGAGCCTGCTGGCCACCCGGATGGGTTTGGACGACATGATTCCGGCCTGCGAAGACATCGATAACGCAGGCTACTGGTCAGTGGAATGCTGGGGCGGCGCAACCTTTGATAGCTGCATCCGCTTTCTGAACGAGGATCCGTGGGAGCGGCTGCGCACCTTCCGCGAGCTGATGCCCAAGAGCCGGCTGCAGATGCTGCTGCGCGGCCAGAACCTGCTCGGGTACCGGCATTATGAAGATGGGGTGGTCGAGCGCTTCGTGGAGAAATCCGCGGAGAATGGCATCGACGTTTTTCGCGTCTTCGACGCCCTCAACGATCCGCGCAACCTGAAGACCAGCATTGCTGCCGTGAAGAAGACCGGCAGGCACGCGCAAGGCACGATTTCCTATACCGTCAGCCCGCTGCATACCGTGGAAGCCTTTGCCGAACTGGCCGAGCAACTGCGGGAAATGGGATGCGACTCGATCTGCATCAAGGACATGGCCGCCCTGCTGAAGCCGCAGGCCGCCTACGATCTGGTGAAGGCGATCAAGCGGAGGTGCGGGGATGACATGCTGGTTGATCTCCACACCCATGCCACGACCGGAGTGACGATGGTTTCGCTGATGAAGGCCATCGAGGCGGGGTGCGACATTGTGGACACCTCGGTTGGCTCCCTGTCGCTGGGGCCGGGACACAACCCGACCGAAAGCCTGGTGGAGTTGCTGGAAGGAACCGGGTTTGAGACGCGAGTCGATCTGGAGCGCGTGAAGCGCGTGTCAAAGCACTTTGCTACCATTCTTCCGCGCTACAAGGAGTTCTTTGCCGAAAATACCGGAGTGGATACGACGATCTTCAAGAGCCAGATTCCGGGCGGCATGATCTCCAACATGGAAAGCCAGCTCAAGGCGCAGGGCGGGGGCGACCGGTTGCAGGAAGTTCTGAAGGAAGTTCCGAATGTTCGCAAGGATGCCGGTTATCCGCCGCTGGTGACGCCTTCGAGCCAGATTGTGGGTTCGCAGGCCGTCTTCAATGTCCTCATGGGCAAGTACAAGGTGATGACCGGGGAGTTTGTCGACCTGATGCTGGGCTACTACGGCAGCACGCTGGGCGAGAAGAATCCGGAAGTGCTGAAGCTGGCCGAGGCGCAGGGGAAGAAGCCTGCGATTACGGTTCGTCCCGCCGACTTGCTCAAGCCGGAGTGGGATGAGCTGAGCGCGGCCGCAGGCGCCCTGAAGGGCTCGAATGGCAGCGATGAGGATGTGCTGACCTATGCCATGTTCCCGAAGATAGCGCCAAAGTTCTTCGAGACTCGCGCCCAGGGACGGAAAAATGTAGGCAAGGACCCGTCCAGCCCGGCGTCGCAGCCGAAAGCTCCGGCAACGGCCAGCGGCCGTGAGCAGTTGGGCGCCAAAGTGAACTATGTGATTACGCTGAACGGCAAGGAGCACCGGGTAACCGTGGCTCCGGAGAAATAGAAAATACAATGCCGGCTGGTCCAGGAGCAGGGATGTCCAAGCAAGAGGAGCGTCAAAACAAGACCATGGCGGAGAAGGTTTCCGGCCTGGACGCAGAGCGCGCGGAGCTCAAGCTCGGCGGCGGGACGAAACGCATTGAGAAGCAGCACGCGTCGGGCAAACTGACGGCGCGGGAGCGGGTTGCGCGGCTGGTGGACCCTGACAGCTTCCAGGAGATCGGCCTGTTCGCCCAGCATCGCGCGACCTATTTTGGGATGGCGGGGAAGAAGATGCCCGCCGATGGCGTGGTGACCGGATGCGCGAAGATCGATGCGCGCCTGGTGCACTTTGCCAGCCAGGATTTTACCGTGGGCGGCGGCTCTGCCGGCGAAACGCACAGCGACAAGGTGGCCGAGATGATGCGCCTGTCGCTGAAGACGGGAAGTCCGTTCATCTTCATCAACGACTCGGGGGGCGCGCGCGTTCAGGAGGGCATTGACAGCCTGGCTGGATATGCCCGCGTTTTCTATAACAATGTTCTGCTCTCGGGCGTGGTGCCGCAGATTTCAATGATTTGCGGGCCGTGCGCGGGAGGCGCTGTCTACAGCCCGGCGCTGACGGACTTTGTGATCCAGACACAGCAGGCGCGGATGTTCATTACCGGGCCGCTGGTCATCAAGCAGGTTACCGGCGAAGACGTCAGCGCGGAGGAGCTTGGTGGCCCTCAGGCGCAGATGAATTCGGGCGTGGTTCACCTTATCGCGCAGGACGATGAGGATGCGGTTCAACTTTGCCGCCGGCTGCTCAGTTTTCTGCCTTCGAATAATCTTGAAGATCCGCCTCGCCAGGCATTCAATTTGCCGATTGATCCCGATCCGGAGATGAACGGGATTGTCCCCATCGACAACAAGGCGGCTTATGACGTGCGAAACGTCATCAAGCGCGTTCTGGACTATCAGGATTTCTTTGAGATTCAGCCTGGATTTGCCGCCAACATCGTCATCGGCTTCGGACGGCTGCAAGGCCGGCCGGTGGGGATTGTGGCGAGCCAGCCGAATTTCATGGCCGGCGTGCTGGACATCAATGCCTCCGACAAGGCAGCGCGATTTGTGCGCTTTTGCAACGCCTTCAACATTCCGCTGATTACGTTTGTGGATGTGCCGGGCTTTCTTCCCGGCGTGGAGCAGGAGCGCGGCGGCATTATCCGCCACGGGGCGAAGCTGCTGTTTGCCTACTCGGCCACGACGGTTCCCAAGATCACGGTGGTGCTGCGCAAGGCGTATGGCGGCGCGTATATCGCCATGTGCTGCAAGGATCTGGGCGCTGACCGGGTGGTGGCGTGGCCCTCGGCCGAGATCGCGGTGATGGGCGCCGAGGGTGCGGCCGAGATCGTCTTCCGGCGTGAAATCGACGCCGCCGAGAACAAGGAAAGCCGCCGCCAGGAACTGGTCGACGACTATCGGGAGACGTTCTCCAATCCTTACATTGCGGCGGGCAGGCGGCTGGTGGACGACATCATTGAGCCGGCCGATACCAGGAAGTATCTGGCGGATGCTCTGGACGCGTTGCACACCAAGCGGGAGCTGCGTCCCGGCAAGAAACACGGATTGATTCCCCTGTAGCGAGGAGCCGCGCGTGGCATTGAATTTGACGGATTTTATCGTGATGACAGTGCTGGTTGGGGCAGGCTGCGGGCTGAGTTTTGTCGGCTTGTGGCTGATGCTGCGGCAGGCTGGAGCCGAACGGCAGCGGGAAACGGATCTCCAACTGAACGCGGTTGCTGATGCGCTGAAGGCATTGGAATCTCGTGTGGCTGGTTTGAGCCAGCCTCAGGCATCGGTTCCAGATGTCGAAAGTGGAGCCGCTTCGGTTGCCGCGAAGCCAGTTGCTCATCGGGAGAATGAGGAAGTCTCGCCCGAGATGCTGGTGGTCATGGCCGCGGCCGTGACGGCGTTTCTGGGCAAGAAGGTCCGCATTCGCTCGGCAAAGTTGCTGCAGGCATCGCGTGAAAGCGCGAATTCATGGTCCCAGCAGGGGCGGATGCTGGTTCATGCCTCCCATAATTTGCGCAAGAGGGGTTGAAGCCGCTTGAAGGCCGAGGCCCGGAGAAAGTCCATCGAGGGAAGGAACTCGTAACTTGAAACTTCAGATAGGAATTGACGGAAAGTCGTACGAGGTCGAAGTCGAAGTTCTGGAAGACGACGCGATGCCTCGCCAACCGAATTATGGGTCCTATCACCCGCTTCCCGCAGCGGCTCAAGCGACGCCGGCTTCGGGCGCTCCAACTCAGGCCCTGGCGGCCGAGGAAGCTGTTGACGAAGCGAAGCTCTGCCGCAGTCCAGTCACGGGCATCGTCATCAAGGTGAATATTGAGCCGGGACAATCGGTTCAGGCGAACGAGCCAATCATGGTGCTCGAAGCCATGAAGATGGAAACCAACGTGACAGCACACTCGGCTGGAAAAGTGAAGAACGTGCGAGTGGCGCAAGGCGATTCCGTCAAGGTGAATCAGGTCATCGTGGAGCTCGAATAGCAGTCCTCTTCAGCAAGATGGATATCGCCTGTCTGGTGTGGTAGATTCAATAAGGCGGAAAGTCGTGCGGAGAGATGGCCGAGTGGCTGAAGGCGCACGCTTGGAAAGCGTGTTTAGGGGCAACTCTAACCTGGGTTCGAATCCCAGTCTCTCCGCCATTATGCCTTGGAACGTTTTGATTATATTGATAAGCAATTGATATATAGTTACTTGTTGGTATTCTGCCTTGTCTGAATCGTCAATTTCGTGTATTGCCAGTTAGAGGCGTAAGCCTGTTTTGCATTACCAAAACCGAGGCGTATTTTCATTCTTCCGCCAAGAACAAGAACGCGGGAGGATGGGGCGCCGTCAGTTCCGATTTTCACCGACATCTCTCTAAAGCTCGAAACCAGTCCTCAAGAAAGACTCTCAACTCTGCCGGCGGGCGCAGCCAAAGATTGGCCGCAGTGTCGTGCCATTGGCTGCGCACCAGCACGCTCAGGCCTTGGGCTCCAACTTGATTCACGGCGCGAAAGGCCGCCTCGTCCGTACAATCGTCGCCCAGATAAGCAATCGGCGCGCCGGCATCCGCCTCGCCCAGGATCGCCTCCACGGCGTCTCCCTTGTCGCGTCCTATGCGCAGTTCCATGCCAGCCTCGAACTCCAACAGCCCCAGTCCGTCGGTCCCTGACAGGGGCTCGAACAGAGCCCGCGTCCTCTTCTCAATGAGCCTTGCCTTGCGCACCGAAGCGCCACGCCAATGCATGACCGCGGCGTTTGGCTTGTCCTCAAATGTCCCGCCTAAACTGTCGCGTTTGAGCAATGCGCGCAGCTTATTCAGTCTCTTGCGGGCCGCTGCCGGAGCCTGTTGCAGCTCACGGCGGCCATTGGGAAACAGGCGCTCCGCTCCGTGCAAACCCCATACCTCAAGAGGCGGGTCAATGCCCAGAAGTGGCCTAATCTCGCGCGCAGAACGGCCAGAAATGATTGCCATGCGCGTTTTGCCCTGCCGCTGGATCTGTGTCAACAGGTCACGCACCCCAGCCCATGGTCTCGCCTGGAAGCGATCCACGCGAAACGGCGCCAGCGTGCCATCGTAATCCAGCAACAAAAGCGGAGTTACATTGCAAGCAAAGCCATGAAAGAACGTTCTGATCTTTTTTGCCGTTGCGACTGTCACCGGATGCTCGCTTCCTGCTTTCTTTCGGGATTCGACTCTTCTGCCGGCAGAGAAGTCGCCGGCCTGGCGTGGACTGGATTCGTTGTCTTTGAGCTATCCATGCGCAATTCGCGCAGGTCGTCCAGGATGCTTGCCGCCCAGCGATAGATGTTGTGATCCATCAGATGCTGGCGCATCCGATGCATCCTCTTGCGGCGCTCGTCAATGTCCATCTCCAGGGCCTGATGGATGGCCTCGGCCACGCCTTCAATGTCATAGGGATTGACGATCAGCGCGTCCAGCAGTTCGGTGGCGGCGCCGGTGAATTTGCTCAACACCAGCACGCCATCCTCATCGTCGTGCGCGGCTATGAATTCCTTGGCTACCAGGTTCATTCCATCGTGCAGCGAAGTCACCAGGCACACCGCGGCGGCGCGGTACCAGCGGTCTACCTCTGCGTGGCTGCACTGTCGCTCGATCAGCAGAATGGGCTTCCATTGCGCTGTCTGGTAGTGCTGGTTGATCCGCTGCGCAGTTTCCTTCACCTTGCGGTTCAGCTCGATATAGCTGGGAATCCGCGAGCGGCTGGGGGCGGCGATCTGCACCATGGTCAGGCGCTCCAGGTAATAGGGATGCGTCTTGAGCAGTTTCTCGACGGCCACCAGCCGCTCGACGATTCCCTTGGTGTAGTCCATGCGATCCACGCCGACGATCATAGTTTCACAGTGCAGTCCAAACTCTTTCAGCAATTCGTCGTGCGAGGGAGCGGGTGTCTTCCGCTCTGGCTTGCTGCCATCGAACGCGACGCTAACCGGATAGGGACGCACGGCAGTGGTGTGGCCATCGCGGCGGGCGGTCATGTGTTCGCGATCGGTACGCGCCTCAAGCACTCGATCCACGGTGGAGAGAAAGTTATTGCAGTGCAGCGGAATGTGAAATCCGATCAGGTCGGCGCCCAGCAATCCATCCAGCAGACTGGCCTGCCACGGACAAATGCCGAAGGCCTCCGCGTTGGGCCACGGGATGTGCCAGAAGATGGCCAGGCGCGCGTCCGGACGCGCTGCCTTGATAAGCCGCGGCACCAGCGCAAAGTGGTAATCCTGCACAAAGACAATCGGATCGGCGTTGCCCTCCATCTCCTTGAGCAGAGCGGAAGCGAACTTCTCATTGACGCGCTGGTACCATTCCCAATCAGTGGCGCGAAAGATGGGCCGGGTGTGCGCAATGTGACAGAGCGGCCAGAGTCCTTCGTTGGCAAACCCGTCGTAGTAGCCTGCTTCTTCCTCGCTCGAAAGCCAGACCCGGCGCAGGGTGTAGCGAGGATCGTCGGGCGGCACCCGCAACCGGTCGAACTCGTCAACATTGCGCGCGTCCTCGCTGCCGCTGCCATGCGCTACCCACACGCCATCGCAAGCGCGAAGCACCGGCTCAATTGCCGTCACCAGCCCGCTGGGAGGAACCAGGCACACGGTCTCCTTGCCCTGGAGCACATGCATATACGGCTCGCGATTCGACAGCACAAAGATGCGGCTCGCTCCAAAGCGCTCACGAATATTTGCGGCCAGCCGCTCGGCGGTCCACCGGTGTTCGCCAGCATCACGCAGCTTTGCTTCGGTCTCAGCGGCAGAGCGCGCCGCCATCATGCTCTCAACCATGGCTTCGACTTCACGGGCCAGGGGAGAAAAAAGATAAAGTCCCGCCAGATTGCCTTCCGCATTCTCAATCGGCTGCCCCATGCGCAACCGGCGCAGGCGATCCGTTACCAGCATCATGGGGCGCATCAGAAACCAGCGCACCATCGCCAGCGTCACGCAAACGATCAGCAGAACAAACGCGGCAGTATGCCAGAAGCTCTGCCACCAGAGCACAACACCCTCAGCGTGAATGGCGTTGGCATCCTCCAGAATCACCATTGCTCCATTCATGCGCCCGTCAGCATAGAGAGGAGTCACCTCTTCCAGCCATTGCTGATTGTTCCGATGCCCAAAGATGGATGAATCGGCGCCTTGCTGGAGGGCCTTGTCCAGCGGCCCTCGCGGCAGCGCACCAAGAATCCAGGCAGGTCCAGCAGCAGTCACCAACTTTCCCTGCAGGTCATAAACCGCCAGGCCCAGCGACTCATTCTGAGCGCGCAGTTGCACAGCCTCGGCGACAGTGCCGGCGGGCTGGCCCGCAGCCAGAGACTTTTCCATGGCCGCTTGCAGGCTCTTGCTCTGCCATGCGGTTCTGCGCTTCAGTTCCTGGCGCAGAAAGTGCTTGTGTGTCACTACCTCAAGGTAGGTCGAGGCAATCGAGACCAGAGTGACTCCTATGACCAGCGCAAGAATCAGCCGCATGCGAAAAAATTTCATGTCACCCATTCTTCGTCCTCTTCTATGAAAACGCCTGAATTCTCCAGCGCCATTGGGAACATTCCATAAGTCAGCGATGCCATTTTCCGCTGTGCGCAAACACTCAGAAATGCCGGATGGAATCGTCCGGGCTGGTGGTTGGGGGCGCGGCGCTGCTCTCGCCGGAATGTTCAGTGTGGCTTCCGAGTGAGCGGCTGACAAGGTCGCGCGAGCCAAGCCCCACAGCGAGAGCGAGCGTAAGCACGATGCCGCCAAAAAGGATGCCAAAGGCCATCCCAACGATGTTGCCGCCGATCTGGAGGTGTTCAAGGACCATGGCAGCGGTAAGCACAAGTACCAGCCACTTGATGCCGAGCGACAGGAAGCGCGCGTATTGAAGCTGTTCGTTGACGGCTCCGATCAGCACGGAACGAGCCAGGAAGCGCGCAATGATGATGCCGGCAATGAGCAGGACGACGGCTTCGGCGACGTGGGCGAGGAAGGGAATTAGCGAGCTGGGCAGTATTGAGGCCGTCGCATACGAGGCGTCGAAGGCCAGCACGCCGATGATAAGCCCGAGCAGAACGCAGATCCAGAAGGAGCCACGGACGATCACCGCGGTGGAGGAGGTCAATGGCGCCCAGTTGCTGTTGCCGCGCCCGTGGGCGATGTGCTCATCCAACTTGACCATCTTGAGCCCGAGCCTCAGCAGCGCGGAAAGAGCCATGCCGATCAATGTAAATACGGCCAGGGCAACAAGGAAGGCCAGAATGCCGGGCAGAATGGCGATAAGCAGCGAAAGGATGCGGTCGAGCGACAGATGGAGAGCATTGGCCATATGCTGCCAGATTGAGGCGTCGTCCGCAGTCAAGGGCCGCGAACTCTGGTTTGAGACTGATTGGAGCATCATGGCAAGAACGTTTTGCATGGAACTCACTCCTTAAATAGACTCTTTTGCTTCGTAGTGGACACAAATTTAATTCGCTGCAAGATCATGGATTAAACCTGTCTGGCCATCGCCAGCGCGAGACCATGTAGGTTTTTTCTGTCTCGAAGGCGGCAGCAACGGCCTCGATATGGTCTTCGGGATCGCAGCCGGAGGCGATGACGTTGAAGTGGCTTGCCACCCACGCGAGATAAAGCGGGATCAGCGCGCCGAGCAGGTGTCCACGGTTGATGGTGCGGAGCCGGTAGGCGAGCAGAAAGTCATAGACAATGCGAGCCCAGAGGCTTTCAGGGAGGCGAAAGACCGCGGCGTCGGTGGTGGCGAGCCGCTTGAGACTGAGCAGAGAGTTGGGCGGCAGGACGAGCGACCAGATTTCATGAAGATTGGTATAAGCGAGCCGGAAGGCCGCGAGCATAGGGGCAATATCCGCTGTTGCATCGGTAATGGGCACCGGCGGCCTGGGAACCGCAGGGCGAGCGGGCGGCAAGGGCCGGAAACGCTGCCAGAAGGCCGCCTTGGCCTTGATGTCGGAGAACAGAGGCCCGGTAAGCAAAGGAAGAATGGTGTTGAGGTCGGGTCCGGCGGGTTGAACGGGCGCGCCGACGTCGAACTGCTCAATGGTGAACCCGGCCAGCGTGGCTTCGTTGACTGGCCAAAGAGGAGTTTCTCCCTTGTTGATCGAGGTAAAACGATGGGCAGCGTCGGCCATGCATTTGGCCGTGCGAAGCGAAAGGCCAAGATCGACAGCCAAGGGGAAGCGCACGCGGGAGGCGAACAGCGCGCGGGTCAGCGGATAAAGAATGGCGGAGTTGACCAGGCCGGCGTGCGGCGGCAGATCATAGCGAGGAACCGCCAGGTCGGTGGTGGCGAGGACGGCGTTGGCAAGCTCGCGGAGCGCGGGCGAACTCAGTGAGCCAGACTCCGGACCCAGCATAAGAATGGAGCGCGCCTCGTTCTTTTCTGCAAGTTGATACGCATTGACGAAATCAGCGGCGGTGAGAGTCCAAGAGGAAGTGTCCGCAGGAGCGGCGATAATTCGGAAAGGAGGATAGGAGTCTACCGGGAGCGCATCCGAGAGCGCGTCCGGCGAAGCGATAAGCAGCTCTTCGTTCGGGAAAGAAGCGGTCAGGCTGGCGAAGACACTTTCAAGTTGTTCCGGAGACATGGCGGCAAGCAGAATAAGCAGTCCATTTCCGTGTGACGCGGAAGGGTTGGTGACTTCGGAAACTGAATTTGCTGTCGCCATAGTCGTTCGAGAAGCTCGATGGTAGTACAACTGGAGGTTTTCAACAGTCTCAAATTGACCACCCTCCAAGCGGTCAGGCACTCTTGCCAGCTCAGAATACGGAGAAGCGGGATGAGGATCATGCCTGCTTTCCACTCGGTGGCTGAATTTCGAGCCAGAGGAAGGAGTACGGAGCAAGGGTGAGTACGTAAGGGGTTTCGGTGATGGTAGGGAAAGCGACATAGCCCAGCATTTCGACGGGCTCGGAGCCGTTGTAGTCGGCGAGGTCGAGGGAGACGGGCTGGGCAAACCGGCTGAGGTTAGCCACGCAGAGAACCGTCTCGTGCGAGCCGTCGCCACGCTTCAAGTCGCGGAGATAAGCGAGAATCTTGCGGTTTGCCGGGTCTAAAAAACGCTGGGTTCCACGGCCGAAGACCTGGAAGAGCTTGCGCAAGGCGATCATGTTTCGAGTCCAGTGCAGAAGGCTGGACTGATCGCTTAGTTGAGCTTCCACGTTGATGGCCTGATAGCCATAAATGGGATCCATGATGACGGGAAAGTAGAGCCGGGCGGGGTCGCACCTTGAGAAGCCTGCGTTGCGATCCGAGTTCCACTGCATTGGGGTCCGAACACTGTTGCGGTCGCCAAGGTAGATGTTGTCGCCCATGCCGATTTCGTCGCCGTAGTAGAGGATGGGTGTACCGGGAAAGCTGAGCAGAAGCGAATTCAGCAACTCGATGCGGCTCCGGTTGTTGTCAAGCAAGGGCGCGAGCCGGCGGCGGATACCGCCGTTGATGCGCATGCGAGGGTCGTTCGAGTAGGCAAAGTGCATATAGTCGCGCTCATCTTCGCTGACCAGGGAAAGCGTGAGTTCGTCGTGATTGCGCAGAAACAGAGCCCACTGGCAGTTATCGGGGATGGCCGGCGTCTGGGCCATGATGCCGGTAATCGGCCGGCTGTCTTCCTGTCGAATGGCCATATAGATGCGCGGCATCAGGGGAAAGTGGAAGGCCATGTGGCACTCGTCGCCATTGCCGAAGTAGGGACGGACATCGACAGGCGCCTCATTGGCTTCGGCCAGGATGAAGCGGTTGGCGTACTCGGCATCAATGGCGGCGCGGATTTTCTTGACGACAAGATGAGTTTCGGGCAGGTTCTCGCAGGATGTCCCGTCGCGCTCGACCAGGTAGGGGATGGCGTCCATGCGCAGCGCGTCAACGCCCATGTCGAGCCAGAAGCGCATGGCCTTGAGAACCTCTTCCATCACCACCGGGTTATCGAAGTTGAGGTCAGGCTGGTGTGAAAAGAAGCGGTGCCAATAGTAGGCCTTGGCCGTATCGTCCCAGGTCCAATTGGACTTTTGCGTGTCGGTGAAGATGATGTTGGCATCCTTGTAGAGACGATTGGTACTGGACCAGACATACATCTCGCGCGCGGGCGATCCGGGTGGAGCGAGGCGGGCGGCCTTGAACCAGGGGTGTTGATCGCTGGTGTGATTGATGACCAGTTCGATCAGAACCTGCATGTTGCGCTGGTGAGCCGCATCCAGAAACAACTTGAAATCGTTCAGGGTTCCATAGGTCGGATTGACGTCGACGTAGTTGGCGATATCATAGCCGTCATCGCGCAACGGGGAAGGAAAGAAAGGCAGAAGCCAGATGCAGGTGACGCCGAGGTCCTGGAGGTAGTCGAGCCGCGCCAGCAGTCCGGGGAAGTCCCCAATGCCGTCGCCGTTCGAGTCAGCAAAGGCTCTTACGTGGAGTTCGTAGATGATCGCGTCTTTGTACCAAAGGGGATCGGTTGTGCTGGCCGGTTTCTTCACTCTTTCATTCTCCTAGATGATGAGATGCACGCTCTGTTGCAAATTGCTCACAATAGGAAGGATGGCCAAGGCTCTTTCCGCGGCGAACGCCGGCTGTAGTGGAAATGCGCGCTTGTCCTTTTGAATCCGCCCACGGAGATTTGTTACACCATCCGTGAAAATGCTCTAGGAAACCTCTGAATAAGTCGGATCGGTAAGGAAATAATCCCTCAGGGGCTGAAGCTCACATTGATATTGCAGCATTTACGGCACGACTGAAGTCGCGCCCTGATACAAGGCATACTTGTGCAGAGGTTTCTTAGTGTTCGTGGTTTCCCACCCATTTCACAAAAAACGTGAAATGGGTGGGGCACGGAGAATGGTACGACTTCAAGCGGTCAGAGAGCTAGCCTTTCAGAACCTGATCGACTGTGTGGATGTCGACTAATCCATGGCAACCGTAAATCGCGGGAAGGACGCGGGCCGCGGGGTAGCTTCGCCGCAACTCAGCGACTTTTTCCGTGCCGGCGCGGTAGGCCGGAAGATACATGCGGCCCAGCAAGGGATGGCGTCCCCATGCGCCGGAGAGCTTGTCGGCGCGCTCTTCAGAAACGAGGAAATCGCGGCGAAGAATGGCCGCCACTTCCTGCTGATTTCGACCTTCGCCCCAGGTCAGATAGGACGACTGATTCTTGGCGTCGTCCTGCAAGAGGGCCAGTAGCACGCCGATCTGCAGGTCTTCGTCGGGCAGTTGATCGACTTCGGTGACGCCGTGCGCGATGAGGATCGCGTTGTTGGCGAGTCCCTCGAAAAGAGCCGCGGCGCGCGTGTTCATGGTGAGAACCGTGGCTTCGAAGCCAACCTGGCCGCGGAGATACAAGTTCTGCAGGTAGGCAAAGGTGGTTACGTGGCCGGGGACAACCTCGTGGCTTACAAGCTGTTCAAACTCGGGGAAGGAAATCTGCAGGGAAGCATTGATCTCGTAACTGGCTTCGTAAAGCGGCACGCCGTCTGAGTTGCGCGCGCGGCCAATGTAGTTCATGGAACCGGAGAACCAGGCATCTTTGATCGGCAGAAAGTCGATGTTCGCACGAGGGACAGGCGCAAGCTCCGCGGGAAGATAGGGCAGCAGATTCTTTGCGGCGAGATTGTCGAAATACGCGATGACGGCTGCGCCCACCGCGCGCACTGAGGCCATGGGCGTGACGCGCTCGCGACGCCATGCGTTGACAGCTTCAAGTAATCCGTCCGCAGCGGAGGCGGAGTAGCCGGCGCGGCCCAGCAGCTCGGCAACCCGCTCGCGCTTCTCTTCTGGCCGCGAGGGCTCGGGCGGCCTGGCGGTCGAGGCCTCGACCGAGCGCGCGTACGGGACCGGATCGCCTTTGCCGAGAAGCTCCATGGCCAGGTCCCACATGGTTTCCAGAGAGACGGCAATGCCATTCAGATAGGACTGGCGCAGTCCGCCGATCTTGGCCGCCTCGCGGCGAACTCCGGCGATGGCCTGGGGAAGGTTGACCGCGCGCAGGTACTCTTCCACGGCCTCGCGATCAATGCTTTTGCCCGAGACGCCGCCGGATTGGCGCAGGCGCGCGGCGGCCGGATGCGTGTAGGCAGCAGGCAGTGGTTCGTCGGAAAACCAGCTATCGGCAATGAAACGCCCCACCCCCGAAGAACACAAAACATCGCCACCCCAGAGCGTGTCGATGCCCAGAACGGCGTCAGCTACATACCTTCCTGCTTGGTCCATCAAATCACCTTCTCCTTCTTCAACGAGCCGAACCAGACATAGAGACAAAGGCCAACAAAAAGCAGCGCGGAGACGGATTGAGAAATGGGATCGTAGGAATAGAACGGCGTTCTGATCAGGTCTTCGCGATAGCCGGGAATGAGCCGCATGGCCGCTCCCAGCACGCCTCCGAGAGCGCCGCCTGCCATCAGCCCGGAAGCGATGATGACGCCGCGCTCGCGAATGGTCTTGCCGCGCGCGCCGCCGGCCTTGGCCGAACGCTTGTTGAGGAAATGCGACAGAAAGCCTCCCACCAAGGCGGGAGTGTTCAGTTCCAGCGGGAGATACATTCCCAGGGCAAAGATCAGAGAAGGCTGGCCGAGCATTTCCAGCACCAGCGTGATCATCGCTCCCACGCCGAAGAGGACGTAGGCGACCGGCTGGTGGCTCATGAATCCTTCAACCAGCGCCTTCATGATGGCAGCCTGCGGCGAGGCCAGAACAGGCCGCGGATCGCCAATTGCCGCTTCGCCGAACTGGAAGGTGTGGGCCAGCATGACGATGGTCAGCCCGGCGGCGGCTGCCGCGGCCAGAACGCCCAGAAACTTGACCTTCTCCTGCGCCGCCGGAGTGGAGCCGAGCCAGTAGCCGGTCTTCAGGTCGGTGATGGTTTGGCCGGAGATCGACAGAGCCGTGCAGACCATGCCTGCGATGGCCATGACGAAAAACATGCCGGTGGTTCCCGAGAGGCCAAAGCGCAACAGCACCGCAGAGGAGATGATGATGGTCAGCATCGTCATCCCCGAAACCGGATTGCGCGCCGTGGTCGCGATGGCGTTGGCCGCTACCGAAGTAAAGAAGAACGAGAAGAGCAGCGTCAATCCGAGGCCCACGGCGACGATTGTCCAGGAGACAGGGAAATATCCGAAGAAGGCCGCGACGGCGAGCGCGCTCAGCACTGCGCCGATGAGAATGGAGATGATTGGCAGATCGCGGTCGGTGCGTTCTGGCTGAGCGGCCTCGCCATGGCGGAAGGTGCGCAGCGCGATGCCAAACGAGCCGGCGACGACTCGCAGGGATTTAATGATGCCGATGATGCCGGCCGTGGCGATGGCTCCCACGCCGATGAAGCGCACATAGCTGCTATAGATCTGCACCGCGCTCATTTTTGAAACGGGAATGATGGCGGGATAGACGGAGGAGTCGAGGTGGCCGCCGATGAACCAGATCATCGGGACCAGAACGAAATTGGAAAGGACGCCGCCAGCGCAGAGAATCAGCGAACTGCGCAAGCCCATCACGTAGCCGAGGCCGAGGATGAATCCGATGGCGTCGAATTTGAAGACCATTCGGGCTTTGTCGGCAAGCGTGTGCACAATAGGCACGAACTGAAAATCCACATACTCTTTCCACACCTGGAATGTGGTGACGAAAAGATCGTAGATGCCAGAGAGAGCGGTTGCCTGCAAGAGCAGCTTGGCCTGCGAACCGCCTTTCTCGCCGGTGATGAGCACTTCGGTGATGGCGGTTGCCTCGGGATAGGGCAACTGGCCGTGCATCTCGCGCACGAAGTAGCGGCGCAGCGGAATGAGGAAGAGAACGCCCAGGCAGCCGCCCGCAAGACAGATGAAGATGGTCTGCACCGGGTGAGGATCAAGGTGAAGGATGTAGAGAGCGGGAAGCGTGAAAATGGCGCCGGCAACGACGCCGCCGGCTGCGCCGCCGATGCCCGTGATGATGACGTTTTCAAGCAGGCTGGACCGGCGCTTGTAAACGCGCGCCAGGCCGATGGCAAGAATGGAAACGGGGATTGCCGCTTCCATCACCTGGCCAACCTTCAGTCCCGAATAAGCCGAAGCGATGGTGAAGATGACGCAAAACACCACTCCCCAGATGATCGAGCGCGGCGTAAGCTCTGGCGTCTTCGCCTGGGCGGGCACGATGGGCTGATAGGATTCGCCGGGTTTCAGCGGCTGGTAGGCGTTTTCTGGAAGAGACTTCGTTTCGATCTCGGCCATCTATGGATGATCCCCCTGTGGTCTCTGACAACATCAAGTGTAATGGTCACAATGGCCAGTGTCAGTCTACCTCAAGACGGGTTCGGAGGCCTTGCGGAGCGTTGCGGGGGACTAGGTTGAAGGACAGAGCAGCGCTGTTTTCGTTCCTAGACACGACAACGGCCTGAGCGTATTGCCCAGGCCGCCGCGGTGAATGATGAATTGTTAACCAAGGCCTTCGCGCTGCCGCGATTGCCCGAGCATTTTCACTTATGCTCCCAAGCTGCGATCACTCGCTGGCGCTACCCGTTAAACGGGCTCCTTTGTGCGATAGCTTCATCGCTCCACTGGAAATATCGCCACCCTGCACCGCAGGTCGAGGGAAACATCACTACGTGAAAGAATGCGATGGCGTCCCAAGCGTATTCATACTCCTCGCTGGGGCCACCTTGGGGTCCGGAGGGCGATGCCCTAGGCTTCAGCCACCTCAGGTGATGTACTGCTCGAAGAGTCTGTCTGCATCTTTTGGACCGGTCTCCTTCCCCTTACGAGGACAATCTACCCCCTGATTCACGCGCCGTCAATAGTTGTTTTTGGCTTCAACAAGACGGCCGGGGATTTGTCTGATTCCAAAGCAGGTTCCAGAATTCCCATGTTTTCAGTGCATCCTTCACTTCTCCAGATTGTTTTCGATTGCGGGCCGCCGCGCAGGCCGCGCGGCTCACCAGAGAGGGAGATTGATCAGCAAGCCGATCAGGAGGAGGATTCCGAAGATCGTGTTTGTCTGGGCGACGCGCTTCATTCCCAACATCATTTGGGCCGGAGTTCCGCCCACGCGCAGAATGCGAATCGCGGCCATGGAGGGCCAGAGGCTGCCGAGCACCAGCAGCGTCCACGGCGACAGGGCTCGCGCCCCGACGAGAGCTACGATCCAGAGGTTCGCCGCGACCAGGCTGCAAGCCAGAAACCGCACAGCTCTCTGATGGCCGAGCAGAATGACCAGCGTGCGCCGGCCATGGTCCCGGTCGCCTTCCAAATCGCGGATGTTGTTTGCGGTCAGAATCGCTCCAATCAGAATCGCAGAGGGGATGGAAACCAGCACATCAACCCAATTCACAAACGTCTGCTGAATGAAACAGGACAAAAGAATGATGCCGCAGCCCATGAAGCCGCCGGAGAAGATTTCGCCGAATGGAGTGGCCGCAATCGGGTAGGGACCGCCAGTGTACAGATAGCCGACGATCATGCAGAGAAGCCCAATCGGCGCCACCCACCAGCTGCTTTGGGAGCAGATGAATCCGCCGAGCAGTGTCGCCAAAACGAGTATTGCAACCGCAATCCGCAGAATCGTCCTGGGCCGAATGCCGTTCTGCGTGATGGCTCCGGCGATTCCCACCGACTCAACCGTATCGAGACCGCTGGCATGGTCGAAATACTCGTTGAAGATATTCGTGGCAACTTGAATCAGGACCGATGCTGTCAGCATGGCGGCAAGAAGCATGATGCGCAGATGGCCGGTGGCTTTCCACGCCAGCGCGCTGCCAATCAAGACCGGGATGAAAGAAGCCGTCAGCGTGTGCGTGCGAAAGAGACTCCACATCACCTTCAGCCAGTTCGCGCTCGACGGACGGGCCTGCGCATTCAGTTCTTCATGAACCTCAGAGAGTTCTCGCATGTATCCCCAAAAAACAGGATACCTTGTTCGAAAAGAGGATGCCGCGAGCAGAGGTCAGGAGTAAGATTTGTAAGGTTTGGGAGCCGGGAGGGTCTTTTCAGTATCTTCTCACCGGAGCCCGAAGAGGAGGAACAGCAATGATTATTGGCGTTCCCAGAGAGATCAAGGACAATGAAGCGCGTGTGGGCGTGACCCCGGCGGGCGTGAAGGCGCTCACCGAGGCTGGTCACAGGGTGCTGGTGGAGACCGAGGCCGGCGCGCAATCCGGCTTTCCCGACGCGGAGTATGAGAAAGCCGGCGGGGAGATTGCGGGCGAGGCCAGCCGCGTCTGGGGCAGCTCCGACACTGTGGTCAAGGTCAAGGAGCCTATCGAGCAGGAGTACGGCTTCTTCCGCGAAGGTTTGGTTCTGTTCACTTATCTGCACCTGGCCCCGGTGCCTGCGCTGACTGACAGGCTGCTTGAGTCGAAGGTCATCGGCATCGCGTATGAAACGGTTCGCGACCGCCAGGGGACGCTGCCGCTGCTGACGCCGATGAGCGAAGTGGCGGGACGGATGAGCGTGCAGGTGGGAGCTGCGTATCTGGAGAAGGAGCACGGCGGACGGGGCATTCTGCTGGGCGGCGTGCCGGGCGTTCCTCCGGCGCATGTGGCCATCATTGGCGGCGGCATTGTGGGCACCAACGCGGCCAAAATCGCACTGGGCTTTGGCGCGAAGGTGACGCTGATCGATGTGAACATGAACCGGCTGCGCGAACTGGACGACATCTTCGGCGGGCGGCTCTACACGCTGGCCTCGAACAGCTACAACCTGGCGCAGATTACGCGCGAGGCTGACCTGGTGATCGGCGCGGTGCTGATTCCCGGAGCCACGGCGCCGAGGCTGGTGACCCGCGCTATGGTGGCAGAGATGAAGAAGGGCGCGGTCATTGTGGATGTGGCCATCGACCAGGGCGGCTGCATCGAGACTTCCAGGCCCACCTCGCACTCGAACCCGAGTTATGTGGTTGACGGCGTGGTGCACTACTGCGTGACGAACATGCCGGGCGCGGTGCCAAATACTTCAACGCTGGCGCTGACCAACTCGACCTTCGCCTATTTGCTGCGCATCGCCAACCTTGGGGTTCGCGAGGCTCTGCGCCAGGATGCGGGACTGGCCGAGGGGCTGAACACGTGGCTGGGCAAGCTCACCTGCCGCGGCGTGGGCGAGAGCCAGCAGCGGGCGTGGACGCCGGCAGCCAGCGTGATTGGCTGAAGGGCGGCGCGGACTGTCGCTTCTCTTCCTCCGCAAACGGCTGCTAATTCGCCAGCCATTCAGGGCCTAAGTAGGATGCATGCACGGCGCCTGTTGGCCGGTCCAGAAGCAGCAGATTAGTGCGCAAGGCGGGCAAGGTAAGTTTCAAATGTGCGCCGGTCAATTTATCCCGTAAGTCAATATCCTCATTCCGAGAGGACTCAGAAACAAAGAGATACAACAGCGAGTCTTTCATAATTTCTGTCCTCACCAAAACGCCAGGAGGAAGACGAACAGCTTCGAATTCAGGCGCAATTCCGATGGTGGAAAGAACGTGGCGATACACGGCAGAAGCGCTGCTGGGAGACTCGGCCAACTCCATCGGAGCGGCAACAATAAAGATGGTTCCTTTGCCGTGCTTCACTTCCATGTAGGAGCGCCCATCGGGAAGAACCAAGGTTTCCAGTGCTCTTTGCGCGGCCGATGCAAAGGCCGCCTCGATGTGTTCGACGCCGATATTGACGGTTGTGTTTCGATAGTCAAGCGTCGCAGTGGCCGCATCAATTCCTAACTGACGAAGCCTGTTTCTTGGTTCCCAGTGCTCATCGCGCTCCACCGGTCCAGTCAGCAGCAGGTTTCCACCTTTGTCAACATAAGTCATCAGACTTTGCCAGCTAGCATCCTGCAGGAGTTGCGCGGAGGGAAGAATGACCAGCTTGCTTCCTTCAATATCATCGATGTTATTCTCACTGACCATTCTGGCGGAAATATGACACGCATAATTCATGGCGCGCACGGCCCGACGCTGGGCGTCGATTGCGAGGCCTCCCAGCACGGAGAATTGCGCAGATTGCGAAGTGAGAATGGTAACTTCTTCCAAAGTTGGCTCACTTAGGCGATCTTGAATTGCCTTGGCGAAGTTTGCGTAGGCACGGAGCACCTGAGCCTCGGGCTTTTCCGTGCCATCCGGACGCACTGCGCCGATGGTGATTTCCTGTTGGGAGCGCATGAGTGCGTTGACATTCCAAAGCCATTCAATCGCCCCCGCTCCGGTTGCCGCTGCAATGCCAAACTTCTTTTCCAGCAGAGCGCCATCCGCTTGCGGGGTGCGCCGGGGGCGGCCATTTGGCCCGATTTCCGCGATAACTCCTGTCTCCTGCACCAACGTGGGCATTCCTGATTGCCTAACTGCGAGCGAGTCCCAGAGCAGGTCTTCATTCATCCACCAGCTGTGCATGGTCGAAAAGTCAACAGACTTTTTGAAGAATGACGGCGAGGGCGAAAACAGCGCGCCACCTTCGTCCTGGCCAATGGTGATGAGTTGCTGACTGCCGGTGTCGCGGATGGTCTGGCGCATCTTATCGGCCCAGGCCGCGAAGCTATCCTGCGCAAAGATGCTGAAGTCATAGATGGCCAGCGGATGTCCTCCATCGCTGGCGCTTTGCGCACTCATGTCCTGATCGTTGGGCGGGGGAATGGAGCCTTCCGGGAAAGAAGCTTTCCACGCAGACTCGATTGCGCCGCGGCTGCCATACTTATGCAACAGCCAGTTATTCCACGCGGCCGTTTCCGCTGCGTCGCCGTTCGGGTGTGTGGCGAAGAATCTCTTCGGGTTGTCGAAGCTGGGCTCATTGATAACATCCCAGATAAGAAAAGGAACGCGCGCAAAAGGCTGTACCATCGACGCAACAAACTTTTGCTGTTTTTGAACGGCCACGGGATCTAGATACGGATTGACGCCGCCGAAGACCTCCGGCATGAAGGCGAAGAGGTTGAACTGCACGGGAAGCCCGTGCTTGCGCGCTGTCATCAGAAACGCTTCCATCGTTCGCCGCGTCCGCTCGCTGGCCACGCCGGTATCTCCGGTCACCTTGTCCCAATCCGTCCACAAACCGGTTCTGAGCATATTGATGCCGGCATCTTCCATCTGCTTCATGTCCTCGTCCCAGACATAGGGGTTGGGATAGCGGAAGTAGAGGCGCTGGGCATCGCTTGCCATATAGGTTGTGCCGATTACTTCAATGGGCTTGCCATCGATACGAAAGTAGTTCTTGTCGACGGTAACCGCGGGACCGGAGTGAAGATAGGCCTCGTCGCGCACCCAGAACGCGGTGTGGTAGCTTCCGCACTTATCCGCACCGCATGACATCTGCACATGCACGCGGTAGAAGCCAGGACGCCCCGAAGATGGCAATGTAAAAGTAGTAACACCTTGATGCGAGTACTTGCCGAGATCGATTGTCTGCTTTGCTTCCGGCTGGCCTTCACGACTTATAACAATCGACATTCTGGAGGACTCTGGTGGTTTCTGGAATCTGCTCCACTCGAGCTCAAACTGCCATTCTTCACCGGGCAGAAAGAGAGCGTACTGTGGAGTCACGCGCAGAAGTTCAGCGCCATTTGTGGCTTGTTTGGCAAGTCCTTCGAGGAACGCGACGGCGCCGGAGCTTTCGAGGAACGCCTTGTCGATTTGAGCGTTCACCATGACCCAACGGCCGCCGGCAAACTGATTCTGGTAATGATCAATCTCAACAATGGGAGCGGCCACGCGATTTCCGCCGCTGGTTCTCCAGAGCAGGGTTTTCAGCTGCGAGTCAAAACTTCCGCTTGCGCCCACGCGGGTTGATGTTTCCTGCTGACTTAGGCGGATGACCATGCTGTAGGCGCGCTGCCACTGAAGAAGCGAGTAATCAGCGACAGCTTCATCCTTATTGAGAATCGAAGCCAGGTGCAAAGAGCCAGGCGTCTCCTGGTAGTCGCTGATCAAGAGCTCTCGCGCGAAGGCATAGGTCTCCGGAAGAAGTTGCCACTTGCCATTTTCAAACCGGGCTGGGCGCGTGAATGGCCGGCCGCCAAGAGTCAACAGGTTGCCGCCGTGCGCCAGAAACTCCTTGATTGCCGGCCACTGATCGAGGGGAAAGGCCGAACCGTAGGGAAGGACCAGTAAACCTGTGGGCTGAGCGCTCAAGTGGCGATTCAGCTCCGCCGCCGGAGAGAAGATTGCACTGGGAAACGCCTGATGGAGGAGGGCCGTTGGGACTGGCGCGGTGTCGATTACAGGGAAATTCGGTTCATCCAGAATAACAATGGTGGAAGATGCTTGAGCGCCCAGGTGAGTTGCAAATGCAACGAGGCAAAAAAGAAAAGAAGAACATAAAATGCGTTTGATCATTTCCCCAACTTTCGGCAGCGGAGGGCGGGAAAGAGTGGCGATCCGGCCCGCGAAGCTGAAACACATGGTACAGCCGCCGCCGTGCTGGAGCCAAGCGGCAGCTTGCATTGCTGACGCGAGAGACGGCTGGCCTCTACAATACGATTAACTTCCACGGCGAGATGCGTGCTTTTCTTTCCATCATGCCACTGCGCGATATGGCGCGGCGCATGAATGGTGAAGTTCTGGCCGGGCTTGTCATTGTAGAGTGAAGCAGCACGGGAAGTAGTGTTTAGAGCGCACAATTTTGTACCTGCAGGTCCGTGGTCTCCCACCCTTTCGCCAGGAAAAAGGCGAAAGGATGAGGCACGGGGAGTGGTACAACTTCACGCGGTCATTGAACTGGCCTGCGGGCCGGTGAAAAGGGCATATCGACTGAAAGCAAGAACGGAGATGTATGACCGGAATCATGGAATTGGATGAGCAGGATGAAGAAGTATCTTCAGGCTTCCGGCTTGGAAAGGCGCGCTGGACGATCTGCGCCATGCTGTTCATCGCCACATCGATCAATTACATGGACCGGCAGGTTCTGGCGCTTCTGAAGCCCATCCTTATGCAGCCCTTTGGCGAGGGCGGCATCGGAATGACTGAAGTGGGCTATGGCTACATCATGGCGGCCTTTCAGATTGCCTACGCAACGGGACTTCTGGTTGTTGGTCGTTTCGTAGACAAAGTGGGTACGCGCATCGGCTACATGGTTGTGATGGCGTGCTGGAGCCTTTCGGCAATGGGCCACGCGCTGGTCAATTCCATGTTCCAGTTCGGCATTGCCCGCGTCTGCCTGGGGCTGGGCGAATCAGGCAACTTTCCGGCCGCCATCAAGACCATAGCTGAATGGTTTCCGCAGCGCGAGCGCTCGCTGGCTACCGGCATCTTCAATTCCGGATCGAATCTTGGCGCCATTCTTGCGCCTCTTATCGTGCCCTGGGTAGCGCTTTACAACTGGCGCGCGGCGTTTCTGATCACCGGCATCTTCAGCGCCATGTGGATCGTGATGTGGTATAAGCTATACCGCTGCCCCACCGAGCATCCCACGCTGTCCAAGGCGGAACTGCGCTACATCTGCCAGGACACAGGCATCAGCAAGGGCCAGGTCCCTTCCACGCCCTGGCTGAGGCTTCTGGGCTATCGCCAGACCTGGGCGTTTTCAATCGCCAAACTGCTCACTGACCCAATCTGGTGGTTCTTCCTCTTCTGGCTGCCTGACTTTTTCGCCACAAACTATCATCTGAATCTGAAGCATATTGGGCTGCCGTTGATCCTGGTCTATACCGCTTCGTCGATGGGCAGCATTGGCGGCGGCTGGCTGCCGGCGCCCTTCCGCAAGCTGGGCCTCTCGATCAGTTCCGCACGGCTTTCATCCATGCTCTTCTGCGCCTGCTGCGTGGTTCCGATCTTCATGGTCAACTTTCTGCATTCGGAGTGGTGGGCCGTTGGCTTGCTCAGCCTGGCGGCGGCGGCGCACCAGGGCTGGTCGGCCAACCTTTTCACCACGGCATCGGATATGTTTCCGCGTGAAGCAGTCGGTTCCGTGACGGGCATCGGCGGCATGGCCGGATCGGCGGCGGGATCGCTGTTTGCCATCTTTATCGGCTATGTTCTGCAGATTACTCACAGCAACTATGCGATTCTGTTCATCATTGCGTCCAGTGCTTACTTAACGGCTCTGGGCATCATGGTACTTCTCGCGCCGGGACTGAAAAAGGTAGAGATGGACGCATGAGTTTCTGCCGCGCAGGGCGCAGAGGCGCGAAATTCGATTGCAGGCCGTAGCGGACGGGTATAAGACAGCAGGGGCGCCCGGCTCTACCTGGATGCGCCGAACCACTCCACCGCTGCGCCGACCAGGGGGGCATCGTCCTTGAGCGTGGAAGGCAGAAGGCGGAGATTCAGGCCCTGCAACTGACTCTCAGCGGCAGGCAGGAACAGAGGCGCGGAGCGGGAGATGGCTCCGCCGAGCACGACCACTTGCGGGGCGAAAACAGCGAGAACCATGCGCAGCGCAATGCCGAGATGGCGGCCGAAATCCGCAAAGACCGCGGCGGCATCGGGATCGTCGGCAACGGCCGAGGCGATCTCAACCACCTCGCGCAGCGTGCCGGTGCGCTCTTCGTAGCTGCCCTGGATGCCGCGGGTGGAGAGATAATCCTCGACGATTCCGTCTTGATAGGGAAGATCCCAAATCTCTCCGTCGAGAGGAACGCCAGCGCCTTCGGTGACCACGCGGCCATCGATGGCAAAGGCTGAACCGATGCCGGTTCCCAGCGTAATGCCGACCGCGCGCGGAAGGCTGCGGGCCGCTCCGGTGCCGATTTCGCCGAGCAGGAAGGCAGCGGAGTCGTGAAGGAAGCGCACCTGCGCGGGCTGCCAGCCAAAGGACGCGGCCAAAGCCTGGCGCTGGTCCACGCCGTAAAGGAAAGGCAGCTTGTGTTTCATGCGGCTGATGCCGGCGGCGAAATCGAAGGGGCCGGGGAAGGCCAGCTCAGCGCCGGAAACGCCTTCAAAGCCCGCGGAAGCCTTGACGCCGAGAGAGTGCAGAAAAGCAATGAAGGCTTCGCTGGTCTGTTCGGCAGGGTAGGGGGCGCTGACAATCGGCCCGAGCTGGTAGTCACTTCCACGGCAAACCGCGGCGGCCACATGGCTGCCTCCAACATCGTAGACAAGAACAGACTTTTCCAAATCGGCGGTCATGCGAACCTCACAGTCAACGCGTTCTCAGGGTAGGATACACCCCGGAGTTACCGGGTTTTGCGTGAGCAGGAAGCGCGATAAAGCCTCGGCTCTTCCAAAGACTGTCCTACTCGAGAAACTCGCGCACAAAGGAGTCCTGGCAACTGAATAACTCTTGCAGGGAACCGTCGAAGATGAGATGGCCTTCCTGAAGCATGAGGAACGTGGTGTTGGGGTCGGTCTCGCCTTTTGGGAGCGGGACCATGCGGCCAGCCTGCGGGTCGAAGCGGTGGTTGCAGAGCATCAGGGCATCCTGAAGGCGGTGGGTGACCATCAGCGCGGGGGTGTGCAGAACGTCGCGCTCCTTGACGATCAACTCGATGATGGTGGTGGACGTGACGGGATCGAGGCCGCCGGTGGGCGAGTCATAGAGCAGCAGCTCAGGCTGGCCGATGAGGGCGCGGGCGATGGCCACGCGGCGGCGCATTCCGCCCGAAAGGCTGGCCGGATAAAGGGCGAAGGTCTCTTCCAACTCGACAAAGCGGAGAGCCTCGCGAACGCGGCGTTCGATTTCGTCGTCAGGCACCCGCTTCTGGATCAGCTGGTAGGCGACATTGTCGCGGACGGTGAGCGAATCGAAGAGGGCGCCTTCCTGGAAGACCATGCCGATGCGCGCGCGCAGGGGGAAAAGCAGCTCTTCTCTCATGCGGGTAATCTCTTCGCCGAAGAGCAGGATGCTACCTTCGTCGGGGCGCAGCAGGCCGTTGGCGAGCTTGAGTAGCACGCTCTTGCCGACGCCCGCGGGGCCGAGCAGGATGCGCGTCTCTCCTGGCGCCACCGAGAAGCTGACGTCCTCCAGCACCGTCGGTCCGTCGAAGGCGATGGAGACATTGCGAAAGGCCACAACCGCGCCAGCCTCCGCTGCCGGGGGCGCGTCCTGGCCGTGCTGCTCGAAGGCTGAGTTCACATCCATCCGGAAAAAAGCGTGAGCAGAACCTGGGTGAGAAGGAAATCGACGAAGAGAATCAGCACGGAGGAGGTGACCACGGCCTTGATGGTGGAGTTGCCCACACCCTGGGTTCCGCCCGTCGTCCTCATGCCGTAGAAGCATCCGATGGAGCTGAGAATGTAGCCGTAGAAGAGCGGCTTCACCAGTCCCTGAACGATGTCGGGAAGGCGAAGGTGTTCCCAGGCCATGGAGAAGTACTGGGTGCCGTTTTGGTGGTTCATGAGGACGGTGACGAGACCTCCGCCCAGGATGCTGCAGGCATCAGCCACGATGGTGAGAAAGAACAGCATGCAGATGCTGGCGTAGATGCGCGGCGTGACGAGCTTGCGCACGGGGTCAACGCCCAGGGCGCGCATGGCGTCGATCTGCTCGGTGACAACCATGGAACCCAGCTCGCTCGCCATCGAGCTCGAGTTGCGGCCGGCTACCATGATGCCGGTCAGCACCGGGCCCAGCTCGCGGATCATTGTCAGGCTCACGAACTGGCCGGTGACGGCGGTGGCGCCGAAAGCGGCGAGCGTGGCCGCCGATTGCAGCGCCAGCACGCCGCCGGTAGAGAGCCCGGAGAGAATCACGATCGGCAGGGAGCCAAAGCCGATGATGTCGGATTGAACGAGAAACTCAGACCAGTATACCGGCGGGTGATAGAGATTGGTGACGGCGTGCCATGCGAACAGGGAGTAGTCCTGCACGGTGAGCACGAGTTTCTTGGCGGTAATCTCGATTGTGTGGATCGCCATCGCGTTTGCCGGAATCAGAAGCGAAGTATTGCGTCTCTATCCTCAACAGGATAGCGCATGAGGGGCTGAACAGAGATCAGGGAGCAGGGAACCGGGATCAGCGATCAGAGCCCGAGCTTTCCGGATTCCAGCGGAGCGGGCGATAGACTGGCATGGGAAGTAGGTAAAAGTTGAATTCTGAAGCGGCGGAAGAGTTGGTTGGTTTTTTCGACGGGTTTGCGGGCCACGCGCACCCACTGCTGCTGCTGGATTACGACGGCACGCTGGCGCCGTTCCACGTGGACCGCTTCAAGGCGCGGCCGTGGGTTGGGGTGCGGGAACTGCTCCAGCGCATTCAGCAGCAGGGACGCACGCGGATGGCGGTCATCACCGGGCGTCCAGCCGCGGAGATTGCGCCCATGCTCGCGCTTGACCCGCCGCTGGAGGTTTGGGGGCTGCATGGCGCCGAGCGGCTCTATCCGGACGGGCGGCGGGAGTTGGAACAGGCGCCGGCCGCGACCCAGGCCAAGCTGGAAGAACTGCGCGAGTTTCTCAAGCGCGACAGCCTGGGCGGGCTCTTCGAGGACAAGGCCAATGGGGTGGTGATGCATTGGCGCGGTGTTTCGCGGCGCAAGGCGGAGCAGATCGAGCAGCGCACGCGGGCGCTGTTTGAGCCGCTGGCGCACATGCAGGGGCTGGCGCTGCTGGACTTCGATGCGGGGCTGGAACTGCGCGCGGGCCGCGACAAGGGCGGAGCGGTGGAGGCGATTCTGGCGGAGGCTGGCGCTGGAGTTAGTGGCCGGATGGATTCTCCCGTCGCGTATCTGGGCGACGATCTGAGCGACGAGGCGGCCTTCCGTGCGGTCAATCAGATTGGTTCACGCGGGCTGAGCGTGCTGGTGGGGCGGAAGTGGAGAGAGACCGCGGCGAAGGCCTGGCTGCGGACGCCGGGGGAGCTGAGAGAGTTTTTGGAGAGATGGATAGAGGCACGGACTAGGGGTTAGGGATTAGGGAACAGGGAATAGAAAGACATCCTCGGCGGATTGGGCGCGGTGCTTCGGAGCGGGCTGAATGGGATTCTGGCCGGAGTTGGGAGACTTGGCTTCCAGCACAGTTTGCGTGTTCCTATCGAATGAATATTTGCAAATTTTCGACTATGCGATAGTTAGCGATAGCTCTGGAGCCCCAAAAGCACGTTTTTTCTTGTTTTGGCGCATTGGCGGAAGAATCAACAGACCCCATAACGAACAATGTACTTGACGAACAGTGTTCGTTGTGTCAGAGTGTGTACATGAAAGAAGCAAGTCCGCGCCAAGTCGTCAGCCGAAGGAGCCGTCCCGCAAAGGCTCCTCTCAGCCGGGATGTCATCGTGTCGTCGGCACTGGAGATTCTGGATCGAGATGGCCTGTCTGGGTTGAGCCTTCGCCGGGTTGCAACCGCGCTGGACACGGGCGCGGCATCGCTCTATGTCTATCTGGCCAATCTGGACGAACTGCACGCGCTCATGCTCGACCGGGCGCTGGCGGCCGTTCAATTGCCCAGAAGCCGCAAGCTTTCGTGGCGCGGCCGGCTAAAGGCGTTCCTGCTCTCGTATCTTCATGTTCTCTATGATCGGCGCGGGCTGGCGCAACTCGCATTGACGACCATCTCGTCGGGTCCGCACACGCTCCGCATCTGGGAGCGATTGCTTGGCCTGCTCAAAGAGGGCGGTGTCGAAGATGCCAAGGCGGTATGGGGAGTGGATCTGCTTACGTTGTATGTCACGGCTGTCGCGGCGGAGAAAAGCAATTGGCGCGAAAGCGGCGAGGGGCCGGGACGAGTAAAAGACGCAATCATGTCAGCGCCCGCGAAGGAATTTCCATTGGTCTTCGCCATGAAGGAAGCGTTGCTCGCCGGCGATGCCGAGGCTCGCCTCGACTGGGCGCTGGACGTCCTCATTGACGGCATCAGCGGTGGCCGGGCTCCAAAAGTCTCCCCGTAACAACTGCGCAAGCGACGAGCGCAGTACTCAAAAAACGTCATGCCAATGCTTGCCACGGCCTCGGTCCGTGCGAGCCCCTATGTCTCAAAGTTTCTTACCCAAAGGAGAATTACTATGACAGATGCAAAATTGCCAATGCAGAGCGAAGCGTCAGCACAAGCTGGCTTTACGAAGGTTTACGCGGAATCCAACCCACCCTGGGATATCGGGAAGCCCCAGCCACCGTTTGTCGCCGCAGCCGGCCAGATTGCAGGTCCCATACTCGACTCCGGGTGCGGCACCGGCGGCACGTCGCTGTTCTTTGCCGCTCGCGGCGAACAGGTGACGGGGATCGATTTTGTCGAAGAAGCAATTCGGCGAGCCAAGGTCAAGGCCGATGAACGCGGCCTGGATGTGGAGTTCCTCGTAAAGGATGCGATGACACTGGGCGCCTGGGACAAGCAATTCGCCAGCGTGATCGACAGTGGGTTGTTTCATATCTACGACGGAGACGAACGAAAGCGCTATGTCCAGGGGCTGGCGCACGTTCTCAAGCCCGGCGGGCGGCTTTTCCTGTTCTGTTTCAATGACGACCCATCGTGGCCTGGTGGGGGAGTGTCGCGGCAGGCGCTCTATGACGCTTTCGCCGGCGGTTGGCAGGTCGAATCGCTGGAGTTGGCGGGCGGCGAGGTAAATCCAGCATTCGAGGCGGAGTTTCCAGGGAAACTTGCAAACATGAAAATGTGGTTCGCTGTCATTCGCCGGAAAGAGTAAAGCGGTGCCGGGTTGACTGTTGACAGGCGAGATTGACACCCGTGCTCTCCCACCCTTTCCGCGAATGGAAAACGCATATCCTTCGCCTGCGCTCAGGAGCGGAAAGGATGGGTCACCCATTTCATAGGCTAGTCAAGGGTGCGCCACCCGGCCTGAGCGTGCTGGCTCGGCGGAAGTGGGGAGAGACAGCCGCGAAGGTCTTGCTGCGGACGCCAGGGGAGCTGAAGGGCTTTCTCGAGAGATGGGTAGAAGCAGGGAACAGGGATTAGGGGTCAGGGAACGGGGTGTAGAAAGACATCCTCGTTCGATGAGAGGTTTCGCGCCCTCAGTCTTGCAAATTGGCTATGCATATCGGCGAATGCTTGACGACTGGCCGGGACTAATATGTATCGGCTGTCGCTTTTGAGCTTGCCCAGACCGAGGTTCGTGCTCTGCCAGGCGCCCAAGAGCGAAGCACCTGGAACATCCGTTTATATTGGTTGTTCTCACTTCTCCCGGCACCTGGGCTACCCGCCTGAGTGTCTTGGCAGAGAAGCGCGCAGGCAGAATGCTGCCCATTAACCGTAACGAGTCTCGCTTATGGAGCTGGCCGCGCTCAAAGTCCAAGTGCAACAAACCTGAAAGGGATAATGTTGCATGGGCAAGTCGTATACGCATCTGAATTTGGAAGAGCGTTGTTTGTTGCAAACGCAGTTGGAGATGGGTTGGAGTCC
>Ga0255348_1000086_pt1 | contig 49481 bp, 40 predicted proteins | sample CBST25v5metaG_FD_189945 | JGI IMG/M metagenome (GOLD analysis project Ga0255348, IMG submission 189945) | Peat soil microbial communities from Stordalen Mire, Sweden - C.B.S.T-25.v5 | ecosystem: Environmental > Terrestrial > Soil > Wetlands > Peat | place: Sweden: Norrbotten County, Stordalen... | reverse complement strand
TTCCCGCGTTGACCGTGCCGTTGGAGCTTCCTGTGCCACAAGCTGCCCCCGTGTTGCTGATGTACCCCGAGTTGTCCACCTGCAGGCAATTGTGGCCGCTGCTCGCCGCCAGCCCCGGAAACTGAATTGCTGTCATTCCTGTAAAGCTGGCGTAGAGTGTGTTGCTGTTGCCCCCGTAGACTTTGAACCCTGTTCCGGCTCCGCTCTCATAGTTGATCCGCACCACTCCCGCGGATTTCGAAGCGTTCACGTAAGTATCGCCGCTGTTCGTGCTCTGGTAGGCCATAAAGCTGTCCAGTCCGCCCGTAGCCGAATTCAGCGCCCAATCATTGGTCTCGTTCTTCACCATGTACCACTGGCTGTTTCCGTTCCAGTCGTTATAGATGAGCGATTCTTTCTTGCCCGTTGTTGCTCCTGCCTGAAGAACGTAATCGATCTCCGCGTCAGCCTGGTTCTTTACCGTCACCGATCCGGCAAGCGTCGAAGCTCCTCCCACCTGCAAGCTTCCATTGAACTGCGCATTTCCCGCGCCGCTGATCGTCGCCACAGTGCTTTCACTCGCGCCGCCCGATCCGATCACCACCCCGCCGGTTCCCGCATTGGCCGACCCGTTCAGCACCACAGCGCCCGTCCCGGCCGAATTGATCGCCGTCTGGTTGTTGGTGCTCGACTGCCCGTTGTTATATTGCCCAATCGACAGCCGGTTTACATTGTTCAGCAGATCTTCAATCTGATAAAACTGCTCCCCTGCCGTTGCGTCCGAATACCCCTCAAGCCAGCGGTATCCATAATCCGTCTGAATCTCGTTCAGCAGCCCGCGTTCGTTTCCCGCCCCAATTCCCAGCCGATAATGATTGGTGAGCGTCGCGTCCGTCTGGCTCCCGTACCAATCGCCATTCAAGCCGTTGAAGCTCCGGTGAAATGTATCCAGGAAACTATTGCGCGTCCCGTTGTCAGTCAATTGCCCAGTAAACATCGTTCCGCCGGTCATCCAACTGTTGTACGAACTGCCCGCATCCGCCACAATCTGGTTGGTCGAGTTTTCGTTCCGCAATCCGACAATCGTGTTATTCTGCGCGTTCGCTCCCAGATGCAATGCCGTCGCGCATCCTTCAATATCTCCGCCGGTAAACGTGTTTCCATCGCCCTGTTGCAGGTTGATTCCATAACTCCCGCTGATCGGATTTCCTCCGCTCGTCGGGCAGTCGATGTGCAACCGCAAGAACGTGCTAGCGTTCATCCAGTCTGTCGTCGCGGAATTCGATATCTGGTGACCAATCGCGTTCACCGCCGTCAGGAATCCATCGAATCCGTTATCGAGAAACGTTCCTCCTGTGTAATTCCCGGTTCCGTCCAGCGTCATGCCCGTCTGGTTCGAGTTACCAAGAAAGTACAAGCTTTCGAGATCCATCTCTTGCGTGCGATAGGCCGTCAACCCCTGCGCGCTTGCGCTGCTCGCTGAGGTTATATTGATCGCCACATTGTCCAGGTGGAAGCCTTGCGTGTCCGCCGCATAACTCGAATCTCCCACCTGCACCATCGCCTTGGCGCCCGAATACAGAAACACCGTGCCGCCCTGGCTCCCACTTGCCGTGCTCGTCCCGCGCAATGCGCACCCGCGCAGCGACACATTCCTCGTTCCCGCCGTCACAATAATTTGATTGCCCGTCGAAATCGTTGCGCAAGGCAGCATCACCGTCGCATTCGCCGTCGAGATCGTCAGATTCGATCCCATGGCCAGCGTACCCGTAAAATTCCGCGCATCGCACGTTCCGCCATTCGTCTGGCTCAGCCCGCTCAGGCACGCGCCCAGCTTCGCCCCAAAATCCGCTCCCGGAAACTGGTCCACCTGATACAGCGCTCCCAGTTCCACGCTCGTCAATGGACCCGTCATCGTCGCGCCTGTCAGCGGCACAGCTAATGCGGATTGTTCGTCCACGTAATGTTTGTCCGCCGCCTGCATCGGCTGCGTAGGATCGCAGCACAATGTCAGCGGCCCGGTCAGTGTCCCGCCCGATGCCGTCAGCAAGCTACTCGAAAGCCCCGAGATCGCCTGATCGACATACGCCTTGTTCACCGCATGTACAGCCTGCGTCGCCGGCATCACCTGCGCCTGCACCTGCCCCAGAGTCGCCTGCGCTCCCGCAGGCACCACCCAATATTGAGTGCTCGTCGAGCCGTCGCTCATGTAGTAGACCGCCGTGTAATACAACCCCGCCGGTGTCGCCCCAACATTCGCTGCCAGGCTCACGCTCACAAATCCGTCCGGCGCAATCGTCACCGTCGTACTATCGGCCGTCACCAGTTGCCCACTCGCCGTCGTAAACGATGGCCAGCTTACCATCAGCGTTCCAGTGCCCGGCTGACCGTTCGCCAGATACACCGTCCCTTGAACGGTCGTTGTGCTGATCGCCTGCGCGCCCGCCGTCCATCCCGGCAAAACGCCCATCAGGCACACCGCCATCGACAACAATCCCATCCATCCGCCGGCACTGAACCACTTGTAATTTGTGAGCTTCATCCGTCTCTCTTCTTTCTTCCTGAAATCCCGCCAAAGAGTTATTCGCTAACTCGCTGACTCCTCTAACTCCGCGGATGGTCGGGTGCCCCATCCATTTCGCGTTTTTGCGAAATGGGTGGGAATCGATGCATCCCAACTCCACTTCGTTGACTCGCCAACACTCCGGGTGCCCCACCCTCGGCGCAACGGGGTCCCCACGGACAGGTCTTTGTCTGTGGGGTGTTCGTCTTTGTTTTTGCGCCTAGAGTGGGAATCCACGAATCCCAACTCCACTTAGCCAACTTGGCAACTCGCTAACTCCGCAAAGCGGAGGCCAACTCGCCGCCTTTGTTCATTTCCGTTGCAGTTCAATCCAGCCGAATCATCAGCCCTTCGCTTCGTGTCACCCGATGCCCTACTCCTCGTCCGGTTCGGCATCAGGGCCTTTCCATGGCGGCTCCGCACCCAATTGCTGCGCATAAGTCCAAAGCTGCTGCACCACCACTTCGTCCTCGCAATCGATTTGCCCATCCGCAAGCGCAAGCAGCAGCTTTGCGCACGTTGCATTGCCCTTTTTCGCGTTTTCGGTCAAGGCGTCCGTTATCGTTTTGCTGTTGTCTTCCAGAGCCTTGTCCGCCGCCGCCGCCATCTTTGCTGTTCCGCGGCTGACTGCCTTCTTCTCAAGCCCTGTCCCTGACGATCTCTTTCGCACCGTTTGCCCCTGTCTTCCCAACACCATCTGTCCGCCGATCCCGTCCCACCACCGCACGGCCCAGCGTTCTTCTCCGTAGAAAGGAAAAGGGGTGATTCCTTTGGGGAACCACCCCCGCATCCTCCGAATCAGTCTCGCCGCGAACCGCAGATCCTCAGCAGCTTCGTCCTTCTCTGAAAGCCACCATGCAAAGCCCTCGCAACTCCGCGTCAACTCGGAAAATGTTCTGCCATCTTCCAGATCCCGTCACAGGAAAGCCTCATCCTCGCTCCCCTGCCGTCTCATTCCTCTTTATTCCTCGTTGAATGTTCTTAGCCTAACTAATCTCACCGAAATTTCCTGCAATCTAAAACAACCCATCTTCTCTATCTATTTCAACGACTTAACCTCTAATCTCTATCCCCAATTCTTTGACACGAAGCCCGAGCAAGTCTCCTCCGGCAAAAGGGGAGGCTTTATGGTTATGGTTTGCGGCCCCTCAAAGAGGCCTGCGCAGAAGCGCTCCACGCTGGCAGCATTCCGTCGCCCGCGCCGTAGGCGCAATGTTAGTCAGCCCCGCGCTTCAGCGTGGGGTGGGCGAACCAACAATTCATCCAGAGTCCTGTCGGGACGACGCTCGTGCTCTGCGCACTGCGAAGGTGTTGCGAGGTGAAGGCAAATGCGCAAATCGGGAGCGACTTCCGTAAATGTCAAACTACTACGGCCACTCCTGTGTTCTCCTGTTTGGAACAAGAGCAAACACCACCCAAAACACAGCGCCACACACGCCCCTCGCCAAATGTTCTACGATATTGCGGTGACCTCTACCGCCCACCACACTCCCACTCTGCTCGTCCACGGAGGCGCATGGGCCATCCCCGCCGACGCGGCTTCTGCCCACCAGGCCGGTGTCCGCAACGCGCTTGAAACCGGCTATGCCATTCTGTCTCGCGGCGGATCTTCTATCGATGCGGTTGAAGCCGCTGTCACCGTTCTCGAGGACAACCCCACCTTCGACGCCGGCCGTGGCAGCTTTCTTACTTCAGACGGCCGCGTCCAGCTTGACGCCCTCCTCATGGACGGTGGCCGCATGAAGGCTGGCGGCGTGGCCTGCGTCGAGCGCCTCCGCAATCCCATTCAGGCCGCCCGCCTGGTCCTCGAACACAGCCAGCACGTTTATTTCGTCGGAGCTGGCGCCGAGCAATTTGCCCAGACGCACGGCATGTCCCTCATCGACAACTCCGAGCTGGTTCTCGACCGCGAACGCGAGCGCCTCGTCCATGCCAAGCTTCGCGAATCTGCTGGCCTGGGCGACGACACCTTCTCTGGCCTGGATTCGCCTCTGCTCCCGGTCCTCGACGACGACAAAAGCCCCGAGACTGCCGTAACAGAGAAGGGTACAGGCTCCAGCGGAGAGGGTAAGAGCTTCAGCGAGAAGGGTACAGACTCCAGCGAGAAGGGTGCGAGCTTCAGCGAGAAGGGTACGGGTTCCAGCGAAGAGGGTAAGAGCTTCAGCGGGAAGGGTACGGGTTCCAGCGAAGAGGGTAAGAGCTTCAGCGAGAAGGGTACGGGTTCCAGCGAAGAGGGTAAGAGCTTCAGCGAGAAGGGTACGGGTTCCAGCGGAGAGGGTAAGAGCTTCAGCGGGAAGGGTACGGGCTTCAGCCCGTACATTGAATCACCCAAAGAAACAAGGGCTTTAGCCCCTGAGGGAAAACCCTCTCTCCCAGGCTTTGACTCCCACGATACCGTCGGCGCAGTCGCTCTCGACGCCCGCGGCAACCTCGCCGCAGCCACTTCCACCGGTGGCACCCTCAACAAAACCCCCGGCCGCGTCGGCGATTCCTCCCTCATCGGTTGCGGCTGCTACGCCGACAATCTCTCCGCCGCCGTCTCCCTCACCGGCTGGGGCGAACCCATCATGAAGCTCGTCCTCGGCAAATGGGCCACCGACCGCGTCGCCAACGGAACCGCCCCTGAAATCGCCGCCCGCGAGGCCATCTCTTATCTCTTCAACCGTCTCGGCGGCCATGGCGGCATCATCCTCCTCGGTCCCGATGGCCGCTTCGGCTTCGCCCACAACACCCCCGCCATGGCCTGGGGCCTCGCCACCCCCAACGGTCTCCAAACCGGCCTTACCGCCTAGAAGCTGTTTCATAACCTGCGTTGTATCAGTCGTCCACCGGCTTCGCCGACCCACGGGGCATGAAACCTCCCCTTGGCAGTGCCCTCGCCAACTCGCTAACTCGCCATGTCCGCGAAGCGGACGCTAACTTGCTGAATTTATAACCACAATCCTAGCCGCGCCTTCCCGCTAACCGTTCAAATCCAGGTCCCGTCGACACCCCGTTTTTTCCTAGAGCACGACCTTAGTCGTGCCGAAAAGCCGGAAAAATGGCGGGCTTTACAGGCTGCGGAAAAACTCGTAGAAGCTGTTTCAAATGGCCGCTTTGTATCAGGGCACGACTTCAGTCGTGCCGCAAATGCCCCAAAATAATGCGCGGGCTTTAGCCCCGGAGGGATGTCTGTCTGACAGAATGGACTTAATCAAGCCTAACGGAATCGAACTGGTCAGCATGCCTACACAGTTACCTCACACACCTATGGAAATTTGCAGGTTTTCAGGATCAAAGCCAGGACCGCATCTTCTTGTCTTGGGGGCAGTGCATGGCAACGAGACCTGCGGCCCGATTGCCATCCGGCAGATTCTCGACGCACTTTCGCGAGAGGAAATCCGGATCATCAGCGGACGGGTCACCTTCATTCCCGTGGCCAACCCCGACGCCTTCACGTTGCGGCAACGCGCCGCCGTCCGCGACCTGAACCGGAACTTTGGCCCCGTCGCCAAACCTGCACCGGGCGCGGATTTCTTCGTCAACACCCTCTGCGAGACGATGCGCGACTGCGACGTGCTGTTGGATATTCACTCCTTCAAGGCCCAGGGATCCCCGTTTCTCTACGTGGGACCCGAAAGGCCCACTGCGCTGGAGCCGTTCGATCTTTCCGCCGAAGAGCTGAACTTTGCCAAGGCTCTGGGCGTGCAACGCATGGTTTTCGGGTGGCTCGCCGCCTACGACAGGTTTGTTACGGAACAAGAGGCCCTCATTAAGCGGCTCGGCCCGGGAAAAGTGGAACAGGCAGACATCGCCAGACACAACTTTGGAATCGGGACCACGGAATACTTTCGCTCCCTGGGCAGGAGATACGGAGTGACGGCGGAGTGCGGCAACCATCTTGACGAGACCGCGATTGCGACTGCGCGGGAGGCCATTCTGAGCGCGATGGCATTTCTGGGCCTGACGGAAGACACGGGACAAAACGTCTCCTGCGGATTTGCCGAATCTTACCGGTTTGAACGGATATTTGTGCGCGAGGATATGGAGGACCGCCTGGCAAGACCGTTCTCCTCGTTCGATCAGGTGAGGGCGGGAGAGACAATTGGTTTGCGGAAGAATGGGACGCCCGTTGCCGCTCCTGCCGACGGCGCCGTGATTTTTTCCTACGCCGACACGCCGGTTGGAACAGAGTGGATTTACTTCGCTTCCGAATCGCAGCGGGGGTGCAAGTAGGGCTGTTTTACAATGCAGCAGAAAGGAATGGATCGTGATCGACAGCGGTTTTCTGCAAAAGAGTTCGGAGTTGTTTCATGCTTTTCTTTCCTGGACCCGGACCGGCAGTGCGCAAGAGCAGATTTTCGGATGGATCATTTCCACGGTGATTCTGGGCGGCGTCAGCACGCTTCTGTTGAGAATGACGCGAACGGTTGGACGGATTGTGTATGTGCGCCACCGGCAAAATTCTCTCTACAAGGATGCGTTTGGAGAATTTTTCTTGTATTATTCGGCCCTGGTTCCAGATCTGAACAAGAATATTCCGCGTGTAACCCGATTCATCATCCACAGGGGAATTTTGAGCGCCGCGCTAGCCTCCCAGAGAGACGCCAACAACGACAGAAACGTCATTTACCGGGGAAGCGGGATCAAGGGCGAGTCCTATCTTCAGTTTGATATGCGGTCGCCCGAAGACCAGAGCGCAAAGCTGATCACCGTATGGAATTTTCAGAAGCGGCCTGGCGCTGCCGGCCGCGTTACATGCGGGGTGATGAGCTGCATCAACATTCACCGCGAGCCATACGGCGTTCCGATTCTACTCTCCGAAACACCGCTTTCCAGAGAGGCGGCCGAGGGCGGCCTGGCGATCTTGGCCCAGCCGAGAACCCTTACACGAACTCTTCGACAGGAGGTGTACGACTTCCTGAAGGCTTTCCCGCCTTCCGATCAAGAGGAGGAATTCGAGCATGGAACCAGTCCCAAAGGCCCGCTTGTCCAGAAATCGGGTTTGATGAGGAAACTGAGAATCTGGCTGGAAATCGATTGAGATTGGAGACCCGCTATCAACCCCGAAATTGCGGACGCAAGAGCCGGGTACCGGGTGCCCCACCCTCGGCGCGTCTTTGTCTTTGCGCCTAGGGTGGGAGTCGAGGAACCGCTCTGACTCGCCAACCCGCGCCCCCTGCAATAATCCCAATATGCTCGTCCTTGCCTCATCCTCGCCCCGCCGCCGCGAACTCCTCGCCCAGGCCGGCTTCTCCTTCGAGGTCCATCCCGCTGACATCCCCGAGAATCCTCACCCCAACGAAGACCCCATCGCCTACGTCACCCGCCTCGCCCGCGAAAAAGCCGAAGCTGTCTTCGCTGAACTCAATCACAGAACTCCGGGTGGCCCAGGTCTCGATTCTGAGACCTGGGAAAGCACGAGCCCTCGCCCATCGCAGGGTGCCCCATCCATTTCGCGCTCTTTGCGAAATGGGTGGGAAAGCACAGACCTCGACCCTGAGTCTTTAGTCGTCCTCGGCGCCGACACCACTGTAACCCTGGACAACCACATCCTCGGCAAACCCGAAAACCCCGCCGACGCCGCCCGCATGCTCCGTCTTCTCTCCGGCCGCACCCACCGCGTCATCACCGGCGTCGCCGTCATCTCCGCCGCACACACCCGAGTCGCCTCCGAATCCACCGCCGTCCAATTCCTCGCCCTTTCCAACGAAGAGATCGCCGCCTATATCGCCACTGGCGAGCCCATGGACAAAGCTGGAGCCTACGCCATCCAGGGTCGCGCCGCCCGTTGGATTCCCCGCATCGAAGGCGACTACTTCAACGTCGTTGGCCTTCCCATTTCCCTCGTCTCACGCCTCCTCGAATCGCTTCCGCCGCTAACTCGCTAGCTTGCTTTCCTTCTCCGCGGGAACTGACTCGCTGTCTTCTCCAGAGAATCCTCCCGTCGATTATCCCTTCCTGTACAAGTCAAAAAGTGCCCGTTTAAACAACTTTCTCTAGGAACAGGAATCCTTCCCTTGCGCCTCGAATCAAAACAGGGTGGAATTCATCCCCTTTGACGGAGTTCTCGCATGACACTATCTACTATTGAAGTCAGTCACTTGAAGCAAGCGCCCGCCGTTGCTGGCGTCCTGCCTGCCGTGCTTGCCCGCTGGAGCGCACGCTCCTTTGCCGACCGCGATGTCAGCCCCGCCGATCTGCGCAAAGTTTTCGAGGCCGCCCGTTGGACCGCTTCTTCTTATAACGAGCAGCCTTGGCGTTTCATTGTCGGCCTGCGTAACTCGTTGATCCACAAGAAGATATTCTCCGCCCTCAACGCCTTCAACCAGAGCTGGGCAGGCGCGGCCCCTGTCTTGATTCTCGGTGTGTCCAGCACAAAATTCAGCCATAACGGCGCAGACAACCGCGTTGCCCTCTATGACCTGGGCGCTGCCGCCTCCTATCTCACTCTGCAAGCCGCCTCCCTCGGCCTCACCACTCACCAGATGGCCGGTTTCAACCCAGCCGCCGCCCGCCAAGCCCTTGAGATCCCAGAGGATTACGCCCTCGGCTCCGTCATCGCCCTCGGCTATCAGGGTGAGCCATCCGCCTTGACCAACGCAGATCTGATCGCTCACGAAACCGCCCCCCGCACACGCAAACCATTGAACGAGTTCGTCTTATCATCCTGGGGAACGCCTGCCGACCTCGGCTGATGTCGCCGCCTGCAAACTGCTAAAGTGAAGGCGGGGGAATCATCTTGACCAGCACGCGCCCTATCCGCAAGCAGCCCATCCGCCGCACCAGCCACCGCGCCACCCCCTCACGACTCAGACGCCTCGGCTGGCGTGGCCGTCTCCTTCTCTCCTCTATCTTATTGATTCTAGTACTAATCTGCTGTGGAGTAGCTGCCCGTTTTCTGGCCCCCACGTCCAACACCTCGCTCACCCACTTCGACGCCATTATCGTGCTGGGCACGCCGGCCGACAGCGACGGCAACCCCACGCCCAGGCAGTTGGATCGCGTGACCGAAGGGGTGCGCGAGTATGAGCGCGGCGTCGCGCCCCGGCTGATTATGACCGGTGGAGCGGCGCACAATGGCTTTGTCGAAGCACGCGTCATGGCGCGAACCGCCCACGCCCAGGGCATTCCGGAATCTGCCATCTTCATCGAGCCGCAAGCCAAAGACACAATCCAGAACGCCTGCTACTCGGCGCGGATCATGAGAGAGCGCGGCTGGCGCTCGGCCGAGGTGGTTTCCAGCGCCAGCCACCTGCCGCGCGCCGGCTACATCTTCAACGAAATGCCAATCCAGTGGCGCACCCACGCCGCTCCGTCCCTCGAGCCGGAGCCGTCTGCTTACCCCTGGGCCTCCGCCTACGCTGAAACCGTGCTGACCGTCCGCTATCTGGTCTGGGCGCGCTGGAGAGAGACTTGCCTTCCATAACGGAGAATTTGTAGCCCGCCCAGCGTTGTCCCCTGCCGGTATCGTCCTGTAAGCTGAAATACGATGCCTTTCTCAGTAAGATTTTCCGTCTCTCTTGCCGTCACAGCCGTACTGGCTTTGTCTTTCGCAACTCGTGTCCAGGCGCAAAGCACCGCCGCGCCCACAGCCGGCAATGGCACCTATATTGCCAGCGATCCGCTTGCCGGTGTGCGCTACGACAACCGCTACGATGTCTCCCTTGGCATGGCCTACCGCCACATCAAGGCCGGACCGAATGTGCTCCAGGGCGCCAACCTCGGCGGACTCGATCTCTCCGCTTCCTATTGGTTCAGCAAGCACTGGGCCGTCGAAGGCTCGGGCCGCTACTATCTCGGCACCAGCGGTGTGGGAAGCGTCGGGGGAAGTAACACCGGCGAGAATCTGGTCAAAGGGCCGTTTGTAAGCGAGCAACTCTTTGTCGCGGGACCGGAGTGGCTGGGTCCACACAACAAGCACGGAGCACTGAGCGCCCATGCCCTCTTCGGCGGAGCGCACTTTGATTCGCATGACTTCCCGCAGACCCCACAAACGATCGGTTTCTACAACAACCAGGTTGCTCCCGCTGCCATCATCGGCGGCCACATGGACCTGAACCGCTCGGCCCACTGGGTCTTCCGCATCACGCCCGACGCGGTGATCACCCGCTATTGCGCCAACTCCACGACGAACGTCACTCAGACCGACGTCAACTTCGCCATCTCGGTCGGCATCCAGTACAAATTTAGTAAGAAGCGGTAAATCACCAGCAAATCGTTCCTGCCGACAGCCGCCGTTCCAAGCCTTATCTTCCAAATTGACGCCGCCTTCTCTAAGAGGCGGCGTCAATTGTTTTTCAGGCAGCCTTCTTCTATAAAGTGAGATTTGCTCCCGAAATCGTCCGAGAGCCGCATCCCCTCAAGCGATCCTTGTATACAAACTACCCGCAGGCGATATGCTGTATTGGTTAGTGGCGCATCCTTCCCCGGTCGAGTGCTTTTCGGGCGCGGATGGCCGCAAGGGCTGGGGCCTATGGACATGAGAGATACGCTTGGAGTCTTGCTTGCGGGCGGCGCTGGAGAACGCCTCTTTCCCCTCACGCGCGATCGCGCCAAACCAGCCGTGCCCTTCGGCGGTCACTACCGCATCATCGATATCACCCTCTCCAACTGCATCAACTCCGGCCTGCGCAAGGTCTTTATCCTCACCCAATACAAGGCTCTCTCCCTCAACCGGCACATCCGCGAAGGCTGGACCGGCATTGTGGCACAGGAGCTGGGCGAGTTTTTCGAGCTGATGCCGCCCATGCAGCGCACCGGCTCCAACTGGTATATGGGAACCGCGGACGCCGTCTATCAGAACATCTACTCCATCGGCAGCGAACAGCCCAAGTACGTCATCATCCTCAGCGGCGACCACATCTACAAGATGGACTACAGCCGCATGTTGGAGTACCACAAGGAAACCAAGGCCGATGTCACGCTGGCCACGCTGCCCATTCCGCCTGATGACGTTAAGCAGTTCGGCGTAGTCGAAGTAGGCCAGAACGCTGAGATCAGAGGCTTCCAGGAGAAACCCGCCTCCACCACCTTTCGCTCGCCCTTCAACCCCAACGCCGTGGATGCCTCCATGGGCATCTACATCTTCAACACCGAGGTATTGTTGAAGGCGCTGATCGCTGACGCTGAAGACCCCGACTCAAAACACGACTTCGGCCACAACATTCTGCCGAATATGCTCGGCAAGAAGAAGATGATGGCTTACAGTTTTGTGGATGAGAACAAGCAGCAGGCGCTCTACTGGCGCGATGTCGGCACTCTCGACGCTTATTACGACGCAAACATGGACCTCTGCGCGGTTTCGCCCGTCTTCAACCTCTACGACAAAAACTGGCCCATGCGCACCCGTGTCCGCCAGTATCCGCCAGCCAAGTTTGTCTTCGGCGAGCCGGGCCGCTCCGGTATGGCGGTTGACTCCGTGATTACCGCCGGCGTCATCATCTCCGGCGCCACGGTCTCGAGGTCTGTGGTTTCGCAGGATGTGCGCGTCAACTCTTACTCCGCCGTCGATGCCAGCATCATCTTTTCGCACGTCAACATCGGTCGCCACTGCCGCATCCGCCGCGCCATCATCGACCGCCATGTCCACATTCCCGAAGGCACCGTCATCGGTTATGACCCGGTCGAAGACAAGCGGCGCTACTTTGTCACCCCCTCCGGCCTCACCATCGTCACCCGCGACGCCTCACTCTTCGAAAACCCCGTCGACCCCGACTTCCAGCTACGCTACTAGCCGGGCGCCCCATCCTCGCCGCGTCTTTGTTTTTGCAGCCAGGGTGGGATGCCGGGTGCCCCAGGTCCGGATTTTCGGACCTGGGAAAGAACAACATTCCGGGTGGGCGGATTCAAGCTCCAAGTGCAACGTTTCCGAAATAGGAGATAGTTGCCGGGTGCCCCATCCATTCCGCGTCTCTTGCGGAATGGGTGGGATAGCACGAATCTTCATAGCACAGGCTTTGTATCAGCGGAGGAACTCATTGTTTTGAAAGGGCACGACTGGTAGGTCAGGGCTTTAGCCCTGACTGCCGCAAAGGCCGCAAAATCAACGCGGGCTTTACAGGCTGCGGATAAACTCGCAGAAGCTGTTTCGAATGGCCGCTTTGTATCAGGGCACGACTTCAGTCGTGCCGTAAATGCAACAAAACAATCGCGGGCTTTAGCCCCTGAGGGGTTTTTCTCTAACCTCGCCTGAGAATCGTAGTTTTCCGCAGGCTGTTCAGCCCCTGATTTGGGTCTTCCCGGCACATGACCGCACCATTTCGATTCATCTGACATTGCCTGACCCACGTGAGAGCGGCATGCGTCGCGCGAAATCTCCGCCGCATTAGCGCCCAGGCAATGCGGCGGAGAAAAGCTGCTAATTCGCGATGCTATAGAACATTGGTGTCTTCGTAGTGTCCGTACAGATGAATCCCGCCAGATAAACCTTGCTCCCGTCGTCCGAGACCAGAACGCCGGACGCAAGAAATCCAGCAGGCAGCGCCGGGCTCGGCGTGATCGTGGTCGCCCCATAAGGCGATGTCGCGCTGATCGATTGCAGCGTCGTCACTCCATTTGTCGTGTCCGCCGATGCCACAATGAACGCGCCATGTGTCGGGTCCGGCGCAATCAGGTATGGATTGCCGGCAACCGTCACGTGTCCGCCTGCCGGCCACGAGAGCACGTTTGTCCCGCTGATGGTTAGAAGATCAAGCACGTGATCGTAAGAAGACAGGAGCCCAACCGTTCCCGCCGCACTTCCCGATCCAATAATGCGCAGCGGCCATCCGCCTTGCTTGCCAGGATTATTTGTCGCATTCTGAACCGTCACAAACCCCGTTATGTTGGTGAGGGTGACAGCGGGGCTATCGAGGCTCAGGCTATTGCTGAAAAGACGCGCCGTCGTGTCCCCTCCTGAATAAACGACAATAGCGTCTGCATTGTTCACCGTCGCCGCGTCGATCGCGTAAGGGCCGAACCCTGCCGCGACGGAAGAGCCAACGGTCAACCCCATGGTCTTCGAAATGGTGAACTGCTCCACGTCTCCCGGATTTCCAACATTTGGCTCGGTCACATAGCCATAACCGTTTCTTGCCACAATGCTGGCGAGTTCGTCAGTCGGCCAACTACCATTGGCCGCTATAACGCCGGTCGTTGCCGTGCCAACATTTGAGTTAACGGCTTGAAAATCTACATCTGTGAGAACCGCTCCGGTTGCGCCGGCGCCACTCCCACCGTCAACCGCGATAGCGGAATCCTGAGTTATAGCCGGGCCTTCCAGCGAGAGAGTTCCCACATTCGCCCCGGTTGAAAGTGAAAACTCCTGGACACCGAACGTATACCCTGGGTTAAAGTACGCCGTCGTTCCAGCCGGATTCTCCACCATCTGCTGATGATCGGTGGTCATCGCCACCCAGGCCGTGTTGCACTGCGTATTTGCGCTCGTCGGGCTTCCGCAGGTGAATTGCACGAACGACGACACGTCAGAAATTTCGATTAGGGAAGTGAAATAGCCATTGGCGACATCAGCCGCGACAATGGTGTAGGGTGCTGAAATCCCCATCTCGGTCGTGTCCATAACATCGCCCACTTGGATTCCCGTCGCATTGACCTGTACCGAGAAAATACCAGCAGTTTCCGCCTGCGAAACAGTGGGATACAGTAGCGTGAGCGTAATAACGCGCGCAGCCGTTATCGCGATGCTCGCCGTGTAGGATTTGGTTCCATCTTGCGTCGAAGTCGCGGTTACGGTATCCGTTCCGGATGCTGGAGCCGTCAGCGGCGCTGTATAAACACCGGCGGTTGTGATCGCCCCGTACTTCGCCGACCAGGTCACCGCAGAGCTGAAGCTTCCAGTTCCCTGCACTGTGGCAGAGCATTGGCTGGTCGCGGTCGTGTGAGCCTGCAGGGTGGTCGGGTTGCACGAGGCGCTGACTGAGGTAATGGTGGGGGCCGTTACGGTAACCGTCGCGGTTCCGGATGCGCCAGTATCCGCCACGCTCGTTGCCGTCACCGTGATCTGCGTCCCTGGGGTAACTCCCGTCGTGGACAAAACTCCGCCGGAACTGATAGTTCCCGCCGACGCCGACCACGTGACCGCTGTGTTCGTCGTGTTTGTGAGGGTCGCTGAGCAGGTCGAGGGATCACCCTCCGCAACGGATGTCGGTAAGCACGAAACTCTCACGGTAACCGCCAGATTCACCGTGATGCTCGCCGAGCCATGTTGAGTTCCATCTTCCGTCGAGGTCGCGGTGATCGTCACCGGGTTGGGTGATGGAACGGTGGCGGGCGCTGTATAAACACCAGTGGTGCTGATGGTCCCGGAGCTCGCCGACCAGGTCACAGCGGAGCTGTAGCTCCCAGTTCCCGAAACTATGGCAGAGCACTGACTGGTCTGGGTCGTTTGCCCGGCATAGATGCTGGTGGGGCTGCACGAGGCGCTGACTGAGGTAATGGTGGGGGGTGTCGAGGAGTTGCCGCCTCCGCCTCCGCCGCATCCGGCTGCACACAACGTTCCGAGCAAACATAGGGAAATGAGTACTTTGCAATTCATAAGGCCCCCCGTCTTAAAAGGAAAAACTCTGGAGTTGCAATAGGGTCTTGATTTTAGCACGAGAAAATTTCCATTTACTGTCCGCACTTGAACTGACATGACTAAAGTTTTTTTGCCCCGGAATCGGTTGCGCCGTCCTCACCGATTCCCTTCCCGCAGTGCGCTCCAAATTGAGCTTGCCATCAGGTCCCGCTGAACACCCGGCGCAGCTCCCTCGGGCTACACTTTGAACATGCCCGCTCTCAGCCTCACCCCTCAGATGACCTCGCTGCTTGCCCGCATGAGCGAGCTTGCCTCCACTGCGCAGTCTCTCGAAGCCCTCCAGAAAGCCATCGTCGAGGCCGTTGCCGATCAGCTCCCTTACTGCAACTGGACCGGCTTTTATATGCTCGACCCCTCCGATCTTCAGACCCTGGTCCTTGGCTACTTCGCCGGCGAGCCAACCCCCCACGTTCGCATTCCCGTCGCCCAGGGCATCTGCGGCGCCGCTGTCGCTTTGGGCCAGACGGTTGTCGTAGACGACGTGAACGCCGACCCGCGCTATCTCTCCTGCTCCATCAAGACCAAATCCGAGATCGTTGTCCCCATCCACGCGCAGGGCAAAATCGTTGGCGAAATCGACATCGATAGCCACACCCCGGCCGCCTTCACCGCCTCCGACCGCATATTCCTTGAAGAAGCGGCCCGCATCGTCGGTGCCTGGCTCGAGAAGCACTCCCCCGCATCACCAGCCGGAACTTATCTCTAAGAACGTGTCTTAGAACTTAGTTTTGAGCGAAGGGTACGGGCTTTAGCCCGTACTTCAGAGGCTGAAGTGGAACGGGGCTTCAGCCCCTGAGGGAATCGATCTTCAACATCTGCATTCCGTCGGCGGCTCAAGCATGCCTTACGATAGCAAGGTGCCGGGTGCCCCAGGTCCGGATTTTCGGACCTGGGAAAGTACAACATTCCGGGTGCCCCATCCATTCCGCGTCTTTTGCGGAATGGGTGGGAGACTTCAACCCTCGAACGATTCGATTGGCTGGCCGCCCATCAATGGCAAAATAGACCTATGCCGCCGATTGTCCTTTCCCCCGCCGAAGCCCGCGTCCTGGGCGCGCTCATTGAAAAAGAAGTGACCACTCCGGAGTACTACCCGCTCTCCCTCAACGCGCTCATCAACGCCTGCAACCAGCGCTCCAATCGCGAGCCGGTGATGAATCTCGACGAAGAAGCCGTGCGTCAGGCGCTCCATGGCCTGGAAGACCTGCATCTGGCCGGCCGCGCACGCTCCGCAGACGGACGCGTCACCAAGTACGAGCACTGGCTGGGCGAGGCCTTCAACTTCAGCCGCGCGGAGACGGCGCTCATCTGCGTGCTGCTCCTGCGCGGCCCGCAAACACCGGGCGAGCTGCGCGGCCGAACCGAGAGGCTGCATCGCTTCGAAGAGATCGGCGAAGTTCTCGCCGCGCTGCAAAAGCTGATGGAACGCGAGCCGTCGCTGGCCGCCGTCCTGCCGCGCCAGCCGGGAACCAAGGAGTCCCGCTACGCGCATCTGCTCTCCGGCGGCGTCGAGTCGATCGCCGCTACTTCCGTGACCGAGCCAACATTCGCGCACCGCGAGGCCGGAACAGTCCGCGAAGCCGCGTCAAATTCAGAGCAAGACGCAAGCCACGCCGAACGCATCGCGCAGTTGGAGGCAACAGTCGCCGAGTTGCGCCAGGAAGTCGTCGCATTGCGCCAAAAGATCGACGATCTCTTCGGGGATGGATAATCGTCGCGTGCCCCACAAATCTACCGTGCCCCATCCATTTCGCGCTCTTTGCGAAATGGGTGGGAAACCACAAATTTCGAACGTACCCCCCAGACGAAGCAGCTAAATCAGCTCATACCCCGCAAACCAATACCCAATCTCAAACGCCGCCGTCTCTTCCCCATCCGAGCCGTGAACGGCATTCTCCGACATCGAGCCAGCATACTTTTTGCGAATGGTTCCCTCATCGGCGTTGGCCGGGTTAGTCGCGCCCATCAGCTTGCGCCAGTCTGCAATGGCATTTTCCTTTTCCAGAACCATCAAGACCAGCGGCCCCGAAGACATGAACTCGCAAAGTCCCTCGAAGAACGGCTTGCCAACATGAACGGCATAAAACCCCTTGGCCTGCTCTTTTGAAATGGCTTGCTTCTTGATGGCCACAATCTGAAATCCAGCCTTCTCGATCTCGGCCAGAATGGCTCCGGTGAAACCTTTGCGGACCGCGTCCGGCTTGACGATGCTGAAGGTGCGTTGCGCCACGGCGTCTTACTCCTCAGGGGAAATCTTGTTTGCTCCTCAATTGTAATGGCCATGGGGAAATAAACCGCGCATAATATATTTCGCGCTATCTGGCAGATGGGGATGGTTCGTTGGGTAAACACCTGGTAAGAGTTGCGGCATTTTTGTTTTTAATCGGAACGTCGCTATTCATCGTAAGTCATGGCCTGCATCAGAACTTCGGTCACGACGAACATCTCTTCGTCGCCAGCGCCTTTCTGGTCGGCAGGCACCACTTGTTGCCTTATCGTGATTTTCCGTTCTTCCATGCACCGAATATTCTATTCATCTACGCCATCCTGTTTCGCTTCACCAGCCACTTGCTGCTTGCTGCCAGGCTGTTTTCAGCGGCATGTGCGGTGCTGTCGATTGTTTTGATTTTTCTCACCACGCTCCGATTGTGGGCCGGCCCGCGGAACGTGACCAGCCTGCTGGTCGCGGTTTCCGCGGTTTTGCTGCTGATCTGCCAGCCCCTGTTCCTGCTTACCTCCGGGCTTGCCTGGAACCATGATTTTCCGGAACTGTTGCTTCTGCTCGCGGTCCTCGCTCAGTGCAAGTGGATGAGGGCAGGCAATGACTGGCTGCTCTTCCTGAGTGCTGCTCTGCTGGGACTCGCCACCGGAACCCGGCTTACTTACGTTCTGCCCATCATTGCATTTGCCGGCGCTATTTTATTTTTAAAGCACGGGGCAGCGCGCTGGAGGCCACTGGCAGTATTTGCGTCGGGATTGATAGTTTCGCTGATTCCATCCGCGGTGCTGTTTGCGCTCGCTCCATCGGCATTTGTATTCGGGAATCTGGGTTATGCGCGTCTGCACGCCATATACGGGCGAGATATTGGTCATATGTGGCCTGCGACGCCGGCAGACAAGCTGGCATACGTTGTTCGTTATTTACTGCTTGAAAGCCACGGCGCGCTGTCGCTGTTGATCCTGCTCTTTCTCACCGTCATTTTCCTCTGTGTCCGCCGCAAAACAAGTGCGCGGCTTGAACTCGGATTTATCGCTGCTGTCATCGTCTGCTGCGTGCCGGGGTCATTCGCCTCAGCAATCGCACATCCTCAGTACTTCTACCAGCCAGTACCGCTGCTTGTCCTTGGAATTGTCTTCGGCATCGTATCGCTTTACGCGCAGGCCAAACCCGGAGATCGCATGCTGCTCGGCTCCCTGTTGGGAGCGGCAGTTATCGGCACCATGCGCTGGAAACTCCTGGCCGCATGTTTCGGCGCTGTGTTGATAATCTGCATTCATCCTCAGCGGCTGGCAGATCGCAGCGGGTTTGTTACGGAAGAAGTGCATCAACTTGGATTGCAAGCGCAGGCATCCATGGGAAGCAGCGGAAAAGTGCTGACCCTGGCCCCTATTTACCCGCTCGAAGGGGGATTGGATATCTATCCAGAATTCTCCTCCGGGCCATTCGCTTGGCGAACCGCTCCGCTCCTCGATGCTGCGGATCGGGCGCGGTACAAAATCGTTTCTCCTGCGGATTTGGATGAGCTGTTGCGCCACGACCCGCCTGTCGGCATCATTGTCGGTGCTGAACCCATTCAGATGGAATACCCGCTGGTCCAATATGCGATGCAACACAATTATCTGCCGCTGCCCATGTCGAGCGGCCTCACAGCATGGGTGTTGAGGACGCGGCCGTAATGATGATGGGCGGTGCTGCCGTTCGGAAGGTGAATCTGCTAAAGTGTCGGCATGTTCCGCTTTCCCGTTTTGCCCTATCGCTCTTCGTTCCTCCCGGTTGCCCTCTTCGCTGCCGGACTGATAACTGCACCCGCCCTTTGCCAAACTGCCGCGCCTGCCGCGACCTCCACTGAGTCTGCCTTGCGCGTCTTCGATCCCTCTCTGATCGACAAAACCATCGACCCCTGCGAAAACTTCTATCGCTACAGTTGCAACGGATGGTTCCAGCGCAACCCTCTGCCCGCCGACCAGACCTCCTATGGCCGTTTTACTGAGCTGGCCGAACTGAATCGCCTCCACCTGAGACAGATTCTCGAAGAGGCGGCTGTGCCCACGGCTACGCGCGGTACCGACGAAAAGCCGCGGAGCGTCACCGAACAGAAGATCGGCGACGAATACGCCAGTTGCATGGACATAGCCACGATAAACAAGCAGGGCCTTGCGCCGCTCCAGCCGGAGCTGGACCGTATCGCCGCGCTGAGGACACCGGCGGATTTGCCCGCTTTGCTGGCCCATCTGCACGCCATCGGCGTGAATGCATTCTTTGCCCTTGGATCGAGCCAGGACTTTGCGGATTCAAGCTCCGTCATCAGCTTTTATGGCGCAGGCGGCCTCGGCCTGCCGGAGCGCGACTACTACACGCGCACCGACGCCAAATCCATCGAGACGCGCCAGCAGTACGTTGCGCATGTGCAGCGAATCTTCGTGCTCGCCGGCGAGTCGGAGGCGCAAGCCGCCCAGGACGCCAAAACCGTGCTGGCCCTCGAAACCCGCCTGGCCAAGGCTTCGCTCACCATCACCGAGCAGCGCGACCCGCAAAACCTCAATCATCCTACGGACATTTCCGGCTTCTCAAAGGAGCTGTCGCACTTTTCGCTTGCCGAGTTTGTGATCGCTGCGCACGCGCCCGCAGCCGGCAAAGCCAACGACATGGAACCGAAGTTTTTTGCCGAATTCAACGCGCTCCTTTCCGACACGCCCATCGACCAGATAAGAACCTATCTGCGCTGGCACCTGCTCCACGCCTACGCGGGAACCAGTCTGCCGGAGAGCTTCGACCAGGAAAACTGGAACTTCTACTCGCACACGCTCAACGGCGCGGAGAAGCAGCAGGAACGCTGGAAGCGCTGCACCACCCGCGTGGATCGGGAGCTGGGCGAGGCGCTGGGCCAGGTATACGTCGCGCGCTACTTTCCCCCCGCCGAAAAGCAGCGCACCCTGGAGATGACGCTCTCCATCGAGCAGGCCATGGACAAGGACCTCGACGGGCTGGACTGGATGAGCGCCGCCACCAAAGTCAAAGCCAAAGAGAAGCTGCACTCTGTGATGAACAAGATCGGCTACCCGGACAAGTGGCGCGACTACTCGACTCTCACGATCATGCGCGGCGACGCTCTGGGCAACCAGATGCGCGCCCACGAGTTTGAAGTTGCGCGCGATCTGGCCAAGATCGGCAAGCCGGTGGACAAGGGCGAATGGCAGATGACGCCGCCCACCGTGAACGCCTACTACGATCCGCAGATGAACAACGTGAACTTTCCCGCCGGCTATCTGCAACCGCCGTTTTTCAGCGGCAAAGAGGATGACGCGGCCAACTACGGCGACATGGGTTCGACCATCGGCCACGAGCTGACCCATGGCTTCGACGACGAAGGCCGCCAATTCGACAAGGACGGAAACCTGCTCAACTGGTGGACCAAAGGCGACGAAAAGGAGTTTGCCGATCGTGCCGAATGCATGGTTCGCCAGTACGACGCCATTGAAGCAGTTCCCGGCGTTCACCTCAACGGCAAGCTTACACTCGGCGAGAATCTGGCCGACCTGGGCGGTCTATGGCTGGCGTGGGAGGCGTGGCTCGACAAGGCCGCGGCCGCGCACCTCGACATGAGCGCCACGCAGGACGGCTACACACCGGAGCAAAGATTCTGGATCGCCTATGCTCAGCAGTGGTGTACGCAGACGCGGCCCGAACGCTTGAGAACCCAGGCGCAAACCGATCCACACGCCCCCGACGAGTACCGCACCAACACCGTTCTTCAAGATCTGCCGGAGTTCGCCAAGAGCTTCAGTTGCCGGAAGACCGCGGCGATGGTGGTCCCGAAGCCCTGCCGCGTATGGTGACCTCAAATCAGTTGATGATGAAAAAGGCCCACCATGGCGGTGGGCCTTTTTTGTTTCGAGCTAGAGCATCCTCAAATTGAGTGTTAACAAAATTCTGGGTGCCCCATCCTTTTCGCGTACTTTGCGAAAAGGGTGGGATAGCACAACTGTCCATTTCAACTGTAAACACCGGAACCGAAAATGCTCTAGAGGCTAAAAGCTAGCCTTTCCCAATCACCCGCGCCAGCGTTGCACCAATCTCTGCCGGCGAAACCACAACATGGATCCCCGCCGCGGTCATGACTTCGATCTTGTGGGCTGCGGTGCCTTGCCCGCCGCTGATGATGGCGCCCGCGTGGCCCATGCGACGGCCGGGAGGAGCGGTCTGTCCGGCGACGAAGCCTACTACCGGCTTCTTCACGTGCTGCTTGACGAACTCCGCCGCCGTCTCTTCAGCCGAGCCGCCGATCTCGCCAATCATGACAATGGCTTCCGTCTCGGGATCATCGTTGAACAAGCGCAACGCATCGATGTGTGTGGTGCCGATGATAGGGTCGCCACCGATCCCGATGGCTGTCGATTGGCCGATGCCGCGCTGCGTCAATTGATACACAGCTTCATAGGTCAATGTTCCTGAGCGGGAAACAATGCCGACCGATCCCTCTTTGTGAATGCGGCCCGGCATGATGCCCACCTTGGCCTTGCCGGGCGAAATGACGCCGGGGCAGTTGGGACCGAGCAACCGCGTCTTCGAGTTCTTGAGCTTGGCCCACACCTTCACCATGTCCAGTGTCGGAATGCCCTCGGTGATGCAGACGATCAGCGGAATCCCCGCGTCCTCTGCCTCAAGAATCGCGTCCGCGGCAAACGGAGGCGGAACAAAAATCATCGTTACGTTTGCGCCGGTCTTTTCCACGGCATCCGACACAGTATTGAAGACCGGCCAGCCCTCATGTGTCGTCCCGCCCTTGCCCGGAGTTACTCCGCCGACAACTTTCGTGCCATACTCCGCGCAGCTCATGGCATGGAAAGTGCCTTCCTTGCCCGTAATTCCTTGAATAATGAGTCGAGTGTTCTTGTCAACCAAAACAGCCATGCTATGCCCCCACGCTCGCTGCTTTTACTACCAAATCCGCAGCTTCCTTCATCGTTTCGCCCACCAGAAAATTGAGCCCTGAAGTCTTGAGAATTTTCCGGCCTTCCTCAACATTCGTCCCTTCAAGCCGCAACACGATCGGAACACTGATCTTCAAGTTGCGCGCCGCCGCCACCACTCCCGCGGCCAGGCGATCCACGCGCAGAATGCCACCGAAGATGTTGATGAAGATGGCCTTCACGTTCGCGTCAGAGAGCAGAATGTCGAACGCGTGCTCGATCTGCTCCTGGCTCGCGCTGCCGCCCACATCAAGAAAATTCGCAGGATTGCCGCCGGCGAACTTGATGATGTCCATCGTCGCCATCGCCAGGCCTGCGCCGTTGACCATGCAGGCAATCGAGCCGTCCAGCTTGATGTAGTTCAGCGCGTACTTGCTGGCTTCCACCTCAAGCGGGTCCTCTTCAGCCGTGTCGCGCAGCGCCTTGATTTCGGGGTGGCGAAACAGCGCGTTGTCGTCAAACGTAACCTTGGCGTCCAGCGCGAAAAGCTTGTCGTCCGTTGTCGTAATGAGAGGGTTGATCTCCAGCAACGAGGCGTCGGTCTCAATGAAGGCCTTGTACAAGCTCTGGAAGAAAACGACCGCCGCGTTGATCTGCGTGGGCTTGAGGCCGAGAGCGAATGCCAGCTTGCGTGCCTGCCATGCGCCCAGACCGATGGCCGGATCGATGCTCTCCTTGAAAATTGCCTCGGGAGTCTTCGCGGCAACCACTTCAATCTCCATGCCGCCGGCCTGCGAGGCCATGAACACCAGCTTGCCCGTCACCCGGTCCAGCACAATGCCCAGATAAAGCTCGCGGGCAATTGCCGCTGTCTCCTCGATCAGCAACCGCTGGACTTTTTGTCCCTGCGGGCCGGTCTGGTGCGTCACCAGCGTCATGCCAAGAATATTCTTGGCATAAAGCTCGGCCTCTTCGCGCGTGTGCGCCACTTTCACGCCGCCGCCCTTGCCGCGCCCGCCAGCGTGAATCTGCGCCTTGACGACGACGCCGGAAGCGCCTCCTGCAAATAGTTTGCGGGTTATGGTAGAGGCTTCTTCGAGGTTATTGGCCACTTCGCCCCTGGGTACGGCCACGCCGTATTTCGCCAGGATTTCCTTTGCCTGATACTCGTGAATCTTCATGTCGGTAGGAACCGCCCTGTTCGCTGTATTGGGAATTTGGTACCGGCCCCGGAGAGTTCCGGGAAGCCGATGCCCTGGCAGCGGTACACAAATTCTATCCTGCCTGCCGAATGATCGGCAAACGGCGATGAGCGCGAGTGTCTGGAACCGGCCTCACCGCATCGCGCCGTTACCATAGATGCATATGGAATCGTTAAAGCAGCTTTTGAAGCCGCTGGCCGAGGACGGCGCGGCACTGACCCACGAACAGGCCGCCCACGTCCTTGAAGAAATTCTCTCCGGCAATGTGCCGGAGGTGGAAACCGCGGCATTGCTGACCGTGCTGGCAACCCGTGGCGAGCAGGCTCCCGAACTGGCCGGCTTTGTCGAAGTCATGCGCCAGCGCGTCACGCCATTGCCCTTCACGGATGCCGAACGCGACGAATTGGTGGACGTAGTCGGCACCGGCGGTGGTGGGCCGCTGACCTTCAATATCTCCTGTGGCGCGGCCTTGGTGGCAGCCGCCGCCGGAGCTAAAGTCGCCAAGCACGGCAATCGTGCCGTCACCTCGCTCTGCGGCGCGGCCGACGTGCTCGAGGCCCTCGGCGTTCCCATCGCGTTCGGGCCGGAGCTGGCCGTCGAGTGCCTCCGCGAGACCGGCTTCGTCTTTCTTTTCGCGCCGCTCTATCATCCGGCCATGAAGGCTCTGGGACCGCTCCGCCGCTCGCTGGGCTTCCGCACCATTCTCAACCTCTGCGGGCCGCTGACCAACCCGGCCGGCGCGCGCGCGCAGGTAATCGGCGTGCTCGCGCCCAGCAAAGTGCTCCTTGTCGGCCGCACTCTGGCCGCGCTCGGAGCAAAGAGGGCATTCGTCGTCCACGGAACAGACGGCATTGACGAGTTGACCACCACCGGCGAGTCCATCGTCGCGCGCGTCGAAGAATCGGAGACGGGCGAATGTACCCTGAAGGCCGCGCGCGTTACTCCTGAGATGGCCGGCCTGCCCCGCACCACGCTCGAACACTTCACGGGCGGCGATGTGAAGACCAACGCAGCCCTGCTTTACGACGTGCTGACAGCCATCCCCGGCGCGCGGCGCGATATTGTGCTGCTCAACTCCGCCGCAACCCTCGTGGCCGCTGGCCTGGCCGCCGATCTCAAGGAAGGCGTCCGTCTCGGCGCCGAAGCCATCGACTCCGGTCAGGCAGCCGCAACCCTCGCCAAGCTGCGTCAGTTCGGGGCAAAGCACGCAGTGGCTTAGCGCAGCATCGCCGCCGTCAGCGGATCACTCTCGCCATCGAAGTATTTCTTTAGCGCGTCATTAAATTCGGCGCACTCTTCCGCAGCGCGCGCAAACAGCGTCATCGACGAGCGGAACTTTAGATCGTCGGGGTAGCCGAAAATCTCTTGGATTGTCCGCCCTTCGACCTGATTGACAAGCCGCGTGCACTCAACCAGACGCGGCCCGAGCAACGGATGGCGCGCGTAGGCCTTGGCTTCCGCGAGAGAGACGATGCCGTAAAACTCCGCCAGCGAACTGTGCCCCAGACCCTTCATCTGCGGAAAGATGAACCAGATCCAGTGGCTTCGCTTTTCTCCCGCGCCGAGCTCCGCTAGAACCTGCGGAAAAACATCGGCCTGCGCTTTCACAAAGCGTTCGAGGTTGAAGGGATCGGCCACGCCTGTCACCTCCCGCGAAAAACTCCGTGGTTTTGCGTGCTACAGCAATCCGCCGCTGCCGGCCAGTCTGCGCGAAAGCAGCCAGCAGAGCAGCGAAACACCCAAAGCCAGCGCGACCCAGCCAACCTCCTCGACGGGGCCAACAAAGGCAGCCGGAAGTTGCGCCGAAGTGAGCGCGACCGAGTGCAAGGTAGGCATATCGAACGTCAGCAACCCAGGACGGACAACCTCGAATGCACCAAAGCCCAAAACTCCGCCCATCAGCAAAATCCCGAGAACGGCCCACGTCCACGGAAAGGGAATCGGCGGCGGCACTGCGGCCTCTTGCCGCACTTTCTCCATCACCGAGGCCATGAAGCCCGAAGAAGGAATCAGCTTTTCTTCCGCGGCCAGAATCTGGCCGATCTCCGCTCCCATTCTCGCGTTCCGGTCGGCGTCTGCGCCGTTCTGTTCGCTGCGAATTGTTTTGGTTCGATTCAATTTGCGGCCTCCTTTCCTGGGTTGAGAGCTGTCAGTTCCACTACGGCGGACTTATCTTTGAGATGCGGAAAACGCCGTCGCAACAGAGCACGCGCCCTGCTGAGCCGCGCCTTCATGGTTCCTTCCGGCAGGCTCATGGTCGCTGCTGCCGCAGCCAGATCCATCTCATGAAAATAGTACAGAATCACTGGCTCGCGATAACGCAACGGCAAAGCCAGAACGGCGCGGCGAAGCGCTTCCTGCCGCCGCCCTTCTTCCAGTTCGCGCTGCTGCGAAGCGGGGCCGGAGGGTTCGGGCGCGCTTTCCAGCGGCAGCGTCTCCGTCGGAAAGCGCTTCAACTCGGAGCGATACACATTCGCGGCCAGCGCAAACAGCCAGGTCGAGAAACTCGACTCGCGCCGCCACCGGCCCAGCCCGCGCCATGCGCGAATGAATGCCTCCTGAGCCATCTCCTCGGCGCGCCCGCGATCGCGGCAATAACGCCAGGCCATGTTGATCAGCGGACCCTGCCAGCGCCGGACAATGCCCTCGAAGGCCTCCGCGTCGCCGGCCAGCACCTGCTCCACGGCAGTCAAATCTTCTTCGGCGCTGGTTGTCGCGTTCATTCTCGATCGAGTCCTCTGCGGCAAGTAAGACCGGCTCTCTTCCGTTCTGGTTGCATTTTCTCGCAACTTGCTCTGTTTCCGAAATTATGCAACCGGATTTGTCCGCCGGCTGTCCTACCAAGCGCATGGGGAGATTCCCCAGCAAGGAGGAAACGATGCATCAAAATGAGTTGGCAATGCTTATTCCGATGGTGGCCTTCCTGTCGACGTTCACCTTTTTAGTGTTCGCCGTTTGGTTCGGCACCCGGCAAAAGGAACGCGAAGCCTATTACAAGTCGGAGACTCTCCGGCGGATCTCTGAGTCGTCAGGCGAGGGAGCCAAGGCAGCAATCGACTTGCTGCGCGAAGAAGAGCGCCTGAAGCGGATCAAAGCCCGCGAAAGCACGAAGGTCGGCGGCATAATCAACGTAGGCGTGGGCATTGGCATGTTTATTTGTTTCTGGTTTCTCATTGGCCCCAAGGTGGCTTTTGTCGGCCTGATTCCCGGGCTCATCGGCATTGCGCTACTGATTTATGTCTACAAATTGGCAGCCCCGGTCGAGTAACGGCGAGAAGGTTGAATCGTGGGCATGGCTGGGGCATCCAATCAGTTAGTTGTTTGAACAACTATCTTCTTCGGAGGCCCACCCCATGCCCGCCAATCCCAAGCGTCAGCCCGCCGTCTTCCTTCCCCACGGCGGGGGTCCCTGCTTCTTCATGGATTGGACCTGGGGGCCAGCGGACACATGGCACACGACTCAGCGCTTTCTTGAAGGGCTCGCCGCCACGCTCCCCGAACCGCCTAAGGCAATCCTGGTCGTCAGCGGCCATTGGGAGGAGCCTGCCTTTACCGCCAGCGCGGCAGCGCAGCCCGAGCTGATCTTCGACTATTCCGGATTTCCCGAGCACTCCTACCGCCTCACCTGGCCGGCTCCCGGCTCGCCGGAACTCGCCGAGCGCGTTGCCGGCCTTCTCGCTCGGGCAGGCCTCCCGTCTGCGCTCAGCGCCAATCGCGGCTTTGACCACGGTGTCTTTGTGCCGCTCAAGGTGGTTTTTCCTGACGCTCAGATTCCGGTGGTCTCGCTCTCGCTGGCAGCCTCTCTCGATCCAGCTCTCCACCTGGCGGTCGGCCGCGCGCTCGCTCCTTTGCGCGACGAGGGTGTGCTCATCATCGGCAGCGGCATGAGCTTTCATAACCTGCGCGGTTATCTTCAGCCGGAGACCCCGAAGCGCGCCACGGCCTTCGATGACTGGCTGACCAGCGCCGTCGAGTCGCCCGCGGCGGAGCGCGACGCCTTGTTGACCGGCTGGCGCAGCGCGCCATTTGCCGCCTACGCGCATCCTCGCGAGGAGCATCTGATTCCGTTGATGGTGGTTGCGGGAGCCGGCGGAGACGCGCAGGGAACCCGCGTATTTGGCGATCAACCGATGGGCGCGGCCATCAGCGCTTACCGTTTCGCTTGAGGCATAGCGGTTATGCTCTGGCGGATGCCGCCGCTTGCAGCGCCTGGTCGATTGCCGCAGTGACCGTAATGCCAAGGTAGCTGTCGACGGTCTTGGTGTCTGTGCCCAGCGCGGAGGCGATACTTGCAATGCTCTGGCCTGACTGGTGCAGTACCCTGGCCTGTGCCGCCGCCGAGAGCGTGACGGTGTCTCCATTGGAGCCTGTGGCGGCCGGGGTGGTTATCTTTGTCGTTGTTTGCTGCGCGGCGTCGGCCGAGGTCGCCTGCGTTGTGTTGTACACGCTGTTTGAGTTGCTAGTGGCGTCGAAAATCGCAATGGAGGACATGGATACGACCTTTCCGCGGCCATGTTTTTCTGCCGTCAGGCAGAGTTTTTTTGTGGCCCTGCAGTCGGTAGAGGGACTTTTATGCCGTTCAGTCACACTATCGGCAAGAATTCAATAAAAAATCAAAAGAAAAGATCAGCGGGGGCGCGAACGGGAACCGGAGCGGAGGGAAAAGAGACTTTTCTGCTTGAGGTTCACGGGGCCGGCTCGCGAAGGACCGACTCTAGCTGCCTTCCTGGTACCAGCGCCTTCTGCGGCCCACTCGGATGCCGGAGTCGATCATGATAGCCACCAGGCCAAAGATCATGCACAGATCAAGCCGCGCTTCGTGAAAGAAGCTCAGCAGGCCATACTCCCTGGCCTTTTCCAGCGCGAATGAGCCCAGCGGCCTGCCCAGCAGGATGGGAATCTTGGTGGTAACCACGGCGGTAAGAACAACCACGAGCAGCGCCAGCGCGGCATCGCCGGCATAGAAATTCAGCAGGATTGCAGCGCCGCCGAGGATCTCCACACCGCCCACCACCGCAGCCAACGGATGTGCGAACGGGAACCCGATAGCCTCGAAGCGTCCTGCGCCCAGCTCTTCGGGGCGCAAAAACTTCAGGCTGCCTTCCATCACGAACATCAGACCCACAATCACTCGGATCAGGATCATGGGAAGAGCTCGGCGCACTGTTGCCTCCATTTGTTGGCTGGTCCCGGCCAAGCCTCATCCATTAGACGCTCAAGGCTGAATTACAAACCGGATATGGTGAAATCATACCGCAGAGACCAAACGAAACCGGGAGAATGAGGGAAATTCACGGATAAATCCCGAAAAAGAACTGCTTGCTTCTTTCGCGGTGTGCGCCATAGCATGGCCGGCTGGCGCACTTCCCGGCTTCTCGGCGTTCTGGCCTGCATTAATTTGGGAGCGTTCAGTTGCCCGGCGCATCCCCGGAACGCCATAACCCGCCTGCGTCCGTTAGACTGTGAAATAGGTTCAAATTACCCGAGTCCCCGGCGACAGGTCTTCGTTGCTGGGGTGCTAACCGGGGTTCCCGGCCTCAGGTCTTGGTCGCCGGGACGCTAACCGGACTCCTCCGTGACAGTCTTAGTCACTGGGGTTTTGGTAGGGGACCGGCCCGAGTCCGAAGGCTCCATGCGCGGCAGGGCGACGATGGGAGAGATACGATTTCCGCGTCCACTTGCGGCTAGGCCGTTTGGGCGGGGTGGCAGCATTCCAATATAATTGTTCTTTCCTTTAGGTTGTATCAAATTGTTAGGCAGTATCAGATTTTTCAGCAGCGAGGGTGTCGATATTCTTCCCGTGAAGCCGAACCTGATGGCGAACTTTGGACCGCACCAGTACGTGTGCTCAGCGCAGGGCTCCAGCCCGGTGAAGATCAAGCACATTTCCATCTCCCGCGCATGGCGGATTACCAGCCGCATGGCGCGCACGATGCTCTTGCTGGCGCTGGTGTTTTCCGCCGGCGCAGCCCTGGCCCAGCAGCCGCCGACCATCGATTCAATTCGGGTCATCGGCAACCGGCGCATCCCTAAAGAGACGGTGCTGGCGCGTCTCTTTACCCACCCCGGCGACGCCTATGACCCAATCTCCATCGAGCGCGACTTCAACTCGCTCTGGAACACGGGCTACTTCGACGATGTGCGCATCGAGCGCGAGGACTCGGAGAAAGGCATCATCCTGAATGTTTTCGTTCGGGAAAGGCCCACCATCCGCGAGATCAACTACAAAGGCCTCAACGCCGTCTCGCAGTCTGATGTGCTCGACCGCTTCAAAAAGGAAAAGGTCGGCCTCACAGTCGAGAGCCAGTACGATCCCACCAAGATCAAGCGGGCTGAGACTGTCCTCAAGGACATTCTCTCCGAGCACGGCCACCAGTTTGCCACCATCAAGACCGAGGTCAAGACCATTCCTCCCGCCTCGGTGCAGGTGAATTTCAACATCAAGGAAGGCCCCACCGTGAAGGTGGGCGTGATCAAATTCACCGGCAACCAGCACATCAGTTCCCTGCCGCTGCGCCGCTCGATGAAGAATCTCAAGCCCATCGGCCTTCCTCATTCGATCATCTTCGAGAATCTTTTTTCTCAGACCTTTGACGCCTCCAAGCTCGAGGAAGACACCGAGCGCGTGCGTCAGGCCTACCGCGACAAGGGCTACTACAACGCCGCCATCGAGGAGCCGAAAACACACATCCGCGACCAGGGCGGGCTGAACTGGTTCACCTTCCGGCCCAACAAGGGCAAGCGCATTGACATTCTCATGCCTATTGAAGAGGGCGCGCGCTACCGGCTCGGCACCATCACTTTTACCGGCAACAAGGCAGTGACCAACGTCAGGGCCTTGCGCGCCACGTTTGCGGTCAGGGACGGCGAATGGTTCAACGCCACACTGGTTGGTAAGGGCCTGGAGAACCTCAAGAAGGCATACGGACAGTTGGGCTACATCAACTTCGGCGCCATTCCCAAGCCGAGCTTCGACGACCAGAAGAAGACCGTCTCGCTCAACATCGACATCGACGAGGGAAAGCCTTTCTACGTCTCGCGCATCGAGTTCCAGGGCAACCGCATCACTCGTGACAAGGTCATCCGCCGCGAACTGATGCTGGAAGAAGGCCAGGTCTACAACTCACAGCTTTGGGAGTACAGCCTGCTCCGCCTCAACCAGCTTGAGTACTTTGAACCCCTCAAGGTCGATCAGGACTCGGAAGCCCATCAGGACGCCGAAGCCGGCACCGTGGACCTGCTGCTCAAAGTCAAAGAGAAGGGCAAGAACTCCATCGGCCTGAACGGCGGCTTGAGCGGCCTTTCCGGCGCTTTCCTTGGCGTCAACTACCAGACCAACAACTTCCTCGGCCTGGGCGAAACGCTCAGCCTCCAGGGCAACCTGGGCAACGTGAGCCGCACCTTCATGTTTGGCTTCTCCCAGCCTTACGTGCATAACCGCCCGCTCAACCTCGGCTTCCAGATCTTCAACAATAAGCAGGACTTCAACGCGTCCAAGAACTATCAGGCCACCACTGGCCAGTCGGTCAACCTGACCGCCGCGCAGTCGTCCATGACGCAGAATTACAATCAGGCCTCCACTGGCATGAACTTCTCCGTCAGCTATCCACTCAAGCGGCACGCCTTCCAGCGCGTCGGGTTCACCTATTCGCTGAGCAAGTCGACGATTTCAACGTTTTCGACCGCTTCGCAGACCTATTTTCAGACCATTAGCTTCCGCTCGGGCATTCAGGGCTCCAACGCGCTGGCTGGCATCATTAACAGCTATGCCTCCTTCAGCTACACCTACAACACCATCAACAATCCCATGCGCCCGCGCTCCGGCAAGGAATATTCAGCCGTGCTTCAGGCCTCCGGCATCTGGGGCAATGTGCGCTATATCGCGCCCTTTGTGGCTTACAAGCAGTTCCGGCCAATGCACTACCTGACGCCCTCGCCCAATGGGCGTAACGTGCTCGGCCTCCGCGCGCAGTTGGGCTATGTGCAGGGATATGGCGGCGCAGTGGCTCCGCCCAACAACCGCTTCTACTCCGGCGGCGAGGGCGACCTGCGCGGATTCGATGTCCGCGGCGCCACTCCCTACGGCTATGTTCCCACTCGCACCTACATTCAGTACACCAACCCTGACGGCAGTTGCGCCCCGCTGGTGACAGACCCTCCGCTATTCGGCTGTGCGAAGATTCCGATTCCGGTCTATGGCATAGCCTCCATCGGCGGCGATACCACCTTGACTACCAATGCCGAGTACCGCATTCCCATCGCCGGCCCAGTGACCTTCTCGTTCTTCGACGACTTTGGTATCAACACCGCCCTGAACAAGGGGCAATTGAAGCAGAGTCCTGAGGGCTTTGACTCGCTGATCTCTGGTGGCTTTGGCTGCACCGGGTTTGATCCCAGCGGCGCCTGCATCATCGACAAACAGGGTTCGCAGGTTAACTTCCTGCGGAATATCCATCCCGTCGCCGGAACCAACTTTGTTCCACGCATGTCGGTTGGCGCGGAGTTGTCCGTCATCATGCCGGTCGTCAATGCGCCCTTCCGCCTCTACTTCGCCTACAACCCGCTGCGGCTCTTTGAGAAGCCCAACTGCAACCTGGGAAATGGGAAGAATAATCTCAGTTGCAATACGCAGCTGATTACTCGCGATATGTTCCCCACCGGCGGCGCAGGCGATTTCACCTACGGCGAGGCCATCGAGGGTTACGGCGCGCAGGACTCCTTCCGCGAACCGCGCAAAACCTTCCGCCTGACCGTCTCCACCACCTTCTAGGCACCGGATTCAACCAGCAAGTCTCCAGGGCCGCTCACCATGAGCGGCCCTTTTACTTGCCGCGGCCTGCTCAGAATCTTGTGCAGAGGCTGGAAATTCACGCTTTTCCGGTTTGACGCTCCCGGCCAGCCCTCCTATAATCCATCTAGTTCCTGTAGACGTCTCCGTTTGCGTCTTTTCCGGCCTCCGCCCCTTCCGGCTCAGACCTTTTGAAAAGAAGCCGTGAGGTTTCTCAGGAGGCACAGGCTCGTGTCCGCGCTGAAACGCTGGCAGGCCCACAGGAATTCCGAAGGAGCTTTACATCCGCATGAAGCGCTCGCTTGCACTCATCGCTACTCTGGCCTCTGGCTTTGTCCTGAGCGCCGCCGCCCAAACTACGACTGCTCCCGCCGCCGCCGCTGCGCCTGCCGGTCCAGCCAAGATTGCCGTCATCGCCTTTCAGGTGGCCGTGGCCCAAACCAACGAGGGCCAGCGCAACTTCGCCGACCTGCAAAAGAAGTACGATCCCAAGCGCCAGCAGCTGAAGGTTCTGAGCGACGAGGTCGATAGCCTGACCAAGCAGCTCCAGGCCCAGGGCGACAAGCTGAGCCCCGCAGAGCAGCAGTCGCGCGCCAAGACGATTGACGACAAGAAGAAGCTGTTGCAGCGCGACGCCGAAGACGCGCAAAACGACTTCCAGGCCGAGATGCAGGAGCTTTACAACGGTCTCGCCTCCAAGGTTTATGACGTTCTTGCCGGCTACTCGCAGCAGCATGGCTACACGCTGGTGCTGGACGTTGCTCAGCAGCAGAATCCCGTCCTCTATGCCAGCGAGTCCACCAACATCACCAAGCAGATCATCGATGCCTACAACCTGAAGTCCGGCGTCCCTGCTCCGCCGCCCGGAGCTCCAGAGCCCACCAAGCCGGCCGCCAAGCCGCCCGTCGGGCGCTAAACGCTTCGCGGAACCAAGGCAATCACAAAAGCCCCGCATCGCGGGGCTTTTGCCGTTTATGCTCGAATTCTCAAGGGTGCCGGAATACCCATTAGTAACTCCACGTAATCTTCCGCACGCCCACGCGCTTTCCTGTGGAAAATTCTGTGGATTACTTTCGTCAATTCCGCGCGAAAATTCAGAATTATCCTCTTGCCAAAGGCGGTTCTTTTCTGGTAGATGGTGCAACTCCTTATTTATCAATCAGTATCAAGAGGGTGCACGATTTCGTGGGCAGTTGGCTGCAACGGTGGGATCCACGAGTTCTAACCCTGGGTTATCCACAAATCCCGATGAATAAATTGTGAATCAGATCACAAACTTGCGCTTATTTTTGTGCGTCTTCACCGATCCGCAACACCGCCAGGAAGGCTTCCTGCGGGATGTCCACCTTGCCGATCCGCTTCATCCGTTTCTTGCCTTCCTTCTGTTTTTCCAATAACTTACGCTTACGGCTGATGTCGCCGCCGTAGCACTTGGCCAGCACATTCTTGCGCAGCGGGCTTACCGTCTCGCGGGAGATGATCTTGGCTCCGATGGCGGCCTGAATGGCAACCTCGAACTGCTGGCGGGGAATCAGCTCGCGCATCTTCGAGACCAGCGCCCTGCCGCGCTCGTAGGCGCAGTCCTTGTGGACGATAATCGAGAGCGCGTCCACAGGCTCGCCCGAGACCAGAATATCCATCTTCACCATGGGCGACACCCACTCGCCCGCCAGTTGATAATCCAGCGACGCGTAACCGCGGGAGACCGACTTGAGCCGGTCGTAGAAGTCCAGCACGATCTCGTTCAGCGGCAGCTCGTAGGTCAGCAGCACGCGCGTGCTTGTAACGTACTCAAAGTTCAGTTGCTTTCCGCGCTTTTCCTCCACCAGCTTGAAAATGCCGCCGACATACTCTTCATTGGTGAGAATCTTCGCCGTGATTACCGGTTCGCGAATCGATTCGATGTTGGTGGGGTCGGGCCAGCGCGAAGGATTGTCCACCTCCATTACGCTGCCGTCGGTCAGCGTAATGTGGTAGCGCACGCCGGGAGCGGTGGTGATCAGATCCAGCTCGTACTCGCGCTCCAGCCGCTCCTGAATAATCTCCATGTGCAGCAAGCCGAGAAAGCCGCAGCGGAAGCCAAAGCCCAGCGCAACCGAGCTTTCCGGCTCGAAGAAAAACGACGAGTCGTTCAGCCGCAGTTTTTCCAGAGCATCGCGCAGCAGCGTATGTTCATGCGAATCCACGGTGTAGAGGCCGGCGAAGACCATCGGCTTGATGTCTTCAAAGCCGGGCAACTGCGCCTTGGCGGGCTTGGTGTCGTCTGTGACCGTGTCGCCGATCTTGGTGTCGCTGACCGTCTTGATCGTCGCGGCAAAAAAGCCGACCTCGCCGGCCTTGAGTTCGCCTATCTCCACCGGCTTGGGCATCAGCACGCCCATGGACTCAACTTCAAAAGCCTTCCCGTTCGACATCAGGCGAATGCGCTGTCCTTTGCGCATCGTCCCCTGCATCACGCGCACCAGCACGATCACGCCGCGGTAAGCGTCAAACCAGGAGTCGAAGATCAGCGCCTGCAGCGGCGCGTCGGGATCGCCCGTGGGCGGCGGCAACCGGTTGACGATCGCCTCCAGCACCTCGGCAACGCCCTGGCCGGTCTTGGCGCTCACCGCGATGGCGTCGGTCGCATCCAACCCAACAGCCTTCTCGATGGCCTCCTCGGTGCGCACGATGTCCGCCGATGGAAGATCTATTTTGTTGATGACCGGGATGATTTCCAGCCCATGGTTAATAGCCAGATAAGCGTTGGCCAGAGTTTGCGCCTCCACGCCCTGGCTGGCATCCACCACCAGCAGCGCGCCCTCGCACGAGGCCAGCGAGCGCGAAACTTCATAGCTGAAGTCCACGTGCCCCGGTGTGTCGATCAGGTTGAGCTGATAGGTGTTGCCGTCGTGCGCCTTGTACATCATGCGCACGGCGTGCGCCTTGATGGTGATGCCGCGCTCCCGCTCCAGATCCATATCGTCCAGAATCTGCGCCTGCATCTCGCGCCCCGTCACTGAGCCGGTAAACTCCAGCAGACGGTCGCTCAGCGTCGACTTGCCGTGGTCGATGTGGGCGATGATCGCAAAATTTCGTAGGAAGCGTGCGTCCATAGAGTAGGTGAAAGAGGCTTTTCGCGCCCTTGGAGCGAGCATGCCTCCATGGCATAGCTTATCATCGGCATAGCGCCTTCTGCGGCTTTTCAAAATGGGCGCAACAGTATTCATCATGCATATTGGCAAGATTCACTATCGATTTTTCAGTTGCGCACTGCTGGCTCTCTCGCTGGCAGGCTGCGCGCCGACCGCTTCCACTGGCGCTCACAATGTTGCGGCGGCGCAGTCCACCGCGCCCGCCCTTGCGCCCGTTGAGCAAGCTCCGCCTGTCCCCGCTTCCAACCAGCCCTCGCTTACCCGTGAGCAGCAGCGGGTGCGCGTGCTCATCCAGCAGGTGGACGACGCCTACTCCCGCGGCGAAGCGGACTACCGCAAAGGGCGGTTGCCCGAGGCCAAGCAGGAGTTTGATCAAGCCGTCGATCTCATGCTCACCTCCGGCATCGACATCAAGAGCGATGCCCAGTTGCAGGAAGAGTTCGACCGCATTGTGGACGGCGTGAGCGCGCTCGAGATGGAAGCTCTCAAGCAGGGCAATGGATTTGTGCCCAAGGAAGAGCCCACTCCCGCCGAGGCCGCCGAAGACGTGACCTTCGTTGTGGACCCCAATCTGGTCGCCAAGGCCAGAGCTGATCTGGCCACCACTAACTCCGATTTGCCGCTGGTCGTGAACGACTATGTGGCCACCTTCATCAACTTTTTCGCCAACACCAAAAAGGGCCACAACACGCTGCTCCACTCCTTCGAGCGTGGCGGCCGATATAGAACGATGATTCAGCGTGTGATGGCTGAAGAGGGTGTGCCGCAGGATCTGATCTATCTTGCCGTCGCCGAGTCGGGCTTCAATCCGCGCGCCCTCAATCGCAAGTCCAACGCCGGCGGAATGTGGCAGTTCATGCCCCACGGCAACTACGGCTTGGCTCGCAATGCCTATGTCGATGAGCGCTTCGATCCGGAAAAATCCACGCGCGCTTACGCCCGCTACATGAAGTTCATCTACGCCCAGCTCGGCGATTGGTATTTGTCCATGGCCGGCTACGACTGGGGCTCGGGCAATGTGCAGCGCGCTGTTCAGAAAACCGGCTACGCCGACTTCTGGGAACTCTACAAGCGCAACAACCTTCCCGTCGAGACCCGGAATTACGTGCCTGAAATTCTCGCCGCCATCATCATTGCCAATCATCCCACGCAATACGGCTTCGACGATCTCACGCTCGATCCGCCCGTGCTCACTGACACCGTGACCATCAACTACCCGGTGGATCTGCGCCTGGTTTCGGACATCGTCGCGGCGCCGGTAGATGAACTGACAGCATTGAATCCCAGCCTGCTGCGGCTAGTCACGCCGCCCGACGCATCGTTCGATCTGCATCTGCCGGCAGGCATGGCCGCGGTCTTCGAGCAGCGCATCACTGCCATCCCCGAAGCCAAGCGCAACGCGTGGCGCTACCATCGCGTGACGCCCGAAGATACGCTCGCCGCGGTGGCGCGCGAGTATCGCGTAACCGTTGATGATCTGGCTGCGGCCAATCAACTGAGCTCCACCGATAGCATCGCGGGAGTCGAAGCGCTGGCCGTTCCCGTCGCGCCCTCCGCCCCGCCATCGGCGCGCACTCAGCTTTACACCGTGCGCAAGGGCGAGACGCTGGTGACCATCTCCGACCGCTTCGGCGTCTCGCTGAATCAGTTGCGCCGCTGGAACAACATCACCGGAATTCGAGTGCAGCCAGGACGCCGGCTCCATGTAGCCGATCCCGCAAGTACGCCTCGCACCGCATCGCGCCGGCACCGCGCCGGAGGTTCTTCGTCAGCCGCGCATGAAGGCGCAAACACCCATGAACACAGCGCAACGCCATCGGCGAAACATGCGCCGGCACGGCGTTCCGGCGCCGCTGCCGGAGCGAAGAGAAGTGGGACAACAGGCGCGGGAAAGTCTTCTCGAAAAAAATCTGTTGCCCATTCCAAATCGCATTCGGCAAAATAAATTGCACAGAACCTCATTTCGTACTTGTCAAGTGCTCGTGTTTGCGTGCAATCTATTGCTAGCATTATTTCCGCGAGCGGAGTTTGATTTTTTCCGTTGCGTGAAAATGAAGTCGCAAACAAGTGCAGCGGCAAGCCGCTGGAGGCAATCGGATGGAAGAAGTCTTCAGGATGTACGCAATGAGCGACGAGGATGCGAATGCCGCGCCGCCAGAGTTTGAATCCGATCACGACGACTTTGATGAGGAAGATGAAGAGTTTGAAACTTCCAGCGTGCTCACCTCCTCGGACGACGACGAGGGGATGGCTGAAGAGTCAGTGATTCTGGTCGTGGAAGAACCCATTTCAAAACCGGCCGTCAAAAAGGCCGCGAAGAAAAAAGCTCCCGCAAAGAAAGCTGCCAAGAAGGCCCCGGCGAAGAAGGCCGCGGTTAAGAAGGCTCCGGCAAAGAAAGCTATAGCCAAGAAGGCAGTTGCGAAAAAAGTTGTGGCCAAAAAGGCTGCAAAGAAGTCCGCCGCAAAAAAGAGCAGTACTGGCGCGAAGGGCGGAAAGGCTGTGGCCAAGAAGGCCGCGGCTGGCAAGAGCGCCAAAAAAATCACCAAACGAGGTAACAAGTTGGCCGTTAAGAAAGCAGCAAAGAAGGCGCCCGCCAAGAAGGCAGTTGCAAAGAAGGCAGTTGCCAAGAAGGCTCCGGCGAAGAAGGCAGTTGCCAAGAAGGCAGTTGCGAAGAAAGCAGTTGCGAAGAAGAAGGCCCCTGCGAAGAAGGCAACCAAGTAGCAGTGGCAACATGAAATACAAGGCAAGCAAAAAGGCCCGGCTCATGCCGGGCTTTTTTGCGTCTGCTTTCCGCCTGCCTACCTCTTCAATTCGGCCAGAGCCGCCAGCACTTCCTCAGAGTGGTGCTGAACCTGCACCTTGGTCCACACCTTCGCGATCTTGCCCTGCGGGTCAATGAGGAAGGTATTGCGGTTGGCGATTTTGAAGCCCACGTAGTTGCCCAGCGAGCCGTACTCGCTCACCACTTTGTGCGCCGGATCGGCCAGCAGCCGGAAGGTCAGCCCCTCTTTGGTGCAGAACTGTTTGTGGCTGTCCGGCGTATCCACGCTCACGCCGAGAATCACCGCGCCGGCCGCGTCAAATTTCGCCTGATCGCGCTGAAAGTTGTGCGCCTCGATCGTGCAGCCCGAAGTCATGTCCTTGGGATAGAAGTAGAGCACCACCCACTTGCCGTGAAAGCTGTCGAGCGAAATCTCAGAGCCATCCTGCGAAGGCAGGGTGAAGGTGGGCGCAGTCTGCCCCACGGCGGGCACCGAATCGTCTGCGGCATGAACTCTGGTCAACGCAAAAGTGACCGCCAATGCCGCAACGAGGATGAGGAGAAGGGTAATTTTCACGGGGAGCCTCCAGACGGTTGGATGGGGAAGGGCGCTGACAGGACGCAGAGAATTATTTCGTAATCAGATCGCGCGCGCCGCACCCACAATGACCGGGTGCCCCATGCGTCGGGTACCCCATACATCGGGTGGGCCCCATCCTCGCCGCGTTCCTGTTTTTGCGGCTAGGGTGGGATTCGACAAACGCTCCGTGCCCCATCCTTTCCGTTTCTTTTTGCGGAAAGGGTGGGATACCGCAAAAGCTCCGGGGCGGGTGCCCCAACCTCGCCGCGTACTTGTTTTTGCGGCTTAGGGGTCCCCAACGACAGGTCTTCGTCGTTGGGGTGAACTAGGGTGGGATAGCTCCACCTATCTATAGATTTTTAAAGGCTCTTTATTGAGCCTTACCGCGCCGTACCCACAATGGCAATCCCCGCCTCACCAGCGCGCTCCATCAGTTTCTCGCGATCGAAAAGCAGCGTGCGCCCAGCCTCAACCGAGAGGCAACTCGCCCCCGACCGCACCATCGCCTCCACTGTCGCCATGCCGATGACCGGCACATCGAAGCGCATATCCTGATTTGGCTTGGCCACCTTCACCACGGTCAGCCGCCGCTCCAGCGTAGAAGCGGCGTCTTCCCTCGACGCGGAAACTTCCGCGTCGTCCTCCAAGGACATCATCAGCCGTCCGGCCCTCTCGATAGCCGCATCCGTGCCTTCCATCGCTTCCACCGCGACGCAAGCCTGCGCGGCCACCACCACCGTCTGCCCAATATCGAATCCAGCCACCGCGCGCGCCACGCTCAACCCGTACTCGATGTTCTTGCGTTCGTTTTCGTCAGGTGCGCGCTTCGTCAGCACGCCCTCCTCGGCCAGCAGCGGCTCAAGAAACGCGGTCGAGCTCACCAGCTCAATACCCTCATCGCCCAGCACCTTGGCCACCGCGCCCAGCAGCCTGTCTGTCGAGCGGATCGGCAAGCTCATCAGCAACTTGGCCAGCCGCCAATCCGGCCTGATGCTGGAAAAAATCTGCTTGTGCTTCACTTGACCGGCCATCACGGCCTTCTCGACGCCCTCCTTGCGGAAGAGTTCGATGAGCCGCGACAACTCGCCTAGCGAAAGCCAATGGACGCTGATGCCGCTGTCTGCGGTCGCGCGCTGGTCCATCTCAGCGTCGGTCTCTTCGCGGATAGCCGCCACCACCACAACCACTCCCTGCGCCCGCGCCGCATCCAGCAGCAGAAACGGAAACCGCCCGTTGCCGGCAATCAGGCCAAGCTTCATGGGATCCACCAAATTCAAACAACAAATGCTGTTAGGGAGCCTCCGGATAAGGCTCGGTTTTGAAGGGTACGGGCTTCAGCCCGTACATAAAACCTACAAAACTACCGGGGCCTTAGCCCCTGAGGGAAATCGAGTTTCGTGTTGTGTCCAGGCAGAGGTTCCCGAAGAAGCACACTACGATCTCTCGAAACACTCCCAGTGAAGCCCGCCACGATCATCGTCGAGAAATAGATACACATCCTTATCGATGCGCGTGATGATCGCCGTATCTCCAGGCTTCAGCCTCATCCTTTCAAAGGAAGGCCACGTCCATCCGTAGGCGTGTTCATCAGGCGTAAATCTGACCTGATCTCCGATTTTGAATTGATTCGGCTTTTGTTCCTCTGCCATGGTGATCTACTTGATCACCCCGCGCTCGCTGCGTTCGATAAACGCCGCCACCAGCGCCGCGTCCTCGCCCTCCAACTCCTTGATCTTCTCCAGAGCCTGCGTGGTGTTCAGCTTCGCGGCCAGCAGCAGCCGAAAAGCCTTTTGCAACACCTGCAACCGCTCCGGCGAAAATCCCCGCCTCGCCAGCCCGATCTTATTAATCCCGAAGGCCTTGTTCTCCCGCTTGGCGGAGGTCAGCGAAAACGGAAGCACGTCCTGCGTCACAATCGTCCCGCCGCCGATAAACGCATACTTGCCTACAATGCAGTGCTGATGCACCGGACAAAACGCGCCTACGGTAGCGTAGTCCTCGATCACCACGTGCCCGGCCAGCGTAGCGCAGTTAGCCAGAATGCAATGGCTGCCCACCTGGCTGTCGTGGCCAATATGTACACCGGCCATCAGCAGACAATTCGACCCCAGGCGTGTCACGCCGCCGCCGCCCGTTGTCCCGCGGCTGATGGTCACATTTTCGCGAATCGTGTTGCCGTCGCCAATCTCCAGCGCCGTCGGCTCGCCGCCGTACTTCAGGTCCTGCGGCGCAACGCCCACCGCGCAAAACGGATGAAAGGTATTGCGCGCGCCAATGCGTGTCCGTCCGTCCAGCACCACATGGGAGATAAGCGTGCAATCCTCGCCCAGCAGCACCTCGGGACCGATCGTGCAAAACGGTCCCACGCTGCACGACTCAGGAACTACAGCGCCGGCGGCAATCACCGCACTTGAATGAATCGTCACTCCGCCGCCTCTTGCTGTGCCTCACCTGCTTCCGGAGCAGCCTCGCGGACCCTCGGCACAATCGAGCAGGTCAGAGTGGCCTGGCAGGCCAGCTTGCCCTCCACAAAGGCGCTTGCCTCCATGCGTCCCAGCCGGCTCTTGAACGCCAGCACGTTCACTTCGATGCGCAATTGATCTCCCGGAGTCACGGGCCGGCGAAACTTGGCGCGCTCAATGCCCGTGAAAACCGCCAGCTTCTTCTCGCGGTCGGGAATCTCATTCAGCATGATGATGGCCCCGGCCTGCGCCATCGCCTCAATCACCAGCACGCCCGGCATAATCGGATAGCCGGGAAAGTGACCCTGGAAAAAAGGCTCGTTGAAGGTCACATTCTTGATGGCTACCAGGCGCTTGCCGCGCTCGAATTCGACCACTCTGTCAATCAGCAGAAACGGGTAGCGGTGAGGAAGCAGACCCAGGATCTCCTGGATATCAAATGTCATGCAAGTCTCCAAAGAGCGGCCAAACTAGCTGATTTGCGCTCCTCTGGATTATATCGAAGCACGCATCGTATGGGCGCGCCACTACTTCTTGATCCGTGCCACCGCCGCATCCACGCTCCAGAAATCCGCCGGCAAATCCTCGTTGTACGTCACACGAACCAGGAAATACTGCCGCGCGATGTCGCCGTTCTTGTAGCGTGTGATGGTAAACGCCGTGGGAAGACCGTCAATCGCGTGATAGTTGTCGTACTCCTCCGCGTCCAGGTTCATGTCCTTGTAAACCGGATCGCGCCACTCGAAACTACGGCGCAGCGGCAAGTGCGTTTCGGCATCCGTCAGAATCGTCACGGCCTCATTCGCGCCGGAGATCACCGTCACTTGGTCGGCCAGATGGCGCTCCACCAGCCGCTGTCCTTCGTAAATCAGAATTGTGTTGGGTTCGTTGAGCCACAGTCTGACGACCGTCTCAATCGAGTGCCCGCGCCGGCGCAGAAAGTCGTCCACCTGCTCCTGGGGCAACGGCGTCTTGCCTTTGTAAGTCACCTCCGTGCCCGCTTGTCCAATGTAAAACTGCACCACATCGCGATGTTTGCTGTATTCGATGCGGTCATGATCGGGCCACGCGTGGCGCTCCCAATACTCTGTGGTGCCGCCCGATGGCTCTCCATGAAAGAACGCCGCCACGTTCCCCTGCCGCATCTGGTTCTTCACCTTGAGCCACGCCGGCCCGCCCAGAGCCTGCACCATCGCGTCCAGCATCGCGCGCGCCTGTTTCGCATTCTTTTGGCCGGCGTCGGATACCGACTGCCCGCGCGTGGTCAGCGGCGCGGCAGCCAGCATCAGAATCAACGCCGCCGGCAAAAATCTGCGCATTTGTCTCTTCTCCGCATAGAGCAAATTCACTTTAGTCGTCCACCGGCTTCGCCGACCCACAAGGGATGAAACTTCGGGTGCCCCACCCTCGGCGCGTCTTTGTCTTTGCGCCTGAGGTGGGAGTCGACAAAAGCTCCGTGCCCCATCCATTTCGCGTTCTTTGCGAAATGGGTGGGATACCACAGAGGCCGGGTGCCCCACCCCCGGCGCGTCTTTGTCTTTGCGCCTGGGTGGGAGTCGACAAAAGCTCCGTGCCCCATCCATTTCGCGTTCTTTGCGAAATGGGTGGGATACCACAGAGGCCGGGTGCCCCACCCTCGGCGCGTCTTTGTCTTTGCGCCTGGGGTGGGAATGCACACACTTTGCAATTGCCTCTTGTTTTGTTCAACCTGCATTTTGTTTCTTATCGGGTGTAGAGCAGTTTTGAAAGGGCACGACTTTACAGGCTGCGGAAAAACTCATAGGACGTGTTCCAAAAAGCCGCCTTGTGTCAGGGCACGACTTTAGTCGTGCCGTAAGTGCCGCAAATGCAACCAGACAATCGTGGGCTTCAGCCCCTGAAGGAAGGCTCATTCAAACCGGCCCACCATCTGGCTTTCGGCTTGCTCGCCGCGCCACGGGCAAACCGCCGCTGCTCAAATAGCGCGAATCAGCCGCACCGGAAGGAAGATGACCGCGCTCACCAGCTCCAGCGCGCCGCCCACCGCGATTCCAACCACGCGAAACGGCAGCAACAGCAGCCACACCAGCGGATAAAGCACCAGCGCCACCAGCGCCAGCGGCCAGCACAGCACCAGCAGAATGCACCACAGCAGAAATTTCATCTTGGCTCCCTCTCTGCGCGCGGCTCTCCTCCGGCGCGTTTCATCCCAGCGATACGAGAGACTGCCACAATCAGTTCCCGCCCTTCGCCGCCAGCAGCTTCTTCTGTTCACGGATCAGCCGCGCGCGCTCCTTCTCCGGCAACGCCAGCGCGGCTTTGGTCTTCTTCGGCAGCTTTTCGTAAATCAGCGCATGGGCGCGGCGAAGTTCCTCCTCAATCTCGCGCGGCCTGAGCGCGTCCCACCGTTCCAGCGCGACCCAAAACGCTCTGAACATATGCGGCGCCGGGCAGATCCCTTCGTTCTCCAGTAGTTCGTGGTAGCGCTCGGCCCCGCAATGAAACGAGAGAACAACATCCTGCCCGCCGTCGGCGTTGGTCAAGGCGAACATCTTGCCGCCAATCTCGCGCTCGCCCACCCAGTAGACAAGCACATGCCCCCAGTTCAGCGTCTCCGCCGTATGCGGCAACGCCAGGCAAATCTCGCGGATACGCTCGTTGTCCATTGACCAGCGTCCTCCTCAGAACTTCGCTTCAAACGCCTTGAATCTCCGCTCCAACTCCCACTGCGCAGCAGCCTTTTCGCTGCCGTCCAGGAACGTCTTGCACCCGACGGCGGGCTTGTCCGCGCCAAGAACCTGCGCCTTGCAGGCCGCGACCGGCGAAGTAAATGTGTCCGGCGCGGCCCACAGACTCGCGCCCGGCAAAAAGTTGTGCTCCATCCCCGTGCGAGCCAACTGCTTCAGCTCCTGGTAGCTCAAGTGGTAATCCAGCGCGGCGCGCACATATTCGCCGGTAATCTCAATGCGGCTCACCCCCTCATCATCCGTTGAGAGCGCCACCGGCACGTGCGCCGCGCGGTAGAGCGGGAAGGGATGCAGCGCGCCTTTCACTTCCAGAATCCCCTCGTTCGAACTCAGATTGATCTCCACCATCACATGCTTCCGCGCCATCTCCTTCAGCAGTCCCGCAGCATCGTCCTCGTACATCACGTCCACGCCGTGGCCGATACGCTCGGCGTGACCCAGCTCGACAGCCTGGCGAACGTGAAAGCGCAGTCCCTCGGGCGGCACGAGGCCCGGAGCCAGCTCCCCGGCGTGCAGGCTGATATGCACCGTGGGATAAACCGAGTGCAGATAGTCCAGCATCTTCATCTGCAGCGTGTAGTCGCGCATGGAGATAAAGCCGTCTTCGGGCATCACAAAATTAATGCCCACCCAACTCAGCTCGTGCGCCTCCATGCTCGCCTTGACGGTCTCAAATCCCAGCAGCGTTTGCGCAAAGACCTGCTCCGGCTGAAAGCCGCGCAGAACCTGGTAAATGTAACGGACTTCCACCCGGCACGCGGGCGCAGCCTGCGCAGTGCCGCATTGTTCCATTTGCCGCCGCAGCGTCTCGGCGGCGCGCACATCCTCGCGGTCGGCAAAAACTTCGTCGCGCGCGCCCAGCGCAAGCAGCGTCTCGCGATACTTCGCAAAATCCTCGTGCGACGGGTTCTGCCCCAGCGGATTTTGCTTTGCAAGATAGGCGGCGTGCGAGAAGATCGGCGTCTCCATCAGTTCCACATATTGCTGATTCTGCGCGGCTGCGCGGCTCGCCACCTCGTCCACCCACTCACCGATATGCCGCTTGCCCAGCCCGCCAAATCGGTCAAATGTCGAGAAAAACTGGTCGTGGCCGCTGAACCCCTCGGTCGCCACAAAGCTGCGCATCGAGAAGGCATCCACCAGCCGGTCATAGAGCTTTTGGTTGGCCGGAACCTGCGCGGCCTCCACCAGCGGCGGTGTGCATGGCGGCTTGGCAAAGCTGAGCGCCGACGGGTCCACGCACAGTCCATCCTCGCCCGCGTCGCGGATGAAGGCTTCGGCATACACCGCTCCGGAAAGGTGGATGTGCAGGTCCGCGCCCTTGGGAAACTGATCCAGAAACGCATGCAAAGCCAGCGGACCGGCCTGCGCAGCGGCCTGGTAGGCGTGCGCGGCGCGCGCATCCGCGCCCGGCGTCTGAGCGTAAACCACAGTGGCGGCATTGACCAAGGCAAGGCAAGCAAAAAGCCAAATCGATCGGCGCATAATGCCTACCAGTGTAGAGCAGGGAAGCGCTGCATGGACAAGCTTTGTCCTCTGAATCGTGGATCAATCTGAGAGACCGAGCTTCAGTCTGAAGGGTACGGACGGGTATGTCAGGGTTTCAACCCTGACATGTCGGCCAGCCAAATCAATCGTCAGGAATTCCGGAGAGAGCAGAGGGCTTCAACACTCTGAAGTAAGTATCCTCCGGCAGAGCCGGATGGCTTATGGTTGGCGCCATAAAAAGGATCCTGCGCAGAAGCGCTCCACGCTGGCAGCATTCCGTCGTCCGCGCCGTATGCGCAATGTTAGTCAGCCCCGCGCTTCAGCGTGGGGTGGGCGAACCAACAATTCATCCAGAGTCCCGTAGGGACGACGCTCGTGCTCCGCGCGCTGCGCAGGTTGTTGCGAGAGGAAGGCGAAAGCGCAAATCGGGAGCGACTTCCGTAAATGCCAAGCTTCCCCTGCCACCCGCCAAAGCCGGGGGTCTCCTCTTTGAAATAGATCGAATTTGTTCGCGCCTTCAGGCTCAGGCCTTCGCCGTTTCTCAGGATGGCCTTCATCCCCGAGGGAAACCACTCCACTCTCCTTGGCGCACGCTCGGCCGAGTTGCTATACTGTCAAGAGTTGTTGCTGCCGACCGTTCCTTCTGTTCGTTGGCTCGCCCGCACACTCCGGCCACGCCGGTAGCCGCGCAGGAAATTGCAACGCGAAGTTTGCACTGAGGCCAGATAGCTCAGTGGTAGAGCGCGGCCCTGAAAAGGCCGGCGTCGGCGGTTCAATCCCGTCTCTGGCCACCACTTTAGTCTCGTATACTTAAATTGAAATTATGCGCCGGGATGGCGGAACTGGCAGACGCAACGGACTCAAAATCCGTCGACCCTTGCGGTCATGGGGGTTCGACCCCCCCTCCCGGCACCATAAATCTATGGAAAACAAATAACTTATTTTAGATTTCAAGTGATGCTACAAACGGCGATATGCAGTCCTGAATCAGATGGGAACCACTTTGTTCCGGGAGTGTACCGGAAACCGGCTCAGCGTCCAACGATAGGTCCCGCGTGGAGCAGACCGCGTTCATCTGATGGAAAGCGGCCAGCTATCCCAAAGCCCCAACATGCCGGCTCGCTAGACTCCTCTCAGTGCACCTGAGCGCAGTCCACTAACTCGGCCAGGTACTGGTCCAGATCCGCGATTAGCAATTGGGCAGCCCACCGTACCGGCTCGCTGAGCCCGACGCCAAGTTCTTGCGGTAGGCAAATGGTAATACCCCAGACTTCCCAACTCGGAAACTCATCCACCATTTTCAGCGTGCGCAGGGTCGCCATGACCGCTCCAATATCGGAGTGATGCAACGATGCCGATAAACCGGCCTGGTACTCCCGCAGGATCACGTTTTTTCCGGGCTGTTCGGCCGCGACCGCATCCACAAAGATGAATCGCTCCGCGCGATCCAGCCACTCAGTCACCGCGAACAGGTCCCCTTCAAGCACTCCGAGCAGAATCTCTTCACGTCCGCCCCACTTCTCGCCGAGCCAGTTGGCTATCTCGATACCAACGCCATCGTCACCGGCGAGAGTGTTGCCGATTCCCAGCACCGCCACCTTGGCGCGCACGTGACCACTCATGCGGTGTGAATCTCTGCCGTGTAGGTGCATGATTCGCAGCCGCGGTCGGTATTGGTGAAGGTTTATCAGAATGCGCTCTTCTCCCCTTCATAGAGCAGATATGCTTTGCGCGTTTGCTCAAATTGTTCAATCCCCTCGCGCCATGTGTCGGCAATGGTTTGTGGATCATCTTGTCGATCAAGTGCATCCATGGTCGACTGGTTCGCCACGAGCGTACGAACAGAGTTCAGATGGAATTCATTGGGATAGAGTTCATGCAGCATCGATGCCAGTTCCACTCCCAGCTCCGGCGCATTCAGCGCATTGCGGCTGGTAATAACAAATTCAACCCCGTGGCAAAGCTGGCCCGCATACGGATACATACCTTGTGGAGTAAATTGCACCGGCACAAAGCGGATGCCGGGAACCATGCGCCGATTGAGTGCAGTGGACAATTGCGTTGCATCTATCCAGGGCGCACCGATCCATTGGAAGGGAGTGTCTGTCCCGCGGCCTACAGAAATGTTCGAGGCCTCGATCATTCCGATGCCGGGATAGAGGGTCGCTTCGTCCAGACTGCGCAGGTTGGGAGACGGATTGATCCAGAGTAAGGAAGTGGAATCATACCAGTCTCCGCGCTGCCATCCCTTCACTGGAACCACCGTCAGTGAAGCTCCGATGTGGCCCTCTCCGTTGAAGTAGCGCGCCAATTCCCCCAACGTCATGCCATGTCGTACCGGAAGCGGCATGAAACTCGTGTAGCTCGAATGATCCGCATCGGAGACTGGCCCCTGCACAAAAGAACCATTCAGCGGATCGGGACGGTCAAGTACAACAACGTCAGTGCCGGAGTGCGCTGCAACCTGCAAAAAATATGCAATTGCGGTTTCATAGGTGTAATAGCGCACGCCGGCATCCTGTAAGTCGATGACAACAGCGTCCAGCCTCTGCATTGTCTCGGGCGAGGGATGGCGCGTGGAGTCGGTCGCTCCATATGCGCTGACAATCGGCAGGCCCGTGACAGCGTCGGTGCTGTCTGGAATGTTAGTCGTGTCCAATTCACCCTGGATCCCGTGTTCCGAGCTGAAGATGGTCGTGAGCGTCAGACCGGGCACCTTTGCCGCAGCGTCTCTATACAGAATGTCTATGGTGCGTCTGCCATGGCTGTCCACCCCGGTCTGATTAGTCAACACCCCCACGCGCAACTTGCCGCCATGCTTCTGTTCGAGCGCGGCGAGCGAGGAAAAGTTCTCATCCTCCAGAACGTCGATGCCGCTTTCTACCGAGCCGTTCCGGCTTCCCCAGCGGACCATACCGCTCAGCGATTCGTTGTACCCCGTGAGGCGGGAAATTTCCTGGCCTCCGTCGGGAACGTGCACATCCAATGCCTCTGCGGCTGCATTGGCAACCTGTGAAGCAACTGAAACGATGCTGACTCCGCCGTCAGGATGAACACGATTACTAAGAAGAATTACATATGTGTCGCTCTGCGGATCGATCCAGAGGTCAGTGCCTGTAAAGCCCGTATGGCCGAAGGAGCCGACGGGAAATAGTTCTCCACGGTTGCTGGAATATGGACTCTCGATATCCCAGCCGAGACCGCGCAGAGACGAGCCTGTAGCCGGCTGCTGCGGAGTCGTCATTTTTTCCAATGTGAGCTGATTGACCGGAAATTTGCTGGGCCTGCCTTGCAGGCGGTCGAGCAAATTCTGCGCATAGATGGCCACATCTCCCGCAGTGCTGAAAAGGTCCGCGTGCCCGGCCACTCCGCCCATGCGCCGTGCGGTGGGATCATGCACGACACCCAATAACATATGATGATCTTCGTCATACTGCGTGGGAGCAATGTTATCGCGCCAGGAATCGGGCGGCAGATAACGCGTATGCTCCATGCCTAGTGGAGCAAAGACATACTTCGCAGTGTATTCGTCAAGAGACATTCCAGAAAGCTTCTCGACCAACGCTCCCATAACAATGAAGTTGATATCGCTATAACTGAATGCTGTCCCAGCCGGCCTTACCGGCGCAACGGCGAAGGAGCGCGCAAACCCCTCCTCCTTTCCAGACGATGATTCCTTCAATGCAATACCCTCTGGCAATCCAGAGTAGTGCGTCATTAACTGCCGTATAGTTATATCCTGCTTGCCGTTCGCAGCAAACGCCGGCAGATACTTTGCGACAGGATCGTTCAGTCGAAAGAGGCCTTGCTGATAAAGCTCCATGGCCGCAGTTGATGTTGCGAGAATCTTTGTTATCGACGCCATGTCGAAGACGGTGTCTTCTCGCATCGGCGTACGCACTGGCACCAGGGACCGCTCTCCGTAGGCTTTGTGAAAAACGATCTTGCCATCGTGTCCGACGATAACGACAGCGCCAGGAAACTTATGTTTGTCAATCGCTGTTAAAACGACATGGTCGATGCTGCTGAAGTCAGGTTGCTTTGTTTGGGCCTGCATCCCAGGTAGTACAAGCAGAAGTACTACGGCTAGCTTTGCCAAAGCGGGTTTTGC
>Ga0255348_1000085_pt1 | contig 49887 bp, 46 predicted proteins | sample CBST25v5metaG_FD_189945 | JGI IMG/M metagenome (GOLD analysis project Ga0255348, IMG submission 189945) | Peat soil microbial communities from Stordalen Mire, Sweden - C.B.S.T-25.v5 | ecosystem: Environmental > Terrestrial > Soil > Wetlands > Peat | place: Sweden: Norrbotten County, Stordalen... | reverse complement strand
GCTGTGGTCCCGCCAGCGGCGGAAACGCCGCAGGGTAAGGCAACTACTGACGTGGCCGGCGGCGCGGAGTCCGTTCAACCCACCACCGCGCAGACGAAAGCAACCGCCAAGACCGACCCGATGGGACCGTATCAGTTCGACCAGTATCAGGGCCAACTCTATCGGATCTTCGAGGGCACTGTCTTTGAGGGCGTCGTCACCAACCACATTGACGGTGGCTTCAGCGGGCCGATTCTGGTCATGCTGACTACCGACTATTACTCGCACGATCACCAGCAACTCTTGATGCCGCAGGGCACCCGCCTGATTGGCACCGTGCAGAGTGTGGGCAACAGCGAGCAGCGAAAGATGTTCGTCACTTTCCACCGTGCCGTTTGCCCGGACGGTTTTTCGCTCGACTTCGACAAGTACATTGGCCTCGATCCGTTGGGCACAACCGGTCTTGCGACCAAAGTCAATCATGGGTATCTATTGGCTTTTGGCGCTGCGGCAGCCATCGGAGGCCTTGGCGGTTTGGCCCAGATCGGCAACAACAGCAGCATCCTCGACCCCTCGACGCAGATTCGCAACGGTATCTCTGAACAGACGGCGGCGGAGGGCGAGCAGGTATTGAATCACTTCCTCAACCGTCTGCCCATCATCACGCTCAAAGAAGGTTCGCGTGCCCGCGTTTACGTGGGCCGAGACATTCTCATTCCGTCCTATGCGGAACACCGCATGGACCCAACGCTGTGAGGAGAGAAACAGGGCGATGAGCATATCAAATGATCGATACAACCACTTGCTTAATAAGGCCAGAAGCGCGAAGCGCGGCGGCCATAGTGCCTGGGCCGTGCAGTCCACCGGCGAAAAGGTCGCCGTCGCGCTTGTGCTCAACCGCGCCGACTGGCTTGAGGAGTTTGACTACACCCTCGCGGAAGCCATCGAGCGCACCGGCCAGGAATGGGTTGCCATCATTCCGCAGGTTGCACGCCAACTCGCCGAGGAGGAAGCATGACGTACCGTTCCGTGAATCGCCGCAGGTTCGTCGCCAATGCCGTGTTGATCGCGCTGGCGCTTCTCACCCTCGCAATGCCTGCCACGCGGAACGTCCTTGCGTGCGCATTGAATGAATTCGCTGAGATCACCGAAAGAGCGTTGCATTTTCCATGCACTCTTTTGGACCACTGCAAGTGTTTCACCCTGGACAGGTTTGATCCAACCTGTCCGCAATGCTTGTAAACGCTCGATCAACCATGAGGAGGTTCTATGCCGCTTCAACTCAAGAAACATCGCAAGTGGCTGATTGCCGGAACGGCTTTGCTCTTGACCGCAACGCCCGGTTTCGCGCTGTTTGGACTCGGAGACGTGGTCTTTGATCCCACCAGCTACGCCAGTCTCGTCTCCCAACTCACCACTCTGGAGACACAGTACAAGATGCTCAAGAACAACATCACCCATTTTTCGATCAAACAGCAGTGGCAGACAACGCTGCATACGCTTGAAAACGCAAATGTCGCCAACATGTTTGGCGAGACGGCGGGCATCCGCATCGCGCTCAATACCAACTCACCGTCTACTTCGACCACGGCATGGAAGACCGCCACAGTTTCGATGAACAGCGGCACGAGTAGCTACCTGCAAGGACAGTCTTTCGGCAGTTCCCGCATGTCGCAGCTCGCCATGATCGAAACCGCGGACTCGATCTCTCCCGACTGCCTCACCGCCGTGGGTCAGTACCGGAGCAATAGGGCCGGGAACGCCACGGCCAATTCTTCGCTCCTTTCGGATCAGTTCGACAGCACAGACAGTACCAACAGTGAAGTCCAGCAACTCAATCTTTTGAACGCGGCAGAAGCGCAGAAATTGAGCGAGATGCAGGCGCAAGGGACGCTTCATACCTGTCTTGCCGGGCAAATGACCGTTGCCAATATGGAACGGCGCAATGCCGCTGTCGAAGACCTCAATACCGCGGTCTTCGTCCAGCAGCAGCGCGCAGCGAATGATACCAGCGCCGCTAACGAAGGCAATACCTGGCAGACCTATCTTCCGTGAGTTGAATGGCGGACTGAAAACTTTGCGGCGCTGGCCGCCCAGTCAGCGCCGCCCCTGATTCCAGTAGAGAGGTGGCAACCATGATTTCACCAACCTTGTTGGCCCAGGCATTACCGAGCGCAAGTTCCGGCGTGGACTGGCTCTATCAGTTCACCAACAATCTGACGAATCTGACCACGCAGAACGGCGGCGCACTGACGCAGCTTGGCCTCACCGAGTTGAGTTGCATCGCCTTGTTCACGCTCATCAGCATGGTCATCAATTGGAACACGTCAGGGATGACGTTGCGCTTCCATACGCATCCGGTTCGCGCAGGCGATCTCACCCACTTTCTGTTGCGCCTGATCGTTTGCTGCCTGCTTATCAATTACTGGGTGAACCCGCTTCCCGGAGCGAGCTTCGGTCTCAACCATTTCTTCAGCTACATCGCCCAGGCGATGGTCGCTGCTTTCGACCAGAGTTCTCTGGACAACCTGCTGCAATTGTTCAAAACGGCCGGCGACAACACCGCCATGCCATCGCTCATGGCTCCGATCCAAATCCTTTGCTACTTCGTGGTGCAAGGACTGCTCGGAATTGCCTCGGGCATTCTCTTCCTCATCAATTGCAGTTCGTTCATCCTGTATGGCGTCACGGCGTTGTTTGGCCCGGTCTTCATTCCACTGCTGATGACCAGGACCTTCCGAGGGAAGTTCTTTCACTTCCTCGACGTGCTGCTTGGCTTCGCCATGATCCGCGCCGTGGCAGCCGCGTTCATCTTCGTGTGGTCCGGTTTTTTGAATGCCTTTATCCAACAAACTTTCAATGGTAATTACTCGATGGATATGTGGCTTGCGAACCTGATCCCCTGCACGATGGTCTTCATCGCCTTCATCATCAACTTGCTATTTATTCCCAGCATGACGCAGGCGATCTTCGGCGGCACGGCAGGGATGGCAGACAGCGTGTCCAAAGTCGGTGGAGCTGTGGCTTCCATCGCAATGATGGCGGGATGAGAGGAGAAATATGTGGACATACATCTTCAGCTTTCTGTTCCTTCGCCGGCTCGGGCTTTCCAAGCCCATCCGGGTTGTGCTCGCGGTGTTCATGGTTGGACTCATCATCGTGGTCCTGATCTACACCGCGAACCTGTTTCTCACTCTTGAAGAAAGGACAAGTGCTCCCCATGTCCACACGCACAGCTCCCATTGAGGCGCAGTTCTCGCCAGAGCAATCGCTGCTCGTCGATCGCATCGGCAACGAGGTTTATGCCTCGCACTATGCTGAGCGGAAGGCATACCGTTTCATCATTGCCTGTGGCACGGTTGTGCTGCTCGGATCGTTGGGGATGAATCTGTCATTTGCGCATCGCCCGATTACGAATCGTTACATCCGTATCGACGAGATGGGCCGCGCCCAGGCGATCCAATACAGCGATCTCAATTACAGCCCGCGTGAGGGTGAAGTGCGCACGTATCTCACCGACTGGGCCAACTACCGCTACACGGTCAACCGCGACGTGATCGCCAAGAAATACCCGCTCAATTACTACTTTCTTTCGCAGGCCCTCGCCTCGAAGTTGATGGCCGACGACAACCAGAATCATCTTGTCTCCCAGGTCACTGCGGGCCAGATCGAATCGAGCGACGTACAGGTCCAGAACGTGACCATCACCTCGATATCCGAAGAGATGATTCAGGGCGCTCGCATGGCCCGCGGCACGGCCCTGATGACCATTGACCGCTTCTACTCTCCGCAGAATTCGCGTGAGCCCCGAACAGAGCATTGGATGCTCAGCATTACTTACTATCTCAATCCCAAACAGGTTAGCGACCAGTCCCGGATTTATCCGCAATACGAGTTCATCAATCCGTTGGGATTGACCATCACCGAGTTCCACGAGAACCGCATCTCTGTCGATCCTCTCAAGCCAGATGCAACCGCGAGAGGAGCACATTGAGCTACGAGCTGATTCTGCCATTCTTTCCCGAGGAATTGCGCGAGCTGCTGCTCGATCCGTCGATCTCCGATCTGATGATTAACGGGACGACAGGTGTATTCGCGGATCGAAACGGCGTTGTCCAGCATATTCCGCTGGCGACGCCGTACACCAACGAACGCTTGCAAGCGGCCATTGAGCGCGTAGCGCGCATTCTCGGGCAGGACCTCACCGGCCAGAATCCGATTCTCAATACGCGCCTGCCCGATGGCTCGCGCGTGGCCGTAGTCGGCCCGCCGTCATCGGTTTATGGTCCGACGCTCACCGTCCGCAAATTCAACCGTTGGTTTACCTCGGATGAGCTGGTCGCATCGGGCAGTCTCCCGGCGCAGGTTCGGGATACGGTGGTAGAGCTTATCGGCAAGCGGAAGAACGGCATTATCGCCGGTGGAACTGGCTCGGGCAAGACGACCTTGATGAAAGCACTCCTCGACCATGTTCCCATGCACGAGCGGTTGATTGTAATCGAGCAGCCTGCCGAGTTGAAGATCGCACATCCCAACGCCGTTCGCTGGGAGGCCGTTGCCGCGATTCCCGGCCAAGTTGCAGTGACTCCGAGCCAGTTGGTGGCCGCCGCTCTGCGCCATCGTCCAGACCGCATCATCATGGGCGAAATCCGCGATGAATGCGGCTATGACTTGCTGCAAGCCATGAACACAGGCCACGGAGGAACGCTCTCGACATTGCATGCGGATTCAGCCGTAGATGCGCTCGACAGATTGGCGGATATGGCGCTCAGTGCCAGGACAAACTTGAATCAGCAATTCATCCGATCGCAGACCGGAAAAGCAGTGGATTATGTCCTCTACTGCGAACGCGATTCCACAGGGCGACGCCGGGTGCGCGAACTGATCACCGTGAAGGGATACAGCCATGCGGAGCAGTCCTTCGAGACGGAGGAAATCTACCGGGCTTCCTCCACGGCGGCAGCGTGAATTTCGGTGTGGACTGAGCGGATGGAAACGCGAATCGGAGGCACGGCTATGAGAATCCTTCTTGGGCATGGTATAGCGAACGGAATCTCGCCCTTGATGTGCGCTCTTCAATGTGGCCGCTCCGAACTTCAAGACGAGCGAATGCGGATGCGAGATGCGGTGCCTTGTATCGCGGTCTGGGTCCCGGGGTGTGGCGGCGAGGAAGGCGGATCTGGTTTTGCCGGTCATCGGACCGATGGCATCGCCAGGAAGCGGAGAGTTTGCATCGTTCAGATGCGAGTCTCCCCGGATCAATTCCTCACTTGCTCGATCACTGCTTCGGGGCCATTGCGACGCCCGGCGGCAAGCTCGCTCTTCTGCTTCGTCTTCGACACCCTACGGGTTACGGTTTCCATCTGCGATGGACCCTCCGTAAATGCAGAGCTTCGGCCTTGGGAGTCGCGCCCACTCGCATAGCTTCGCCAGGTGTGACCCGAGCAGATCGGGAATTCAAATCAGGAGACTCAAAATGTTTCTGAATCGTGCAACTCTCATTGGCTACCTGGGCGGCGACGCCGAAGTTCGTACCGGCAAGAACGACCAGAAGTTCACCACCTTTTCCATCGCTACCAAGACCTCTTACAAGGACAAAGAGTCCGGCGAGTACATTTCGCACACCGAATGGCATCGCTGCATCGTCTTCGGCAAGTTCGGCGAGTTCGCGGCCACGCTCAAGAAGGGCGCGCACGTGCAGGTCGAGGGCGAGATTCGCCACACCGAGTACACGCCCAAGAAGGCTAGGAAGCCGGTGCGTACCGACAGCATTCGCGTCAACTCCATCCTCAAGCTTGACCGCGCGGAAAAGGCCGCCGCGGAAGAGCAGGAAGTCGAGCAGGAGATTCCCTCCGAGGAAGTGGCCGAATAGGCCGCTTCCCCTTCACGGTGAGAGCCCGGCAAAAGCCGGGCTCTCCTACTGACAATGTTACGTGAAATCGCGTTCTTGAGAGGTCAACATATGAATCAAGTCGCCACCAACTTCCTTACCCGCAGTTTCGCTTCGAGCGAAACGATTGCGCTCTTGCTAGGCCGGGAAGATGCGCCCCGGCCACAGCAGCGCCCTCAGCAGCGTATCGTCACGCTCGAACAAGTTCTCGCGCCTCGCTATATGGCTTGGCTGGCCTACGAAAACGATGCTGGCGCAAACATCTATGTCTCCGCCAATCCGCTGCTTCCCGGCAGCCGCAAACGCACCAAGGAGTGCATCGCATCCGTCCGCCACATCTATATAGATATTGATGAGGACGGCGACGCCCGGCTCGCTGCGCTGCGGGCGTCGGATCGAGTGCCAGCGCCCACGACCATTCTCTCGACTTCGCCCGGCAAATATCAGGCGCTCTGGCGTGTTGCTGGCTTCGACTTCGAGCGCCAGGAACAGACACTCAAGCTGCTCGCCCAAGCCTTCGGCGGCGACCCCGCGTGCACCGACCGTAACCGGGTGCTGCGCGTACCCGGTTTCTACAACCGGAAGTATTGTCCCGCTCATCTTGTAACGGTTGAATACCCGACGGATGCGATCTTTGGTCCCGACGACTTCGACCTGGATGGTGTCATCGGCTCTTCCGTGCCGCGGCTCCGCGGGAACGCACGGAAATCGCCCACTGGTAAGCATTCCCATTCAGAGGATGATTGGGCGTGGGTTTGCGCACAGCTTACCCACGGCTTGGACGCCGCGAAGTTAACGCATGAATTGGTAGTTCGTCGTTCGGATAAACCTGATCCTCTCTACTACGCTCAGCGCACCGTCGATGTAGCTTCAGCCTGCCTTTGGCTTGGCAGTGGCATCCCTATCGACGACGTTATCACCATGCTCGAAGTCCGCCGCCGCTTCGAGATTCCCGCCGCACTTTGCTCGGCTCGTGCGCGGGAGATTGCGGCCACCGCCCAACGAATGGTTACCCGTCGAAAGACGGCCTGATTTCACAGCCCAAGGAGAATCAATATGCCATTGCTTGAAGTCGTCCAAACCCGCTACGTCAGCGCTTCCATTCGGCTCACGGATGGGACTGCATTGCAGATCGATCAATACGCCGCATTCATCCACGCTTCCGCCGATGAGGTCATGGAGCAGGCGCTTGCCTATGTCTTCGCCAAGGACCGCGACTTTCAGGAGTTCATCAAGTCGCCCGAAGCGCGGCGGATTACGCCCACGCTTCGCGTGCGTAGAGCAGCCGCCAATGATGCCGGTGAACCGCCCGCAAGGAAGCCGGTTTCCGCAGCATCATCGGCAGCCAATACGCCCGCAATCGCGGTGGGATCGAAAGCATGATCCCGCGCCAACAAAGGTGGCAAGACCACTACGGTGCTACGCACCGGAAGATTTTTGATACTCCATCCCTCATAGGGTGCTGCTTGGCGCTTACTGGCGGTCATTGGCGCTTGGCGCATAAACACCACGAACACAGGTAGTTCCAAACGGACAGCGCCAATGACCGCCACGAGGACAAACATGATCTCAGAACTCAAGAATACGCAAAGTACAGGCCGCAGACGCAGTATTGTCCGCCGCGTCACCGTTGGAGGCAAGTTCACCGATGCGGAAGCAAAGAGCCTCGCAAAGAAGGCGGCAAGCCGCGGACAACTGCTAAGCGAATGGGCACGAGAAGCCCTGCTCGCCGCCGCCCGTGAGCAGCACAAAGAGGACGAGAACACTGCGCTTTTTGTCGAAGTTCAGGCTCTCCGGCTGCTCTTCATCAATACGCTCGAACCACTCTTACGCGGGGAGCAAATGACAGCGGAGCAGTTCAAGGAGATGCTCCGGTACGTGAAAGCGAACAAGCGCAAGGCAGCGGAAGACATGCTCGCCAGCTATGCGGAAAGGAGTACCGAACAGCTATGAATACGATTCATTGGGGACGCAAAGAAACGATTGTCACACCGCCGCAGGCTCCGGTCTATAGCTATGCGGCCATCACGCTGGCGCTGATGCTAACGTTGGTATTTCTGCGCATCTATATCGGTGTATTTATGACGCCGCTCGAACGGTTTGACCTCTGGCCGTACCTTCAGACAGGCGCGGTGGCCGGGTTCCGGCAAGCCGATCAATACCAGCTTCTCATGGTATCGGACAGCCACCTCCATGCGCGGCCTGCTGCCGCTGCCGACGTGGAGCCAGGTGTGACAGCGATGGAATTCGCCCGTCCATTGCCGCTTCAATTGACCATGAGCGCCCGCGCTGCCGGTCTGGTTTACCTCTATCGCGGACCGAAAACCGTCTTCCGAAATAGGCCGCTCCATGCCTATCTCGCACAGTTCGTTTACCACGGCCACACCGTAGCCGGAGTCTTCCGCTGGCCGCTGATTGTCGGCCTCGGTGTGCTTTTGATCCTGCTTCCGTTCGCAGCTCGCATGGATGTGGAACGGTTCAAAGAAATGAAGTACGGGAGGCTACTGAAGGGACCGGTGCGCGTCACGCCGAAGGAGTTCAACCGGGCCGTCAAAGGTGACGGCGTGGGTTTCAAAACCATCGAATCGAAGCAGCTCATGCGCATTCCCCGGCTCGCCGAAGGTCAGCACATCGAGTTGATGGGCGACACGGGAGCTGGGAAAACCCGGCTCATCATGCAGCTTTTGTTGCAGATTAAGGAGCGGGGCCACTCAGCCATCGTCTATGATCCGGCGTGCGAGTTCGTTCAGCGGTTCTATGATAGCGGGCGCGGTGACATCATCCTCAATCCTCTGGACGACCGCTGCCCGTACTGGGGACCGTCCGAGGAACTGCGTCGCCGCGCCGAGGCGAAAGCGATTGCAGCCTCACTCTACCAGCCGACCACGGACAAAAAAGGCGAATTCTTTACCGAAACCCCGCAGAAGATTTTCGCGCATCTGTTGACCTTCGGTCCTACTCCGCAGGAGCTTGTCGAGTGGATGGCGAACCCCGACGAGATCGACCGCCGCGTCCAGAATACGGAGATGGCGACCATGATCGCCAAAGGTGCGCAGCAGCAGCGCAACGGTGTTCTGGCGTCGCTCGGCCTGATCGCCGATAGCCTACGCATGTTGCCGCGCAAAGACAAGACGGAGAATCATTGGAGCGCAACAGAATGGTCAGAGAATCGTCGCGGCTGGATTTTCTTGACCTCGAAACCCAGCGAGCGCGAGGCGCTGCGCCCGCTGCACAGCCTGTGGATCGACCTGCTGGTTCTGCGCTTGCTGAACGAACCAAAGGAAGGCCAGCATCCGGTCTGGTTTGTACTCGACGAATTGGCAAGTTTGCAACGTTTGCCGCAGCTCCACACGGCGATCACGGAAAATAGAAAGTCGAAAAATCCGCTCGTGTTGGGTTTCCAGGGCAAGGCACAGCTTGAAGTGATTTACGGCCACATGGCCGAGGTGATGCTCTCGCAGCCCGCCACGAAAATCTTCCTGAAAACCACCGAGCCGAAGGCCGCTGAATGGGTATCAAGCGCCATCGGCAAAGTGGAGATCGAGCGGATGCGGCAGACCCATTTCGATGGCTCGCGCACGGGGAAGAATTTCACGCTGGAGCGCCAGGTCGAGCCGCTGGTGCTGGATTCAGAAATCTCCGGCCTACCCGACCGGCACGCATACCTCAAACTCGGCAACTACGTCGCTCACTTCTCGTTTGCCTACCACGACATTCCGGCGACGCAGCCGGCCTTCGTCCCTCGCCCGCTCGAAGACGACGATCTCGGTTTCGATCCGAAGACGCTGGCGAAGAAACCGGCTGAGCCTGAAACAACCGAAGAGGATGCCGAATCCATCCAGAGCGGATTCTCGTTGGGAGACTGACCATGCTAAAAATCTCAAAAGCTCTCTCGGCTGGCAAACTCGAAAACTACCACCGCCAGGAATTCACGTCACCGGATCAGAGTTATTGGAGTCAGGGCCAGACGGTACAGGGCGAGTGGCAGGGCCAGCTTGCCGAGAAATACGGCCTCGCGGGTGCTGTAGGTGCCGAGGAATTCCATCGGCTCTCGGAAGGCCAGCACCCGCAGACCGGCGAGCAGCTTGTCCAGCACCGGCAATCCTTCGAGTATCAGAATCCAGATGGGAAGACAATCAAATCGGTTGAGCACCGGGCCGGATGGGATGCAACTTTTTCCGCGCCAAAATCCGTTTCGCTGACCGCGCTGGTCGGTGGCGACGACCGGGTGCGCATGGCCCACCGCGACGCTGTGGGTGTCGCCTTGAATGAGTTGGAACGGTATACGCAGGCTCGTATGGGAGGTAACCGGCCTGCTGAGGCGACCAGTCAATTCATCGTTGCCAAATTCGAGCACGACACCTCGCGCCCGGTGGACGGCTACGCCGCGCCGCAGCTTCATACCCATGCCGTCATCTTCAATGTCACCGAGCGTGGAGATGGGACCACCCGTGCCTTGCAGGAGCGCGGCTTCTTCGAGTCGCAGCAGTTCGCCACTGCAATTTATCAGTCGGAGTTGACCTTCAAGTTACGGGAACTGGGCTATGAGATCGAACCCGGCAGAAGCGGCGCACCGGAGATCAAGGGATACTCGCAGGAGTATCTGGACGCCTCCAGCCAACGCCAAAACCAGATCCTCGAACACATGCAACAGAACGGCCTTTCCGGCTACGAGGCAGCGGAGATTTCCGCGCACGCCACACGCGACAAAAAACAGATTCAGTCGCCGACTGAGGTGCTTTCTGCGCATCGCCGACTCGCCTCTGAGTTCGGCAATCAACCCGATCACGTCGTGGCCGAGGCGCGGGAACGCAGCCGGGAACGGACTATGGAGCACGCTCCCGAGAAGACACAGCAGGCCGCGCGGGAGGCCGTTACCTTTGCCCGTGAGCGCAGCTTCGAGCGCGAGGCAGTCACCGACGAACGCGCTCTCTTCCGCGATGCGTTGCGGCGCGGGATGGGCGAAACCACTTACGGACAAGTCCGCGCCAGCGTGGAGGCGCGTCTCGCCTCCGGCGAATTCCAGCTCGTATCGGGGCAGAAACACGATACCGCGCGGCAGTTCACCACCGCGGAGACCATCCAGGCAGAGAAAGAAGTTTTGCGGCGGATGCGGCAGGGACAGGGCCACGCCGAACAGATCATGCCGGTTCAGCAGGCCGTGGCGCACACCGCCAAGTATCCCCATCTCAACACTGCTCAGCGAACCGCCGCTGAAGAAATTCTCACCTCGCGCGATGTGGTGCAAGGTCTACAGGGAAGCGCTGGTGTTGGTAAGACAACAGCCTTGAAAACCGTGCGCGAGGCCGCCGAGCAGCGCGGGTATGTCGTCGAGGGCTTCGCCCCAACTTCCCGTGCCGCGCATCAGCTCCGCGACGCGGGAATCTCCGCCGACACTTTGCAAGGTTTCCTTGCGCGGTCCAAGCAGCCGACCCCGGAACGCCATTTCTATATGGTCGATGAGTCGAGCCTTGCCAGCACCAAGCAGGTGCGCGATTTCCTTCAAAAGCTCGACCCCGGCGACCGGGTTTTGTTCATCGGTGACACGCGCCAGCATCAGGGCGTCGAAGCTGGAAAACCCTTCGAGCAGTTGCAACAGGCGGGGATGAAGACCGCCAAGCTCGATCAGATCGTGCGCCAGAAAGACCCGGAACTGCTGCGCGCCGTCGAGTATCTTTCGCGCGGCGAAGTGGTCGAAGGCGTCGCGCTTCTCGAACAGCAGGGACGGGTCACGGAGATTTCCGACCCGCAGAAACGCATCGCCTCGATTGCCCGGAACTATGCCGACAGTCCCGACAATACCATCATCGTCTCTCCCGACAACGCCTCCCGCCGCAAAATCAATCAGGCCGTTCGTGCGGAATTGCAAGAGCGTGGCCTCGTTGAATCGGAAAATCACGCCATGCGCGTACTCGCGTCGCGCTCCGATATGACCGGAGCCGACCGGGCCTGGGCCGCGCGCTATGAGGTGGGCGACGTGCTCCACTACCAGCGCGGCAGTACGGCTATCGGCATCGAGCCACGCAGCTACGCGCGCGTGGTCGCAACCGATCCGAAAGCAAATTCCTTGACCGTTGAGAAATCGAACAGACAACAGGTCACCTATGATCCGTCGCGGCTGCGCGGTATCAGCGCTTACCGCGAGATTGAACGGGATTTTTCCATTGGGGACCGGCTGCAATTTACCGCTCCAAATAAAGAACTGGGTGTCGCCAACCGCGACCTCGGAACCGTTCAAGCGATCGGTGAAAACGGTAAGATGGTTGTCCGCATGGACGGTGGCAAGAACAGAATGGTCACATTCGATCCGGAGCAAATGCGGCACTTCGACCACGGCTACGCCGTCACTTCGCACAGTTCGCAGGGCCTCACTTCAGAGCGTGTCCTGGTCAACATGGACACCAATGTTCACCCCGACCTCATCAATGATCGCTTCGCCTATGTCTCCGTCTCGCGCGCCTCTCAGGACGCGCAGATTTTTACCAACGATGCGGCCACACTCGTCGAGAGTCTCAGCCGCGATGTCTCCAAGGCTTCTGCGATTGACTTTGGCAAGGTCCAAACTTCGGTTGCGAAAGTTGGAGTGGAACAGGCTGCGGCAGTGAAAATTGCGCCCGGTGCGGGCCTTGGGTTGGCGCTTTGAGATTTACATGCGCCGAGCAGGATTGACATCCGACTGCGTCAGGATGCCATCTTTCTATAGGGAAGTAAAGATGCCAGCGTGTCGCTAAAGAGGTCGTTCATCCTCTGTGTGCGCTCAAGGTTCATACCGAAAAGGGCGTAAGCCGCACAGCTATGCAGGTATGAAATCAAGATGATGAGCGTAACCTGGCTTGCGTTATTCCATTGTCCTGATGACTCTTTGACCTCAAACGGTGTCCATTCAGACGGCAGAAAATTATTCACCGCCGGAGAATAGCAATGTGCGTAACTTGATGTCCCATGGTATTCCACTGCATATGTAGATTTTTTCACCAACTCAGTACTTGTTGCATTGTCGAGCGGATGGTCATCGAGGTTTACTTTCCACGCAAAACCTTTCTTGCCCGACCAATGCTTTCCCGCTCCTTCTGGATCATCCTTCAAATCGAATTGTTTGGCGTATTCGCGAATTTTCCGCGCCATTGAGTCGCCAGTTGCATGCTGCAACGCGTAGTGCATCCAGAATTGTTTATCCGCCACCTCAAAATTTGCATAATCCAAGGTCCGTTGATTCAATTTGTCTCGATCCTGTGTTAGAAAACGCAAGGTCAGAGCGCATTCTACAAGCGAACGACTCAAACCAAATGCTTCATCTGCAAATCCGGCTTCGAGGAGGACCAACAAGGCTCTGCTAATTGAAAAAGCCTTTGACACAAGTGCTAATCCGATAAGGTCGAAAGGATAGCGTGCAAAAATACGCGGATACACTTTCAAACCAGAAATCTCGTCCTGCAGCGCCTGCATGTAGGAACGAACACGATCGACCTCATCCTGATTATCAATAGAAGGCATAGAAAGATCATAACGAACTTACATCCATTGAAATCACTCTTTGTGGGAAGGATTGTTTCACCCTTCCCTCGCTTCGACCGCCGATCAAGCTGGTGTTCTACGCTCCCCATCCATGCGTGCCTGTTCCTGCCCGCAACGCCGACCCTTACGAGCGTACAAGCGTACAGCAATTCGGAAGAGTACCGAATTTCTTCTTCGTTTAAGTGCCCCCGCTTCATGCGGCTTTATGGCAGAAGCGGTCGGAACCCGTCAAGGGTCTCCGCTGCGCTGCGATGAACGCGCAAGAACAGCGCGCCCTTGACCGAACCCGCCTCGCCTCTGCCCGCCGCGCAAGACATGAAGCGGGGGCACTCAAACAAAGAAATTTGGTTTGAGGCAGACGCCCTCCTTCAAATTCCGCCCCTCAGCGGGCAGCGACAGGAGAGCGAACATCATGCCTTACACCAGCAGCAACACAGCCACCACCACCGCGCCGCACAGCAAAAATGCGGCGCTCGGCAACCGGAGCGAATCGCCCTACCAGCAGCGCACCACGCAGCGCGACAACCCCACACAGCAACTCATCAAGCAGGCCGTAGACTTTTTGCTTCAGCAGCTTGAAGCAGGCAAAAGCGAGACCTTGACCGCGTATCTCGCGGCAATGGCGCGTTTCCATTCTTATTCTTTCGGGAACATTTTGAGTATTGCGAGACAACGCCCAACAGCGACCAGAGTAGCCGGGTTCTACGCATGGAAGGAACTGGGGCGGTTTGTAAAGCGCGGCGAGAAGGGGATTCAGATTCTCGCCCCGATGGTCGGAAAACGGCGCAACAAGGACAACGCCGACCAGAACAGCAGACCGGACGACAACGCCAAACCTCAACCCGTGTTGATTGGCTTCCGCGCTGTATATGTCTTCGATGTGGCGCAGACCGAAGGCGCGGACCTGCCCGAGTTCGAGCACAGCATCACCGGCGACGTAGGCGAGCACCGCAACCGGCTGATTGCTTTTCTCGATTCGCAGAATATCGCCCTCGAATACAACGAGAATATCGCGCCCGCTTTGGGCGTCAGCTACGGCGGAAAGATTGCCATTCTACCCGGCCAATCGCCCGCCGAGGATCTGGTTTGTCTGGTTCATGAAACGGCGCATGAGCTATTACATAAATCCACTCGCCGCACCATGACCACCGCCACTGTACGCGAGACGGAAGCCGAGGCCGTGGCCTTTATCGTAGGCCAAGCCATCGGCCTTGAGATGGGAAAAAGTTCAAGTGACTACATACAGATGTATGCAGGAAACGCAGCCCTGTTGGCCGAAAGCCTTGAAGTCGTGCAGCAAGCCTCTGCGGTGATTTTGGACGCCATCACCGGGGAATCCGCCACCAGACAGAATGCGCCTTCGGCGTCTTCGCCGGAAGTGCAGGACGCAATCGCGGAGGTGGCGTAATGAAAGCACTTCTCCGCATTCTTGAGCGGGCCGGAGGATACCGGCCCACGCTCTACCTCAAGATAGAGAATCCGCCCTACATGGCTTTGGTCATCGAGGCCACGCCGGAGCCGGGGCCGCTGAGCCTGCCTTCGATTTCCGTTGCGCACTATGGAGAGCAGAACAGCGACCTGATGCGCGACCCGGAGATGTGTTTCGAGTTGTCGAAACCGCCGCTATGCGGTTTGGGACTATCCAGCTTCTATTTCAGAAATGACTATCTCGGCGTGGAGCAGTATTCCCGCTACCGGGACGGGGAGAACTACGTTTGTCTTCCCGGCCTCTACGAGCAGCACGAGCAATTCGCGTGGGAATGGGATAAGAATCTCCGCGCACAGGGGTTTCTCGAAGCCTTCACGGACAAGTCGATTCGCGGCTAGTCCGCTCCCTGCGGAGCGGAACCAGCCCGATGTGTCTCCACTCCGCGCGCCTTCACTTTTCACCCGCTCGAAAGGAGCTTATTCAAATGGAAACGACTGTTATCAATGCCACCGAATACCGCGACCTTCCACTCTCTCAACTCAACGAATCAAAGACCAACCCCCGCCGCGTCTTTGACGAGGCCAGTCTCAAAGAACTGGCAGCATCAATCCGCAGCCAGGGCGTACTTTCTCCCTTGTTGGTTCGCCCACTCACCGAGAACGGTTTCGAGATCGTGGCCGGAGCACGGCGTTACCGCGCCGCGCAGATGGCCGAATCTGCCACCGTGCCGGTGCGCATCGTCCATCTGTCTGACGCAGAAATGATAGAGGCTCAGTTAGTCGAGAACCTGATACGCGCGGAAATTCACCCGATGGAAGAGGCTGAGGGGTTCGCGCGTCTACTCGCACTGGAGGAACCCAAATACAGTATTGAGCAGATAGCCGCCCGTGTAGGGAAACAGCCGTCTTTCGTGGCTTCGAGGATGAAATTGATTGACCTTGTGCCCGCAGCGGTCGATGCCTTCTATGCCAACGAAATCGGCGTGGGTCATGCGCTGCTATTGGCGAAGCTGCCAGCCGACCAGCAGCAGCAAGCGCTTTCGGCTTGCTTCAAAGAAGTTTACAACGGCAGCCAGAATGCCGCGCGGATTCTTCTGCCTGTCCGCAACCTGCAATTCTGGATTGAAACGAACGTCTTGCTCGTTTTGAAGGACGCGCCCTTTGATAAGCGCGATGCGCAGCTTGTACCCACGGCTGGAAGTTGCGCCGACTGCGCGAAGCGCACCGGCCACAACAAGCTGCTGTTCGGTGACGACCTAGGAAAACACGGTGACCAGTGCGTTGACCCCCAATGCTACCAAGCGAAACTCTCGGCGCATGTGGCAAAGACCGTTGCCGCGAAACCGAGCCTTGTGCAGATCAGCACCGCCTACGGAACGCAGAAAGAAGGCAGCCCCGTATTGCCGCGCAACAAGTACACCGCCATACGCGACGACAAGCCGAAGTCTAACGACGAGGCCAAACGCCCCGAGTTCAAGGTGTGCAAGTTCACCACCGACGCCATCGTCACCGAAGGCAGTGAGATTGGCACCGTTCACAAGGTCTGCGTAAACCCGGCTTGCTCCGTGCATCACCCGAAAAAGGTCACCAACACAAGTGATGCGCAGTTCAAAGCCGAGCAGGAGAAGCGGCGCAGGGAGGAAGCCATCGCCAATGCAACCGGTTTGCGTGTCCTTTCTGCCATCGGTAATGCAGTTCCGGTACGGTTGATGAAGCGCGATCTCTTGTTTCTTGCCGAGCGCATGGTCAACCTGCTGGACGAGAACCGCGTCGCGATCCTTGCCAAGCAATACGCCATCAAGAAGACCAAAGAGAACGAGTCCATCGGTAGGCTCTTCACTTCCTTTCTTCGCCGTGCCGACGAAAGCACGTTGGGCCGCGCCGTCGTCGAAGCTGTCGTCCTGCTCACAGCCTCGCGCGGCAACGCCTCGCACGTTCTGCGCGATGCCGCCGAGTTTTACAAAGTGGACGTGGCCGCAATCACGGCCACGGTCAAGCAGGAATTCGCCGCCAAGGAAAAAACGAAAACGGCGAAGAAAGACGCGCCCAAACCGCCTATAAAGGCCACGACAAAGACCGCAAAGAGAGCAGCGGCTTAACGGTCCAACCAATCAGGACACACTATGCGGGGCCACAAGACCGGCTCCGCATTTTTCCGCTTTTGCCCGTTTGCCCACCCTCATTCGCGCCCCCGCCAAGGCGGGAGTCCTCCATTTACCCGCCCAACGGGCACGCATTGATTTACGGTAAACCTATCTTTCACAATCTAAACACGTTTGCCGAGAAAAGGCAGACACCTCTTGGGTACAGTAGAAAACTCTGCTATCCTGTGTGCGTATTTTGGTATTCTATGCGCGCAGGCGAAGGGGTTCGCCTAAAACGCTGTTCCATCCTTGATCGAATGGATGGGCGGATGATGACCCCTGACGAGGTTTCGTCGGGGAGTCTCCTGCCCAGACAAAGACCTCGAAAAACAGGGTTCGCAACTGCTCTTTTTGGCGCAGTTGCACGCCCATGAACTGTCGAGGGCTTATGAAGATCGTCATTCTTTCTGATATTCACGCCAATCTGGCGGCGCTTCGAGCATTGCCGGAGAGGGACTATGACCAACTTTGGTGTATTGGTGACCTGGTGGACTACGGCCCCAAGCCGCACGAGGTCGTCCAGTGGGTAAAGCACCACGCAACTCTTGCGGTCCGTGGCAATCACGATCACGCGGCAGGTTTCTTGGTTGATCCGCAATGTTCGCCGGCATTTAAGAAGCTGGCTGATGAGACTCTCCGTTACACACTCAGTGTGTGCAACGAAGAGGATCTCTCTTATCTGAGAAACCTTCCGATTCGGCGCGAAGTCACGGCGGATTCAACGCAGTTCTACCTGATTCATGCCATGCCCACCGACCCACTGTTTGGATACTGCCCGGAAGAATCCGAGTTGTGGCTAAATCAGGTGGATTGGATCAACGCCGACATGCTCGTTGTAGGCCACACCCACACACCTTTTCTCAAGCGGGTGGGCCTAACGACGATCCTGAACCCAGGGAGTCTTGGACAACCCAAGACAAGCCGTCCGTTGGCCTGCTACGCCGTTTGGGAAGACGGAAAAATCGCGCGTAAAGAGTATGAATACCCACTCGCGGACACCATCCACGGAATCCGTGAGATGCCCATCTCTTCGGAATCCAAGAATGCACTGATTGCAGTGCTTGAATCAGGCGGCACGCGATTCAGCAATTCGTAATGCCCCCTACGAACTGGAGGTAAGAGGTAGCTTTGGCGCAAACCCAGTTGGTCATCACTACTCAGACGCACTCTACGCCATTTTCTCGGAGAGGAGTTGAACGTTATCTGCCACAAGAAAAGCGCGAGCGAAACCTGCCGCACAGCGCTTTCATAAAACACCATGGATCTCAAAGAGTATGAAGAGAAGAAATTCGCAATAGCGGACCTGATCCGTTCGGCGCTGTCCATCGATACTGCCGATGTGAATCTGCGGTCTGCTGGGCACGATCTTCTCGTGCGGCTGGCAGAGGATAGGTTCAATCTCTTGGTCGTTGGAAGGTTTAACCGTGGAAAATCGACGTTGCTCAACGCGATTCTGGGGCGGAGTTATTTGCCGACAGGAATTGTTCCGCTGACCTCCGTCATCACGACGATCCGATATGGAAGTCGTGCAAAGATCCTGATCCATTTCACCAATTCGAACTTTCAAAACGAAATTCCGCTAGAGCAATTGGAAGAGTATGTCACACAACGATCGAACCCCGGAAACGCAAAAAAAATCGCATTTGCGGAAATTCAACTGCCGGTTGAGATTCTTCGGCGCGGCTACTTCTTTGTGGATAGCCCCGGCCTCGGCTCCTCGATTCGAGAGAATACGCGAACCACCGAACAGTTCATTCCAGAGGCAGATGCCTTCATCCTGGTTACCAGCTACGACAGTGCCCTCTCAGAAGAGGAAGATAATCTTCTTGAGCAAATTAGCCACACAAAGAAAAAGCTGTTTGTAGTCGTGAATAAGCGAGACACAGTAAACCAGGAAGATCAGGCGACGACGCTAGCCTATATACGAGAACGGCTGAGCTATCACCATTTTTCAGAGATGCCCGGCATTTTCTCATTGTCCGCTCGACTCGGTCTCGCTGAAAAAGAGTCAGAAGGTGACAGGCATGACGAGAAGAACGGTCTCTGCACATTTGAAACAGAGTTGTCACGATTTCTCACCGAAGAGCGGGCCAGACACTTCCTCGATAATATGTATCGCCGTCTGGCGGCATTCCTTGCGGATGAGGCTTCTGCAACCCATACAGACGGAAATCGCACTTCCTATGAAGCTCTCATCGAACGGCTTCAGAAACTCCAGAGAGACAGCGACATCGCGCCTGATCACGTGCTGCTGGAGGCAACAGCAGCATCGCATGTGGTTGATACCGAGTTCACACTGAGTCTCGACAGGAAGTGCGGATGTCGAATCTGCGGAGCCATCCTTGACGCCGTCTTCAAATTTCTGAGTCGCTACCAGTACGACTTAACCATCAATGAGAAAACGCAACAAGAGCACGCGCAGAGAAACGGATTCTGCCCACTCCACACATGGCAATACGAAAACATCTCATCTCCATATGGCGTCTGCACGTCCTATCCGGCGCTTGCACATCATATCGCTGCAAAGCTTATGGACGTGTCTCACGGGATGCTGAACGGTTTTTGCTCTTCGACCGATCTTGAGGAACTCCTGCCGACAAACACGACATGCCGAATCTGTGAGGTCCGCAATAATGCTGAGAGGAAAGCTGTGAAGGATGCTGCATCCACTGCAAGAGAAGCGCTTACCGCCCATCAATCGAGACTGCCAGCGTGTTGCCTCCAACATCTGGCCCTGGTCGCTGGAACTCTCGGCACGTGTGTGGCAGCACAGGTTCTGATTCGCTCTCACGCCGCTTTGCTGGAGAGAACCGCAGAGGATTTGCAGCGGTACGCGCTCAGACATGATGCGTTGCGCAGGCATCTGACTAGCGATGAAGAACGTAGCGCAGCCACGTTGATTTTGCTGCTGCTCGCCGGCCATCGAAGTGTAAGCGCTCCATGGAATATCGAATCAATCCTTTGATGGGTACCTGAAATGTTCATGCTGAATGCCGATTCAAGACAATATCGATTTGCATATGAAATTCACAGCAGGTCAGACGTTCCGGGTGATTTTCCAACCCTGCCTTCGGAGGATGGATGGCTTGCCGCCCTTTTCATGCCCGGCGATACGGACCCGTTCTGGCAGCCACCAGAGTATTCACCGCAGATCTATCTGCTCAAAGGCGACCGTCTGATGATCTATTCACACCCTGTATCTCGCGAGGGATTGTTTGAGACACCCCTGAGTTCTTTGATGGCGGTCGAGTTGCAGAAGTCCCTGCTCTATGGCGTCATCCAGTTTCACACGGCAAGCACAACCGGACGTTTTCGATACAGCACCGTACATCAAAGATTGTTTAATCGGTTCCTACAACGTCTTCGGTTGCAGTGGCTCACATCAACAGAACTGGAGGTCCCTGTGCCTGCAATTCAGAACGCTATGCAGCATTCATCTGCCCGCTGCCTCCGCGAATTGACTGAAGAGCTTGATCCAAATGAATATCTCCACGAGCAGTACTGCCAAGCTGCTATCCAAGTAAAGGAGCGTTCGTGGTTTCTCAGAAGGTCACGCACCACACCTGCACTCCTGATCGCGGTCACGAATCGGCGAGTGATAGCGATTTCCACTGGTGCCGAAGAAAGAAATGACCAATACGAGATGGCGGTCCGCTACGCGCCTGTCTGTGGGCTGTCTTCTATGGACATCATGAGCGGTGGGAGAGACATCGCCATCTTGCATATCCGACTCAGGGACAATACGATCTGGAAGTTCCAAATTCCAGATGCGCACTCGTCCTCGATATTGCATCTCCTGGGAGCAATGAGAAACCTACTTTCGTCTCCTCGCGACAATGAGCTAAACGCACCGATCCCAGAGTGATTGCACGTTACGTCTAGTTCGGCTAGCAGATAAGTCCTCTATATCCGTGCGCTCGACAGTAATCCCTAAGCGTATTACTGCAGGACATCATACACAAGTACATGCGCAGCGGCATTGCCGATGGCTGGAACAGCGACAGCATACTTCGTCGCTGATGCAAAGAGGATTCCTGTTCGTGCATCTTTCCCAGTCTGCACTTGTGCCACGAGCCTAATTCGTCCTGGAAGTGACACATCATAAACAAACAGCGCACCACTCCCAGGCACAAAGACTCGCTCGGTAACGGGATCGAGCGCCATGTCGTCCGGATTTGAAGGCGTGGGAATTGATGCCTGCAATTCTCCGGTGTCTGCGTCGAGCTCAAGAAGAATCCCCGGATCGCTCGCTACTACGAAAAGGCGATGGCGTTCAGAGTCGAAAGCGATGGGGGAATTTCGACTTCCTTTCGGAACGCGCCAAGTTGAGATTCGGGCCAAAGTGTCCCGATCGTAAACCCCGATGGTATTTTGATCCGCTAGATTCACAAATAGGCGGCCCGTTTGATCATCCAGCGCCATCGGTTGCAGGTGCAAGGCATCGACAGTGACAGACTTGAGGGCATCGCCCGTATCCGGATCGACAGTTTGCAGCGTTGATATGGTTTCTCCGACGCGGTCGCCTCCGGCAGTGAGGTAAACCGTCTTCCGCTGAACGTCAGAGAGGATACAGTTCGCTCCAAGAGCGAGCTTAAGGGTGCGGGTCCTCTGCAATGTTGTAGCGTCGACCAACGCCGAAGCGGATGGGCCACTATCGGTTACCAGCATGGTGGATGCCCCGGGGCGAAAGAGAATACTATGCGGGTTTTTGAATCCCGTGATGCTTCTTATCCGCTGCCCACGCCCAAGGTCGATCACCTCGACGGTTCCATGATCTTCCGCAGCAAGAAACAGCCTCTTGTGGAGAGGGTCGTAAGCAAAGTGGTCGAAGCCCCCCGTCACACCCGGCAGCGCTATGGTCTGCGAGAGTCGAAGAACGGAAGCATTTTTCTCCTGAGCGCATACGCTGTCAGAAGCGAATACCGCCAAGAGGAATAACGCAATTGCAGGTAGGACCTTGATCTTGCTCATAAACCCCTTTTGCGTAAGAGATAGAACAGCACAGGTGTGATCAGAAGTGAAAGAACCATCGAGACCGCCACGCCGCCAATCACCGCAATTGCAAGGGGCTGCAACAATTGCGCTCCCGATCCGACCCCGATCGCAAGCGGCAACATGCCGCACACCGCAGCGAGTGCAGTCATAAGGATCGGACGCAAGCGCCTGCGTCCTGCGCTGAAGATGGCGTGGTGCAATTCCATGCCCTGGCTCGTAAAGTGGCTTTCGGAGTCCAGCATTAGAATGCCGTTCTTCTGGACAATGCCGATCACCATGATGATGCCCATGAACGAGGAAATATTCAGAGTGGTGTGCGTGACAAGCAGCGCCAACAAGCTGCCTGACGTGCAGAGTACGGTGGCAACAAGAATGGCAATTGGATGAGAAAATGAACGGAACTCAAAGACGAGGACGATAAAGATCAGGAACATCGAGGCCAGCAATACGCGAGTGAGCCCGGCAAAGGATTCCTGCTGAATCTGGTAGAGCCCCCCATACTCCACCTCGGTACCCGGGGGCAACGCGACTTCTTTCGGTAGCCGGGCCTGAATCTCTTTCATTGCCGAGCCCAAATCCCGTCCCTCCAGGTGGGCCTTGACTGCGTCGAGGTTACGAAGGTTTTCGCGATGGATTTCCGTCTGTTCCGGCTCCAATTCCGTGTTTGCAATGGCTGAAAGCGTGACGGTTTGTCCGGATGGTGACGTAATCAATTGGTGCTGCAGATCCTGAATAGATGCCCTCTCCTCAATCGGGTACCGCACGCGTAGGCCGATAAGCCGATCAGCTTGGATGATATTCGATGCAAGCTGACCATCTAGCATTGTGGATTCAAGATCGGCAACATCCCGGGTGCTGAATCCCGCCAAACCAGCCTGCTGTGCATTGACCCGAAAGTTCATGCTGGGGCCGATGCTCACTGTTTCGTTCTCGACATCGACCACTCCGCGCACCTTCGGCAACCAGTCTTCAATGGACTTGGCCGCAGCTTTGTACGCAGCCTCGTCCTGGTTATAGATCTTGATCTCGATGGGATCGGGCGACCATGCCAAGTCGCCGACTAGGTCTTCAAGGATGTGCGGGAATTCAACTTGAATTGCCGGCTCGGAGTGATTGATCTTATCGCGCAGATCAGACGTAACCTCGTCGAGTGAACGGGACCGCTTCTTACGCAGTTTGATCAGAAAGTCTCCCGTATTCGGTTCCGCGATGGCGAGCGCCAAGCGAGCGCCAGTCCGGCGCGAGTAGCTCTCCACCTCGGGAGTTTGACGCAGAAGCTTCTCTACATCGTTCAGAATCCGATTTGTCTCCTGGAGCGAGGTTCCAGGAGGTGTCCGGTAGTCAAGAACGAAGGCTCCTTCGTCCATGTCTGGAAGGAAGCCTGTTCCCAGAGACTTATAGATAACAACGCTGGCGAGCAGAACGCCGACGGCAATCAGCATGATCTTCCCAGTGTGCTGAAGACTCCAGAGGAGAACTTTCTGGTACCGCATCGATATTTTGTGTAGCGTCGGTCCTTCCTGGTGTTGTTCAGCTTGTTCGAGTGAGGTAGCGCCAGTCGTATGAACCGGACGAAGAAAGATGCCAGCGAGCACCGGAGTGAAAAAGATGGCGAGAAGAAGGGAGGCGGCCAGCGTTGTTACAAGCGTCATTGCAAGCGCCCGGAAAAAGACTGCGGTGATTCCGCCCAGGAAAACAAGGGGCACAAAGACCACAATAGGAGTCAGTGTCGCGCCGATAAGTGCTGGCGTCAGTTCCCGAATCGCTGCGCTGGATGCTTCCCAGGGCGACTTCCCCATCGAGAGATGGATAGAAATGTTTTCGACGATGACGATGGCGTCGTCGATGACAATGCCAATACAGGCGGCGATGCCACCCAGAGTCATCAAGTTGAAGCTCATACCGACGAGTTTCATCATCACGATGCCAAAAAAGACCGCAATGGGGATCACTACCGCTGCCACGACCGTCATACGCCAGTCGCGCAGGAAAAGAAGCAATACTGCAATTGCGAGAAACAGCCCGATGATGATGCTTTCTGTCACACCGTCGATCGACTCGCGAACGAGTTGGGACTGATCATAATATGTGGAAAGATGAATGTCTGGTGGTAAGGTGCGCCGGACTTCGGCGAGAACATCGTTGATGGAGTTTGCGATTTGAACGGTATTGCCCGCAGGCTGCTGGAGCACATTGACTAGCACGGCGGAATGGCCGTTTGCGGTCACGATATTGTAGACGGGCTCTTCGCCTGGAACGACTGTGGCCACGTCCTTGACAAGAATAGGTGTTCCTTTGACCACACCCACAACAACGTTCTCAACATCCGGCTTACTCTTCAGCATTCCCGTGACAGTAGTCAGGTAAAGGTGAAAATTTTCCTGAACCATTCCCGCTGGCTCAATGAGATTGCTATTGCGGATGGCATCGACAACCTTTGTCAACGGCAGATTGAGCGCATTGAGTTTTGCTGGATCGACAAGGATGTGCAGTTCCGGATGACGGCCACCGACAATCCTCGTGTCAGCGACACCCGGAAGACGGTAGAGCCGTGGCGCCAGATCGTAATACGCGAGCGACCAAAGGTCGGAAAGACTGTGGGTATCCGATGTGATGCTGAATCCCACGATCGGGAAAACTGAAAAGGTGAGGCGGTTGATGTAGAAGTGAGCTGTTGGAGGGAGCGTAGGCTGAATCTGCGAAATCCGGCCTTGCACCAGATGCTGCGCGTTTAGAATATCGACATTCCAATCGAAGAAGACATTGATTTCGCTTGAGCCACGGCCTGTCACCGAACGGACGGTAGTAATGCCCGGGACAAAACGCACCGCTTCTTCAATGGGCCGGGTTACCGTAAGCATTTGAATATCGACTGGTGTGATTCCGTTGTCCACCAGAATCACAATACGGGGGAAGTTGGTTTCCGGGAAGATCGAGACAGGAATAGACGGGATCATCGCCACGCCTGCGGCGGCGATGCTTAGAATGACCAGCATGAGCGCACGCCCATGCGCCCGGACGAATTCAGCAAGCCGGTCCGTCATTGGTTCGCCCCGGCAGGGTTCACCTGAGTTCCATCCGGAAGCCCGTACTCGCCGGCTGTAATCACGAATTCGCCTGCGCGAAGACCGGACAACACGCGAACCTCGTGATCGTCGATCGGCACCGCGGTAACCGTACGCAGATGGGCGACCTGACGATCATCCACGGCATAGACCTTTCCCTTTTGCGTCCCTTCTTCAAACTCAATCGCGGACGACGGAATAGCGACGGCCTGAGGAGCATTGCCCACGGCGATCTTGACTGATCCGAAAAAGCCGGATTTCAGAGCCCCGTCATGATTAGGAATTTCGCACCATACTTCGACGGTACGCCGCGCCGTATCGACAGCTTGGTTGACAACCGTAATCTTCCCTTGGCGAGTCGATGTTACCGCATTATTCACCGCGAAAGAGCAGGATTGTCCGACCTTTACGGCTGTCACCTGATCCGCGTCCACCTGTGCGCGCGCTACTGCGGTTGACAAATCGGCAACAGTAAATAGCTGAGTTCCCATGCTCGCCATGTCGCCGGGATATACAAGCTGTTCCGTGACAGTTCCGGCAAAAGGGCTACGGATCTCGGCGTAGCTGAGGTTGGCAGCGGCGAGAGACTGTCGCGCACGCGATTGGGTCAAACTGTTTTTTGCCGTTCGCAAATCCTCCGCATTGGTATGCTTCTCGATGGCATCGAGATTTGTCTGAGCGGCGTCGAAGTTCGCTTGTGCTTGAGCGAGTTCCGCTTCGCTGATCTGAAGATCACGCCCGGAGATTGCACCTTCAGCGAATAGCTGCTTCCGCCGTTCGTACACTCTTCTCGCCAGGTTCAATGCGGCATTCTTGGCCGAGAGATCTCCGCGTGCTTGCGTCAATTGGAGAGGGATGGTCGCGTGCTCCATTCTCTCCAGTGCCGCTTCCGCGCTTTGCATGCTCGCAACAGCATCTGCATGTTGAGCCTCAAGATCGCGCCTATCGAGGATGGCGAGGGGCTGCCCAGTTTTTACCGGTTCGCCCTTATGGACGCGAACTTCGAGGACATTCGCCGTAATCCGCGCCGAGATGTGGGCTTCCGATTTACCGAAGACCGTAGCCGGAGCACTGACCACGAGCGGTATATCCTTCGCTAATGTTCTCTGGACCGAGACATTGACAATCACTTTCTTGTCCGGATCGTTGCCAGACCGGCAACCAACAGCCACGAAGCCAAAGAGGAAAAGAGCTATGCCGTATTTCATTGTCCGCTCGCCACCTTTAGCGTAGAAATCGCGTTGAGATAATTCGCTCGGGTTGTATAGAAATCGATTTCAGCTTGCACCAGCGTACTTTGCGCGGTGACGACATCGAGAGCTGTACCTTCTCCGCTCTCGAAGCGCAGGCGGCTTAAGCGAAGATTGTCTTTCGCAAGGCTGACTTCACGTTGAGTGATCTCGATCTGTACATAGGTGCCGTTCACTTGGCTGAGCGCGTCTTGATACTCCTTGGAGAACAGACGTGTGCCGATGCTCAGGTCCGTTTGAGCAGCTCGGGCTTCCGACTGAAACTGACGCTGCTCGCTGCGGGCACGCAGAAAGTCAAAGACCCGAATATCGAGATGAATGAATCCCGCATAGCCTCGGTCACGGCTCGTTACATGGTTGGTGTCGATTCCATATTGGTAACTCAGATTGAGTTGCGGTAGCATGCGCGCCCGCGCTTGACGCGCATCCGCGTTGAAGCCGGCAACTTGTGCAGCAAAAAGTTGAAATTCCGGCCGTTTCAGGTAGGCTGCATTCTCTTGCGCAACTTCGGGCGGATTGGGCTGTTGATCAAGATCATCTTCAAGAACGAGTGAAGCTGCAACATCGGTCGTCCAGTAAGAGGCGAGATCATGTCCCGCCATCTCAGCTTCAACTTTCATTGAATCGGAGGTTCGCTCCAGTAGGGCGGTTTCGAGCGACGCTTTGGTCAAGTCGGCTTGCGAAGCTTCACCGCCATTGACGAGTTGCCTGACCTTGGTCTCAAAATCGCGCGCCGCCTGCAAATTTTCGTTGGCCGAAGACGTCAATTTTCCGGTCAGAAGCACTCGGTAATAGGCGACGGACACAGTACGCGCAAGATCCCGATCGCTAATCGCGACGCCAACCTCCGCAATGGTTCGGTTTGCCCGGGCGCGATCATATATCGCCCGAAGACGCCCCGAAGAATCCACCTCTAATGTTGTGCTTGCGGCCGAGGAATACTCATGAATTCCATTGAGAGCGACGAAACTGAAGGTGTTCTTGTCGTAGAGGAGTGGGCTGTTGTAAGTGAAGCCATTCGAGATCGATACCTGTGGCAGAAAATTAGCTCGTGCCGCTCGCACTGCATATTTCGCGGCGTCGAGCTGTTCGCGAGCCCTTTTCACCGAAGATGGGGCGTTTCGCGAAAGTTCGATGCAGTGTGGCAAGCTGAGAACTGTAGTGCTGTCCTGAGCGTTTGTCATCTGAGCACACACGGCTAGCAAAGCAATCAAGCTGCGCCAGAACGACGGGCAGGAAAGACTAAGCCGACGCTTGGTCTTGAGCGGCAGGAATGCACGTTTCCGATCAATAATGTGGAGAGAGAAAGGAGTGGCTCTCGGATTCGTAAAGCGCAAATAGCCCCCAATCGACTAGTAGGAGTCATCAGCCAGTCAACTGGCGGCTATTCAGTGGAACCCCATCCACATCTCAATGTCATTGCAGTGTAAAGTGGCTCAATAACACCTGTCAAAAAACGATTTAAGCTGCCGAAAATGTAATACTTGGAAGACCTATTTCAGGACTGTCAGCCATACGAAATTCTTCGCTCATCTGGGGCGACAGTCTGGCTCCGGCATTTCGAAATATCCACTACAGAAGCAGCATACTGCGATACTCCATTTCTCAGATTCCAAAGTGATTTTCGCGTTTGTCAATCGACAACCATTCCGAGCTAAACTCTTACGAATGAATGGAGCGTGAAGCCCGTGGCAGGTTCAGTAGATCTAACACAGACAATCATATTGCGATATGAGATGGGGCATGTTGCGCCAAGAACAAATTCACATTAGATTAAAGGCTGGCGAAGGAATCCGCCCTTAACCGCCTTCCGAAACGGAAAGGCTGATGACTCCTACCTACGGTAGGAGTGTTTTTTTGCCCCCTACCCAAGACAACCAGGCATCGGTGATGAGAGAACACTCTCCGTACACCTGTGGTCTCGCTTTCTTCAGAGCGAGATTCGCAGGGATTGTGTACTCCGACTACTGATCCATCACCCCGCTCGGGTTCACAACAAGCCCGGCCGACCAGAGGAGCAGCATGTCTCGTTCACTCAAGGCGATGGTGGAGCGTGAGCGTCCCAATGCTTTTGGCAACTCTCTCACCGAGCATTTTCAAACGGCTCGCTACGTATTCCTCGTTGCTGCACCTTTCGGAATCATCGTAGGAGCAGCGATTGCAGGATACGACTTCCTCGTCAATGAGGTGCTGTGGAAGTCGTTCAGTATGCGCTTTTCTCCCACTATCCTTTGTCTCTTCCCCATCGCGGCCATGATACTCACGGGGCTGATCATGAGCCTGTTCCGTGTCAAGTCATCGTCCATGGCCGATGAAGTAGTGCGCGCCTATCATCGCCCTGACCAACAGATTGACTACAAGGCGGCAGTGCCAAAGCTCGCCGCCTCGGTCGCGACGATGGGCTTCGGGGCAAGTGCCGGCATGGAGGGCGCAAGCAAGTGGTTGGGTGGCACGCTGACCTCGTTTCTACAGAAGAAGGTCAATGGCAACCCTCGGTTGAAGCTGCTCTGGGGGAAATCTGAGACCACTTTGATGATTGGCGCTGCTGCCGGGATTGCGGCGATCTTCCGGGCTCCGCTCACCGGCGCGATCATGGGCATAGAGTCCCCATTCAAACGCGATCTTGCTCATGAAGCATTGATTCCCGGGCTTGTTGCTTCAGCTACGAGCTTTGCAACCTTCAGCTTTCTGAGACCGGCTACGCCTTACTTTCCGATTTCATTCGTTTACCACATCCATGTCCGAGACCTGCTGCTTTGTTTGCCACTCGGTATCGCTGGCGGGTTGGCATCGCATCTTTTCCTTGGACTTCTGGCCCGAACCAAGAAGCGCTACAACGGATGGACAGCCCCGCGCATCGTCAAGAACTCACTGGGCGGCGTGCTCCTGGCCGCAATTGCGTTCCTGACCCTCAAGGTTGTTCACTCGCCTGACACGCTTCAGGCCGGCCTTCCCGTTGCGAATGCTCTGCTCAATGGGAAGTATGTTCTGTGGGCCTGCCTGTTCCTGTTCGCCGCCAAGTTGTTGGCGACGGTAATCACCTTTGGAATGGGGGGCGTAGGCGGCCTCTTTGTTCCATCGGCGACGATTGGCGCGGCACTCGGCGCGGCCTGCGATGTGATGTTTCACCCAAGCCAGCCTGGCCTATTTACCCTGATCGGAATCGCGGCGTTTACGGGAGCGAGCTACAACAGCCTGTTGTTTGCAGCGGTGTTCGTGGCAGAGGCGACTGGCAGTCCGGCTCTTGTCGTTCCTGGCCTCATCGCCTCGTCTGCGGCATTCCTGGTTGCGGCAGGTATCTCGAACTCCGAATCGCAGCGGGTCCATCGGCCGAACGACGAGACGAATCTTTCCTCGATGAAATGCGAGGCTTGGATGAGCCGCCGCATTCTCGTCGCGTCCCCGACAGAGACACTTGCCCAATTCCATGATCGTGCCGTCCTTGAGCACTCCTTCGACGAATTACCCGTTGTGAGCGAAGACGGTACGTTTTTGGGGATTGCCGCGATGAAATCACTACGCATGGTCCCCCGCGAGCAGTGGGCCAGGTTGCCGGTTACAACCATCATGGATCGGCACGCTCGAACAATTTGCGGGCATCATTCGATGAAAGTGGTTGAGCATGAACTCGCCCACGGCGTCCACGACTACCTTCCGGTAGTCGATCCGGCAACGGACAGGCTCGTCGGCATGCTCTCTGCTCGCGATGTCCTCCGTGCCAGATCGAAGGCTGATCTGCTGGCTCGTACGGCGGCGCTTGACGAAAGTTCACCCAGCACTATGCAAACACTCACAAACTCAAAGGAGGCTTAGTGGAACAGCATTTCAGCTCGATTTCAGCACTTCGTATATACCTTCGCCGCGGTGACGTAAAGAAGAGCCAGCGCTGGTGGCAGCGCTTGGTTGAAAAGCCACTTTCCACATACTTGGTCGAAGCCGCGATGCAGACCGGGATCGTGCATGCGGCAGTCAACCTTTCGCAAATTGGATATACGCGGTCCTCCGAACGGATCAGCTACGACAATGGGGAGATTCCGGTGAACACCCTCCCGGTTTGCGTGGAATTGCTCGCTCCCAAGCGACTGCTCGAACAATTCATTCGGGAACAGGCAAAGCATCTCCGGAATACAACGCTCGTACTCGTGGACGGCGTGCATGTTTCGGATCTCTTTCTGGCTGAAGTTGAGGCCAATATCGAAACCCATCCGCATACGGTTGAGTACATTCGAGGAATCAACGAAGACACGGAATTGCAGATCGATCACGTTACAACAGACGAGGCGGAAGACGATCCAGCGATCGACGGCGATTACGATCTCGAAGCCAAGGAACGTATCGTCTAGCATATCAATGGGGCGGATGAGCGTACTCCTTCGCCCTGAATCACCGCTGCATCGAGAAATAGGTACGAAAACGACATCAACCGGGAATTCGCGAATAAAGATGACCGCCTTTCGCCGATGATGCCATTTCCCTCTGAGTTGGGCTGCTCTCGTTGCGTGCTTATTTGGCACATAAGCAGTCACTTGTGACCGCGCGCACTTGACAGTCAATTTGAGCGCGCCTACGATAATGGCATTGCTAAGGGTGAGGGAGTTCACCTTTAACCGCTGTCCCCTTCAAAAGACCGGACAGATGATGACTCCTGACAGGGAATCCTGTTGCGGAGTCATGTCCCCGGCACGATCCCTGAATGACAATCTAGGAGATTGGATCCATGACAAATCCATGGGTTCTGTCCGCTTTGTGGGTTGGCCTCGCACTGATTGCGACGTTGCTCGCCATCTGGTTTCGCGTGTCCACCGCATTGTCGGAGATCGTTGTCGGGACGGTGGCGCAGCTCATCATCGGCGCTTTTCTTGGCACCGGGGGCCTGCTGGGAAATACCCAGTGGATTACATTCTTGGCGGGAACCGGAGCCATCGTCCTCACCTTTCTTGCCGGAGCTGAGCTCGATCCAACGATTTTCAAGACCAAGTGGCGCGAGGCTCTCATCATCGGGCTCGCCGGATTTTTTGGCCCTTTCATCGGCTGCACGCTGATTGCGTACTTCCTGCTGCATTGGGGATTGATGGCTAGTTGGCTGTGTGGTGTGGCGCTTTCAACGACGTCGGTTGCCGTTGTCTACGCCGTCATGCTGGAGTTGGGCTTCAACACAACCGAATATGGGAAGGCGATTCTCGCCGCTTGCTTCGTGAACGATCTTGGCACAGTCATCGCGTTGGGCCTGATCTTCTCGCCATTCACCATCAAAACGCTCATCTTTGTCGGTGTATCGGTTGTGGTCTTTACCGTTCTTCCTTTTCTCACACCGCGGTTCTTCAAAAAGTATGGAGGCCGGGTTTCGGAACTCGAAGCCAAGTACATCTTGTTTTTCCTCTTCGCACTCGGCGGCTTGGCGGTTTGGGCTGGAAGCGAAGCGGTACTGCCTGCCTATTTAGTCGGCATGGTATTAGCGGGCACTGTGGGCAAGGACCACGTACTGATTCGACGCTTGCGAACGCTAACCTTCGGCTTCTTGACGCCGTTCTACTTCATTCGCGCCGGTTCCTTCGTTTCAGTCTCAGCGCTTTTGGCTGCTCCAGTTGCAGTGCTCATTCTCTTTGCGGGGAAGATGCTCACGAAATCCATTGCCGTCTTCCCGGCCGTGCGCGCCTATCGCTACAGAGGCGCTGAAGGCACCTATTACACCCTGATGATGTCCACCGGCCTTACCTTCGGCACTATCTCGGCGCTCTTCGGATTGAATCATCAGATCATCACCCAAGCTCAGTATTCCTACGTCGTCGGAACCGTAATTGCAAGCGCCGTGATTCCCACGGTAATTGCAAATGCGTTTTTTCTGCCGCGTCATCTTCTCCCCCACGACACTAGCGGTAGCGATCCAAAACAGACAGTCCAACCATCCGCGGCTGCGGAGGAAGTATAGGGAGGCGCTATGGGAAGCAAAGCATTTATCGGATTTCAAACAATCCTGGTCGCCTATGACGGGTCCCCGCAGGCGGAGCACGCGCTTGATGTCGCCTTTTCGCTGGCGAAGACAACCCACTCCAAAATAGAGATTCTGGCTGTGGTTCGTCCTCCGGAACCGGCTCTGCGCGCTGAGTTGCACGCAATATTGGAGGAGGCTCAAGAACATTATGCGCAGAGCTTTGCCACTATTGAGGAGCGAGCAAAGCAAAACCAGATTGAAGTGCAGACCAACCTCGCAGTCGGAAATCCTGCGGATCAGATTATCCATCGTGCGGAGAAGATTCAGGCCAGCCTCATCGTAATGGGCAAACGTGGACGATCTGCGATCGAGCGCTGGGTACTCGGATCGAACTCCGAACGAGTGCTTCGTTACGCCCACTGTCCTGTGATGGTGGTGCATTGAATTGAGGATGTTTCCCGTGCAGTCTTTCGTTCGTAAGTCGCATTCTGTGAATTACGAACCGCCTGTCCGTAGCTTGGCGCGATGCCAGCGGCCCGGCATGTTCGTTAACTCGTGACCTGTTCACCATCAGTGGCCGAATGGCCGAGAAAGCGTAACCATCATGTCTGAAATTACGAAACTGGAAGCTCTCGAAATTCTCGACTCACGCGGTAATCCGACGCTGGCGGTGACCGCTACCCTTTCGAGCGGCGTAAAGGCCACCGCGAAAGTCCCTTCCGGCGCGTCTACCGGTAAGCGCGAGGCGGTTGAACTGCGCGACGGTGACAAATCGCGCTACGGCGGCAAAGGCGTGTTGAAGGCGAAAAGCCATGTTGACGGAGAGATCCAAAAGACAGTGCGAGGCTTCGATGCCAATGATCAGAAGGAACTGGATAAGAAGCTCTGCGAACTGGACGGAACTCCGAACAAGGGCCGCCTAGGCGCCAACGCACTCCTCGGCGTATCACTGGCCGTTGCCCATGCGGCGGCGAAAGACCGTGGCCTCCCGCTTTATGCGTCGTTGGTCGATCAACCAGCCAATCTCCTTCCGACGCCCGGACTCAATGTGCTCAATGGCGGCAAGCACGCCGACAGCAATGTGGATTTTCAGGAATTCATGATTTCTCCTGTTGGGGCTCCCTCCTTCAGTGAAGCACTGCGTGCCGCGGCCGAAACGTTCCACACTCTAAAAGCAGTGCTACACAAGAAGGGATACAGTACCGGCGTTGGGGATGAAGGTGGGTTTGCCCCGCAGTTGAAGTCCAACGAAGAGCCCATCGAACTGATTCTGGACGCGATTCAGAAGGCAGGCTATAAACCGGGCAAGGACATCGTCATTATGCTCGATCCCGCCGCTAGCGAGTTCTTCGATGAGGGGACGTACGTATTCGCTAAGTCTGACAAGAGCAAGAAGACGCCTGCGGAAATGGTGGCGCTCTGGAAGAGCTGGCTCAAGAAGTATCCGGAGATTTGGTCTCTGGAAGACGGGCTTGCCGAGGACGACGAAACCGGCTGGAAACAGATCACCAAGGAACTCGGAGGCCAGATCCAACTCGTCGGCGACGACAACTTTGTCACCAATCCGGCCTTGTTTCGACAAGGCATCAAGGACGGAATCGCAAACGCCATCCTAATCAAGCTGAATCAGATCGGCACCGTGACAGAGACGCTCGAATGCATCCAGATCGCTCGGGAACATGGCTACGGTGCAGTCATCTCGCACCGCTCGGGCGAAACCGACGATACCAGCATCGCCGATCTCGCCGTCGCTGCCGGTATGGGCCAGATCAAGACAGGTTCCGCCTGCCGCGGAGAGCGAATCGCAAAGTACAACCGTCTACTTGAGATCGAGCACGAACTTGGCTCAAAAGCGCGTTATGCCGGCGCCAGCATCTACAAGCGCTGGGGCAAGGGTCTCAAGGCATAGCTGTTTGCACGAGGTGTTGGAGTCCACCGTTAACCGCTCAAAAGGGCAAATGACTCCTCGAAGCGAAACATACTTGGAGGAGTCATGCCCGAATTCAAATCAGAGACCACACTAATGCCCCTTCCCAGAGAGCTTAATGACGCACAGCAACGCCGCCTCGGTGTTACGTGCAAGTACATTGATAAGCTTCTCTGCGATGTTGAACATACTCTTCACCAAGCGGCTTCCCCATCTCCGTTCCCCCGCTACGTCATCGACATTGTCCCCGCACAAACCCGCGTGCTGGAGGATCATATTCGCAGTCTGCGCGAACAGCTTCTACGCACGCTCGCATGGCAGCATATGAAGCCGGACCCGCCGGACATTCCTGCTACGCGCTCTGTGCTGACGGACCTAGCGTTCATCGACATAGCCATTGAGGAGCTGAAGCCGAGCTATATGCGTGGTTCTGGTTCGCTTTCTGAAGAGGCGAGCAACGAACTCAGCGGCGTCGTTCATGAACTCCGCGCAGTCTGCCAGAGCATGGAGCGTTACCTGCGGCAAGAACTTGGAATCAATCTCGAAGCGCGCCTCAGCAAACTGGAGCAATCCGGACACGATGTCTCCCTGTTGCGTCTCATTGAAGAAGTAGTCACACGTAATGGACTGGTTGAATTCCGGTCGCGTATCTCTACCCTTACGTCCCGGATGGAGGATTTCGACTTGCAGGTTGCGTTCTTCGGACGCGTAAGCTGCGGAAAGTCTTCTCTTCTGAATGCACTTTTAGGAACGGATGTTCTTCCGGTGGGCGTCAATCCGATCACCGCAGTTCCCACTAGGCTGCGCTATGGGGCAAAACTCCGCGCAAATGTCGTCTACGCAAGCGGAGCCGACGAGACTATTTCACTGGACGCCTTTGCCGGTTTGATTACTGAACAAGGCAATCCAGGCAATTCCCGGAACGTCGTACAAGCCTTGATTGAGGTGCCGTCGCCACGGCTCAAACAAGGCATAGTGCTTGTGGATACGCCTGGACTCGGCTCCCTTGCCCGGCAAGGGGCGGCCGAGACCATGGCATATCTGCCGGCCTGCGACCTCGCGATTCTTCTCATCGACGCTGGCACCACTCTAAACGACGAAGATATTGGGACCCTGCGCCTTCTCTATGAGGGCGGAATTCCGGCAGTGGTCTTGCTCAGCAAAGCGGACCTGCTCGCAGAGGGAGACCTCCATCGCGTTACTGGATACATCGAAGAGCAGCTACAACACGAACTGGGCCTTACTCTTCATGTTCATGCTGTAAGCGCGCTACCGAATTATTCGGTTCTGCTCGATCACTTCTTCGAAAAAGAACTGCTACCGCGTTTCGACCGTGCACACGCGCTGCGCGATGCGTCAGTCGCAAGGAAGATCGGGGCTTTGCGCGAGTCAGTTATTACTGCTCTTGAAACGCTGCTCCAGCACGCAGAACGCGGAAAGAAGCGCCTGATCGTCGTTGACACCCACTCGGCGGAGTCAACTCTTCGCTCCGTTGCCGGAACAATCGGCGAACAGCGCACGCTCCTTGATCGCGCCTTCCTTGAACTCACGGAACGTCCAGGCGAGATTATTCGCGAGGTTGCCGATATGACCACAGCAAGGATTTGCACAGGAGCCGCGCACCGTATCGATCCCCTTGAGCTAACAGAATGGACCTACGATGCTGTGCAGACGCGTGTGGACCGTGCACTCGGCCAAACGCGCAACGCGATTAAAGAAACAATCGCGGCCCTGCAGAAGGTGGGCCAGGACATGGGACGATCCGATGTGCCGGACGGCGATGATACCGAGACTATTCTGCGAGACGCACCCCGCCTTGAAATCGATGTGATTCCCTGCAAGGTCGAATTGGGTCACTGGAGGTGGTTGGGCAAAACGCTTGTGCATATTCTCGTTCGCAACAAGCTGGATACACACCTTGGCCCAGTGCTTCGTGACGAACTCCACCGCTATGGGCGAGCCCTGGGTTTGTGGAACGAACAAATGACGCGAAAGATGCAGGCATTGGTGAACTCATATGCAGACGCCTACCGAGCCCAACTCAATCGTATGAACGGTACATCCGGCGAAAGAGCACCATCGGCAGAGATGGAGAACGATCTTACTCTGCTGTTGAACTGGAACTCGGCGAACGACAGCCTTGTCGTCAAGGAAAGAGCATAAACAGGGAGGTCAAAATTGCAGAAGTATCTACTTATTGCGTTGGGCGGTTCGCTTGGTTCGATTGCCAGGTACTGGGTTGGGTCCGCAATCGGCAGTCGTGTGGGCACCAAATTCCCCTACGGCACTTTGGTTATCAATATCACCGCCTGCATCATCATAGGATTTGCGTTGACGTTTCTTGGCAAACGCGCCGAGCTGAGCCCGGCTTGGAGATACCTCGTCCCGGTCGGCTTCATCGGCGCCTACAGCACCTTCTCCACCTATGAATGGGAGACCTTTTCGACGGTCCGAAGCGGTGCGTTCGCGATGGCTCTTGTCTATGCGTTTGTAAGCCTTCTATGCGGATTCGCTGGGGTCTGGTGTGGAGCTATGGCCGCGGAGGCAATTTCGTGAGAACACATCGCCAGCTTACCGTGTACGGCTCCATCTTCCAGGCTCTAAACAAGCCTGGGTGCCCGTTCTGCTGCTTTCTGAAGGAATTCCAGGCAGCACGATTGCAAAATGCTCCCGACGTTGAAATTCGTAGTCTGTGCAACTTTCATATGTGGGGGTTGGCCGCTGTACAGAATGCACCGGTTGCGGCAGATGTGTTCTTGAAACTGGTAGACGAGCCGCTTCAGGCCATCCAAGGCGATGCACGTTGTGACATTTGCAAAGAAGTGAGCGACGAAGAGGATCTGCGCATTCGCGAATTCGTCAGTTGCATCGACAGAGATGATGTCGTCCGCTGGCTAAAGGGAGACGCCGTGCTGTGCATCTCCCACGGGATGCGGTTAAGGCGGCAGGTCCCTTTTGTGCTGACTGCCCACATTGATGCGATCTTGGAGAACTGCCGGCAGCAACTGACGTATGAACTGCAGCAGTTACGCAATGAACTCGAACCGCACAGACTCGGATGGGGAGCACTTGGACGTGCTGCAGAGTTTCTCGTCTCGCAACGAGGTCTACGCGCATAACGGAGGGAGATTACATGTTGAAAGCAGGCAAGGCAGTGAAGGTATCGATCTACATTGCCGAAGGAGCAACACATCACGGCGTGCCGGTATACTCCAGCATCCTTGACTTTCTGTTCTATCGGGGGGTTGCCGGAGCCACTGTTCTGAAAGGGATGGCAGGTTTTGGAGCCGATCATCGGATGCATTCCGCCACCCTTGTCGACATCTCCGATCAACTCCCGCTCAAGATCGAATTCGTCGAAAGCAAGGAAAAAGTGGATGAGCTTCTGGGCAAGTTGGAAGACATGGCTGGCTCCGGGATGATCGAGCTTCAGGATACGACGGTCGCCAAACCGGCCGTACCGACGAAGCCGAAGGAAACCGATCACCCCGCGCACTTGAAGATCGAGGGCAAGGCGCTGATGATGCGGATCTATATCAGCGAGCAGGATAAGTGGCAAAACAAAGCATTGCATTTGGCCCTCGTTGAAGCGATGCGTGCCAACGACATCGCTGGGGTTACCGTTTATCGCGGAATTCTTGGCTATGGAGCCCATCATCGAGTCCACCACGAACGGACGCTCTCTCTATCGCATGACGCTTCAATCATGCTTTCCGCAGTTGACAGCGAAGAGAGGATTCGGGCCTTCCTCCCCATCGTCGAACAGATGGTTGAGGAAGGGCTCGTCGTCCTTTCGGACGTAGACGTCATCAAGTACGCGTATCGTGCACGGACCGTGGAAGAACATCCACCCGCGGACTCAGGACAAACCTCGGCATAGAGGGAGGCTAAGGCATGAAAGAACAATTTGAAGCACGTATGTTGCGCATTCACTTCGGTGAAAGAGACACATTCCACGAGAAGCCTCTCTACGAGGCAATCGTCTCCAAATGCAAAGACCTTGGCATCGCTGGTGCAATTGTTTTTCGGGGAATCGAAGGTTATGGGACCAGCACGCGCATTCGCCATTCCAGCCATTGGACGCTTTCGCGGGATGCGCCGATCATGCTGAGCATCATCGATACGAGAGAACATATCGACGAACTGCTTCCCCATCTCAGCGAAATGGTGAACGAAGGCCTGATCGCCATGTCGGATGTCGAAGTGATCCGATACGTTCGTCAGGAAAGTGTCCAGTCGAAAGGGGAATGACAGATGCAGGAGCACAGCAGCAGTACGACAGTACAGGACTACTCCGGCCCTCCGGCCGATACATCCATAACAAGAGATGGAGCTTCCCGCCTGTTGCGACTCGCTAATCTCGCTCAGGAACTTGGAGCGGAGCCTGTCGCCGAGGAAGCGCACGAACTCGCAGCGCGGGTTTCCGAAGGACGTTTCTATGTTGCTTGTGTTGGTCAGTTTAAGCGAGGCAAGTCCACCCTGCTCAATGCTCTGGTTGGTCACGAAGTAGTTCCGACCGGTTTTATTCCGGTCACAGCGGTTCCTACCGTGATTCGCTTTGGCGATGTACTTCATGCACGCATTCGTATGCGAGATGGGTCCTGGCAAAACGTTCCCATGCCCAACTTGAAGGAATACGTTACCGAAGAACTCAACCCCGAAAACAAAAAGGGGGTGGACGGTGCGGAAGTATTCGTGCCGAGCCCATTATTGTCCTCCGGCATGTGCTTTGTGGACACACCAGGTCTGGGTTCGGTCTTCACCGGGAATACGGCAACTACGCAGGCATTCATCCCTCACATTGATGCGGCATTGGTTGTGGTCGGAGCTGATCCGCCGATTGCGGGCGAGGAACTGGCGCTCGTGGAAACCGTTGGCAAGCAAGTTCAGGATTTGATTTTGGTGATCAACAAGGCTGACCGTACCAGCGATCCGGAGCGTGCAGCCGCAACCAAGTTCACGCGTGAGATTCTGGAAAAGCGACTGCACCGCCCGATGGGTGAGGTTTTTGAGGTGAGCGCCACCGAACGGATGGAAAACCGCGGTCCGCTGAGGGGCTGGGATAAACTGCTTGCCAGCTTCCATCACCTCGTCGAAGATTCGGGTCGAAACCTCGTTCGCTCCGCCTGCGACCGAGGCCTTCAGCGATTAAGCGAACAGCTATTGGCCATTATCAATGAAGACCGTGACGCACTCTTACGGCCTATTGAAGAATCCGAACGACGCATTGAACTGATGAGAGAAACCATTGGTGAGGCTGAACGCTCCATGCACGAGCTGAGTTTTCTGTTCATGGCGGAACAGCAGCGCATTTCGGATTATTTCCTTGATAGACGAAAGCAGTTCTTCCATCTCGCATGGACTGAATCGGAGAAAGAATTCAACGAAAGATTACGGGCAATCCCTCTCGGCTTCGGTCCACACTACCGGCACCAAATCATGCACCTCAGTGAGGAGATTTCGCAACGTAGGGTCTTGCCTTGGCTCAAACCCGAGCAGGAGGAGGGAGAGCGTCAATATCGTACCGTGGCGCTAAGATTTGTCGAAATGGGAAACAACTTTCTTAAAAAGCTTGCCGATGCGGGCCTCAACGAGCTGACGCGGATGCCCCATGCGCTTGATCCAGAGAAAGGGCTCCGCGTGCGTTCCAATTTCCATTTCGAGAAATTCCTCGGAACGGCTGATCCGCCATCTCCACTGCGGTGGCTCGCCGATATCTTTCTTCCGCTTGTCGGCGGGCGTAAATTCATCACGAATGAGGGCCGTGCATTCCTTGATCATCTGTTGGAAGTAAATAGTTGGCGGGTTCAAAACGATGTTCTCAACCGCATACAGGAAAGCAAGGAACGCTTGGAAGTTGAGATCCGCAAGCTACTGCATGAAGTCAGCCGCATTGCGGAGCAGGCACTTGAACGTGCGCGGAAAGTCAAAGAAGAAGGAGCACCTGCCGTTGAGTTGGCCATTGAGCGGCTCAACCGAATGGAACAGGATGTTTCGGCACTCGTCTAAGGAGCCTTCCACATGAACAAGATCGCAATTTCTCCGAAAGGCTGGCTCAACCGCACTGTTGTAGGCGTTGGGCTCACTAGCGCACTGGGCGATTTTTGCTACGAGACGACGACCGTCATCTTGCCCGGCTTTCTCGCCGTACTGGGTCTACCGGCCAGTGTGCTGGGGACTGTCGAAGGAATTGCTGATGCTGTGGCAGCCTTCACAAAGATTGTGTCTGGCTACATCGCAGATAAGCTCGGGCACCGCAAGTTGCTGGTGTTGGTCGGCTACGGCCTGACTCCGGTTGGACAGGTGCTGATTGCACTGGCTGCTGGCTGGCCATTCATTTTGCTCGGCCGCACCATATCATGGTTCGGCAAAGGACTGCGCGGGCCTCTTCGCGATGCCATCGTGATCCAGTCTGTCTCCTCAGAAACCCGTGGCCGCGCCTTTGGTTTCCACCGCGGAGCTGACACTATTGGTGCCGTGCTTGGCCCGCTGTTCGGTGTCGCCTTGCTCGGATGGGCACAAGGGCATTGGTATGGTGGAACAAGTCCATTCCGGCTTGTATTGTCTCTGTCTGTTATTCCAGGCATATTGGCTGTACTCGCTTTTCTGGCCTTGGTCAAAGACCCTGAGATCTCGCCAAATCCGGCCCTAAAGCTGTTCAGCTCATTGCGCGCTCTTCCGTCGCCTTTCAAACGCTATCTTGGCGCGGTCGGTATCTTTGGTTTCGGTGACTTCTCACATAGTCTGCTAATCCTTGCGGCCACAACCATCCTGTCACCGTCGCTTGGTGTTATCCGGGCGGCACAGGTAGCGGGTCTGCTTTATGTGTGGCGGAATATCGTACAAGTCGTCGTGTCATATCCGGTAGGTGTGTTGGCCGACCGAGTCGGCCATTTGCCGGTACTAATTGCAGGCAGCGCACTCGGTGCACTTACAGCGTTGCTAACAGCTCTCACATTCTGGCGGAGCATCAGCAGTATTCCGTTATTGGCAGGTATCTTCTTTATCGCTGGCCTGTATGTCGCCATTCAGGAAGCGCTGGAGCCAACGGTCACAGCCGAGATGGTCCAACCGGAAACATTGGTCATGAGCTATGGTGCGTTGGGTACAGTCAACGGCGCAACCAAGCTCGTCTCCAGCGCCGCGGTTGGCTTCGTATGGACAGCGGTTTCACCGACGCTCGGTTTTACTCTAGCGGCTGCGCTAATGGCAGTTGGAACATTGTCCCTACTGCGTGTCAAGGATAATTGATTTTCATATGAGGTTGTCATGGTCGTGTGGTGTCGGTCACTGTGAAGTGCGTTCCTGTTTTCTAGACTGAACATGAGGCACAATTCTTGCTGCGCGCAGGAACAATCAATACGCCAGAGTTTGGATTGATGAAATCCACTTTCGGCCAACGGAACAAAGGAGCGTAACTCCAAATGCTGACACACGAAGTTGAGCAAATGTGCATCGTCGCCAAGGGGCCGAATCACGGTCCGGCGCCGATTCCACAGGAAGGCCGATGGACCAAGGCTAAGGAAGTCTCCGATATTTCTGGCCTCACACACGGCGTTGGCTGGTGCGCACCGCAACAGGGCGCTTGTAAGCTGACGCTGAACGTCAAGAATGGAATCATCGAAGAGGCACTGGTCGAAACCATCGGCTGTACGGGCATGACGCACTCTGCTGCCATGGCTGCTGAAATCCTTCCAGGTAAAACCATCCTCGAAGCTCTGAATACCGATTTGGTATGCGATGCCATCAATGTGGCAATGCGCGAACTTTTCTTGCAGATCGTTTACGGTCGCACCCAAACGGCCTTCTCGGAAGGTGGACTACCGATTGGCGCGGGTCTGGAAGATTTGGGCAAGGGACTTCGCTCAGTGACCGGAACCATGTACGGCACAAGTGCAAAGGGCGCGCGTTACCTTGAACTGGCCGAAGGCTATGTGACCGAACTCGCTCTCGATGCTGACAGCGAAATCATCGGCTACAAGTTTGTCCGTCTGGGCGTCATGATGGATTCGATTGCCAAGGGAGTCGATCCGCAGACCGCACTGGACAAGGCAACCGGCACTTACGGGCGTTTTGCGGACGCCGTAAGAACCATCAATCCCCGCAAGGAATAAGGAGCAGATTATGGCTTTGTTTGAAGGATACGAAAGAAGAATCGCCCAGATCAGCCCTTATCTTGCCGCTCAGGGCATCGATTCACTGGAGCAGGCCGAGAAGACCTGCCTGGACAAGGGTGTGGACGTTCGCAAAATCGTCAAGGGAATTCAGCCGATTTCCTTTGAGAATGCCGGTTGGGCCTATCTGATTGGTGCAGCGGTTGCGATCAAGAAGGGTCAGAAGAACGCAGCGGAGATCGCAGAAACGCTCGGCTCTGGATTGCAGGCTTTCTGTATTCCGGGCTCTGTTGCCGATGATCGGCAGGTGGGCCTAGGCCACGGAAATCTGGCCGCCATGCTGCTGCGCGAAGAGACCGAGTGCTTCGCCTTCTGCGCGGGCCATGAATCGTTTGCTGCAGCAGAGGGCGCGATTGGCCTGGCGCGTTCCGCCAACAAGGCGCGCAAGTCGCCGCTGCGCGTCATTCTCAATGGACTGGGCAAAGACGCGGCTATGATCATCTCGCGTGTGAATGGCTTTACCTACGTTCAAACCGAGTTCGACTATGCTACCGGAAAGTTGAAGATCGTTCGCGAAAAGGCCTATTCGCAGGGAGAACGTGCAGCTGTTCGCTGCTATGGTGCAGACGATGTCCGCGAAGGCGTGGCGATCATGCATCTGGAGAAGGTCGATGTGGCCATCACCGGCAACTCCACCAATCCGACACGCTTCCAGCATCCCGTGATGGCGATCTACAAGAAGGAGCGCATTCTCGCGGGGAAGAAGTTCTTCTCGGTTGCCTCTGGCGGTGGCACGGGCCGCACACTGCATCCTGACAATATGGCTGCCGGTCCGGCTTCCTACGGCATGACTGACACCATGGGCCGCATGCACTCCGATGCACAGTTTGCCGGATCGTCTTCCGTTCCAGCGCACGTTGAGATGATGGGGCTGATCGGCATGGGCAATAATCCGATGGTCGGAGCTTCGGTCGCCGTAGCTGTTGCTGTGGAACATGCGATGAAGGGCATCACGGCAGCATAGTATCTCTGCTGTAACAATGGCCGGCGGTGTTCGATCGAACGCCGCCGGCCGTTGTTTTTGTCGAAATTGCATCAGCAATGGTGTCACGCGATTGATAAAGATTCAAAAGGCATTGCGACTCGATTTGGTTCATGCTAAGGTAATTACGGCGAAGGAATCCGCCATAACCGCCTTCCGAAATGGAAAGCTGATGACTCCTGCGAATGCGCAGGAGTTTTGTTTTGCTCCTGTGCCGCTGTGGCGAATGGAGCAAAATGACGAACTACCTCGACCTTCCAATTGGCGACAAGATCCCGGAGATTGTTGCCGCTGTCATCGAAATCCCTCTCGACAGTGTCAACAAGTATGAGTACGACAAGGCATTGCATGTCTTTCGACTCGACCGGAATCTTCATTCCCCTATGCACTACCCGGGCGATTACGGATTCATTCCGCAGACTCTGGCAGAGGACGGTGATCCCCTCGACGTTCTTGTCCTCGGGGATGCCCAGACGTTCTCAGGTTGCGTCTATCAAGTTCGCCCCATAGGACTCTTCGAGATGCTTGACGAAGGCGTCCCCGATGAGAAGGTCCTGGCATATGCCATGGGCAATCCACGCTTCAGCGGGATCACAAACTACACCCACATTCAACCGCATCTCCTCCGTGAGATCGAGCACTTTTTCGCTGTCTACAAGGACCTAGAGGGCAAGCGAACCAAAGTCCTTGGTTGGAAGGACTGCGATGCCGCATGGGACTGCATTGAATCTTGTCACAAGCGGTACGTGCCAGGATCTACGACCTGATCTCGATGTCAAACACTGAATTCGAGCGACCATGCCTTCAGTTCATGTTCAACACGATCCGGTACACGAGTACTTCGACGCAGTGGAGCGAACGGAAGAACTTGGCCGTCTTCGCGAACAATCGCGTATGCGGAAATCAATTCTCATTTATGGACCCGAGGGCGTAGGAAAGTCCCGCCTGCTCCGGACCTTCTGCGCCAGCGAGCGGTTAGCTCTTTTCGTGAGCAACTCTCGATCACCGCGAGAATTTCTTGTAGAGCTGCTAGAGGCGATGCGTCCAACGTCAAAAGGAGGAACGATCCCAAAAATCATCGCCGGCCAGTCCGCGCGATCCCTGAAAGGAATTGCGCATCGGGCTCTCGATTCAGCACAGTACCTCATCGCCATCGACCATTTGAGCGGCCCGTCTCGAGTACTCACCGGCACGATCAAGGATCTGCATTATTACGGTCGGACCCCCATCTTCTTCGCTGCTCGATCTCCACATATGGAAGATATTGGGGCTTTGCAGGCCTTTTGCGCACTCAAGACCGAGCGAATCGAATTGAAGAACTGGCCGCAATCAGTCGCTCTGGAATTTGCCAAACGTCAAGCGGAAAGCATTGGTCTCTGTGCCGTCAACCTCGAATCAGCGCTGCAGTCCTTTGTTGAGTGGAGCGACGGAAATCCGTCAAGCATCGTACGTCTTCTGGAAATGGCCACTCGGTCCAGGTACAGAATGGAAGACCAGATCAAGGCTCATATTCTGTACGTCGACTACCGCATGGGACGCGGAGTCTGAATCAACATGTCGCCGAGGAGGAGCCCATTTTCACCATTGATGGCGGCAACTCCTAAACGCACTAGAGAGAGTGTGCCGCTCTGGAGCATTGAAGAGTTTTTTCTGTATTTTCAGCGGCACATTTGGCGCTAGAACAAGAATCAGATCAGGCCAATCATAGAAAGGGAAGTTGATGGAGAACGAACAGAGTCATTCACTTGGGCAGTTTTCACACTTTCACGTGTGTATACATTGTGGTAGCGCCTTCCGAAGAGAAGAGTTTACAGGGAGAGCAATTACCTCCGGTGTCTACCATTGCCCAAAATGCGGCCTCGACGGCCCCCTCAATATCGAGATACGGGAGGTCCAAGAGCCTGGGGAGCAGAGCAGCGAAAAGCCGGAGGAGAATCGCTCATCCAGCTAGAGGCAGGCGCCCTTGCTGTGGTGGAGGAATGCTGCTCAGTTTGCGCCCGGCGGCACGAACGAACTCACTGACGAGTCGCGCTTTGTTGTCGGACCTTGTCGCCAACTTGGTAACGAGCCGCAGACGCTTCTCCATAAGCGGTCGTATCGTAACCCCATCGCACGCGATCCGCCACGCTGCATCGCTGGGCAGGAACGCGACTCCCTTGTGCGCCTGAACCAACTCTGACGCCTCCTCGGCGGTCATGACGTAATGCATGTCGGAAACAGTAATCGCCTTCTCGGAAGCAATCGCATGAATTCTATCGAAAACGTGCGGGTTGACATAAGAAGCGAGGAGAATCCAATCGCAGGCGCGCAAATCTTCGAGGTGGAGCATTTTATTGCGGGCAAGCGTATCGTCCTTGGACAAGACGATGTAAATAGAATTCTCTGCGACCGTCAAAGAACTGAGGTCGGGTGTGTCGGGAATCGCTGTAATCAGCGCCAAATCAAGCTCTCCCGTGGCAACCATGTGAGCAAGTTCATGTGAGTAGTTGCTCCACAGCTTCACTTTCAGACCAGGATAGAGTGGAAGCTGAATCGACAGGAGAGTCGTGACCAGATACGGATCGGTATAGGCCGACTTGCCTATGTGGAGAATCTCGGCCGCACCGCGCGCTGCGGCCGTGGCGTTCATCACCGCGCGTTCAATGTGCAGAATTGCGCTGCGCGCTTCTGCCACGAAGTGGCGACCCGCCTCAGTCAGTTCGACAGATTGACGATTACGGTTGCGCTCGAAGAGCCGCAGGCCGATCAAGCTCTCCAATTCGGAAATTCGTTTGCTTAAGGTTGATTGTTCGACGCGCAACCGTTCCGCTGCTCTGGAAAAGCTCAACTCTTCCGCCAGCGCGATCGCAGCTTGCAGAAACCGAATTTCTGGAAGTACCATGGCCATCCTCCTTGCAGTTGGGGAGAACCCAGGCAGGACAGCAGTCATACATCTATGATCCTAGACCGTAGAAATCATGATGATTGAAAGATGCTTCGATGGTCAATCCGGTTGCACAAAATGTGACGTGACTTTGGCGTTATTCCTGGATGGAATAAGCTGCTCCCGAGAATTCATTGGACAGCACGGACAGCATGGGGGAATCTCTGGGGTACGTGCAAACCTTGATATTCGAGGTTGGAGAGGAGCCACGATGCCAGACGATAATCAGCCTCCTGCGCCTGATCTCCAGAAAGAGCGTCTTTCCCGAGCACCTAGAGAACCATTGCTCGATAGTTGTCAGGCGGCAGCCATACTCAAGATTCATCCTCGGACTCTGCAACGATTGGTGCACCGAGGAAAGATTCACGCCATTCAGGTAGGCAAACTGTGGCGCTTTAAGGCGTCTGCGATTGAGGCATGGATGGATCGATAGAACCCGTAACCTCTCTGAAGAACCTCTGTTTTTTGTGCTGCTTTGCCCACAGATGGCGTAGTCTTTTCATAGCCATTTGTGCCGTGAAGTCGAGGAGAATTACAACCTTGATGGATCGCACACGATACCAATTTGGAAGTGTCACGCTCAAGAAGCGGGCGAAGGGCGCTGACGTCTGGGAGTTCCGCTACTACGAAACGCAGGCCGATGGAGCCAGAAAGCGGAAAGCAACTTTCATCGGAACCACGAATCAGTACAAGAACAAATCCGAGGCGCGGGTTGCAGTCGAAGCCCTTCTCCTAAGACTCAACGAAGAAAAGCCACAGCATCACCTGGGCGCTGTCACCTTTGGCGCGATATGCGACCGGTACATTGAGGAAGAGTTGCCGCCGCGCTACTCGACCCGCAAGTCGTATCTGTCGAATATCAATATCCACATTCGTCCAAGGTGGGGGCACTACCTATTGCACCAGATCCGTCCGATGGTGGTCGAAGGCTGGTTGAAGAGTTTGGATATGGCACCAAAATCGAAAGCTCATATCCGTGGCGTCATGCACCTGATGTTTGAGTGCGCGGCCCGCTGGGAACTCTTCAATGATCGCCGAAACCCTATTCAGATGGTCCGAGTAAAGGGCGGGACCAAACGACTTGTGCGCCCTACGGTGTTGACTGTGCAAGAATACGAAACCATCCTCGGATTGCTGAAAGAGCCCTACCGCACGATGGTGATCGTTGCTCAATGCCTCGGTCTGCGCGTCAGCGAGATTGCGGCGCTTCAATGGGACGACTTCGACTTCGAGAAGAACCAACTGCTCGTTCAACGGAGCTTCGTGAGCGGGCATGTGGACGACGTGAAGACGGAGTATTCTCGCGACTATGTTCCACTTCACGAATCTCTGGCCGAGGTGCTGCTCGAATGGGAGAAGGAAGCCTTGCCAACCGAGGAAGGCTGGGTTTTCGCAAATCCTCTTACGAACAAGCCGTACTACCCGACAGAAATTCAGAAGCGGCACATTCACCCTGCAGGTTGCTGCCTGGTGGCTTGTCCAAAGTGCGGAGCCAATGTTGGCGTCTGGTGTAAGCAGGACGGTCGCACTCCCAACGGCAAACGTCTCCTCATCCACGAGGAGCGCAAGGCTGCCACTGGGAAGTATGGCCGAATCGGCTGGCATACATTCCGTCACACCTACCGTTCGTGGCTGGACGAAACTGGCGCACCGATGAAAGTGCAACAGGAACTCATGCGTCACGCCTCAATCCAGACGACGATGAACGTTTACGGACAGGCAATGTCGAGTTCCAAGCGAGAAGCCAACAGCAAGATCGTGGAAATGGTGCTCAAGCCATTGAAAGCGAGCGCCTGAAACCAGGAATTTTGCGATTGGGAGTCAATGGGAGTGGATTTGAAGGAGTGGCCAATCAAAATCAGTTCGTAAATTATTGATTAGATTGGTTGCGGGGGCTGGATTTGAACCAGCGACCTTTGGGTTATGAGCCCAACGAGCTACCGGGCTGCTCCACCCCGCAGTTCAAGTGTACCAACGGGCAGCGCAGGGGTCAATGGCGGAATGGCGATCAATGACGGAATCGTCCTTAAATCACGGCCGGCGCCAGCCTCATCCGGTAAACTGGCTGAAATCCCCAATTGTGGCGAGGAAGCCCGCGGATGTCCCTTCTTTATATTGTCGTTCTGCTAGTGATCGTGGTCGTTCTGCTGGCTGTGGCGCTTTATCGCACCTCGCAGGTGAAGACCAAGGCCGACTACCTGGTGGCCGGACGGTCGCTGCCGGCCATAGTGCTGGTGCTCACCCTGCTGACTTCGTGGATCGGCGCCGGATCGCTCTTTGCTGGGGCGGAAAACGCCTACAAGAACGGTTTTGCAGCGCTGTGGCAGCCCGCTGGGGGATGGCTGGGCCTGCTGCTCATTTACTTCATCGCGCCGCGCGCCCGCAAATTTGCGCAATTCACACTGCCCGACCTGCTTGAGGTCCGCTACAACCAGACGGCGCGCGTTCTGGGCACGATTGCCATTCTCTTCGCTTATGTCGGCATCGCCAGCTACCAGTTCAGGGGCGGCGGCGACGTGCTGCACCTGATTTTTCCCGACACGGTGACGCCGTTGCTGGGCACCTACATCATTGCCTCCTTCGTCATCGTCACTACGGCGCTGGCGGGCATGTCGTCGGTAGCGTATATGGACGTGGCCATCGGCTCGATGGTCACCGTCATCTGCGTCATCGCCGCGCCGATGCTCTTCCTACAGGCTGGCGGCTGGGCCGGGCTGCACCATGCGCTGCCGCCCCAGTACTTCCAGGTGCTGGGCAACTACCGTCTTGACTCAAATGGCGTCCAGCAGTCCGCGGGCATGGGCGTGATTCGCGGCCTGGAGTTTCTGGTGCCCGTGCTGCTGCTGATGCTGGGCAACCAGGTGATGTACCAGAAGTTTTTCTCCGCAAGAAGCGAGAAGGACGCACGCATTTCGGTCGTCGGGTGGATTCTGGGCACTGTGCTGCTAGAGACGCTGATTGTGGCCATCGCGATCTTCGGCCGGGCGCTGTTTCCCACGGGCGAGGTGGCGCTGCATCCGCGCGAGATCATTCCCTACACGGCGCGCCATGGGCTGCCCGCGGTGATGGGCGCTCTGCTGCTGGGGGCGGTCTTCGCCAAAGTCATCTCCACGGCCTCGAACTACCTGTTTTCGCCGGCCACCAACCTGGTCGAGGACGTTTTTGTGCGCTACATCGCTCCGGGCGCGTCGAACAAGCGCGTGCTGATCGTCTCGCGGCTGGCTGTGGTGCTGCTGGGCTGCTGGGCGCTTTATCAGGCGGTCTACGCCGAGAGCATTCTGCAGAAAATGCTGTGGGCCTACACCATTTACTCCGCCGCCGTCACGCCGGTGGTTCTGGCGGCCTTTTATTCCAAGCGCGTCACGGCCTGGGGCGCGGTGGCGGCCATCGGCAGCGGAACGGTCGTCACTTTGGCCTGGAACAATCCGACGGCGAAAGGGCTTTTCAATTTGCCGCACATTCTGGCCGATCGCGACGCCATCTTTCCGGCGCTCGCCGTTTCCGTTGCGGCCATGATTGTGGTGAGCATCTTCACCGCCAAGCCGAAGCCGGAGCAACTGGCGCAGTTCTCGGATTAGGGCGGACTAAGGAGACTCTGCACAAGTCTCAACCCCGCGCGCTGCTTGAATAAAATAATAAATAGAGGGTGATGGCGATGCGGCAACTGACACTGGCGTCTCAAG
>Ga0255348_1000083_pt1 | contig 51315 bp, 45 predicted proteins | sample CBST25v5metaG_FD_189945 | JGI IMG/M metagenome (GOLD analysis project Ga0255348, IMG submission 189945) | Peat soil microbial communities from Stordalen Mire, Sweden - C.B.S.T-25.v5 | ecosystem: Environmental > Terrestrial > Soil > Wetlands > Peat | place: Sweden: Norrbotten County, Stordalen... | reverse complement strand
CAAAGGATTCTCACCCGGTGAATCTGCAAATACACGGGTCCAGCGGTATGCGACCGCCGCTTTGTTCAACCTCCGCAGCCGCTGCTACTGGCCAATAGCGAAGGTGAGCGATACTTCCACTGTAGTAGCGCCGGCGCCGGACTCGAATTTCCATTTGCGCACGGCATCCTCGGCGGCGAAGGTAAGCAAGCTGTTTCCACTGACCTTCTTCACGTCAGTTACCTTGCCATCCGCGTCTACGGTAACCTCGAGCTTGACGGTGCCTTCAACTTTCATGCGCTTGGCAAGATCGGGATAGATGGGCTCGACCCGTGATTTGACTGGCCGCACGCCGGCCCAGGCGGGGATGGTCATCGCCACCGCCAACACCAACACTACCGCACGCATCATCTGTACCCCGCCACGCCGCAGCCGGCTGGGATGAAACCTGAAGATATTTTTGTTCATTGAAACCCCTCGAGATTCAAAACTTCATGAAAGTGCTATCGGCATCGAGGGGAGGCTTTTTCAACCTATCTTCACAATTCGGTCATTGAGGAAGCGGCAGCACGGGGACTGACGGGCTGGTTTGGCGAAGGCAAAGCCAAGGTCAGCCTGCCTGGGCGACGGCGTCGAAGGTCAGATCCTGGGCGGCGGAGTGGTGCTCGTCGCGCCAGAGTTCGAAGAGGCGGCCGTAGCTGAGAGTGTTGTACTGGGCAGCATCGACGCCCAGTTGAACGGCGGCGCGGTCGATCCACTCGGCGGAGCCTTCCAGCTCGGCATAGTTGCCGATGGGGGTTTCGTCCACCACGCAGTGGCCCTCGCCGTCGGTCCACTCGGCGCGCCATTTTTCGTAGCGGAAGGCGGCGGCCAGACCAAGGGAGAGGAATATCCGGGCCAGCGTCTCGCCGTCGGCGACTTCGGTCTCGGTTTCGATGCGATGCTTGTGGCGATCTTCGCCGGGGCCGACGTCGGGCAGGCGCTTGTGGGTCACGACCCAGCGTCCGGCATAGCTGCGGATGCGCAGAATCTCAGTCCGGGCGCGCATCTGGCGGTCCGGGGTGTCGTAGAGGACGTTCGACTCGAAGGAGCGGGGGGTCTGGAGGGTGAAGCCGGCTGCTTCAAGACGCCGGGTGAGGGCGGGCAGGTCGTCCACGCGGAATTTGATTTCGGTTTCGATGGGCATCGGTTGCAGTGAGTATAGAGCAAAACCAGAGCTGCCGTATCCTGTTTGGCATCGATCAAGGCTGCCGCTCCCTGCTGGTCGCGTCGACTTGAGGGCAGCGGCTTCGAGATACACCTGCTCTGGTTTTGCCAGACGGCAGGGGGCGGAGGCGGGTCGAAGGACGACAATAAAGGAGTGAAGACACTGCGATTGGTTGTGGACCCCAAGCATCTGGATACCGCCGAAGCTCAGGAAACGCTGGAGCGCGCCGCGCAGATTCTGCGCCGCGGAGGGCTGGTGGCGCTGCCTACCGAGACGGTCTATGGGCTGGGGACGAACGCGCTGAATGCGGAGGCGGTGGGGCGGATCTTCGAGGCCAAACAGAGGCCGAAGTGGGATCCGGTGATTGTGCACGTGGCCGGGGCGAATGGCGCGGAAGAGATGATGAAGGGCCTGGTGCGCGACGTTCCCGAGGCGGCGCAAAAGCTGATGAAGGCCTACTGGCCGGGACCGCTGACGCTGCTGCTGCCGCGCACGGAGGCAGTGCCCGACGTGGTGACGGCAGGGCGGCCGCTGATGGGCGTGCGGATGCCGTCGCATCCGGTGGCTGCGGAGCTGATCCGGAGGGCCGGGGTTCCGGTGGCCGCGCCCAGCGCCAACAGCTTTGGGCACACCAGCCCAACGACAGCCGCGCACGTTTTGCAGGACCTGGACGGGCGGATTGACGCGGTGGTGGATGCGGGACCGGCGGAGCACGGAGTGGAATCCACGGTGCTGGACCCATGCCAGAGCCCAATGATGATCTACCGGCCGGGAGCGGTGACGAGGGCTCAGATTCAAGAGACCGCTGGGGCGGTGGAGGTTTTTCACGACAGCGCGGCGCTGGCCGCCAAGCCGCGAGAGGCGATGCCCTCGCCGGGGGTGGGACTGCGGCACTATGCGCCCCGGGCGCGGCTGCTTCTGATTGAGGGCGAACTGGCAGAGATGGAAGCGCGGCTCGCGGAGGCGGCTGAGGGCCAGGCCGGCGAGCGCGTGGGAGTGATGCTGCCGGCCGAGTTGACCGCGCCGGACGGGAGCGCTGCGGTCTTCGCCTGGGGACGGTGGGCTGCTCCGAAAGAGATGGCGAGGAAGCTCTACGCCGGGCTGCGCGCGCTGGACGGCGAGGAGTGCACGGTGATTCTGTGCCCGCTGCCGCCCGCCGCTGGCATTGGCGCGGCCATTCGCGACCGGCTGCTCAGAGGGGGACAAAGGGACAGGGACTAGGGACTAGGAACCAGGGACTAGGGACTAGGGACTAGGGAAAGCCTAGCCCGCTGTTACTGTCCAAGGCGTCTATTGCTGGAAAATGCTGGCTCGCGGCCTTTTTCCAGGAGCGCGAAATCCAGAGCCAGGCAACCCGCTCCGGCTAGAGCGTTTTCGATTCACCTGTCGACATTGCGACAGTGTGCAAGGTGGCTTTTTCTTAAGGAAAAAGCCACTCCCCTGCTCGGTTTCTGTAAAGAGCAGAATCGAAAACACTGTAGTCTGTGTTCCCTGTTCCCTAATCCCTGCTTTTCTCACTGCCCGACATCGCCCAGCTTGTACATGTATTGAATGGAGGATTTGTAGACCAGGGTCCGTGTGTTGCCGCGGATCTTGAGGACATTCTGGTCATACCACTCGATACAACCTTCGACGACTTCTCCTCCTTCAAGGACGAGGACCATCGGGGTCTGCGCCTGAATCTGCTTTTGCAGGTAAAAGAGCTCAGCGTGCCGATGGGAAGGCTCCGACGGCTGCACGTAAGAGGACAGATGAAAGGGAGCGACGGCGGGCAGCGGGTAGTCTGCGCGCGCCTGGGCGCGGGCGCGGGGAACTTCGCCTTGTTTGCGGATGCTGGGAAGAGCCGATTCGACGCGCATAAAAAAAATCCTCCAGGGGAAAGCAACAGCTGCAAAATTTGCAAACACAAGGCGCAAAGATGAAACGCAAAGCACTTTAGAGCAGTTCTTGTACCCCGCCGCAGCCTGAAACTTCTGCGGGGAGGATCTTGGTCAATCCGGCCGCATACATGACCAAACAGCGACTACAGAGGCGGGCATGGCATCCACAACACAAGTTTTCCGGCCGATGGCTGGATTGATTGTACCTAAAAGATGCCCGGCGCTGGCCGGGGGTTGCTTTCTTTTCCCGGCAATGGGTAGAAATGGAAGCGGGTTGCCCGGCGCTGACTAGAGCGAAATCACAGTAGACGTAACCTTGTTAGGAGTATCCAGCATGGCTTTTTCTTGAGGAAAAAGCCATTTGGCAGGCGTGCTTCCGAGATACACCTACTGTGGTTTCGCTATAAAGCACTTGACTGCGTAATTCTGTTCCTGCCGGTCAGTGGTCTACCCCTTCGCCCGTAAAAGGGCGAAAGAATAAAGCGCGGAGAATGGCGGGGTGCCCCCTCTGGGTGAGACAGTCTGCGGAAACTGAAAAGCCGGGCAGCCCACCATTCTTTCTTCGCGCTGGGATTCAGATTCCCTTGCCTATGGTGTAAGCGCGGCCGAGCGACTCACCGACGCCATAGTACGCCCCTTCTCCGGGTGAAAAGAGAATCGGCAGCACCTTCAGGATGTCAGGATGGCCGGCTGCGTTCAGGACTTCTTCGTCGGCCTTCACGTCAATGATCTGGCCGACAAACTGGGTGTGCAGGCCAAGTTCAATGACCTGGATGACGTTGCACTCCAGGATAAGCGGGAACTCCTGAATATAGGGCGCGTCCACCAGATCGCTATGGACAGGCGTAAAGCCCGTGGCGGCGAACTTGTCCACGTCGCGCCCGCTCACGATCCCGATGTAGTCGGTTTGCTTGACCTGGGACTGCGACGGCACGTTGACAGTGAAGGCGCTGCGCTTCATCAGATTGCCATGGGTGTAGGTAGCCTTGCGCAGCGACACGGCCACACAAGGCGGCTGAGAGCAGCAGACGCCTCCCCACGCACAAGTCATCCCATTCGGCTTTCCCTGCTCGTCGTACGAACCGACAACCCAGGAAGGCGTCGGGAAAATCAACGTCTTGGCTCCAAGCGAACGCTTCATATCGCATCTCCTTATCTTGACCTGGATTTCCGTTTTCAAACCTTGTTCTGACATCCAAATCGGGTTGAATTACACAACTGCCGGCAAGAATCCGCAACTGCCAACGAGCAGCTTCAAGGCTCGAATCGCCTTTGTCAAGGATGCCTTCTCCAGCGCTTCTCCGGCTCACTGAACAGTATATGAGGGTTGGCAGCGCGTGAGGGATGGTGGTTTCCAAGGTCCCAAAAGCGGGAGTTGGGAAGCCCAGGCAATCGTGCCGCAACTGGGAGTTCAAAGCATGTACTACTCCGGTTCATCGTGCCGTAGCGCACTTCCATCTTCGTCCTAATCAGGTATCGTAATTGCACGACAAATTGTGCACTTCGCAAGTACCGCTATTTAAGCCACGGAGGATGCCACACAGATGAGTCTCAGCTATGTACGATTTGATCAGGTCAACCTCGCCGATTCATTTTTTGATTCTCTCAAGGCCGACTATGCTGAGTTCGAGCAGTGGTTTGCGAAAAAGGCTAATGAAATGGCCTACCTCTCGGTAAGCGATCAAGGGGTAATCGATGGCTTCCTTTACTTGAAGATTGAGGACGAGGCTCATCCCGAAATCACCCCCGCCTTAGCGGCCAAGCACAGGCTGAAAGTGGGCACATTCAAGATCGATGCTCACGGAACAAAACTCGGAGACAGATTCGTTAAGAAACTGTTTGATCGTGCCATGGCCGATCACGTTGAAGAAATCTACTTGACCATCTTCGAGAGACACTCCGACCTCATCAAGTTACTCAAGCGCTATGGCTTTAAACCGAGGGGAATTAAAACGAGCAGCAATGGAACCGAACTGGTGCTTGTTCGCACGATGGGCTGGGAAGGGGATAGGCTTCATGAAAACTATCCGCTGGTTAAAATCTCTGCAGGTAGCAAGTTTCTTCTCGCGATTGCTCCCCAATGGCACACAAAGCTTCTGCCGGATTCTAGGCTTGTGGGCGAAGGTCCCAATGTTGTAGCAGACATCTCTCATACAAACAGTATCCAGAAGATCTACCTTGCCGGACGGAGCAATGCTCAGCACTTGAAACACGGTGACGCATTGATAATCTACCGGATGTCTGACTACCAGGCTCCGGCTCATTACCGTTCGGTTGCTACCTCAGTTTGCGTTGTAGACAAAGTGGAGATGATAAGCGAATATCCGACTGAATCAACTTTTCTTGAATACTGTAGGCCTTTCTCTGTCTTTACCGAACAAGAACTGAAGGGATTCTATAAGTCAAAGCAATACCCGGTCATTATCACCTTCACCTACAACATCTCGTTTCCAAAGCGTGTCACTCGCAAGGTACTGATTGAGGAAATTGGGCTTGACGGTAGTGAGCGCTGGTCTTGTCTTCAACTCACGAATGAACAGTTTTTAGCAATCATGAAAAAGGGGCAGGTGGATGAAAGTTTTATTGTCAATTAAGCCACAGTACGCGAAGAAAATCTTCGCCGGATCAAAGCGCTACGAGTTCCGCAAGGCCGTATATAAGGATACTAGCGTCAATACAATTGTCGTTTATGCTACTAAGCCGGTCGGCAAAGTGATTGGCGAATTTTCCGTATCAGATGTTCATCGCGATTCGCCCAAGCGCTTGTGGCAAAAGACTAAGGCTTATTCTGGGATAACAGAAAAATTCTTCAGAGAATACTTCGCTGAATGCACGGTCGGCTTTGCAATCGAGGTTGGAAAGACAACGCTATACCCAACGCCGCTGGATTTAGCTGAAGTCCTGCCGCATGGCTTCGCACCTCAGTCTTTCGCCTACCTTCCGCGTCTATAGACAACCTCAAAACAGGCTCGCTCGGCCCCCATGCCGTAGTTCGCAGTTCGGAGAAAAGTAGCACGCACGAGGTCACATTCGGCCAAAAGCACCGGTTCTGTCTCAGGCCAGGACCGGCGCGTTTTCCATTCCCGCCGTTCCAAAGACGCGGCGATAGCGCTCCACTTCAGCGGCCTCTCCCAGCGCCTTGGCGTAGTTGTCAGAGAGCTTGACCGCCGGACGGCCCTCCACATCGTGCAGCTTGCAGACCAGGCTGACCGGGCTGAAGGCGTCATCGCCCTGGGGATTGCAGCCGCGGAAATCATTGGTCAGGAAAGTGCCCCATCCGGCGCTGAAACGGATGCGCCGCTCGGGAATCCATTTGCGCTCATCCAGGAAGTCGCTGGCCTGATGAAAATCGCCGGGAGCGGCGCCTGGGCGCAGGGTTCCGCCAAAGTAGGCGTGCAGGCCGAGAATCTGGTCCACATCGAGGGCGTCGGAGGCGATCAGCAGCTTCTGGCGCGGGTCGCATCCTCGCTGCCTGAGCCACGCAATGTATTCGTCGCCGGCGATGAAGGGGTCCTTGCTGTCAACGCGCTGGCCGGTCCAGCCGGCCACCCAATCCGGCGCATTCTGCAAAAACTGCGTGGTGCCGAATGTGTCCGGCAGCAGGATAAGCAGCTCGCCCTGATAGGTGTGCTGCCACAACTCCAGCAAGCGGTATTGCGCGCTCTTCATCTCGTCATCGCTCGTAGCCAGCGCAGCCAGCGCCATAGGCAGTTCGTGGGCGTTGGTGCCGACGGCTTCCAGGTCGTGCTTGTAGGCCAAAAAGGCGTTTGAACTGCCAAAGAAGCTGGCTCCGAGCACGTCGCTCATAGCCTTGACGACATACTCCTGCCACAGGAAGCTGTGACGGCGGCGAGTTCCAAAATCGCTGATTTTCAAGCCGAGAACGCCGCGCAGGCGTTCCATCTTTTGCCAGAGTTTGGTCTTGGCCCGCGCATACAGAATGTCGAGTTCGAACTCGCTCAGGCGCTTCAGGCAGGCGCGCGTCTTCAGCTCGTCGATGATCGCCAGAGCATAAATCTCCCACATGGTCGTTTCGGTCCACAAGCCGTCGAAGCGCAGCTCGAGCTGGCCATCGCTGACGGACAGCTCGAAATCGGAAAGCCGGAAATCGCGCTCCAGCCACTCCAGGAAGGCGGGATCGAAGATGTCCTTGCGCCCGTAAAACGTGTTGCCCGCCAGCCAGATCAGCTCGGACTTGCGAAAGCGCAGCATCCTCGCCGCTTCCAAATGCTCCCGCAGCTCTTCAATGTTGACGATTTCAGCCAGGCGCACCGAGGCGGTGCGATTGAGAAGCGAAAAGGAGGCGCGCGTTTTCGGGAAATGCTTCCAGATGAATTGAAGCATCAGCAGCTTGTAAAAATCGGTATCCAGCATGGAGCGCGTAATGGGGTCCAAATTCCAATTATGGTCATACGCGCGCCTGGCGAAGTTGATAATCACAATGCTTTTACTTTAATTGAATTCGCCGCGCATGGCGGAGCCGGTCTCTTAGACTGAACAGAGGAGGGCCTTATGAGCGACGGCCGCGAAGAGCGCGAAGAACAGGAAAAGCTCCGCGAGCAGGAAGAGCGGAAGAATCGCGAGGACCAGATTGACCGCGAACCCATAGACGAGTGGGAGCCGGAGCGGGACGAATCCTGAAAACCTATCCGAAAATACGTAGCGCCGACCTCCCGGTCGGCTGTTCTGTGGGCCTCCTGGCCCGCAGAAAACCTCAGACAGTGGCACGGACAGCAAAAGGGCCACTCCGCTTGTGCGGAGTGGCCCTTTTGCTTGATGCGTTGATGCAGGGTTACTTGGAAACCTCGGGCTTGGTGCTCAGGGTGCCGTTCTTGTAGCCCTTGGCCATGTCGGCAATCGAGATGGCCTTGTAGTCGCCGGCGTGTCCGGCCTGGCCGAACTGCGTCATGCGCAGGGCAACAACCTTCTGCATGGCCGCGCGGGCTGGCTTCAGGTAGTCGCGAGGATCAAACTTCTCCGGAGTCTCCGCGAAAACCTTGCGGATGGCGCCGGTGATGGCCAGGCGGCTGTCGGTATCGACGTTGACCTTGCGGACGCCGTTCTTGATGCCCAGTTGAATCTCTTCGACCGGCACGCCCCAGGTCTGCTTCAGCTTGCCGCCGTACTGGTTCACGATGTCCTGCAAGTCCTGCGGAACCGAGGAGCTGCCATGCATGACCAGGTGAGTCTTGGGCAGGCGCTTGTGAATGGCAACCACAAGGTCCATCTTGAGAACCGAGCCATCGGGCTTCTTGGTGAACTTGTATGCGCCGTGGCTGGTGCCGATGGCGACCGCCAGCGAGTCAACGCCGGTGCGCTCGGCAAATTCGACTGCCTGATCGGGGTCGGTGAGGTGTTCGAGGCCCGTTCCGCCGGCTCCGTGGCCGTCTTCAACGCCGCCCAGAACGCCGATTTCGCCTTCGACCGCGATGCCGCGGGGATGCGCGTAATCAACGACCTTGCGGGTCACTTCGACGTTCTCTTCGAAGGTGGCCGGGGTCTTGCCGTCAGGCTTGAGCGAGCCGTCCATCATGACTGAAGTGAAGCCCAGTTCGATGGCGCTCACGCAGGTCTCGTAGCTGTTGCCGTGATCCAGGTGCATGGACAGCGGAATCTGCGGATAAAGCTCTGCCGCCGCCAGCATCAGGTGATAGAGGTAAAGATCCTGCGCATACGCGCGAGCGCCGCGGCTGGCCTGGATGATCACCGGCGAATTGGTTTCCTTCGCGGCTTCCATGATGGCCTGAATCTGTTCCATATTGTTGACGTTGAAAGCGCCGACGCCATAACCGCCCTTGGCAGCCTCGTCGAGGAGCTGCCGCGTAGAGACTAGAGGCATAAGAAATTTCTCCTTCTGGTTCAACTCCGGCCGCCGAAGCGCTCTGGCCCGAAAGGGATGAAAATCAGCCTCGCGGGCGGCTGGAACTGCAATCATTCTTATGGTAGCAGAGACAGGCGAACGGGAGGCCTGCCGCCGAAGACGGGCGAAGCCGCCGTTCTGAAATGGCACTTTCTCGATCCGAAGCGAACCAGCAGCCAGCGCGAGACGCCCGGCGGCTTCCCTTCGCCGCCGGGGCCTCGTGTGGAATAATTTGCCCGTGCCCCTAGCTGCCGCTACTCCTCATGACTGGTTCCTGTTGGCCTGCGCCGCGGGATCAGTTCTGCTGCTTTTATTGCTGATCGCGAAAGTCCGTCTGCACCCGTCGCTGGCGCTGGCGGTGGCTGCCTTGGGGCTGGGCATCGCTTCGGGGATGCCTCTCTACAAGATCCCGCTTTCCTTCACCGGCGGCGTGGGCAGCCTGATGGGCCACATCGCCATCGTGCTCGGCCTGGGCGCGGTGCTGGGCCGGCTGCTGGCCGCCTCCGGTGGGGCAGCTTCGCTGGGCAAACTTCTTGTGGAGGGCTGCCGTCCGCAGTTCCTGCCCTGGGCGATGCTGGGCATGGGCATTCTGGTCGGGATGCCGGTGTTTTTTGAGGTCGGGCTGGTGCTGATGATGCCGATTGTGGCTGAGACGGCGCGGCGCAGCGGGCGGCCGGCAATCCTGGTCGGAATGCCTCTGCTGGCCGGCCTCTCCATCGTCCATGGCACGCTGCCGCCCCATCCGGCGGCAATGCTGGCGGCCGCGCAATATCACGCCGACCTGGGCCGCACCATCCTGTGGGGGCTCGTCGTGGGACTGCCCGCCGCCGCCCTCGCCGGACCGGGGCTGAGCTGGTTCCTGCTGCGCCGCTGGGAACGGCGCAAGGCAAAAGGCGCGCCGGCCGAGGCCGAAGAGGAAGCGCCGCTGTTTGCGCCGACCGAGGCCGAGGACGAGCAGATTGAGGGCCAGGCGGACGAAGCTGCCCCGGTGGCCGAGAGGACGCCCGCGCCAGCCGGTCCGCTGCTTGCGGCCTCGGCCATTTTGCTGCCGGTGGCGCTGATCTTCCTGGGCAGTTGGGCCGACTCGCTGGCCGCGCCGGGCGGACTGCCGAATCAGATTCTGCACTTTGTTGGCAGCGCGGATATCGCCCTGCTGATCGCCGTGCTGGTGGCTCTAGTCACGCTCGGCAGCCACTCGCAAGCCGGAAAGATCAAAAGCCCCGAGGGCCTGCGAAAGCTGACCGCCGAGTCCTTTGAACCCATCGCGGGGGTGCTGATGATTCTGGCCGCGGCCGGGGGCCTCAGCGGCATTCTGCGCGATTCCGGAGCCGCTCAGTCCACGGTGAGCCTGGCCCTGGGCGCGCACATGCCGCCACTGGTGCTGGCCTGGCTGCTGGCCGCGGTGGTCCGCGCCTCGATGGGCTCGGCCACGGTCGCGATGGCCGTGACCTCGGCGGTGCTGGCTCCGCTGGCCGGACAAGCCGGCGTGCGCCCGGAGCTACTGGTGCTGGCCACCGGCACCGGCTCGCTGATTCTCTCGCACGTCAACGACCCCGGCTTCTGGCTGATTCAGTCTTTCTTCAAAATGGACCTGAAGGAAACGCTGTCTACCTGGACGGTGCTGGAGACGGTGCTGTCGGTGGCCGGACTGGGAATGACGCTAATGCTGGCGGCGGTGCTGCGGTAGGAGCAAATGACGGTAGTCCGAAGGATCGCGCAACGCGTGCGTTCAGTGGGTAGCTTCCGAGTTGGCGGTAATACAACCGGAACGGCCGAAATTTGAGAATGGTCCGGCTGGGGTTCGCGGTCTCCCGAGTCCCCAAATGCAAGAGATCTTCAGTGGCGCGATTCACTTCCTTGGGACCTGGACCACCCGCCGCAGGTATTCGATTCTCGCGAACGGGACATTTCAGGTGTCGTTAGACGGGAAGGCTGCGGCTCCGGTAGAATTGTGAAAAATCGCTCCAGTAGAATTCTGAGTAATAGCTGTAGTGTGGCAACGAACCACCTTGCGCTGTCGGGCATGTCGGTTTCCTCATCGCCTGCATGAGGAATGTGCCATGGGCCACAGCTGCGAAGAAAAGTCAGGAGTCCTGCCGTTTTGCAACTGCATCTCGCCACGTCCATTCGTCGCCTGGCTTGTGCCCGTCAAGTTTGCGCCCTGACTGCCCTTGTTGCGCTCATAGCTGCCTGTCCCGCGGCCAGCGCGCGCAACTCCGGGCACCACAGGCACGCTCATTTCCACGCGATGAGGCACATGCTGTCGAATGTCGGCCTGCCTGGCATGGGCTTCATTTCTGACGACGACGCGCCTGAGATTGGCCAGAAGTATGAGCTCAAGCTCGCGCGGCAGGGGGGCGAGATCATCGACGTCATTTACAGGGTGGGCGACAGGTATATCCCCGAGACTCTCGACAAGCTCAGCCAGTTCCTGCGGGACAGCCACAACGATGAGGTCAAGAGCTACGATCCCCGCACCTTCGACGTGCTCCACACGATGCTTGCGAAACTGAATCGATCGAGCAGCGTAATCGAGGTCCTCTGCGGCTACCGGACAAAGGAGACGAACGATGCTCTCCGCGAGAGTAGAACCACCAACGCAGCCGAGCACTCCCAGCATATCGAAGCGAATGCGCTCGATCTCCGGGTTCCTGGCGTTCCAGCGGTGGAGTTGCGGGACGCTGCGCTTTCACTCGGCGCCGGTGGCGTGGGCTACTACCCTAAAGGGCAATTCATCCACGTAGACACGGGTCCCGTCAGGGAGTGGACCTTTGCGCCGCGCCGCGCCACACACGCTCGCCGCCATCACCGTGCGTAACGCCGCGGCCTTGCTTTGATGGATGAGGGACTACATGCCGGCCGGGGTTCGCCGATCCGCCTCCGCATGTTCTTCGGTTGACGCCCGAGTGGCGTTTCCAGCTCCAAATTGACCTTCGTTTGAAGTTCCGGACGTCTCGTCGCCAATTCGGAAGTAATCAGTCAACCGCACAACTGTGATGCCCTATACCCCCAGCACCGTCCTTTGCGCCGCGAAGATCTCCTTCAACCCCACCTCGGCCAGATCGACGAACTCGTTCATCTGGCTGCGTAGCCTCTCTTGACATGACAGCAGCTTGCTCCTAGCCTTCTCTTATGGACCTTCAGCTTCCAGAACGTCAGGCAACTGAACTCGCGAACCTCGCCATGCGCACGGGCCGCAGCGCCTCCGAACTGGCAGTGGAGGCGGTGGACCGCCTACTCGCCCAGGAAGACTTGTTCGACGCGCAGGTGCAGTTGGGAATTGACCAGATCGCCCGCGGCGAATTCATTGAAGAAGAAGAGATGGACGCCCGCGTGGCGCGGATGATGCGGGCTTGAGACGGCTGCGGTGGTCGCTAGCCGCGGCCGACGATCTGGAAGGCATTGCCAGCTACCTCCATCTTTACCACCCCGATTTTGCCGTCCCCACCATTCAACGGCTCTATGGCGCGGCAAAGTCGCTCAAGGCGTTTCCCTATGCGGGCCGCGTTGGCAGGAAGAGCGGCACATTCGAACTTGTTCTAGCCCCGCTCCCTTATCTTCTGATTTATGCTGTAGACGATCAGTCGATCCACATCCTGCGCTTTCTCCATGGCGCTCAGGACCGTCCATGATTTCGCCGCGTAATTGCCGGCGATCCCCCCCGACCCCCAGCGCGGCCCCTTGTGCCAAAGAGTTCTTCCTCATCCCCTCGGCCAGATCGGCCAAGTCGTTGACTGAGTCTGCGTGACGCTGCCCTTATCGGCGCGCGCTCTCTCTCCGAGCGTTGCTTATTGAAGGCGGGAAAACGGCAAGAACTACTTCGCTTGCCCTTTGACTACGTCCGGCGCGTTGAGAAACGCCTCGATGGGGTTCGAGGTTGGACGGCCCATCAGGAATCCCTGCACGTCGTTTGCGCCCAGCGAGCGGATGAGTTCCAACTGCTCCGGCTCCTCAATTCCTTCGACGATCACCCGCATCCCGATGTTGCGGGCCAGCGCAACCAGCGTGCGGATCATGGATTCGCTCTCCGGCATCTTCTTCAGGTTGGCAATGAAGGACCGGTCGATCTTGAGAGCGTCAAAGGCCATCGACGGCAGGTAGCTCAGGTTGGAGTAGCCCGTGCCGAAATCGTCGATGGCCATGCCGACGCCCAGGCTCCGCAGGGCGTCCATGGTTTCAGTAGCGTAATGTGCGCCGCTCATCATCACTGACTCGGTCAGTTCGATCTGCAGCAGTTGAGGACTGAGGCCGGTGTGTTCCAGAATCATACGGACCTCATCCACGAATCCCCTGCGGCGGAACTGGATCGTAGAGACGTTGACGGCGACCTGGATCGAATAGGGCATCTTCGTCTGCCACCGGACCGCCTCGATGCAGGCCTGCTCCATGATGTAGGCGCCCAGCGCCGAGATCAATCCGCTCTCTTCGGCAACGGGGATGAACTTGTCGGGAGGAATCTGGCCGAGGGTCGGGTGTGTCCAGCGGGCCAGGGCCTCGAAGCGGACCAGCCTGTTACCCGTCAGCTCGAACTCCGGCTGATAGTGCACAAAGATCTCGTGCCGCGCGAGGGCTCTCCGCAGTTGGTGCTCCAGGCTCAGCCGTTCCTGCACCTCGGCGCCGATATCGGAAGTAAAGTACACAACGCGATTTCTGCCGTCGCGCTTGGCGGTGTACATGGCGCTGTCGGCCTGCTTCATCAGCACCTCGGCATCGTTGGAGTCTTGCGGATAGATGCTGATGCCGATGCTCGCGCCGAGGGTCAGTTCGTGTCCCTCGATCTGCAGAGGATTCGAGATGGCTTTCAGGAAGCTCTCCGCCACCCGGGCCGCCTCTTCCCGGGCGCGCAGCCCGTCCAGAATCACCATGAACTCGTCCCCGCCCAGGCGGGCCAGAACGTCTGACTCGCGAACCCGCGCCCGCAGGCAGCCGGCAATCTCCACCAGCACTGCATCCCCGATGGGATGGCCAAGGCTGTCGTTGACCAGCTTGAATCCATCCAGATCGATATAAAGCAGCGCAATCATGCCCCCTTCTCTCTTGGCCTTTGCCAAAAGAAAAGAGAGCCTGTCGAGCAGAAGCCTGCGATTGGGCAGGCCGGTCAGCGGATCGTTGAGCGACTCATAAACCGCCTTATCCTTTGCTCTCTGCAGCTCCGCCTGATTCTCCCGGAGCTGGGTCACATCGATGGCGGTCGTCTCGTACACCATGCCCTCCGCGGTCTCGACGGGCGTGATGTTCTTCATGAGATGCACTGTGACGCCGTCGTTCCTGCGCAGGCTTGCCTCCCAATTGCTCAAGGCTCCCCTTTGAAGAGCGGCAGACAACCGCTCCCGGCAAGCGGGGTCCTGCTGGAAATCCCAATACGAGCTGCCAACCAGCTTCTCGCACGACTCGAAACCAAGCATCCTCGCAAAGGCCCGATTGCATTCGACGATTGTGCCGTCGGGCCGCCAACTGAAGACCGCCGCCAGGTTGCGCTCAACCAGACGGCGGAACTTCGTCTCCATGCGCATTTCTCTCTGCAGCCGCGAGCGAATGATCTTCGTCTGCTTGCGCACGGTTCGCCTCAGTATCGTTCCCCAGACCAGGGGCGCAATCACACAAATGGCAATGCCGCCAGAGATGAACAGGCCCATCCTGAACGTCAGCCAGGCGAAGCCTCCCCGCACGGCTATGTCCGCCGGCGAATCAATGAGGATCAGCAGCGACTCGGGCCACTCCGGGGTTCCGCTCTGGATCAGCGCGACACCGGTCAGCTCAAGGCGCGAGCCGGGCGCAAGCACCACCGTCTCGCGCGCTGTGTCGCTGCGCATCAGAACGGCATTGAATCGCTGTCCGCCGCTTTCAAGCTGGTAGACGAACTCCGAGGCATTGGCGCTCTGGCTGATCAGGCGCGCCTCCAGATGCACTCGCCTTCCGTTCAGAGAGCGTTTGACCACCTCCGCCGCGGTCAACACAAGCGGCGCGATGGCCGTAGCCTTCGACTGGATCGCGGAAGGGCTCACAACGGAATCCGCCAGCTCCAGGCCAAACGGACCATGGCTCGGGAAGCCGAGCGCATCCACAGTGCTGCCGGTATGAACGGCTGCATCCTTCCTGGTCCCGACGAACATCATCCCTGAGCTGTCCTGGATCGAGAAGAGTCCCGGAGACTGCCAGGTCACCGTTCCGCGAAGATGAATCAGGCGCGCGAAGCGCTGATCCGCTTCCGCGGGGCGCAGATCGTGAATGGGCGCGGGCGGTGAAGAGAAGCCAGCCGCCGCGGGAGGCGCCTCGACCTGGATGTCGTCGAGGCTGTTGACGTAGAGCTGTGCCCCAAGGCGCTTTTTCGCGTCGTCGACATGACGGCCAAGCACGGCTCTCACGCGCGCAATCGCGCCGATAAGGCTCTGCGCCGCCGGGCTTTCCGGCTGCGGCACAACAAGCCATGCCGATCTTTTTCCGTCGTAGATGCGGAAACAGACGCGCTGATAGTCGCGCTCGCAGGGACGCAGAATCCCCTCCGTGACCACAACGTAGCTTTCGTCCGTTCCGCGCTCCAACTCGGCCAGGCTTTTCTTTTCCGGCTTGGGAACAGCCCCGCTTCCCAGGACAGCAATCTTCGGATGAGCCACTGTTGGGCCGTCGGCGTTTGTCCCCGTGACGGCTTTCACGCGAATGCGCGTGCCCGAAGGATATCTTGTACTGATTCCGTGAATGTCGATGAAGGTCGGGCCAGCTTGATTCTGCAGGAACAGAACGCCCCACTCCGGATCGGAATAGGTCACTAAGCCTTCCAACTCAACTGGGTACGCCCTTGCGGCCTCGGCCTTGCTGAGCGCGTACACTTCGCTGACCGTGCGCAGGGTGCGCAGGCGCGCGGAGGAGTCATGCGCCTGCGAGAAGGCGAGCATCGGAAGAAGCAGAAAGGCGACGACGAGGCACAACTTCATGGGACGCGAAGATTTCATCTCGTCTGCGGGCGTACTCGTCTTCATCCCCGTATAAATATGCAGCCCGATTCCTGGAGAGAGAATGGCCGCGCAGTCCTGGCGCGGCGTTGCCTCCAAAGCCTTATCGGTGTATATCGGCATGATGCTGCTTTTCCTTCAATGCCGCCGTGGCCTGGGTCTCGATGAGGCCGCCGGCCGGGACTCAACGAGAGATACCCCGGGATTTTTCCCGCCATCGTGGATCAGATCGAATCCAGGCACGCCGTTGACCGAAGGCGCATCTATCTTTTCGGACACTCCGCCGGCGCCGCCTACGCCCTCTTCCTCGCGGTCATCGATTCCGATCTTTTCGCGGCTGCGGCCATCCACGCGGGCTCGCTGCAGACAAACCCCATTGGCCTCTTCGCGCAGGCGAAGCGCAAGATGCCGATCGCGATCTGGGTAGGCGACCACGACTCTTTCTTTCCCGTGGAGACGGTCAGGGAGACCAAGAGGCTATTCGACTCCAACGGGTACAACGTTCAGCTCTCCGTCATCCTCGCCCACGATCACAATTACTACGCCATCTCGGATGAGATCAACCGGAAGGCCTGGAACTTCATCGAGAAGACCGAGATGCCCATCGCGGCTCCCGAAAGCCTGCCCTGAAACCGGTTCGTGATCCCCGCGCAGTTCTGAATCGGAACAACCTCTTGACTCTCCACAAATAGGCGATTTTGCACTCGTTGAAATTCGCCATCAGCTCTTGTGGACGACCTCGAACGAATAGCCGTCCGGGTCGAACACATCGGCGGCATAGTATCCGGGATAGTATTCAAGCCGCGCCCGCGGCGAAATATTATCCCTGGCGCCAGCGGAGATTGCCGCCCGGTAGAATTCATCGACCTTGTCATTGCTTTCGGCCATGAATCCCCAGTGAATGGCCGCTGGATCGGGCTTGCCCTGCTGGAGCCAAAAGAACGCTTGCTTTCCATCGCCAAGCCCCCACAGATCGGGATGGCCGCCTTGGCCCTTATAGGGTAAGAAGAACTTGATCTTGAGAGGCTTCAGCGCCGCCTCATAGAACGCCAACGAACGTTCGACATCGCTGACAGTCAGAATCATGAAACCAAGCATGGCTCTCTCCTTCATAGCAAAATCAGGGGTCACTGTACCCAGGACGAATGAACTCAAGTGGCTTTTTTCTTAAGAAAAAGCCACCTCTCAGAATCTTCGAGAGGATAATATTAACCCTGATTTTGCTCTAAATCACCAGGGCTTCAACCGCCTTTTCGCCATTGGGTACAGCGTGGATGGCGAGCGAGGGTATATTCATGCCCTCTGCTCTTACGGTTTGCACATCGTCGATTCCGATGAAGCCAAGAATCTGACGCAGATACGGCTCGACCGTATCCCATGGCTTCCAGGGCCCCTCGCTGAAGATTCCGCCGGATGCAAGCACCAGAATCGCCTTCTTGCCCTTCGCGAGCCCCTCTACGCCGGCGCCTGTGTAGTTGAAGGTCTTGCCGGCGCGCACAACATGGTCGATCCACGCCTTCAGAGAAGAGGGGATGCCAAAATTCCACATGGGGCTGGCAATCACCAATAGATCCGACGATAGAAGCTCTTCCGCGAGCCGGTCCGACAGATGCAACGCGTCTTTCAGCGATTCCGCCTCCGCCGGGTCTTTGGTGGAAATCGCTTTCGCGGCAGCTCCGTCCAGGTGGGGAAGTTTGTCCTTCGCAAGGTCACGCTCAATGATCGTGGCCTCTGGATATCGCGCCTCAAGCCGTGCTCTCACCTTGCCGGCCAATTTGCGGCTCGCGGATTCGGAACCGCGAGGACTCGATTCGACAATCAGAATTCGCCTCATCTTCAGCCTCCTCTTTACTTGATGCTTGCCTGCCGTTCGTTGATTCCATGGTGAGATTTTATTGTGAACAAGAATGCGCCTTGAGATTCGCGGCGCACATGAAAGCAAGCATGGGAAAAGCTATCGGAAGAAACCGCGATTGATTCGCGGTCATTGATTCCATATTCCTGGCCTCTGGCCGGCGATTCAGAATGAATCCGTCAAACTCATGGCCATTGCCCTACAAGCCCAGCACCAATCGCTGCGCCGCGAAGATTTCCTTGAGCCCCACCTCGGCCAGATCAATCAGCTCGTTCAGCTGCGTCCGGGAGAAACTGCCCTTCTCCGCCGTGGCCTGCGTCTCGATGAGGCCGCCGTCGGCGGTCATCACCACATTCATGTCCACCTCGGCCTGCGAATCCTCCTCGTAGCAGAGGTCGAGCAGCTCCGCGCCGCCCACGATGCCCACCGAGGTCGCGGCGACCAATTGCTTCAGCGGCGATGTCTTGAGCGTCCCTGCCTCGACCAGAGCGCGCAGGGCCAGGGCCAGCGCCACCGCCGCGCCGGTGATGGCCGCCGTGCGTGTGCCGCCGTCGGCCTGAATCACGTCGCAGTCCAGAATCACCGTCCGCTCGCCCAGCGCCTTCATGTCCACAACAGAGCGCAGGCTGCGGCCGATCAGCCGCTGAATCTCGTGCGTGCGTCCGCCGATCTTGCCCTTCTCGCTCTCCCGCGGCGTGCGGGTCACCGTCGCTCGCGGCAGCATGGAGTATTCCGCCGTCACCCAGCCGCGCCCCGAATTCCTGAGCCAGCCCGGAACGCCCTGCTCGACAGTGGCGCAGGTCAGCACGCGCGTATTGCCCAGGGAAACCAGCACGGAACCCTCGGCGGTCTGGACGTAGCCGGGAGTGAGATCAAGCGGGCGAAGCTGGGCCGGGGTTCTGCCGCCGGGACGATAAAAGGGCGAAGTGGAAGAAGTTTGCATGAAGGAATTGTAAGGGAAGCGCCCTCCCTGGTCAGTTTCAACCCCTCGGGAACGGTCAGTTTCAAAACGGGAAGTGGTCAAATCGTCGGCCCGGAAGCGGAATCTTAGCGTAACTCATTGGAATCATTAAGTTTGCTCTAATTGAAGCCATCTCTTTTGTCCCATTTTGGGAGGTTTTCTGCCGGCGGGACCAAATGCGTCTGTCCGAAAATTGGACACTAACCAATTCCCTTATCAGTAACTTAGCGGAACTGTTCCGGTTTGGCACGCTGCGTGTATTAGAAGAGGACAACTGACCACGGAAGAAGCAGAAACGGGAAGGGCGAAATCAGAGGTCAGGGAACAGAGATCAGGGGTCAGAGATCAAAGAACAGGGATTAGGGACTAGGGACCAGAAAGCAGAAACCGGGGAACAACGAGGAAAGGAAGCGGGCGATGCAGCAGACAAGACAAGCGGTGGAAGTCAAGGAATCCGGGCTGGCGGCAACGGGCCTGGCAGAACTGAATCAGGCCACAACGGCTCGGGCCGAAACACCGGCGGCCGGGGACGGGCGCAAGCGGGTCGAAACGGTGGTTGAAACCCTGGCCAGCCTGCACGGAGAAAGCGACAGCCTGGCCGCTGTGGCGCATGACACCCGGAACATGGTCGCGGCGCTGGGGCTCTACTGCGATCTGTTGGAGGAGCCGGGCGTGCTGACTCCTTCGTTTCATCACTACGCCGGCGAACTGAGGCTGGTGGCCACAGCCAGCCGCAGGCTGGTGGAGAAGCTGCTGGCTCTCGATCTTCGCCTGGGGCCCATCGCCGATCTTTCCAGGCCGGCCGAGCCGCGCAGAACCGCGCGGCGGGAGAGCGCCAGCTTTCCGGAGCCGATGGCAGCCGAGCCGATCAAGAACCTGGCCGGGGAAATGCTCGCCAACCGCAATCTTCTGGCGGCTTTGGCCGGGCCTTCCATCGCCCTCACAGTGGATGCCGAGGGCGGCGCGCTGCCGGTGCGGCTGACCGGCGAGGAGCTGACCCGCATCCTGGTCAACCTGGTTAAGAACGCGTCCGAGGCCATGCCCGGCGGAGGCCGCATCCAGCTTGGCCTGCGCGAAGGTTCCGCTGCAACGGGAGCGTCTTCGTCCATGGGGTGGTCGGCCGGAGTCCCCAGGAGCCTGACGCTTACCGTGGCGGACAACGGCCCGGGCATTCCCGGCAATGCGCTCAGCAGGATCTTCGAGCCCGGCTACACCACCAGCGCCGCCGTGGGCGGCTTGACCGCCTCCCATCGCGGGCTGGGCCTCGCCATCACCCGCTCCATCGTCGAGGCCGCCGGAGGCAGCATTCATGCCGCGAACCGGGAGCCGGCCGGAGCCCGCTTCGAGATTGAGCTGCCCGTCCGCTCCCGCTGAGGCGCGAGCTGAAGGACGGAAGCAACTGACCGGAAAGAACTCCGGCAAAAACAACAACAGGGATTCCATTTACCAATTTGCGCGTGAGGCGAATACAATGCTCGAAACAGTTCTAAACACGAGAAGCATGGAGTTTATCCCCCAACTCGCTGAACCGCAGGCGCGTCTGCACCTGCTGGTGGCCGACAATGACACGGCGGTCCGCTCGGCCTGCGCCGAGATTGCCGCCAGCCTGGGCTACGCGGTCGAAAGCACCGGCGACATGGCGCAGGCGCGGAGCCTGCTGCGCGGCGGCGCCACCGACATCCTCCTGGTCAATCTGCCCGCGGGAAACAATCAGGGCCTGGAGCTGGTCTCCGAGGTCAAGCTGCTCTACCCGCGGATGATGGTGATCGCGATGACCGCCTCTGGATCGGTCAACGCGGCCGTCGAAGCCATGCGCTGCGGCGCCAGCGACTACCTCGCCAAGCCCTTCGCCATGGACGAACTTTCGACGGTGCTGGAGCGCGCCTCGGCCGGCCTGGCCACCGACACGGCGACCCGCCAGTTGCGCGAGCAGTTGCGCGCATCGCAGGGACTGGGCTCGATGATCGGCCGCTCCGCCGAAATGGAGAAGCTCTACCGCATCCTTTCCAAGGTCGCCCTCAGCTCCCACCCCGTTCTGATCCTGGGCGAAAGCGGCACGGGCAAGGAACTGGTCGCCAGGACCATCCACGCCTACGGCCCCAACGCTCAGAAGCCTTTCCTGCCGGTCGATTGCGGCTCGCTGGTGCCCACACTGATTGAAAGCGAGCTGTTCGGCTACGTGAAGGGCGCCTTCACCGGGGCCAACCATTCCAAGGACGGGCTGCTGGTCTCGGCCGAGGGGGGAACGGTCTTCCTGGACGAAATCGGGGAGCTTTCGCTCAACCTGCAGGCCAAGCTGCTGCGCGCTCTTCAGGAGAAGGAAGTCCGTCCGGTCGGCTCCACTCACCGCGTTCCCATCAAGGCGCGCATCGTGGCCGCCACCAACCGCGATCTGGCGGCAATGGTCGAGCAGGGCAGCTTCCGCAAGGATCTTTTCTACCGGCTCAACGTAGTCAATCTGCGGCTGCCCGCGCTGCGCAACCGCCGCGAGGACATTCCTCTGCTGGCAGCCCATTTTCTGGACCGCATCAGCCGCGAGCGCGGCGCCAAGTTCGCGCTGAGCGACGAGGCGTTGCGCGCCATGATGCGCCACGACTGGCCGGGCAATGTGCGGGAACTCGAGAATTCCATCGAACGGGCCTGCGCGCTTTCCAGCGGACCGGTGCTGCACCTGGGCGACCTGCCCACGCAGCTTCAGCAGGAAGGCCTGGAAGCGCGGCGCTCGGCAGTCCGCGCCGGCGAGCCAGCCGCCGAGGAGGGCGCGCCGCAGTTGACCACTCTGGCCGATCTTGAGCGCCAGGCCATTCTGGGAGCCATTCGCGCCCTGAACGGCGACAAGCTGCAGGCCGCGAAGCTGCTCGGCATCGGCAAGACCACCCTTTACCGCAAGCTGAAGGAATACGGCATCGCCGACCCGCTTCAAGACAGTGGTCAGTGAACAGTGGTCAGTGAGCAGTTTTCCGCTTCCGGTTTTCTGGCAACGACAGAGCATTTTCACGGATGGTGAAGGAAATTCCGTGCCCCATTCATTTCACGTTCTTTGTGAAATGAATGGGAAACCAGGAATTCAATCTCACAGAAATTGTGAAAATGCTCCAGCCTCGAAATCCTGGCTCGAATCTGCCGCGTGAAGCACTGCATCCTCGGCCTCTCAGGCCGGAATCCGGCAACTGACCACTGACCACTGTTCACTAACCACTGACCACTGTCCACTAACCACTGTCCACTGACACTGACACTAACCACTGGAACGAGGAGTATGAAAATGAGCATTTTGATGGTGACCGGAATTGAAGGCGCGCGTAATTGCGCCGATGCCGTGGCGAAGCAGTTGGGCACGGAAGTCGAAGTGGCCGAAGGACGCAAGGCCGCGCTGGCCGCCCTGCGCCGCCGCGAGTTTGCCGCCGTGGTAGTGGACGAAACCATGGCCGAATGCGACCCTGCGGCCGCCGAGGCCATCTGGGAGCATGCCGGGCTGGCCATCCCGCTGCAAATCAGCTTTGCCCTGTCCGGCGCGGCCCGGCTGATCCGCGAGATTCGCGCCGGCCTGCAGCGCCGCGAGCGCGAACAGATGCTGGCCCGGCGCGCCGCCGCGGCAGCCATCGAAGCCGAACTCAAGTCCACGGTTGCCGGCCTGCTGCTCAACTCTCAGCTGGCTCTGAACGGCAGCGAAATGCCTCCTTCGGTCGCCGAGAAACTGCGCATGGTGGCCGATCTTGCCGGCAGCCTCCGCCAGCAGTTGAGCGCGCCGCTTGTGGCCCGCGCCGAGACCGCCGCCTAACCACCTGCGGTGGGGCCAACTGCCACCTGCGGTGGGGCCAACTGCGCCTGCGGCGCATTCCGTGCCGGAATAGAGCTGGGCGCCTCATCCTTTCGCGTTCTTTCCACTCCAGCGACGAAGACCTGTCACTGGGGGCCCGGTTTGCGAAACGTGGGAAGCCGCAAACCCCAGGCACCCCAGCTCTCGCCTCTGAGAGTTGGGAATGCAATCTAAGAAGATTAAAAAATTGCGTCGCACGCGCATCGCCGGGGCGGAAATTGCCCCGGCGTTTTTTTGTTTCCGCCGGACAGGATGGGCGCGCGCCCTTAATTCGCATCCTCTGCTGACTACAGCGTTTTCGATTCTGCTCTGATAAGAAGCAAAAATGCAGTTTCAACAAAAAAAGACAATACGCAGAAGGCCCGTTTCGTGCCCTGCGGGTTTGTGAAGCCGGTGGACGACTTTACAGAATGCAGGATACCAAGCGGCTTTTCGCTCTCCGGGGTCCTCAGCGAACGATTTTTGCTTGTTGGGGTGGAAGAATAAGCCGCCCTGCGCGACGCTGCGGATGTCAACAAAGGAATCGAAAACGCTCTGCCATTTCCAGAGAACTCCGGGGAATCGGCCCTCCTGGAGAGCGGCACATCCTGTCTGGGGAGGGTTGCCGATGGCAGCATAGGCGAGAATTTCTTCTGGCTCGACAACTGCGGCGTTGTCCCCTACAACGAGCAAAACCTCAGCGCCATTCAGCGCGGCATCGACGCATCTTTGGCGCGGCGCATTCCGGAAAGATAGCTCTTCCCCACCACTGCGGAAGGCTGCTCCTTTGTGGTATACGTCTACCCATGACACGCCGTACCTTACTCTTCACCGCTCTTCTCTTCGTCGTTGCCTTCGCCGCCCCTCTTCTCAACGCACAAGGTCCCGCGCCCACGCCGCCGATGGGCTGGAACAGTTGGGACGCCTACGGGCTGACCATCGACGAGGCTGATTTCCGCGCCAATGCCACGGTGCTGGCCGGAATCAAGGATTTCGGCTGGAAGTACGCGGTGATCGACGAAGGCTGGTATATGCAGAACCCCTTCGGCCGCAATCTGACCGAGAAGAAATATCTCTGGGACGGAAACGGCATTCTCATCCCAATGGTAAGCCGCTTTCCGACCTCGGCGGATGGAGCGGGCTTCAAGCCGCTGGCCGACTGGGTCCATGCGCAGGGGCTGAAGTTCGGCGTCCACATTGTGCGCGGAATTCCCCGCCAGGTCGTCAAGGATAATCTGCCTATTGGCGGATCGAGTTTTCATGCAACAGACGCGGCCGACACCGCCGACACCTGCCCGTGGGACGAGGGCAACTACGGCGTCAAGGACAATGCGGCCGGCCAGGCCTACTACGACTCCATGCTGAAGCTCTACGCCGGCTGGGGCCTGGACTACATCAAGGTGGACTGCATCAGCGACCACCCCTACCGCCCCACCGAAATTCACCAGATTGCCGCGGCGATCAAAAAGACGGGACGGCCCATGGTGCTGAGCCTTTCGCCGGGGCCGACGGCCCTGGAACACGCGGCTGAAGTGGCTGAAACCGCGCAGATGTGGCGCATCGCCGACGATCACTGGGACGGATGGACCTTCCCCCGCAAGCCCGGCGACAGCGAATTTCCCTTTGGCGTGCGGGACGAATTCGACCGGCTGGCCAAGTGGTTCCCGTACACGAAAGAGAACAACTGGCCCGACGCCGACATGCTGCCCGAGGGCTCTCTGACGCCGCATCCGGGATGGGGCGACCCGCGCCAGTCGCGGCTGACCCGCGATGAGCAGCAAACCGAGTTTACGCTCTGGGCCATCACGCGCTCGCCCATGATCTTCGGCGGAAATCTGACCAAGCTCGACGGCTTTACGCGCTCGCTGATGACCAACCAGACGCTGCTGTTCATGAACCAGAACGCGACCTACAGCCATCCTATCGATGCCGCAAGCCTGCCCGCTGGCTTTGAACAGGCGCGCGTATGGCGGGCCACGATCAACGCCCCCGGCGCGCGGAATTACGCCGAGTATTTTGGCTTCTTCAATCTCGATGACAAGCCGGTCACGCTGCGCGCAAGCTGGAAGCAGCTTGGCCTTGAGGGCGGAAAGCATCTGGCCAAAAACGTGTGGAGTGAAGGCAGCTTCAAGGAATCGAAGGAAGTGACGGTGACCCTGCCGGCGCACGGCAGCACGGTCTACGAGATCCGGTAGGGTTCAAAAATCGAGGCCGGCGGGGATTTTTGGTCTCTTCCGAAAGGATTGCCCATGCCCATTCTTCGCTCGTTTTTTATCGCGCTTTCTCACAACCGGCCTCTGCGCCGCTTCAGCGAGCGCTCCCGCATCGGCAACCGGCTCAGCTCGCGCTTTGTGGCCGGCATGGAGATCGAAGACGCCCTGCGCGTGACCCAGGCCCTGAACAAGCAGGGCCTGGCCGTGAGCCTGGACTCGCTGGGCGAGAGCGTAACCACGGAGGCCGAGGCCGTAGCTGCCGCGATGGTCTATCACCGGCTGCTGGATGAGATCGCCGCGCGCAAGCTCAACGCCAACATCAGCGTGAAACTGACGCAGATGGGACTGGGCCTTTCGCCCGAGCTGGCGGAAGGTCTTGCCGAGAATCTCGCCCGCCACGCCAAGGCCATGGGCAGCTTTGTGCGCATCGACATGGAAGACTCGTCGCTGACACAAGTGACACTCGACATTGTGCGGCGGCTCCATGCCAAGCCGGAGGTGCGCGGGGCCATTGGAATCGTGATTCAGGCTTACCTCTACCGCTCCCAGGCCGACATCGAGCTACTGCTGGCCGATGGCATTCGCGTGCGCCTCTGCAAGGGCGCCTACGACGAGCCGGCGGCGGTCGCCTTTCCGCACAAATCCGATGTGGATGCCAATTACGTGAGCCTGAGCTGCATGCTGCTGGCGAGCCCTGTTTACCACGGCCTGGCCACTCACGATGAAGCCATGATCGCCGCGGCCAGAGCCTTCGCCAGCCAGCACGGCATCGACCCTGGCCGCTTCGAGTTTCAGATGCTCTTCGGCCTGCGCCTCGACCTGCAGCGCAAACTCGTCGGCGAGGGCTTCAACGTGCGCGTCTATGTTCCCTTCGGCAACGACTGGTACCCCTACTTCATGCGCCGGCTGGCCGAGCGGCCGGCGAACGTGCTCTTCCTGGCAAAAAACTTTTTCCGCTTCTAGAACGGCCGCCAACGCCCTGTCGCCGGATTGGAGCGCGGCAGCTTCCTCCGCGTCATGCCGACTCGATGGCGCTGATCTTCTTGGTGACCTCGAAAGCCAGCGGTTCAATCGCGGTATGAAAGAGCGACCGCTCCCGCGGCGGCAGCTCATCCAGCAGTTCGGGAAACGGCGTGATCTCGCATCCCGGAAACGCCGGAAAGCCTGCCGTATCGGCCATGCGGCAGCTTACGTTGATCAAATCGGCCATGTTCCAGGAACCGCCCTTTTGCCGTGGCGCATGATGCTCCGCAACAATGGCTTCAAACTCCGCAGGCAGATTCCATTCCGCGATCAGTTCCCGGCCGGCCTCGCAATGATCCCATCCAAACAGCTTTCTCTCAACCTTCAGGATGCTCGCCGGAGAACCAGCATGAGCTTCCAGCGGAAGGCTGTACTCCCTGGGCCGGATCACAGCCAGAGCCAGCCGCCCGATGTCGTGCATCACGCCCGAGGTGTAGGCAATGTCCCGGTTCATGAAACCCACCGAAGCCAGTTGATCGGCAATCAGGGCGCAGGCCAGGTTGTGCCGCCAGATGGCCCGCATGACTGGCTGGTTCAGCGCTTTGCCCATGTACCCGCGCACGCCCACCGTCAGGCACAGCCCCTGCAGGTTGTTCGCGCCCAGCACTGCGATGGCCTGCAGAACGCTGCTGGCGGGAAACCGCGGAGCATACAGTAGCGAATTCGCAATGGTCAGAACTTCGCTGGCAAACGCCGGATCGGACGAGATCAGCTCGCTCAACTGGTGCAACTGCACATTCTCGTTGTTGGCCAGTTGCAGCACCCGCAGGGCAACATGAGGAAAGGGTGGAAGGCGAAGATGCGCCCAGGAAGGATTGACCGCGCCGTCGCTTGGCTTCTCATTTTGCAGCATCGAAGTCTCCCCCTCGTCCAGTCAATCGGCCTGTGCCGCGTACCGGCCCGCGCAAGCCATCGCGCAAAAGCAATCAAACTGCCCGCTAATAGTCCTTTCGGCAGGCTGGGGCATTCCTTCAGCGGACTTGCGCTGAATGTGTAAGGTCTAATGATTGAATCGCTTGCGCGCCTCGCCGCCAATGCGGGAGCGGAACGCGATACGATGAATCTTTGGAGCGCAAAATGCCAAGAATTCTAGACGGCGTGGCGATTGCCGCGGCCATCAAGCAGGAAGTGGCCGAAGAGGTCCAGGCGCTGGCCGCGCGCGACATTCGGCCGGGACTCGCGGTGGTGCTGGTGGGCAACGTGGCCGCCTCGCAGATTTATGTCCGCGACAAGGCGCAGGCGTGCGCCGAACTGGGCATTTACAGCGAGGTCATCACGCCGCCAGAGAGCATCACCACCGAGCAGATGCTCGCGCTGCTGGCCGGCCTGAACGCGCGCGACGAAATCGACGGCATTCTGGTGCAGTTGCCGCTGCCCGCGCACGTGGATGCCAAAACGCTGCTCGACGCCGTCCTGCCCGCCAAAGACGTGGACGGCTTTCACCCGGTAAACTCCGGCCGCCTGTTTGCCGGCCGGCCTTCTCTTGCGCCCTGCACGCCGGCGGGGATCATCGAGATTCTGAAGCGCAGCCAGATTCCCATCAGCGGCCAGCACGCGGTCGTCGTGGGGCGCAGCGACATTGTGGGCAAGCCGGCGGCGATGCTGCTGCTGCACCAGAACGCGACCGTGACCATCTGCCACTCGAAGACGCGCGATCTAGGCGCGATGACCCGCCAGGCCGACATTCTGGTGGCCGCCATCGGCCGCCCCGGCTTCATCATGCCGGAGATGGTCAAGCCCGGCGCGACGATCATTGACGTGGGCATGAATCGCATCACCAGCCGCGACGAGTTCGAGCGGCTTTTTGCCGGCGACGCCAGGCGCGAAGCCACATTCGCCCGGCGCGGCTCGACGCTGGTGGGCGACGTCCATCCCAAAGCCTTTGAGATCTCTGGAGCCTATACGCCGGTTCCAGGCGGCGTGGGCAAGCTGACGATTGCCATGCTGATGTCCAACACCGTCCGCGCCGCCAAAATGCGCCGGGGACTGTGAACCGGCACTCATCCTCACCATTCAATACCGAAAGGAACGTTCTTCATGGATCGAGCGTTTATCGCCGAAAACAGCGCCGAGCGGCAAAGATTGTTTGCCATCACCGGCAAGCTCACCGCAAAGGACCTGGCGCGGCAATTCTCGAATGGCTGGTCGGTGGCGGACACGCTGGTCCATTTGGCTTTTTGGGACTCCTATGCTCTTTCGGCGCTCCGGGAATGGGAAAAGAGCGGATTCAAGGCATCCACATCCTTCGATGAATCCACATCCAGTGTGAACATGATCAACGAAGGGGTTCGCGTTTTAAGTCAATCGATAGCCGCAAATGCTGCCGTTTCATTGGCGCGCGATGCCGCCGAGGCTGCCGATCTGGAGATGGAAAGAATTACCCCTGAACTGATCGCGGCGCTCGAGGCGGGCGAGCAGCCATGGTTCCTCAATCGGGCCGAGCATCGCAATCTGCACCTGAACAAGATTCAAAACGAGTTGGGGTTATAGATGCTGAGAGTAGGTCTCACCGGCGGTCTGGGCAGCGGCAAGAGCACCGTCGCGGCCATTTTGTCCGAACTGGGCGCCGAGGTCGTCGTGGCCGACGAACTGGGCCGCGCGCTGATGGAGCCGGGCCAGCCGGTTTTTGAGCGGATTGTCCAGGTTTTTGGCCAGGAAGTCGTCGGCCCCGACGGCCGCCTGAACCGTGCACGATTGGCCGAGCTGGCTTTCACGGGCTGCCGCCTGCAAGACCTGAACTCCATCATCCATCCGGCGGTCATTGCCGCTCAGCAGGAATGGATGGACCAGGTTTTCGAGCGCAATCCTGCCGCCGTGGCCGTCATCGAGTCGGCTCTCATTTTTGAGGTGGAGCGCGACGCCCGAGCCCGTGGCGAGCAGGAATCCGTGCTGGCTGACTGGCGGCGGAGCTTCGACCGCATCGTTGTCGTCACCGCCCCCGACGAGTTGAAGATCGCCCGCTATGCCGCCCGCGTCTGCCCGGTAGGACCTGGCCGCGAGGCCGCCGAGGCCGATGCCCGCCGCCGCCTGGCCAGCCAGCTTCCCGACGCGGTGAAAGCCGCCCGCGCCGACTATGTCCTGGAAAATGCGGGAGATATACCGGCCCTCCGCGCCCAGGTCGAAGAACTTTGGCTTCGCCTCCGGGCCGAAAGTAACAAAACTCTGCAAGATGAGTCTTTAGAATAGGAAGTAGTCAGTTTTCAGTTGTCAGTAGCCGTTCGTTCCTCTGCAATTGCTTTTACTGATTACTGACCACTGATCACTGACCACTAGAAACTGATGACTTACATCACTCAAGGTTTGAAAACTATGAGACTGCGCCGGGTTATTCTGGTTGTTTTGCTGGTGGGCGGGTTCTGTTACCTGACTACGCATCTGCCCGAAAGTTGGAGCCATTGGCCGTTTTTCCACGGCCCCGGCTCCCCGCTTGAGTTGACCGAGGCTCACGCCGCGCCCGCTTATGACGCCGAGGAGCAGAACAACATCGCTGTCTACAAACGGGTGCTGCCGTCGGTTGTGAACGTCACTTCCACCACCCTGGTCTTCGATTTCTTCAACGGAGTCGTGCCCCAGCACGGCCAGGGCTCGGGCTTCATCCTCGACAAGACCGGCCACGTGCTCACCAACTACCATGTGGTCGAGAACGCCAACCGCGGCATCGAGGTCCAGCTCAGCAACAAGCGCCACTATTCGGCCAGGGTCGTCGGCACCGACAAGACCCATGACCTGGCCCTGCTGCAAATCGATGCGCCCAATCTGCAGCCGGTCACTCTGGCCAACTCCGCGCAGCTTTCAGTGGGCCAGAAGGTATTCGCCATCGGCAATCCCTTCGGCCTGAACGGCACCATGACCCGCGGCATCATCAGCTCCATCCGGTCGATAAGGGAGTCGGAGGGCGCCGTCATCGAGGACGCCATCCAGACCGACGCGGCCATCAATCCCGGCAACTCCGGCGGTCCCTTGCTCAACTCCAGCGGCGAGGTCATTGGCATCAACACCGTGATTCAAACCAACGGCGCAGAGCAGAGTTCTGGTATCGGCTTCGCCATCCCCATCAATACCGCCAAGGCCGTGCTCTCCGATCTGACCCGCTACGGCAAGGTGAAGCGTCCCTCGCTGGGCATCCGTGACTTTGGCATTGGCCCCGATCTGGCAGCGCAGATGGGCCTGCCCCCCGATTCCGGCGTGCTGATCCAGGAGCTTATCCCCGGCGGAGGGGCGGAACGGGCCGGCCTGCGCGGCGGCAAGCAGCAGGCCTATCTGGGCAATACGCCCATTCTTCTGGGCGGCGACTTCATCGTGGCCATCGACGGCCACCAGGTCGCCGACACGCAGGACATCAGCGCCATCCTGGAGAAACACCAGACCGGCGACACCGTCAGCGTCACCTTCTTCCGCGGCCGCAAGCAAATGACTGTCAAGCTGATTCTGGGCGAAGAACGCAGCGGCAACACCTAAAGCATTTTCACGGATGGCGAAGGAAGCTCCGTGCCCCATCTATTTCACGTTCTTTGTGAAATGGGTGGGAAACCACGAAACCTCTGCGAGCGAATAGCGAGCGATTGGCCCCACCGCAGGTGGGTGGGAAACCACGAATTCACCCCTGCAGGAATAGTGATCATTCTCTAAGCTGAAAACTATACTGGAATCATGCCTGAAGTTCCGGTTTGCGGATGGACGCTGGAAGAAGCCGCGCGCAGGCGCGGTTCCCTGCGCATTGCCGGACTCGATGAGGTGGGCCGCGGCCCGCTGTTTGGGCCGGTCGTCGCCGCCGCGGTCATTCTGCCCCGAGGCTGCCATCTGCCCGGCCTGACCGACTCGAAAAAGCTCTCTGAAAAGAAGCGCAACACGCTCGACATCGAGATTCGCGCGAACGCTGTCGCCTGGGCCATCGCCGAGGTGGACGCCGAAACCATCGACCGTATCAACATTCGCCAGGCATCGCTGCTGGCCATGCGCCGCGCCGTCGAGCAACTGGCGCTCAGCCCCGACTTCCTGCTCATCGACGGCCGCGACACCATCAACTGGGCTTGCCCGCAGCAGGCCGTCATCCGCGGCGACGGAACCAGCTTTTCCATCGCCGCCGCCAGCGTGCTGGCCAAGGTCTACCGCGACCGCCTGCTGGTGGAGCTGGACCGCGAGTATCCCGGCTACGGCCTGGCGCGCCACAAGGGCTATCCCTGCCCCGAGCACCTGGCCGCCCTCAAGCAACTCGGCCCCACGCCCCTCCACCGCAAGAGCTTCCATCCCGTGGCGCAGACGCTTTTGCAATTTGATTGAGAAGCCACAAACCTCAATCCATCTTCTTCTCAGCAAACGGCCACTGCCCCATCCTTCGGGCCCGAATCAGATAGATCGCCGTCCCGGAAACAGCGATTCCCGCCGCGACTCCCAGTTCACCCAGGGCGTGGCTGCGATTGGCGAGCATGAAAATGAATCCCGCAATGGCGACCAGCGGCGGCAGCGGATATAGCGGTATCTTGAAGGGCCGCGCCAGCTCCGGCCGCTGAATGCGCAGCAGCATCACGCCCACCTGCTGCGGCAGAAACTGCAGCAGGATGCGGGTAATCACCAGCAGGGTAATCACCTTCATCAGCGGAAGAAAGCAGAAGCATGTGGCCACCAGTCCCAAAGCCACCAGAGAGCGGTGGGGAATCTGATGGCGCGGATGCACGGCGGCAAGATACTGAAAGTAGTTGCCGTCGCGCGCGGCGGCGTAAGGCACGCGCGAGTAGCCCAGCAGCAGCGAGAAGACCGACGCGAAGGCCGTCCACACAATCAGCGCGGCCATCAGCCTTCCGGCCACGCGGCCGAAGGCGGAGTTGGCGATGTCGGCCACCAGTTGCAGCCGGACCGTTGCACCCGCGCCGGCGTGCGCCGCGGCATCGCGCATCGAAGGCAGCGCGGCCATGTTCATGGTCACATAAAAAACCGAGACGAAGAGCACCGAAAGCAGGATGGCGCGGGGGATCGTCCGCTCCGGCCGCCGCACTTCGCCGCCCAGAAAGCAGATGTTGTAGTAGCCCCAGTAGTCGTAGGTGGCGATGATGGTGGCCTGCGCCAGGCCGCCCAGCGCCAGCGCCGCCGGTTGCGCGGCCTGTGCGGGCATCTGCCAGCCGCCGCTGGCCGCCGCGTGCGCAAAGCCGGAAACGATCACCCCAGCCATCGCCGCCAGAACCCCGGCAAAGAGCACCCACGCCAGCCGCGTGATGGAACTCAGATTGCGATAGAGCAGCGCCGTCACCAGCAGGCAGGCCGCGGCGGCGGCAAAGCTGGCGTAATGCAGCGAGGGCCACGCGGCCAGAGGAGCCCGATCGAGCCCCGGCCAGAACCATGCCAAAAAGCTCGACAACCCGATGCAGCCCGAGGCGACAGAAAGCGGCGCGGTGAAACTCACCTGCCAGACGTAAAGAAAGCTCAGCCAGTTGCCCGCGCGCCTGGGGCCGTAGATCTCGCGCAGAAACGCATAGGAGCCGCCGGCCCGCGGAAAGGCCGCGCCCAGCTCCGCCCACACCAGCCCGTCGGCCACGGCAATCGCCGCGCCCAGCACCCACGCCCAAACCGAGAGCCGGTAGCCCGCGGCGGCAATCACCAGCGGCAGCGTGATGAACGGCCCCACGCCGATCATCTCCAGCATGTTGAAAGTCACCGCCGACCGCAGCCCGATGCGGCGCTGCAATGTGCCGGTGCTGGCGGAGATCGAGGAGGAAACGCTCATAGATAAATTATGCCCCGCGCATCCGGCGCGAGTGAGATTGTACACTGACGGGAGATATGATTCGAGCCGAACGAGCATTTCGCGCAGCCCTGTTGGCGGCCTTCATTGGCCTGCTGGGAACGGTCGCGCCCTATCTTTCCGCGCAGCACTCTGCCCCCGCGCTTGCCTCCATTCCCCTGCCCGAGCCACGCGAAATCGCCCTGCCCATCGCCGAAGACCGCGGCGCGGCGGCTCTCGAGCAATCCCTCAAGCACCTCTCGACCACCGCCAGCGTGATGATGATCGTTGCTCATCCGGACGACGAAGACGGGGCTCTGCTGACTTATCTCAGCCGCGGCCAGGGCGTGCGCACCATCCTGCTGACGCTCACCCGCGGCGAAGGCGGCCAGAACGCCATCTCCGCCGACGCCTACGACGCCCTCGGCCTCATCCGCACCAATGAACTGCTCCGCGCCAGCGAGTTCTACGGCGCAAAGCAACTCTGGGGCACGGAGGCCGACTTCGGCTTCTCCAAGACGCAGGAAGAATCCTTCGCCAAATGGAGCCATGACCGCGTCCTCTACGACGCCGTGCTGGCCGTCCGCCGCGAGCGGCCGCAGGTCATCGTCTCCACCTTTGTCGGCGGCGTCAGCGACGGCCACGGCCACCACCAGGTCTCCGGCGAAATCGCCCAGGAAGTCTTCAAGGCCGCCGCCGATCCCAAGGTCTTCCCCGAGCAACTGAAGGACGGCCTTCAGCCCTGGCAGCCGTTGGCTGTCTACTCGATGGTGCCCTTCGCGCCGGTCAAAGACGGGCAAATGCTCGACTATGCCACTGGCAAATGGGCTCCAGCGCGCTTCAAGAATTATGTGACCGGCGAGTGGACCGAGGGCGCGCTTTCCGCCGACGTTACCATTTCGGTGGGCACGCTCGACCCCGCGCTGGGCCGCAGCTACACGCAGATCGCCCGCGAAGGATGGGGCCAGCAGAAGACGCAGAACGACGGCGCGAATCCCACGCTCAGCGGCCCCGCAACGACGAGTTATCACCTGTGGGCCGTGTCGCCGGAAGCCGCCGCAAAGCCGGGAACGGCTTCAAGCAACGACGATCTTTTCCACAACAGCAAGGTCAACATCGACACCAGTGTCGCCGGATTCACCCACCTCATTGGCTCTGATGTGCCCAAAGACCTGGCTGCCACACTGCGGGAGATTGACGCCTCAATCAGGCAGGTCGAATCGAAGTGCCCGTACACGGCAAACCTCCAGGTCGCACACGAGTTCGCATCTGCTTATCGTCAAACACGGGCGTTTCGCGCCACAGTAGACAAAAGCAGCATGGGTGGAAAGGCAAGAGCCGCTCTGCTTTTCGAACTCGACGCCAAGATCGACGATTTCCAGGCGGCGCTCAAAAACCTGCTCGGCCTGGACCTGATCGCCTTCACCACCAAAGCCGACAGCGCGCAAAGCAGCGGCCCATTCCGCGGCGGCTCGCCCGACGAGACGCCGCGCAGCGTGACGCCGGGCGAGGAGTTCAAGGTTCGCATCCACACCGCTCAGTCCACGCCCGAGACCCGCTTGGCAAGAATCTGGTTTGAGAGTCAAACCGGCGGCCAGTGGAAGCACGCTGATCCTCTCCAAAGAGCAGAAGTCGCCAAAGACTCAGATCCTATCTTGAGCTTGCACGTTCCGGAAAACGCCGAGCCCACCGCGCCCTACTTCACCCGCCCCACCATCGAGCAACCCTACTACGACATCACCCGGCAGGAGTCGCGCTTGCGCTCCTTCGCGCCTTATCCGCTGGCGGCCTGGGCAGAGTTCACCTTTGACGGCCTGCCCATTCGCATCGGTCAGGTGGTGCAAACCATGGCCCGCGTTCCCGGCGTGGGCGGCGTCTATGAGCCGCTGGTGGTCACGCCGTCTATCGGCCTGCGCATGGAACCCGAGGCGCGCATCCTTCCGCTCGACGGCTCGGCTCTCCCGGTGCGCGTCACGGTCCACACGGAAGCCGCGGCCGACGGCACAGTCACGCTCGATTTGCCCACGGGCTGGCATTCCGATCCGGCCTCCGCGCCCTTCCATCGCGCGAACGCCGGCGACACCGAGCCAATCCTCTTTTCCGTCACCACGGATGACGCGACGACTGGCGCGTATAGCATCAACGCCGTAGTTCACGCCACTTCAAACAGCCACACACCTACACTAGCTCCGCCAACTCCGCTAACCACGCTAACTCCGCACGATTACAAAACCGGCTGGCAGAGCGTGGGCTACCCCGGCCTGCGCCCCTACAACCTCTACAAGCCCGCGCAGTTGAGGACGCGCAAAATCGACGTGAAGCTCGCCCCCGGCCTGCGCATCGGCTACGTCATGGGCACGGGCGACCTGGTTCCCGAAGCGATCAAAGGCCTGGGCGTCGCGCCGCATCTGCTGACCGCGGCGGAGCTGGCCTCGGGCGACCTCTCCGCATGGAATGTGATCGTCATCGGCATTCGCGCTTACTCCGCGCGTCCCGAGCTGACCGCGGCTCAGCCCCGGCTCGACGAGTTTGTCCGCCTCGGCGGAACCCTGATTGTTCAGTACCAGAGCGCCAACTTCCCCGCCCCGCTGCCCTTGTCGATGGGACGCATGCCGGAACGCGTGGTGGACGAAACTGCGCCGGTGAAGCTGCTCGTCCCGGCCCATCCCCTCCTCAACTGGCCCAACGCCATCACCACCACCGATTTCGACGGATGGGTCGAGGAGCGCGGCCACTCCTTCCTTGATAGTTGGGACCCCGGTTACACGGCGCTGACTGAGACCGCCGACCCCGGCCAGGACCCGCAACGCGGCGGCCTGCTGGTCACGCACCCCGGCAAGGGAACTTATATCTATGCTGCCTATGCGCTCTATCGCCAGCTTCCTGAGTTAGTGCCTGGATCTTATCGACTGCTGGCCAATCTGCTCAGCGCGAGCAATAACACCGCGATGAATGGAAATCAGCCTCAAACGCCGCGCCCATAGGAAATCGTCCCTGTTCACGGCCATTTCATAACAAATTACTCTTCTATGTTAAGAGAATGTAAATTTATCTATCGAGTCATAACATAAAAGAAGGAACTTAGAAACGCGATCAATGATTGTTAAAAGTAGGTGAATTAGTCATATATTCATCTTCTTCTGCGAGTCTTGTAATCGAAAGCGGCCAGAGATGTCTCCTTTTGAGCAGATTCGCTCCTCCAGCCGTGGACGTGCAATCCGCATACTCGCAGAAACAAGATACGGTTTCATGCCGGAAATCTTCGGGGTGCGGGAGTAAAGGTTTTTGGTTTGCAAGGTGAGCAGGACCACAATCCAAACCTATTTGAAAGAAAAGAGAGAGGCCCAATGAACTTCAGATTCAAAATCGCTGCCGCGGCAATTCTGGCAGTCAGCGTTGTTGCTTCCTATGGACAAACAAGCGCAACCAACCCGCCGGTGAAGAAACACACGGCAACCAGGAAGGCCAAGACGCCTCCTTCGCCAACGGTCGAAGAGCAGATTCAGGCGCTGCGCCACGAACTGGAGGGCCAGATCGACAGTCTCAAGACAAACCTGGCCGACAAGGACGCGCAGTTGCAGAAGGCTCAGCAGGCGGCAGCCGATGCCCAGGCCTCCGCAGCCAAGGCCGAAGCCGCGGCTTCAGCCCAGCAGCAGGCTGTGACCGACAACACGGCCGCCGTCACCACCCTTCAGTCGAGCGTCACTGACCTCAAGGGCAATCAGGCTTCGCTGGCCACCACGGTCTCCGATGAAACGGCGAAGATCAAGAAGGACATCGCCAATCCCAGCGTCCTGCGCTACAAGGGCATCAACCTCACGCCCGGCGGCTACGCGGCGGCTGAGACTGTGTGGCGCTCCAAGGCCACAGGCGGCGACATTCCCACCGCCTTCAACTCCATTCCTTACGAGGGCGCCGATGCCTATTCCCTGAGCGAGTTCTACGGCTCGGCTCGCCAGTCGCGTATCACCCTGCTGGCCGAGGGCAAGACCAACTGGGGCACCCTGCGCGGCTACTATGAGGCCGACTTCCTGGGTACCGGCATCACCTCCAACAACAACCAGTCCAACAGCTACGTCCTGCGCCAGCGCGTACTCTACGCCCAGGCCGAGACCAACAATCACCTCAAGGTTGCGGGCGGCCAAATGTGGTCACTGGCCACTGAAGGCAAGATTGGCATTCCCAGCGCTCCCGGCGATATCACCACGCCGCAGACCATCGACCCGAATTACGTTCCGGGCTTTGTGTGGACGCGCCAGTATGGACTCCGCGTAGTCAAGAGCTTCAACAGGGCGGCCGTCGGCATCTCGATTGAGAATCCGCAACTGCTCTACTCCGCTACGCTGGCCGGCAACACGCCCTACGCCGTTCTCGGCAGCGCCGGGGCCAACGGTGGCAACTACAACGCGGCTGTCAGCTCCTGCTCTCCCTCGACCTCCATCGTGAACTACACCAACGAGGCCGAAAAGGACGCCAACGGCGTTACCGTCAACGTTGCGGTTCCGGTCTACAAGACAGTCAACTCTTGCGCCAACATCGCCAACCTCTCTTTCAACCAGGCCCCCGACGTCATTGTGAAGGCCGCTTTTGACCCGGGCTTCGGCCACTATGAGATCTTCGCCATCGCGGGCTTTGCCCACGAAACCGTCTATCCTGGCGAAACCACCAACAGCAACCTCTACGGCGGCCTGAAGGACATCGTCTCCGGCGCGGTTGTGGCGCCGGCGCTGACCACGGCTGGTTCGTACTCCGACAGCATCGCCCTGGGCGGTATCGGCGGCAGCTTCCGCGTTCCGGTTATCAAGGACGTGCTCACCATCGGAGCCAAGGGCCTCTACGGTCCCGGCATGGGCCGCTACGGCAACTCAACGCTCTCTGACGTTACAGCCGATGCCTCGGGCGAACTTGCCCCCATCCACAACGCCTCCGGCCTGGTGACCGTCGAAGCCACGCCAAATCCCCGCTTGCTCATCTACCTCAACTACGGCGGCGACTACGCTGGCCGGACGGACTTCGCGAAAACCGGCGCTACCACGCTCGGCGGACCCAGCGCCGCGCAGAGTGCAAGTGGAGTTTGGGGCGGCACGTGGAAGGCTCCTTCCGCGGCGGCCGTGGGCTACGGTTCGCGCCTGCTGAACAATTCAGGCTGCAACACCATCACCAACCCCGGCTACAACGGCAGTTCCACCGGCTACTACACCGGCGGCTCCTGCGGCGCGCAAACCCGCGACGTGCAGGAATTCACAGGCGGCTACTGGTATGACTTCTACAAGGGCGACCGCGGCCGCCTGCGCCAGGGCTTGCAGTACGGCTACGCAGTTCGCGAAGGCTGGTCAGGCGCGGGCACTCCCGCCATCGGCGCCAAGGGCATCGACAATATGATCTGGACCAGCTTGCGCTACTATCTGCCTTAACTCCGCGAACCTGTGGATTCGGCAGCAACAGAGGCAGCCTGCATCTTGGGCTGCCTTTTCCTTTTCCCGGCGGCGCATCTTATCTGGAGAATGCCCACGTGGCCTCGACCGGAAAAATGGTGTATTGTCCGGCAGACTTTCCAGCAGAATAGAGGTTATACTTGTTGGCGATGCGGAGGTCTTTGGTCCCGCAATTTTGCAATATACCGGAGGTTTCACAATCATGAAGGGAAACGACAAAGTCATTGCCGCGCTGAATGAGGCTCTGCACGAAGAGCTGACGGCGCTCAGCCAGTATTTTGTTCATGCCGAAATGCGCGAGAACTGGAAGTACGTCAATCTCGCCAAATACACCAAGAAGCTGTCGATCGTGGAAATGAAGCATGCCGAAAAGCTGATTGAGCGCATCCTCTTCCTCGACGGCGTTCCCAATCTGAATTATCCGACCCAGTTCAATATCGGCAAGACGGTGAAAGAGCAGTTGGTGAATGATCTGGAAGCCGAGCTTGGCGCAGTCAAGTCCTACAACGAAGCAGTGACGCTGTCGCGGGCCGAAGGCGACAATGGAAGCGCCGACCTGTTTGCCGCCAATCTGAAAGACGAAGAAGATCATGCCGACTGGCATGAAGCGCAACTCAATCTGATCGAGGAAATTGGTTACGAGCGCTATTTGAGCAGGCAGATGGAAAACGATTAGCAGCCCTCCCGCACACAAGAAGCAAACACAGGCTCAAGCCTGATAAGCCCAAGCGGCATCGATAACTCCGATGCCGCTTTCGTCTTATAGGTCACCCTGCCCATCTTCCCTGCATTGCTTTATCTCAGCAGGAATTTCTCCATGAAAGCCGGAACCGGAACGCGCCTTGATAGCGTGCAGATGGAGTTGCATCATCTTCCCAGAATGGTCTTCCGGCCGGTAAGTTCCAATCGCGGAATCCCTGCCGCTGACTCCATGCATTTCCATGATCCATTCTTGATGCAACTCCTTAGACTTGCTTCATCATGTTTTGAACGGCAGGCACGTCATGGTGGTCAAGACACAAAGCAAGGGGCGCGGAGTTGTCGGGCTTCATGTGGGCACAAACAATGTCCGGCGCTATTTCCCCAAGAACGTTTCCAGCATCGAGCTGCTCCTGGATCACCTCCAGATCGAGTGCGGACTGAAACCCGATTTCTGGCAGGACGCGCCGGAGATCTTCGATCCGCGGCTCTGCGCCTGGTTGGAATATCGCCATATGCGCGCAGCAACGGATCGATCGCCCATCCCGCTGGCAATGATTCCGCTCGGTGAAAACTCCTTCCGCTTGCAGCCGGTCCGCCTGAACGCGCAGGCCCGCGCCAAAGTGCATTCCGGCTCCGCGGCCTGAGGCTGAGGCGCGCCGCTCAGGCTCGCCACCGCCATTGCCACCCGGATTTGCCCGAGAGCCTGTTCTCTAGTCCCTATTCCCTAGTCCCTGTATCCCTGTTCCCTCTCTATTGATAAACTCAGGGTGCAATGACAATCACCCAACTGCAAGAAGCTATTGAGCGTTCCTTTGCCGCCGGCCCTGACGCCGTCGGGGACGAATCCGCCATGACGGCCTTTCTGGCCCTGAGAACAGCCCTGGAATGCGGCGAAGTCCGCTCCGCCTCGCCTGACGCCGGTTCCCCCTCCGGCTGGCGCGTCAATGCCTGGGTCAAGCAGGGAATTCTGCTGGGCTTTCGCCTGGGCGCGCTGGAAGAGTTTCCCGCAGCGGGCTTCTCATTTGTGGATAAAAGCACCTACCCGGTGCGCCACTTCGGCTCGGCCGACGGCGTGCGCGTGGTTCCCGGCGGCTCTTCCGTGCGCTCCGGCGCTTATGTGGCCCCCGGCGTCGTCTGCATGCCGCCCATGTACATCAACGCCGGAGCCTGGGTGGACGAAGGCGCCATGGTGGATTCGCACGCCCTGGTCGGTTCCTGCGCTCAGGTTGGCAAGCGCGTCCACCTGAGCGCCGCGGCGCAGATCGGCGGCGTGCTTGAGCCGGTGAATGCCAACCCGGTGGTCATCGAAGACGACGTGCTGGTCGGCGGCAACTGCGGCGTCTACGAGGGCGCCATCGTGCGCAGGGGCGCTGTGCTGGCCGCCGGAACCATCCTCACCCGCGGAACCCCGGTCTTTGATCTGGTCAAGGGTGACATTCTGCGCGCCACCGCCGAGCTGCCGCTCATCATCCCCGAGAATGCGGTGGTAGTCCCCGGCTCCCGCGCCGTCACCAAAGGCAATGGCCGGCATTGGGGCCTGAGCGTTTACGCCCCGGTCATCGTGAAATATCGCGACGAAAAAACCGACCTGAGCACGACCCTGGAAGATCTGCTTCGCTAGTGTCCTGTCTCGGAAGTTCAAAAATGAAAATGAACTGTCATCCTGAGCGAAGTTTGCCGCGTTTTTTGCGGCAAACGAAGTCGAAGGACCTGCGGTTGTTCTTCAACGAACTTCAGATTCACCACACTGCGGAAATCTCAGAACCATCGCCTGCGCCGTTGGGGACGGCGCGCAAAGCTTCCATCCTTCAGCTTGGCAAGTTGCTCGATCAACTCTTTGATGAGATCCTCAAGCCGCTCCCGAACTCGATTGCTGAGGTGGGAGAATTGAAAGCCTATCAGGGTTTCCGACCGCTTCGCCCTCACCGTCCCGCGCACGTGGAAGGGCATCTGGTTGACGGAGAAGATCAATTCCACGATCTCATCCATGACGAGCTCTTGCGGCGCCTCCAATGCCACCAGGCAGCCGCCCAGGCTCAAGTTGATGATTTTGCCTGGGCAGGGCATCTCATAGACGGGCAGCATTTGGATGCCAACATGTCCAGAACATTGAAGACGCGGGCTCCTGCGAAGTTCTACTTCCCTCCCCGGTTCCAGTTGTGCCTTCGGCTCCTCGGATGGCATTAGTTTTCACTCTTTTCAGTTCATTGCGCGTTCTGAAGTCCTTGCGCGTATTCATGTGCCCAGTGGTGCGCGTTTTCGGTCGAGATCTCTGCGAAAGCTACACAGATATCTGCTCGAAACCAATACAAGCTTGTGCTCACCGATATTCGGTGTTTGCGGATGTACTATCGGCACAAGAGCGCAGAAGTTTCTTTTGATTTGCAGGTCGCGGGGACAAAATCTTCCCGGCCAGCAAGATTTGCGCGCCCCAATGGCTCATTTTTGCACTGATTCGGGTGCTCCCCCCCTCTGCGCCGCGTCTGCGGGATGGCATTTTGCGGCTAAGGTGGGATACCGGCACCAAGCCATTTACATCCCTTCACTACTGAAAGCCCAAGCTCTCACTTCCAAGACCAGGCATCGCCTGGCGCGTTAAATTAGCTCAGGAGCGCCTCCGCAAGTGAAAGACGATTTACAGCCAATCCGCTGGGGCGTAGCCGGTCCTGGCCACGCCGCCGCCCGCTTTGCCGAGGGGCTGCGCGCCGTTCAGGGCGCCTCGCTGGCCGCCGTCTGGGGCCGCAACCCCCAGCGCGCCCAGGCCTATGCGCTCCGCTTCGGCGTGCCCCAGGTCTTTGACTCGCTGGACCTTCTCCTGGCCTCTGGCGTTGACGCCATCTACGTCGCCACTCATCCCGACAGCCACGCCGGCCTCTGCATTCAGGCTCTGGAAGCCGGCAAGCACGTGCTCTGCGAAAAGCCTGCGGCCCTGAACGAGCGCCAGGCAGCGGAGGTCCTCGCCGTCGCCCGCCGCTGCGACCGCCTCTTCATGGAGGCCATGAAGCCGCCTTTCTTCCCGCTCTACCAGAAACTCCGCGAGCAGCTCAAGTCCGACCCCATCGGTCCGGTGGGCTTTGTCCGCGCCGGCCACGCCGACGCCACTCTCTCTGCGACTCACCCGCTCCACTACCCCGAACTGGGCGGCGGCGGCATCATGGGCATCGGACCCTATGAGGCCTTTCTGGCTCTGGATTGGCTGGGCGATCTGAAGCGGGTGCAGACCATGGGCCGTGTGGGCGCCGCGGGCGTCGACACGCTGGCGCTCTTCCAGTCTGAGCACGAGCATGGCATGGCCCAGCTGCACACCGGCCTTGACCTGCTCAGCCGAGGCGATGCGCTGCTCGCGGCCCCGCGCGGCTACGTCACCATCCACGCCAACTGGTGGAACCCTCGCCGCGCCACCATCCACTACATCGACGGTCGCGTGGTCGAACTGGACGAGCCCTTCGAGGCCGGCGGCTTCAACTACGAAACCGCCCACTTCTGCCAGTTGATCCGCGAGGGGCTGCGCGAAAGCCCGGTGATTTCGCACGCGCTTATCCTCGCCATGGCCCGCCTGCTTGAAGCCGCCCGCACCGCCCTCGGCGTCCGCTTCCCCGGCGAGTGAGCCGGAACTGGCCTCGGAGCCGCGCCTCCTCTCTGGCGCGGTTGGCCGTGGGCAGTCTGCCCCACCGCAGGTGGTGATAGCATTAAATCTGACAGATGCAGACTAAAAAGCTGAAAATTATCCCCCTGGGCGGTCTTGGCGAGTTCGGAATGAACTGCCTCGCGCTCCGCTGGGAAGACGATATTATCGTGATCGACGCCGGGCTGATGTTCCCGGAGTCGGAGTTGCTGGGAGTGGATGTCGTTGTCCCCGATATCACCTACCTGGTTGAAAACAAAGCGCATGTCCGCGCCATCATCCTCACCCACGGCCACATGGACCACATCGGCGGCCTGCCCTGGATTCTGAACGAAATCAAGGTCCCGGTCTACGCCACCGAGTTCACCCTGGCCTTCGTCGAGGGCATCCTCGATGAGCATCAACTCCTGGACGAAACCGAGCTGATCGAGATCACGCCCAAGGAAAAGTTCACCATCGGGCCCTTCATCATCGAGCCGATCCACGTGACCCACTCCATGGTGGACGCCGTGGCTCTGGCCATCGAAACCCCGGTCGGCGTCGTCATTCACACCGGCGACTTCAAGATCGACCTCTCGCCGCTCGACGGCAAGCTCTTTGACCTGCACACCTTCGCCGATTACGGCAAGCGCGGCGTGCTGGCTCTTTTACAGGATTCGACCAACGTCGAGCGCTCCGGCTACACTCCCTCCGAAATCTCCGTCATTCCGCGTCTCGACGAGATTTTTTCGCGCACCAAAAAGAAGCTCTTCTTCAGTTGCTTCTCTTCCTCCGTTTACCGCATCCGCATCGCCCTGGATCTGGCTCAGGCCCACGGTCGCAAGGTGGCCGTCATCGGCCGCTCCATGATGGAAAGCACCGAAATCGCCCAGGACCTGGGCTACATCGATGTTCCCCAGGGTCTCATCATCAATCCCGGCCAGATGCGCGACTACTCGCCCGAGCAGTTGATGGTGCTCATCAGCGGCACTCAGGGCGAGCCGATGAGCGCCCTGAGCCGCGCCGCCGTTGATAACCACAAAAACGTCAGCATCGACGCCGGCGACACCGTGGTCCTCAGCTCCCGCATCATTCCCGGCAACGAGAAGAGCATCTTCCGCGTCATCGACCATCTCTATCGCCGCGACGCCAACGTCATTTACGACGACGGCTCCAATGGCCTGATTCACGTCAGCGGCCACGGCAGCCAGGAGGAGATGCGCCTGCTCATCAACCTGGTGCGGCCCAAGTATTTCATTCCGGTCCACGGCCACTATGGAAATCTGCGCAAGCACGCTCAGATCGCCATGGAAACCGGCGCCGTCGAGCACGCCATCGTCATCGAGGACGGCGACGTGCTGGAACTGGACAAGACCGACGTCCGCAAGAAGGACAAGGTCACCACTGGCCGCATTTTCATCGACTCCGGCTCGTCCATCGACGTCGTGGAAGATACGGTCCTCCGCGACCGGCGCATTCTGTCGGAAGACGGCATCGTGCTGGTCATGCTGATCATCGACAAGCGCACCGGCAAGCTGCAGCAGCAGCCTGAAGTGATGATGCGCGGCTTTGGCGGCGCTGACATCACCGACGAAGCCCGCGAAACCGTCCTCAAGACCCTGCACGATCTCAACCCCGAGCAGAAGTCCGACTACGGCATGGTCAAGGAAAAGGTCCGCGCCGATCTGAAGCGCTTCGTCCAGAGAAACACCGGCCGCCGGCCCATGATTATGCCGGTCATCATGGAAATCTGAAGATCGGAAAGTCACAGCAGAAAGGGGACAGGCTTAAGCCTGCCCCCTTTTTTATTTTCCAGCGTATTTTCAATGCCAGCCTGAGCGAATTCACGCGCTATTCGCGTGAGGTTCACTTATTCTTCAACGCTTCCGCCCGATACTGCATTCGTGATCACGAATCTTCGGGAAAGTCTTCCGCTAACAATGGCCGCCGGTTCCGCTCCTCTGGTTGAAGCTGTCTATTCTGCGGATATTCCATCTGTAGCTTCGTCCAAGCCCCGCATTCATGCCGAAATAGGCCGCTACCGCCTGCGGCTCGCCGAAACCGCCGAAGATCGCGAAGCCGCCTGCCGGCTGCGCTTCAAGGTCTTCAATATTGAGCTTAAAGAGGGGTTGAAAAACTCCTATCAGACGGGTTTGGATACCGACCGCTTCGACTGTTACTGCGAGCATCTGCTGGTCGAGGACAAGCTGGAGGAAAGCCCGGTCAAACGCGTCGTGGGCACCTATCGGATGCAGTCCGGCAGGACGGCCGGCCGGAATCTCGGCTATTACTCCGAGCAGGAGTTCAGCTTTACTCCCTATGAGCCGCTCCGGGCAGACATTCTGGAACTGGGCCGGGCCTCCATCGACCGCGAGCACCGCACGCCGGAAGTGCTCATGCTTTTGTGGCGGGGAATTGTGCAGTATGCGACAGAAATGAAGCTGCGCTATCTTGTCGGTTGCTCGTCGCTGACTTCAAAGGATCCGTCCGAGGGCTGGCAGATGTATCGCCAGCTTGAGCGTTTCCGGGTTCCACCGGAGTTTGCGACGGAGCCGACAGCCGCATACGCCTGTCCCGCCGAGCAGAAGGACGCCGATGCGCTGATCATGTCCTCGCACTTGGAATCCAGCGAAATGGAATCGTCCTTGCCACTCCCTTCCGCACCCCTTGTCAAAGTACCCAAACTTCTGAGAACCTATCTGTCTATCGGTTCCTTTATCTGCGGCCCTCCGGCCTGGGACCGGGAATTCGGCACCATCGATTTCCTCACTCTGCTCGATTTGCGGGCAATGTCGCCCTCCGCGCGCAATCACTTTCTGGCTCCGCTCTCCCATTGAGTCAGCGCGCCCGTCGGCCTGCTACGACGCTTGGACTTTCAGGAATCCTGCTTTGTTCCGGTCTTTGTAGGGAGTATTTGGCTTTTTTCCCTGGTTCTTTTGTTTTTATATTGAATCTATTGGTAATTCAAGAGTAGTTTGCATTGGATTAACTCTTTATTCATGGAAGAAAGGAAATACTGGCTTTAGAGATTCCATCTTGTTGGCGGAATTGAGGAGCTGGCATGGATAACTCAACCATCTCGTATGTGTGGCGCGACAAAAATGCGTCTCGTGGCTTTCGCTCGGGAGTTTCCCTGCACGGCCACACCAGCAAGTCGAAAGAGACTCTGGACTTATTGGCGGATTTAGGGAATCGGTATCCAGTGATGCGCCCCCTGCTTTCGCGCCTGGAGCGCCGCTCCATGGCCAAGTCCGGAATACGCGTGAATTATGCCGCCAGCTATTGGACGCCGCCTTTGACTCCCAAGCTGGCTTTCGACCTGGAAAGCCGGCAGATCGAAAATCTAGGCGTGGCGCCAATGGTTTCTCTTACTGATCACGACTCCATTACCGCGCCCATGCTGCTGCGCACTGTGCCCAGCGCGCGGCAGATCCCGGTCTCCCTCGAATGGACTGTTCCTTACGGAACACAGTCCTTTCACCTGGGCGTGCATAACCTGCCCAGCGCCAAGGCTGACCAGTGGATGCAAATCCTGGCCGGCTATACCGCTAACCCCTCAGCCTCTTCCAATGCGCGGCTCAAGGAAATCCTTTGCGCGCTTCACGACGAGCCCAATGTGCTCGTGATTTTCAACCACCCGCTCTGGGACCTTTATTTTGTCGGTCAGGAAAAGCACGAGGTACTGGTGAATGAGTTCCTGCAAAAGAACGGTGCCTATCTCCACGCGCTGGAGTTGAATGGCCTGCGCAACTGGGAAGAGAACCGCGCTGTGCGCCGGCTTGCCGATCAGTGGAATATCGTCACGATCTCCGGCGGCGACCGTCATGGCGTGGAGCCAAACGCCAATATCAACCTGACCCATGCCGTCTGTTTTACCGAGTTTGTGCACGAGATACGGCGCGAAAAAAGAAGTAATGTTCTCTTCATGCCCCAGTATGCCAGGCCGTGGAAGCACCGCATCCTGCAATCGACCCTCGACGCAATCCGCCACTACCCGGATTTTCCGCAGGGATCGCGCAGATGGGACGAGCGCGTTTATCACCCCGATGCCAGCGGGGCAATACGCCCACTCAGCGAGTTGTGGCCGAACGGGTCTGCCCCACGAGCTATAAGCGCCGCGTTAGGAATGGTTCAGCTGATGGGTTGTGCGCCATTTTCCGGCGGTCTGCGCATTGCCTGGAGCGAGTCGCGCGCATTGCAGATGGCCCTTGACGAGAACAATAGATAATTAAGCTAGGTCCCTTACAACATGAAGATGTACCCATCCGAAATGTAGCGCCGGTTTCCATCCCGCGCTTCCCTACTCAATGAAACAAAATGATGCGGTCAGAGAGCCCGTCCTGGTTGATGCAAATTGCTAATCCGGGGATACAGCGGTTCTCCAATTGCTATACGCCGAAACCGATGCTGCGGGGTGGCTTTTTCCTCAAGAAAAAGCCACCCTTCATGATGCCGGCTAGTGTAAATGTATTGGAGAACCGCTCTAAACGAGCCCCGAACGGGCCAACTATGGCAGAATAGCGCTGAACAACTATTGCTTGAGGAAACCAGCGGGGAGAAGGAAAAGTGGTCTATCGAAGGTGCGGCCATGTCACGTTGCGGGACGTTGCCCAGGCTTGCGGGTTTGCAATATCAACTGTCTCGATTGTGCTCAGCGATGCGCCACTGGCGCAGAACGTGGCCGCCGCGACCCGCGAACTGATTCGCACAACCGCGCAGCAGATGGGCTACTATCCCGACGCATACGCCCGCTCCCTTCGGCGCAGGCGCAGCCAGACCATCGGAGTTCTTGCCTTCGATCTCTCCGATCCATTCTGCATTCCGACCGTGCGCGGAATTCAGGCAGGCCTGCAAGAAGCCAGCTACGTGCCCTTGCTGATGGACGCGCAGACCCAGCGCGGGCTCTTCGACGGCTATTTGCAGAAGATTCTGGAGCAGCGCGCCGAGGGCGTGATCGTCATCGCGAGCTGGATCTTCGAGGAAACCAACCTGCTGGCCGACATCGAAAAGAATCACGTTCCCGTGGTGATTGTGGGCCGGGATTTGACCGCGCGCGGAATCAGTTCTGTGCTGGTTGACAACGACGCAGGCGGGGCGCTTGGCATGAGTCACCTGCTGGAACTTGGCCATCGGCGGATCGCGGTGATACGCGGGCCGAAAGAACTCTTCGACAGCGAGCCGAGGTGGGCCGGCGCTCAACAAGCCGCCGCCGAGGCGGGCGTTCAGCTCGATCCGAAACTCGTTTTTCAACTGCCCGGCCTCGTTGATCCGACCTCAGGTTTTGAGGGCGGAGTGCTTTTTTCCAGGCAGATGCTGGCCTCTGGCCGCCCCTTCACAGCCGTGCTTGCCTTCGATGATTTGACGGCGCTGGGCGTGGTGCGCGGCTTGACGGAGGCGGGGCTGCGGGTTCCACAGGATTGCTCCGTGCTGGGCTTTGACGATGTGCTGCCGGCAGCCGTGGCAACGCCGGGAATCACCACCATCCGGCAGCCGCTGAAAGAAATGGGACTGCAGGCTGCCCGGTGGATGATCGATGCCTTGGGGCAGAAAGCCGAACAAGCGCCGAGGCTATACAAGGCGCAGCCGGAACTGGTGGCGCGGATGTCCTCGACCCGCCCGGCGCGGCGGGCGGGCAAGAAGAAGCTGAACGAAAGCGGCTCTTGACAGATCAGGCAGATATAGGCGATATTCCAAGATTGAAACGATTGAATAGGCGCGATGCTCTCCGCCCTTCAAGACCATAGGAACACGCATGGCAGCCACTGCCGGTAGCACTCAGCCCGAAACCGTTGGCCTCAAGCGCAGTCTGCGCTTCCGGGACCTGGTTCTGTATGGCATCATCCTCATCCAGCCCACGGCTCCCATGCCCGTCTTTGGCGTGATCTACCAGGAGTCGCGCGGCCATGTGGTCACGGCCATTCTGCTCGCCATGGTGGCCATGCTCCTGACCTCCTTCAGCTATGGACGCATGGCGCGCGCCTATCCACACGGCGGCTCGGCCTTTCTTTACGTAGGCAAGGAGATTCATCCTAGCCTGGGCTACATCACCGGCTGGTGCCTGGTGATGGACTATACGCTCAATCCGCTCATTTGCACTATATGGTCCAGCCGCGCGGCCATGAACTTCCTGCCCGGCGTGCCATACATCGCCTTCGCGGTATTTTTCGCCATCTTCTTTACCGCCTTGAACCTGAACGGCGTGGAAACCTCGGCGCGTATCAACGCCGGCATGGCCGCGGCGCTGGGTGTCGTGATTCTGCTGGTGCTGGCCGCCGCGGTCAACTGGCTTCTCCATCTCTCGCATCCCACCGCCAGCTTCTTCCTCAATCCCTTTTACGATCGCGCCACATTCAACTCCGGCGGCCTGTTGCGCGGCACCTCCATCGCCGTACTCACGTACATCGGTTTTGACGGCATCTCCACGCTCACCGATGAAGCCAAGGACCCGGCGCGCAGCGTGCCTCGCGCCATCATCCTTACCTGCCTCATCACCGGCGTCCTGGCCAGCATCGAAGTCTACGTGGCGCAGCTTGTCTGGCCGCGCGGACTGGCCTTCCCTGACATCGACACCGCCTACGTTCACGTTGCCGGGCGCATGGGCGGCCCGATGCTCTTTCTCATCGTGAACGCCGCCTTGCTGCTGGCCACCATCGGCTCCGGCATGGCCTCGCAGCTGGGCGCGGCCCGCCTGCTTTACGCCATGGGCCAGGATGGCGCGCTGCCCCGGCGCTTCTTCGGCGCGGTCAGCCGCAAGAACCGCATTCCGCGCAACAACGTCCTGCTCATCGGCGTCATCTGCCTGGCTGGCGCGCTGGTCTTCAGCTATCAACTGGGCACCGAGTTGTTGAATTACGGCGCGCTGCTGGCCTTCATGGGCGTCAATCTTTCGTCCATGCTCCGCGGATGGCGCCACGGCCGCTGGTCGCAGTGGTTCCCGATGCTGCTGTCGCTGGGCGGCATGGCAACCTGCCTCTTCCTGTGGATTCATCTCGGACCGCTGGCGCGGGTAGCGGGCACAGCCTGGGCGGCGGTGGGCATTCTGCTCTTCTTCATTCGCCGCCGCTTCACGGTTCTTCCCGGAGAGGCCGCATGACGCGCCGCTCTTCGCCCCATAAGAAGAGAGACACCCGCCGTTTCGACGTAACCCTCGCAGGCGATGCCAACCTCGACATTCTGCTCTATGGGTTGCCTGAAAATCTGCCTCCCGAGCAGGAGTTGCTCGCCAGCGGAATAGCCCTTCGCCCCGGCGGTTCGGCGGCAATCACCGCGCACAATCTGGCGGCCCTGGGCAGCTCCGTCGGCTTTATCACCACAGCCGCCAAGGACGATCCGGGAAAACTCTGCCAGGCCGAGCTTCGCCAGGCGGGAGTGGATCTCTCCCGCTGTGTTCCGCTGCCGCAGGCACAGACCGGCGTGACTGTGCTGCTGCAACACAAGCACCGCCGCCACATGTTCACCTATGCGGGCGCTACCTTCGATCTGTCCTACAAGGACCTCGACCTGAACTATCTTGCGGATGCGCGTCACTTTCACATGGCCTCCTACTATCTGCTGCGTTCGCTCACGCCTCAGATTCCGCAGTTATTCGCCACGCTCAAAGAGGCCGGACTCACCATCTCGCTCGATCCGAACGACGATCCTGCGCAGCAGTGGGACCGCTGCATTCTGGAAGCGCTGCCCTTCGTCGATGTCCTGATGCCCAATGAACGCGAGGCCTGCCTGCTGGCCGGCGAACCGGAGCTGGACAAGGCCATTGCAGCCTTGCGCGCGCTGGTTCCTCTCGTGGTCGTCAAGCGCGGCGTCAAGGGAGCTTCCGCCTATTCCCGCTCGCAATCCTGGCATGTTGTGTCGCGTCCCGCTCAGGTTGTCGATGCCGTCGGCGCAGGAGACAGTTTCAATGCCGGGTTTCTGCACGCCTGGCTCCAAGGCCGGTCCATCGAGGAAGCGCTTGCCTGCGGCAATCTCTGCGGCGCATGGTCCACCACCGCCAGCGGAGGCACCTCAGCCTTTCGCGACCCGCATTCCCTCCGCGCTCTTCAGGCCGCAATAAAGAAACTCTGACAGGGCAGTCTGCCATTGGAAAATAGTCTGCCATTAGATGATCCGGAAGGACTTGGAACCAACCCGTAAACACGTAGCAAAGTAGCGCCGGTCTCCCGGCCGGCTGTCGCGTGGACCGGGAGGTCCACGCCGTACTCTACGCACTCCACAAACAGGAAAAATGCCTTACTTCTGGTTACAATGAAACGCCGCCGGTCCCTACAACGTTATGCCGCCAACCGTCTGTTGACCAAGTCGTTACTAACGACTTGGCGAGAATCCGACCGAAAGGCCGCAACGGAGCCTGTTTGTCTCCCCACTGACGCTTATAATTCGGAGAACTGATAATCGACGGTTTTTTGGTAACCAGTTGAAAGAGAGGTGTAACTTGCGAATCCGTCATGATTTGGTTTTCGTATTGTGTGTGCTTTTCACGATCGCCTTGGTTTGCCTCATTCCGGGAGTATGGAATCTTGTCCTGGCGGGCTATTGCGGCATCGAGAGACTACACGGCATGGATAGGGCATATGCGCACTCAGTTAGCGATGTTGGCAAGCTTACGCTGGCGCTCGTTATCATCGGTCTCATCGTTACATGGACGGGATACCTGAACAAGGTTCGCTGGACCTGGTTTGTTATGTTCATCCTTGTAGCTTGCTTGGCAATTCCAATCGGCATATTGCCGCTCATTGTGCATTCCCGATTGCTGGTGGGGGCAGCGTCGGATTTGATCTTGGAAGCCATCGGAAAGAAACCGGCCACAACTCCGTGGATTATTTGGCGGTCCTTGTTTGAGACAATCTCGATCTTCTTGCTTATGGTGGTTGCTCTATTCTTGCCGGTGAAATCATTCTTTTTCGAACGGACCGACCCTACTATGTGATCACGTCTCTGATCCGGCCGGTCCCAGCGACCTGGCGAATAGGCGGGTGGCCCACCCTTGATTCGCCGGGTGCCCCATCCATCGCGTACTTCGCGATGGGTGGGAAACCACAAAAGTCCATGCGAGCAAATAGCGAGCGGCTGGCCGCACCGCAGGTGCCGTGCAGATCATTTCGCTTCCGCAGCGCACCATAAAAAAGGATGTAGCTC
>Ga0255348_1000080_pt1 | contig 52321 bp, 39 predicted proteins | sample CBST25v5metaG_FD_189945 | JGI IMG/M metagenome (GOLD analysis project Ga0255348, IMG submission 189945) | Peat soil microbial communities from Stordalen Mire, Sweden - C.B.S.T-25.v5 | ecosystem: Environmental > Terrestrial > Soil > Wetlands > Peat | place: Sweden: Norrbotten County, Stordalen... | reverse complement strand
CGACAACAGCGGAGGATGCGGGGCCGGGTTGATGGGCGCACTTACCGACAACAGCGGAGGATGCGGGGCCGGGTTGATGGGCGCACTTACCGACAACATCGGAGGATGCGGGGCCGGGTTGATGGGCGCACTTACCGACAACATCGGAGGATGGGGAGCCGGGTTGATGGGCGCACTCAGTGTCAACAGTGGAGGCCGAGGGGCTGGATTCGTGGGAGCACTCAGTGTCAAAAGCGGGGGCCGAGGGGCTGGATTCGTGGGAGCGGCAAGAACGATTGAAGTGGCAGACGCAAACAAAGCGGCTACAAGTGCGGTACGTATGGAATTTCTCATGAAGGCTCTCCTTTTTTATGCGCAAAGGTGCGCAAGATGAGCGTAGACCCATTCATTGCTTTCGTGAAAGTGAAAATTAGAGAATTTTTAAAGAAGGTGCCGCTTGCAAAATCCAAAGTGGAGTGCGAGTGGCGTCAGGGATTGCAACAGGTTCAGTTGTTTGCAGATCATTTTGCCGCGTCGTCGCACAATAATTCTCAGGTGCATTTTTCCCAATCGTCCTCCTTGTCTTGCAAAGGAGCCTCTAACTCATTATCCTGGACGATTTTGCGGGCAACTCTTTTGTTATGACGATTTTGCAGCGAAACACTGCCCGTAAGCTCATGAAAACAAGTATTTTACGCCCAAAATACGGGTGGGGGGGTAGGTGGTATGGGATGCCGCTACGCCCTCGGAACAAGCCATGGCGCCGGAGGGCCAGCGGAACTCGTAATGCCGATCTCCAGGTGATTTTGCAAGCGGCTCGAAGGTGGGGAACCAGGAATGAATGACAATGCTGCCTTGCATCCCACCCCTGCCCGAAACCGCTCAGGCCAACGAAATCATCTTCCGCAGCCGTGGTTGACGCCATCGAGCGTGCTGTCTTGTTCTACGCACGGCCCCTGCACAACATACCGTAATCCGGGACAGCGCGCCCTCGGCATGCCAGTCCAGGCGCCTTACCCGCGAACGGAGACGCCGGAAAAGGAGAGAACCGCCATCCCAGGGACCGGCTGACCGAAGCGGCGTGCCGGTTCAAAGCGGCTCCACAAGAGCAGGTTCTCCACCTCTCGGCGGGTAGCATCGTCTGTAGGACCGGAGACGATGCGATAGTCGTAGACCTGCCCAGAACCACTGACGTAGGCTTCAATCACCACCGGACCGGCGAAGGAATCCATCTGGTTCTCGCCCGCGACGCTGGAGAGATAGAGGAAGCGCGGCGCTGTGACATTTCCCAGCGGCTCGTCCGCCGAAGCCTGTACGCTCTCCGGCTGGGTAAACATGCTGACCAGCACGATGACCGTGCCCAGCAGCAGCACTGCAGAAGCAAAACCGGCCGCGGCTTGCAGCAGGAAAGGACCAACGGTGTTTCTCCAGGCAACATCGAATGCGTGGAAGGGACCCTGGCGGCGGCGCGCGCGTTCCTGGCTGATGGCCACGCGAATGCGCAATGGCAGGTCTTCCGGCTCAGGCACTGGTCCCAGTCCCGCCAGAGACAACTGCGTCTGTTCGAGGGACTTCCACTCGCCGGCGCACTCCCCGCAACTTTTCAGGTGCGCGGCGACGGCCTGCATCTCGCGTCCGTTCAAACGGCCGTCCAGATACTCCGCAAACTTTGTCTGTATTGCCTTGCAATCGTTCATCGCGCCTCCTCTCTCAGGGGCATTTCGAATGCCGTACTCTGCGAAGAACAGGCATCCTTTGCCGGAGCTGTCAGAATCGCCTTCAACGCAGCGCGTCCACGCACCAGCCGCGATTTGACCGTCCCCAGATTCACGCCTTGTATCTCCGCCACTTCCTCGTAAACAAACCCTTCAATGTCGCGCAGGATGAGCGTGGTGCGGAAGGGTTCCGGCACCTGGCTCAAGGCCGCCTCAATCCGCGCCCTGTTCTCTTCGTGCGCCGCCATCTCAAATGGCGACTCGCCGGGGTCCACCAGCGAATCCATCAGCCGCCTCGGCTGCCCGGATTCGCTCTCGGAGATCTCCTGTTCGATAGGAATCTCCGCCTGCCTGTGGCGCATCCACCAGCGCCGCTGGTTGGAGGCCTCGCGCAGGGCTATGCGGTACATCCATGTCCGCAGCGACGACTCGCCGTGGAAACCGCCCACTCCGCGAAAGACCTTCACGAAGACTTCCTGGGTCAGGTCTGCTGCATCGCCACTGTCCTGCACAGTGCGCGCCAGCAATGAAAAGATAGGTTGGTGGTAGCGCGCAATCAGCCAGGCAAAGGCTTCCTCTGAACCGGCTTGAAGATCCTCGATCAGAGCCGCCTCTTCGGATTGAAACGTCAGAGTGCTGGCAAGATTGCCCATGGTGAGGTCCGCCTGCATAGATCAGAGTCCTCCCACCTTACCGCATCCGAAACCCCTTTTTGGCGCCTGCTAAATCTGCGCCGGCTAAAAACTGGCTTCCGGTTGCGGTCACTCGCCCCAACAGCTTAAAAAGCGCCGTTGGAAATCCACTACTGCCCTGGAGTGCGCGGGAGATGGACACTGGTTATTCGCCAAATGCCCTGTACCCCCTATTGTCTTAGACACCGGAACCCCATGCAAGTGTTCCCGGTCACGAAAGTTTTTTCTTCTGAAGGGAGGCCGCTGGGGACAAAAGCGGAATTCCCCAGGGTCGCCCGGGACAGGGTTTGAGGCCAAATGCGGCCGGGTTTGACGAAAGCCGCCCAACCGGAGACAATAGAAAAGTTGCATTTCCCCGTGTGGGCCTGTGGCGCAGTTTGGGAGCGCGCTTCCATGGCATGGAAGAGGTCGTCGGTTCGATCCCGACCAGGTCCACCAATTAAATCAACAACTTAGACTAGACTTTCCCTTCCGGCTTGGCAGCATTTTGGCAGCAAATTTTCAACGGCTTGCAAAAAACGCTTCTCTTCCTCCCCTTTCTTGAGCAATCTGTCGAACTGGCTTCCTCGTTCCGAAGCTCAGGACTTTGGCATTCTTCGCAGATGGTTTTGAAGTTTCCGGTCCCCTATCGCCATTCCCGCCGCCTTTTTGCGTCAGTTCCTGATGAATAGAGTTCACCGTCGCCCGTACACCCTCTGGAAGTTCCTGCATATAGACATCCGTCGTTGTGGCCGTTCGCGAGTGGCGCAACACTCCCTGCACATCCTTGATGTCGCCTTTCTTCCGCGCCAGTGTGGCAACTGTGCGCCGAATCACCTGGAATGTCAGTTTCGGCAATTCCAGTTCTTGGGCAAACCTGTGCAGCACGCGCTTACGGTAATTGCCCGAATCGATGAACCCGCCGTCACGTGCCGGAAAGATGAACCCCTCTGGCTCTATAACATCTTCGGGGAGGCAGCGGTCTCATTCGATGCCACTATGTATGTGCTTTGGGATCCCGCGTTACCATCTGGTTGTACGGCAGTTTGGACTGACACAAACGCAAGCCCTTATATACCCCATGCGAGTCAATGTACTTCTATTCCCATACCACTCGGCTCTGTAGATTAGACTTGGCATGCCTGCGCAATCAATTCGAAGGCACCGTCTGCTGGGGGCTGAATTACCCCATCGTGGTTTACCCAATGCGGTTCTGGGTCGGGGTTAAAAGCTGGAACTGCAAGCGGATATCCTAAGTGGGGCAGTTGTTACATATCCGCAAATGCCCAATGTCAGTAACAAACTCGGAAAGAGGAATTGATATGGCCACGTTTCGTATTTTTGCAGTTTTTGTAGGTGCGGCTGTGGCGCTTGCCAGTTGCTCGATTCCCTTGGCAGCCCAGCCTTCCCCAGCAAGCAATCAGTCGGGTTCGACTTCAGTACGTGTTGAGCTCCCGAAGGACCGCTTCACTGTTGGAGAAAAGCCAATAAGGGCCGTCATGACAATTAGGAACATCGGTCAACATGAGGTATGTTTTTTGACCGATCGCAGTCTCTACCGGATCCACGTCACGAGGAAAGATATCGAGCCATCTAAAACCCAACTCCACCGTCACCTTCGTGGCGAGTTTCGTCCTGGAGATGGACTGGAACTTATGCCTGGTCCTGTGGATTGTCGGCCCATCGCACCCGGCTCGCTGGACTCGCTGAAATATGATTTGATGGAATACTACGACCTAAGCGCGCCTGGCGACTACAGCGTTTATATAGAGATATATGATCAATCTGGGCCAAAGGACGGGTCTGGACTCTGGCTGCGCACAAATACCGCGCATTTCAAAATTGAAGCGCACGCTCAATAGCCTGTGTGGCAGATGGCTCTGGTGTGAACTGAGGCCGGAAACGTCCCCTGAATGCACAAAAACAGATCCAGAGAAGGGCACTTTTCACCGATCTTCATCGCAAAAGGTGAACTTTTGTGAATATATTCGGCTTTCAGCTTGCACGGGCTATTTCTTGACAAGCTTAATCAGAGGTTCTGTAAGTATCCACCGGCAGAGCCGGTGGCTTTACGGTTGCTGGCCCCTCAAAGGGGCCTGACCGCAACCGTCCGAAGCAAAAGCAAGAACAAAAGCAAAAGCCCGATCATCTTGCTACCTGCAAGGCCGTCGACAAGAGCCGACTTAAAAGCCGACTCCCCTAAATGTCAAACGGCTACTGCCACCCCGCCAGAGGCGGGGGATCTCTTCACGCTTTAGGATTCGGATGAGCAAAACAGCACTACATGACAGGATTTTCACCATTACTATTTAACCCTGAATGCGCTCGACCACGAACCCATTCGCACCAGTTCGCGATCAGAATTGGAGCCTTCCGGCAAGATGAACATCTTCAGTTTCTTCAGGCTCCTGCACACAATCTATGCAGGCAGCGAACCGGATATCGAGTACATTCAGCGTCTTGGTCTGCTCGCCGTAAAGATCGGCCAGGTCTATGCGTTGCGTCCCGATTTTCTTGACGACCAGCGCTGCCGCGTCCTCGCACGCCTCTACAGCAACACTACGAGCCTTCCGCCGGAGGATTCCGTTGCGCTCATCTGCTCCTACGCCGGCAACCAATTCCTCGACAACTTCTCCTCCTTCAATCCTCAGCCCTTTGCCTCGGCATCCATCGGCCAGGTCCATCGCGCCGTCCTCAAGACAGGCGAACAGGTTGCCGTCAAAATCGTAAAAAAAGACTACACCAAAACCTTCCGCCGCGACGCCGCCAATGTGCGCAGGCTTTTCAAGTTCGCCATCTTCTTTTATCCCAGACTGCGCGGCGTGGCCAATCCCGTGAGCCTGCTCAGGGAGATTGAGAAGATGACGCTCAGCGAGCTCGACCTGCGCAACGAAGCTGCCGGAGCCCGCGAGCTGAAAGCCATCTACGAAGCCAGCAAGGACCGCTTCGATCTTTCCCGTCTCAAGTTCCGGCATGTCTACGAGGAGCTTTCGAGCGAGAACATCCTGGTCACCGAATACGCCGACGGCCCTACTCTCGACCAGTTGTTGAGCCGTGGCGAGCTGGACTACGCATCGCTGCTCGAGCTCTTCCACATCCACGGCTTCTTCATGTTCTGCATCGGCACCTTTCACGGCGATATCCATCCCGGCAATCTCGTGCTCAAAGATGGCAGCTTCTACTTTCTCGACACCGGCTATATCGGCCGGGTTTCCGAGCGCATGCGGAAGAATCTCTTCTACTTCTTCGAGGCCCTGAGCGCGTACGACTACGCCGCATCAGCGCGCTGCCTCAACGCCATGGCAGAGCGCTCCATCACCGGGCGCGCTTTCGCCGATTTCGAAAAGAAATTTCTCGCCCTCTACGCGGATTTCACTGGCAAAACAGTCAGCCAGGTAAGCCTCACGAAAAAAATGATGCAAACCATCCGGCTCGGCGTGCTCTCTGGCATGCACTTTGACGAAGGCATGTTCGACATCATCAAAAGCCTCATGTATCTCGATGGCATGGTCATCCGCGCCAACCCAGACGCTGTGCTGCTGCAGGACATGCGCCGCTTCATTGACGAATTTAAAGGTTTGATTGGTTAAGCAGAAATGGAACGAACAATGGAACAGACAAGGAACAACGCAAAGAAGAAGATCGCAATCGTCGGCGCGGGGCCGGGTGGACTCACCACAGCCATGGTGCTTGCCAACCGCGGATTCGATGTCGAGGTGTTTGAGAAGGCCGGCGTGGTGGGTGGCCGCAACGCAGAGCTGACCGTGGGCGACTTCCGCTTCGATCTCGGCCCAACCTTCCTCATGATGAAGTTCGTTCTCGACAGAGCCTTCGAAGAAGCCGGCGAAAAGAGCGAAGACTATCTCGAATTCAAGCATCTCGACCCCATGTATCACCTGCTCTTTCCGGATTTCGTGATGGACGTGACACAAAACCGGGAAGCGATGAAAGCGCAGATCGCCCGCTGCTTCCCCGGCGAAGAGGACGGCCTCGACAAGTTCTTCGACCGCGAGAGCGACCGCTTCCGCCACATCTACGCCTGCCTTGAAAAGGACTACTCTTCGCTGACCGATTTCTTCAAGCCGACCTTCCTGCGCGCCATTCCGCACATTCCCTTCGGGCGCTCCATCTTTCAATATCTGGGCAACTACTTCCGCTCCGAGCGATTGCGCCTGTCGTTTACCTTCCAATCGAAATATCTCGGCATGTCGCCCTGGGAGTGCCCCGGCTTTTTCGTCATCCTGCCATACATCGAGCACGCATTCGGCATCTTCCATGTGCAGGGCGGATTGTCTGAGATCTCCGCTGCCATGGCCAAAGTCGCCGAAAAACATGGCGCCACTATCCATCTGAATGCGCCGGTGAAGCAACTGCTCATCGAAAAGGGCGCAGTGAAAGGCGTTCTTCTTGAAGACGGCCGGGAGGTCCTGGCCGATGAAACTATCCTTAATGCCGACTTCGCGCACGCCATGGAAACGCTTGTTCCGCCGGGCATTCTGAAAAAGTACTCGCCCGCAAAGCTGAAGCAGAAAAAATTCTCCTGCTCCACCTTCATGCTTTACCTGGGCCTCGACAAGATCTTTGACGACCTGCCCCATCACAGCATCGTCTTTGCCCGCGACTATCACAAGAACACAGACGATATCTTCCGGAACCTGAAGCTCTCAGACGACATCTCCTTCTATATCCGCAACTCCAGCATCACCGATCCCCGCGTGGCGCCGGAAGGCAAATCGGGAATCTACATTCTCGTGCCGGTGCCTAATAACTCCAGCGGTATCGACTGGGAAAAGGAAACGCCCCGCTTCCGCGATATGGTGCTCGATGCCATTGCTTCCCGCACGACACTGGGCGACCTACGCCCCCACATTGAAGTCGAGCGCATCATCACACCGGCCGAATGGGCCGAGAGAGGCGTGTATCTGGGCGCAACCTTCAACCTCGCGCACAGCATGAATCAAATGCTTTATTTTCGTCCGCACAACAAATTTGAAGGACTGGATCGCTGCTACCTTGTCGGAGGCGGAACCCACCCCGGCAGCGGACTGCCCACCATCTACCAGTCCGGCTTGATCGCCGCTCATCTTATCGGCAAAAAATACGGCCAATAGCAGCCCCAGGAAACCATGGGAGAGATTTCCGCTTAATGGACTTGATTCGCCTGAGCCGCAGATCGTAATGCCTATTCTCAATTGCGGCGGATGCTGGCCGAGTGGCATTTGACGAGAGTACGGTTCACCGCGATATTGCGCAGGAGCGCGTTGTTGCCGCCTCCAGCAAGCTAGCCGACAAACCGCGGCGCAGCGAATCCGAACCACGCAGGCCAAAGAAGTATGGATAGGTATCGGCGCAATTAACCTGGAGGGTTCTCGATGAGGCGAGGGAGGCAAGGACCGTAGTTGATCTTGCGCGACAAGCACGGTGTGGTGCGCTGGCGCCACAGCCGCGCGTTTGATGACAAAGCCTACCAGGATATTCATGCACAGGTCTCTGCTTTGCTTCGCGAGCCATAGCAGCACGGTCAAAAGCCGTGAGAAAGAGGGAGTGCCATGACCTACATTTTTCAAAATGAGCAATGGATTGCTCGCCCCATCGATGAAGTATTTGCATTCTTCGCAGATGCTCATAACTTGGAGAAGCTTACGCCTCCTTGGTTGGGTTTCAAAATCCTCTCCATGAGTACTGACTCTATTGAGCAAGGAACCACGATTCACTATCGCCTGCGATTGCACGGTATACCCGTTCACTGGCAGACGGATATCTGCGAATGGAAGCCTCCCCATAGCTTTGTCGACGAGCAGACAAAGGGCCCATACAAGCGATGGCGTCACACGCACACATTTGAGGCGCACGGCAGCCGGACAAAGGTGATCGACGAAGTGCAATACTCGCTGCCCTTGGGCGTTCTCGGCAGAATCATCCACACTCTGAAGGTGCATGGGGACGTGAGCCGGATCTTCGATTACCGCCGACAGCGGATCGATGAGCTGTTCGGCCAGCCAGGAGAGAACGTGGCGTGAATCCCCTTGTTGATGTCCTCCAAACGCCTTGCATTTGAAAGCAGTTTGCGCGAGGCTGACAAGTAGGAATGGATTTATCGGCTCACCCTGCATGGATTCCCCGCGAACCAATCTCGATATTCACAGCGGTCTGGCGCAACTTGCGAACCAGCCTCGTGTGGTGGTGCGCAGGAGCCGTACGCCGCGCATAGGCGGAAGGTGCGTTGTTTACTGGATGCAGCGCGCGATGCGAATTGTGGATAATCCCGCACTCGATGTGGCCATCGAAGCGGGGAACCTGCTGGACCTGCCGGTGGTGGTGTACTTCCAGGTGATTCCAAACTATCCCGGCGCGAATCTGAGGCATTACCACTTTTTGCAGCAAGGGTTGAGGGACGTCGAGCAAGACGCATCCGAGCGTGGCGTGGGCTTTGTGCTGCGCCGTTCCCCGGAGAATTCGCTCGCAGCATTTCTCGAAGAAGTGGAAGCGGTTCTTCTGATCGGCGACGAGAACCCATGCCGTGAGCCGGAACGCTGGCGCAAAGCTTTGGCGAAGCGGCTGAGGCTGCCCTACTGGACGGTGGACGCGGATGTTGTGGTTCCCTCGCGGGTTTTCAATCGCAGCTTTGTGCTGCTGCACCACTTCCGCCCGCATCTGAGGGCCGCGTTGCCCAACTACCTTGTTGCACCGCAAAATCTTACTCCACTGCACCCGTGGAAGCCCTGGAAGAAGCTGGACAGTTTTTCGTTGGACCAAGATATTACCGCAGGCTTCAACAAGCTGGATCGCAGCATTGGCCCGGTGGACAGCTTTACCGGCGGGACACACGCCGCGCTCAGGCGTCTGCGAGAGTTTGCGAAATTGGAATTGAGAGATTACGAGGTAACTCGCAACCACCCGGAGGTGAAGGGAACCAGCCGGTTATCGCCTTATCTGCACTTTGGAAACATCGGCCCCATCACCATTGCGCTGGCGGTCAATAGAGCTCTGGCCAAGGGCAAGGCGACGGCTGAGGCAGGCGAGAGATTCCTGGATCAGCTGATCGGGTGGAGAGAGCTGGCGGTCTTGTTCGTGCGCCACGAGCCGAACTACGACAATTGGGAATGTGCCGCGCCGTGGGCCAGGAAGACGCTGATTGAGCACACCGGCGACTCGCGGGCGCATCGCTACAATCTCGATCAACTGGATCACGCCCAGACCGCCGATGAGCTGTGGAACGCGGCTCAGCGCGAGATGGTGAATACAGGCTGGATGCACAACTATATGCGCATGTACTGGGCGAAAATGATTCTGGTATGGGCTCCCGACCCGGCCAGGGCCTATGAGTGGGCGGTATTTCTAAATGATCGCTACGAACTCGACGGGCGCGACCCCAATGGATATGCGGGCATAGCCTGGGCCATTGTGGGGCGGCACGACCGTCCCTGGTTCAATCGGCCTGTCTTCGGGCTGGTGCGGGCTATGTCCGGGGCTTCGACGGCCAGGAAGTTCGATGCGGAGAAGTATATTCGCCGCAATTGAGGCAGATGCAGCTCCGTCTTTCGCTGGAATCGCAACGCGCCTTCCGCGGTTCGCCGGGGATTTCTTTTCGCCGCCGACCAAAGGCTTGGACTTCGCCCTCAGCTCGCGGTGAATCGAATGGACCGCCTGCACACTGGCCGGAATCTCCGGCATGTAGACATCGGCCATGGTCGCCGTGCGGGAATGCCGCAGCACACCCTGTAGGTCCTTCACCATTTCCTTTTTCTGAGCCAGTGTTGCAATCGTTGTCCGTATCCAGAAAGCCCCCATCCTGATTCGGAAAGATGAAGGCATCGGGAGAAGAATCCGGAGCTTGCTGTTTCCATGCGGCGAGTCCCGCCGCCAGATCGTTTGGCGGAGGGATCGTCCCGAGGCTTCGCCTAGAGCGTTTTCGATTCACATGCTGACACTGCGACAGTGTGCAAGGTGGCTTTTTCTTAAGGAAAAAGCCACTCCGCTGTTCGGTTTCTGTAAAGAGCAGAATCGAAAACGCTGTAGTCTTGCCCCAGGGGCGAATCTTCCCCTTGTAGACGGTTTCCGTGACTTTCCTCGTGCGTGAAGCGTCGCCACGTACCTGCGTTTACTGCGGCGCTCCGTAGCGTTTGCGAAGCTCCAGGTTGACCTGCAGCACGTTGATCATCTTCTCTCCAGCCAATCCGCCAAACGGCGCCTCGGCATTGGCCTGCAAAATCTGGGCAATCTCCTTGTGAAGGTCCTCAGAATCGCGATGCAAGTCTGTGGCCCATTTAGCGGCTACGCGGTCCAATTGGTATTCCGCATTCTCGATGGTAATGTCGGGATCGAGCCCGGAAGCGGAAGACGTTACCAGGTCGCCGGGAATGTTTCGCAGATCGGCGTCAGGGTGATCCTGCCGCCACATGTCGAAGAAGATCGACTGAATATCCGCGCCCTCCTTGGCCGATTCAATCGCCGTCACAGCCTTGCCGTCGGCGCCAGTGTGGGTGACCGCGGAGGGAAAACGGCCCGGATATTCCTTGGAGAAGTCCTCAAAGAAGACCACTGCCAGGTCGGCTGCCTTGGGTTGAGGTGTGGCCGGGTTGGCTTTCACCCAATTGGCGACGGCGGCCGGATGCGCCTTTGCCCAGGCGTCCACATAGGGGCCGTGGGCTGGGTCCGCGCCCACCCAGGCCGTCGCCAGGGTATTATGCAGATCGGCCCACTGCGCCACGATTCCCGGATTGCCCTGGAACCGGTTCTGCTGGAACCAGGCCTCGACATCCGGAGCCACGAGTTGCCCGGCCCTGGGTCCGCTTTGGTACTTGACGATGGGACCGAGCGTGCGAGCCACACGATCGCGCAGTTGGTAGTTCGAGGGAGCCAGAGCCGAAGATGAAGATGCGGATGCATCATAGGATGCAGCCGAAGGACGGGGCTGGAAGTATTCGTCCTTGGTAAAGGGCTGCGCGATCAGTTTGGAGCCGACCACTTGCCCATCCGGGCCGGTCAGCAAGCTGCCTTCCGCCTTGTCGCGAAAGAAGACGTGCCCCACAACCCAGACCGCACCGGGATAGATTCCGCAGACGATTCCAACCGTGATCAACAACAGAAGAACGCTCTTGGCAATATAACGCGACATGATAAACCTCCGAGTCAGGAAGCCAGATGCAGTCCGGCCATGAAAACATCAATCAGTTTGATCCCGATGAAGGGCACGACGACGCCTCCCAGTCCCCAGACCAGCAGATTGCGGCGCAGCAGGGCGTCCGCTCCCAGTGGTCTGTACTTGACGCCTTTGAGCGCCACCGGAATCAGCAAGGGAATGATGAGGGCGTTGAAGATGACCGCCGAGAGAATGGCGGAAGTGGATGAATGCAGGTGCATGATGTCCATCATCTTCAGCCAGGGCAAGGTTCCGGCGAACAGAGCCGGGATGATGGCAAAGTACTTCGCCACGTCGTTGGCAATGGAGAAGGTGGTCAAGGCTCCCCGCGTCATCAAGAGCTGCTTGCCGATTTCCACTACCTCGATGAGCTTGGTGGGATCGCTGTCCAGATCCACCATGTTGCCGGCCTCTTTTGCTGCCTGGGTTCCGGCGTTCATGGCCACGGCGACGTCGGCCTGCGCCAGCGCGGGAGCGTCGTTGGTGCCGTCGCCCATCATGGCCACCAGCCTGCCTTCCGCCTGCTGCTTTTTGATGTAAGCCAGTTTGTCTTCCGGCGTGGCCTCAGCCAGGAAGTCGTCCACGCCTGACTGCTTGGCGATGGTGGCCGCGGTGAGCGGGTTGTCGCCCGTGATCATCACCGTACGCAGGCCCATTTTGCGCAGGCGGGCGAAGCGTTCTTTCATCCCCGGCTTCACAATGTCTTCCAGCACCACCACGCCGGCGATCTGAGGGCCATCGGCGACCAGCAGCGGCGTAGCGCCCTGCAAAGCAACCTCCTTCACCAGGGGCGCAACATCCAGCGGGACATTGCCGCCATGCTCGCGAACAAACATCTCCACGGCATCCGAGGCTCCCTTGCGAATCTGCCGGCCTCCGGTGAGATTGACGCCGCTCATCCGGGTTTGCGCGGAAAACGCGACGAACTGCGCATCGCCCGGCGCGCTGGCGGGGAACTGACTCTGCTCCTCGTAGAGACGAACAATGCTCTTGCCTTCCGGCGTTTCGTCCGCGGCCGAGGCCAGCGCCGCCAGTTCCCGCAACTCGGCTTCGGAGCGGCCCCTGACCGGCAGGAAGCGCGTCGCTCGCCGGTTGCCCTCGGTGATGGTGCCGGTCTTGTCCAGCATCACGATGTCGATGTCGCCCGCCGTCTCGACAGCCCGGCCGCTCTTGGCAATGATGTTCGCTTGCAGCGCCCGGTCCATGCCGGCAATGCCGATGGCGGCCAGCAGTGCGCCGATCGTGGTCGGAATCAGGCACACCAGCAGGGCGACCAGCGTGGGAATGTCCGTGCCCAGGCTATGCAGGGGCTGTTGCAGACCCAAATAGCCAGTCATATACTGCTCGGCATTCCAGGCCATCGCCCACAGCGGCACGACAACAATCAGGAAGATCAGCGTGAACGCGGTCAGCACCAGCGTGAGCGCAATCTCGTTGGGGGTCCGCTGGCGGATGGCGCCCTCGACCAGGGCAATCATGCGGTCCAGAAAAGAGGCGCCGGATTCGGCCGTGATGCGCACCACGATCTCGTCAGAGAGCACCGTCGTGCCGCCGGTTACGCCGGAGCGGTCGCCGCCCGATTCGCGAATGACCGGCGCGGATTCGCCGGTGATGGCCGACTCGTCCACCGAAGCGATTCCCTGAATGATTTCGCCATCGCCGGGGATCACTTCGCCCGCGCTCACCACCACCGTATCGCCAGTCTTCAGCAAATTCGAAGCGACTTTTTCCACCGTTCCCAAGGCGGTCTGGCGCCGCGCCAGGGTTTCGCGCCGCATCCGGCGCAGCGATTGAGCCTGCGCCTTGCCGCGCGATTCGGCCAGGGCTGTGGCAAAGTTGGCAAACAGCACCGTCAACCAGAGCCACACATCCAGCGAGACAGAATAGCCGACTGGAACCATGCTGTCGGCGTGGCCCATGGCTGCCCGAATCACGAACAGCAGGGTCAGAAAGGCGCCGATCTCGACGACAAACATCACCGGGTTCTTCCACTGCACGTCGGGCCGCAGCATCACCAGGGCCTGCTTCAAAGCTGGCTTGACCGTTCCCGGGGCAAACAGGCCCTGCAGCCTTTGCCTCTTCTGCTTTCCCGCGGGAGGAGCGTTCGGCGTTTTTTCCACTTCCATAACTTCCAATTCTTCCATGGCTCTAACTCCTTGTCAGAATGTGCCCGAGTTTCTCTTCCACAACAGAAATCTCATCAGCCTCCGAACGGGAATGGCCCCCAGTGCTCAGCTAGCGGACCCAGTGCCGCCACCGGAAGAAAGAGCAGCGCCCCGAGAATGGCGATGGTGCCAAGCAGCAGGCAGCCAAAGGTCAGCGAATCGTCACGCAGGGTTCCGGGACCGAAGGGAGACGGTTTCTTTGCCCCCAGTCCCGCTGCCAATGCGATGGGAGCAATAATCGGAAGGAAGCGGCTGAAGAGCATCACCAGTCCCGTGGCGATGTCCCAGGGAATCGCCTCTGGCGCGGGAGTGGGATTGTTGTTAAAACCGTAGGTTACGCCCAGTCCATCGAAGGCCGAACCGTTATTCGCCGAGGCGGATGAAAACTGGTAGACCATCTGGGTAAATCCATGCGGGCCAGGGTTGCTGGCAGCCTTCAACCCCCAATCGGTAGCCGCAAAAACGCCCGTCGGAATCAGGATCATCAGCGGGTGCACCAGCAGGGCGATCATGGCCAGCTTCATCTCCCGGCCGCCCAGCTTCTTACCCAGGTACTCCGGGGTTCGTCCAACCATCATCCCGGCAATGAAAACGCCAATCACCAGGAAGAGCAGCATGTTGATCATGCCCACGCCCTTGCCGCCGAAGATGCAGTTCAACCACATCCCTGCCATCGGAGACAGCGAGGCCATCGGGTTCAGGCTGTCATGCTCGGCATTCACCGCGCCGCAAGTGACGTCCACGGTTATGGCTGCGAAGGTGGCGCCGGCGGAAGTGCCGAAGCGCATCTCCTTGCCCTCAAGATTGCCCAGGTGCTGATCCACCGGCAGACCGGCCACTGCGGGTAAATTGACCGGAATCTTTCCACCCGCCGCGCTGGCGCTGGCAATCTCGTAATTGCGGGCGACGGGATGAGCGGTGAGGCCAGGATTCGGCTTCAGCGTGTCATAGTAGATCGCCGAGACAATGGTTCCCACGAACATCAGCAGCATGACCGCGAAGATCACCAGGGAATGCCGGAATCTGCCCAGCATGCGGCCATACATCAGCACCAGGCAGAAGGGGAAAACCATCATCGCGAAGGTGGTCAGAAAGTTGGTCAGCGCCGTGGGGTTCTCGAAGGGGTGCGCGGAGTTCATGCCGTAGAAGCCGCCGCCGTTGGTGCCCAGCATCTTCTGCGGCACAAAGGCAGCCAGCGGGCCCACCACGATGGTCTGCTGCTTCGCCTGACCGCTGTCCGTAACTCCCATTGCCGCCGGTTCCAGGGTCGATACCTGATAAGAGCTGCGATAGGTCATCGGCATGCCCTGCTGCACAAATACCAGGGAAAGCAGGAATGCCGCGGGCAGAAAGATATAAACCACCACGCGCCACATGTCGACAAAGAAATTGCCGATCTTCTTCTCCCCGCGGAACAGGCGAATGATCGCCGTCAGCGCGCACAAGCCGACCGCCGCCGACAGAAAGAAATTCGGCACGCAAAAGAATATCTGACTGAAATTGGAAAGATGCTGATCTCCGGAGTAATGCTGGAGATTGGTGTTGGTCATAAAGGAAACAGCGCTGTTGAAAATCGTGGACGGCGACAGTATTCCCTTATGCTGCGGGTTAAGCGGCATCCACGGTTGAATCGCCAAAATGAAAAAACTATAGGCGAACAGCGCCACGTTGAAGACCAGCAAAGCGAGCGTGTACTGCTTCCAGTCCTGCTCTCCGGTATTCAGCCACGCCTCAACCCTGCGGAAAATTCCAGGCGCGCGATACTTCCCCTCCATGATCCGCGTCATGTACTTGCTCAATGGGAACGCAATGAGTATCGTGAAAACGATGATGCTAAGCGGCAGGAACCACATACCGTTACCCTCCTTGCTGCCCGGGACTAAGCCCGCTCAGAATTTTTCCGGCCGTATCAGTGCCACGACCAAATACACGAACAAGAACAACGAAACAATTCCAACGGCATAGATCATGATGATTGCCTCACTTTCTGTTGCCTGTTCCCTGCTCACGCCAGCCGCGGTGATGACCGGCGCGGCCGTCAACCAGGCATTTACAACAGCCCGAGTCTTTCCAGTTGCTCATCCGACAAAGCCACATCGAAAAGGTTGGCGACGTGTTCTTCGCTCAGGCCCAGGAACGCGCCGTCAGTGGCCATCGCTGGATGCAACCCGTTGAAGCATCGATTGCCGTCATATCTTCTCGCAGCCTTCCAGAAACAAAAAGAACAATGCCATCGTGATAATTCCCAGAAAGAACATTCCCGGCAGCCAAATCGCAAGATTCATTTGCATTTCTCCTTGCAGGTCTCACTTTTCATCCGGTGAACCCGCGCCCTCAGCCGTCGCCTTTCATGAGGCTGATTCAGTCGTTGCCGCACTCCCGGCGGCTTCAGAGCATACGATTCCGAAGGTTCATTCCGCCCTTGATGCCAGATCTTCACGGCTGTCTGGACAGCGACTGACGAACCTGTCTGCTTGCTCTGTTTTCGCGGTTCAATTCGTGCTGGGTACCGATCAATACATAGAGCATGAAGGGTATGCCAACAGCACAGAACGCGCCTAGTACGATCATTTCAACCACGGCGCACCTTCTTCCGGCAGTCCGTCTATCGGTTAACTGCACAATACGAAGGTTAGGACGCTATCTCTAATGAAGTGCTGAAAGTTACCTAATTCTTTTATAAAGATATTGGTACAGGAGCAGAGCGGTTGGCTGGCGCGAATCTCCCTGCGATGGGGCAGAGTTATAGCGATTCTCCAATTGCGATACACCGAATCCGATGCTGCCGAGTCGTTTTTTCTCAGCGGGGTCCCCGGCGAGCGATTTTTGCTCGTTGGGATGGAGGTAAAAACCGCCTTCGATGATGCCGTTCAGTGTATATGTATTGGAGAACCACTCTAGGGAACCTCTGCACAAGTTGATGTCTTGAAAGGGCACGACTAGTAGGTCAGGGCTTCAGCCCTAACTGCAGCAAACACAACTAAATGAGCGTAGGCTTTAGCCCCTGAGGGAATGCTCGATGTGGAATAGGACTTAATCAGAGGTTCCCTGGATACACGGCGGAGATTTGCCATCAACCGAGATGTCTCCATGGCGGTATGGGCCAGCATACGGCACGGATATCACGCCGCTGGATTGCCTGCGCGCATCTCGTCGAAAAATGGAGTCTTCTGCTGCTGCACACATTGAGCGGCGTAGAGATACATGGCAGCCGACCAGGTCTGCCAATCCCGACCGCTGGGCTTGCCATTTTGCGCGTGAATCCACTCGTTGAATCCCCACTCCGCTTCGTCTTCGTGCCACGGTTTGACCATCTCGGTCAGCGCCAGCAGCTTGCGCTCCGCTAATTCCATCTGCCCTGCCGCCACACATGCCGCCACATAGAAACCGCAGATGAATGGCCACACGCCGCCATTGTGATAGTCGCCCGGCCGGTTATACCGCTCGTAGCGCGGCAGCCAATCAGCATGATGGGGCAGGATATACGGAAACAAGCAAGGCGGCAAATCCACGGCAAGCTCCGCGCGGCCCCGCATGGCCTCGCACTCGATTTCAATCCATGCAATCAGCTTTGCCGCCCACTGCGGCGATGCAATTCCCGTCAGAATCGCCAAGCTGTTGCCCAACAGATCGAAACGGTCGCTGCTCATGACTTTGTAGGAGTAGAGCGCATAGTAAAGCATGGACGGCTCCACAAGGGACTCCTGTTCATAGCGGTTCTTCGCCTCGCCATGAACCTCCAGACGGCCCATTGCCCCGCGCAGCATCTCGGCGGATTCGTGATCGCCATAAAGACGAAGATACGCATAGACGAGCATATTCACGTACAGTCCATACCCCATAACATACTGCTCGTCCCGCCAGTCGCTGGTGGGTAACTGACACACCATGACCCTGTCGTCAGGGCTCTGGTACAGCATCCACTTCAGAGCTTTCTGCGCTGCCTCATTGAGGAACTCCGGCTGGTTCGTCGATCTCCTGTAGAGAGCCAGCCCAAGGAGGAAAAGCGGCGTCGAATCGCTGGAGCCGCGGTTGGCTGGATCGTGCGCAAGAGATGGAATGTGGCCGTGCGCTGACTGATTGCTGGCAAGCGCCACGAGTGTGCGCTTCAGAGCGTCCGCGAGTTCGGCGTTGCCGGTGGCCAGAACACCCAGGGATGAAATCATCAGGTCGCGCGTGTAAGGTTCAGGGTATCCCCAGCCGGCGGTTCGAGGCAGTCCCTGATACGGTCCATGTGCGTTATGCAGCAGGATTTGGAGAGCGGCCTCTTTGGCCTGCTCGATAAAACTCAGTGATTTATCGTCAAAAGGCATAGACTCCTCGATCACGTGCATGATTGCGCAGGCGAGCACTCTTGCCTCGCCGTGCTGTTTTCTGGGTCCCTGACCGGATGAAGAAGCTTCATTGAGTTCGTGCTTTCCCACATCTCAAAATCGAGATGTGGGGCACCCGGCATTGGTACATCTTCACGCCGTCAGAGACCTAGTCAATTCCCAATCGTTCGGAGACGATCTCAACGAAGCGCTTGGCAACCTGACGGTAGTCAAACAACTCGACCACGTGTTTTCGGCCCGCTTTGCCCATCTTCTGCCGCAGAGCGCTGTCCTGCATGAGCCGCAGAAGATACTTGGCGATGTCGGGCACGCTGGCGCGGTACTCCGCTGTCCGCGGATTTGGAAACACGATGCGGCGGTCACTGTCGATCCCGTCGTGTTGCCCGAATCGACCCTCGCTGATCTTCTTCTCTTCGGCCACTCTCGCCAGGAATGCCGTTTCGCCGTGGACCATGGTGTCGCGAAATGCCATGGCGTCGATGGCGATCACCGGCCTTTCGCAGGCATTCGCCTCTACCTGGATCATTCCAAAGCCCTCCAGCCGCGAGGGCGCGGCGTAGATGTCGCAGGCGGCCATCAAGTACGGCATGAAATTCTGAGAGACCATATTGGTCGAGTAGATGACCTTCTTGGCGATGCCCAGCTTCTCCGCCAGTTTGAGGTCGGCCAGGTTCTGTTTTACTGTGCGGGGTTGAGGCCAGACCTTGCAGACATATCGCCAGTCAGGCACCTCGGCATCAATCATCGCCAGCGCCTGCATTACCTCGCGCGCGCCTTTGGAGGCCCCGTCGCCGCCGGCGGTCAGGATCATCAACTGGTCTTCCGATACTCCCATAACCTCGCGAATCGCCTGGACCTGAACTTCATCGCGGCCATGCGGCGCGTAGAGATCCGTGCCGCAACCCACCGGAAGCACCACGATGTTGTCTCCCCTGATGCCATCCCGGACATACACTTCCTTCACCCATGTGGAGGTAACCAGAATCAGCGGCAGAGCGTTCAGTAAATCTCGATGTTCCGCGATATAACCATCGGCTACGAGCCAGGGCACGGCCTTCATCCCAAACTTCTGCGGGTGCACAACCAGGTTTGGAAGGTGGCCCCAGAACCCCACGCCGACCACCACGTCCGGCTTGAACCAGCGGTAGTACCATTCCTTTTCCAGGGACGATTCCAAATGCACCGGATGAACGTCCACGCCCATCTCGCACAGGCCTTTGCATAACAGTTCGCCCTGCAGCGCCAGGCCGGAGGCCGGCGCCGGATACTCAGTCAGCACAAGTACTTTCACGATTGTTGCTCCCATAATGCCGTTCGTTTTACCGCTGCTTGTGCCGAATCAAAGCACCAGAATCCCTCTTCTCGCGGGGTGGTCTTCGCTTCCCAACTGCCGGCTCCATATCCGTATACATCCGTGATCAATCTGCGCTTTTCGCGCCAGATATCGTCTGTCAACATGTCGCGCCGATCAGCATCATCGCGAACCCTGGGCAGGTACGCCCGCTCCGCATCTTCGTAGGCAAACATCCATAATCGTTCCGTGTCGATGTGGCCCGATCGCCAAAGCTCAACGACGCTCTGGCAACACTCCTCATGGCGGCGATGGTGTGTATACTCGCCCCTCGGGCCGTGGGTCAGAATCAGGCTGTAGCTGCTTTCTGCCAATAACCGTACGATGGTCGCCTGGACCTGTTCGATTGGCAGCGGCGCTTGTTCTGGTTCATCATCCAGATCCGCCATCTCACCCTCTGCCTGCAATTGCTGCAAGACTTGGCGGAACTTTGGCGCGCGGTCTGAATCCCCTGCTCTGCACAATGTCACAATGCGCCAGAGAAACTCCGGATGGGTCAGTATGTAGCCGCCGCACCAGAGCGTCTCGTCGTCCGGGTGGGCGACGACAACAGCGGCCCGAGGCCGGGAGGCTGATCTCATCTCTTCGAGCGGGACGGGGGTCATTGTTTTCCTCAATAAAGCAAGAGCATGAACTTTCAGATCATTGCAATCCGGCTTGTGCTGTTGTTTTTGACAGCTTGTACGGAAATCCCCCCGTCGAGCAAGTTGCATGCGATGAAGGCGAGCTTTTACGAGGGTCCGCATACAAAACTGCTCTGGCCGGTTTCAGCTTCGCGGCGCTGCCGAGCCGTTTTGCTTTTCAAGATTTGATTGTCAAGCCACGCGCATTCCAAGGGATGGTCAAAATTGCACTGAGATCTGAAGCCCAACAATCTGCGGAATGGAGCAGAGAGGGGCTGGTCGTAGCAGGCACTTCTTCAAGCATCCTCGGAAGAAATAGCTTCAATATCCTGGCTGCGTTTGAATTTCCAGCAGTTTGCGCAGATGCGGCTTCGGGCTGCCCGGCTGAAGCGGCGCCAGCAGAGCAAGTCCTTCTTTGGCCGTCGCACGGCTCTTCTCGATTTGGCCGGTGGCGCGATAGGCCTGGGCGAGGGTTAGCAGCATCGAAGGCGACTTGCCGTGGGTCAAAGCAACGGCGCGCCCGGCAAAAGTGAGGGAAGTTTGCGGCTCCTGCAGAGATGCAGGTTCAACGATGAGAAGGTCGCCCGCGGCCCTATCCAGCGTCGTAGGAGATGCCTGATCTTTTGCGGCAAGCGACTTCAAGGAAGCGACGCCAGCTTTTGCCATCGCTGCTGCCTCCGCGGAGGGGCGCAGAATTGATCGGGCCATGCCAAGATGCACCCGAGCGTTTGCCAGAACCTGTGCGTACTCCTCGTTGGTGGGATCTTGCTTGATTAATTTCTGCAGAATAGTGACCTCTTGGGCCAACAGTTTTTCCGCGGAGTCAAGATTACTGCGCCGGTCGGCGGAAGAAACAGAGAAGGCCGGATCGGCCGCGGTTTCAAAAGCAATGGCCTGTTGGCTCAGGCCGGTTTGCACGTCGAAGAGCGCGCGCAGGTCTAGCGGATCAGCGGCTGAAAGATGCTGGACCATTTCGGCGGCCTGGGCATAGAGCGCATGGGCCTCGGAATATCTTCCCAACTGCACCAAAACCTCGGCTTCGCCTTCCAGAAGCGAATTGCGCACACGCAGGACGCGCATACTGCCCTGTTCCTCTTTGGACAAGGCTGAGACACGTTCCAGACCAAACTGGAAATCTTTGAGAGCCTGCGCCGGATCGGTCTCGCTCTCGGTTTCGGCGATTTTCAACCGCGCAATCACAACCGCCCGAAGGGCGCGTTGAAGGTGGGGGTCGATACTCAAGGCGCGATTTGCCAGTTCAACATCCTTGAGGAGGGCCTTCAAAGCGCCAGGGATGTCGTGGAGGCTTTCGTCGCCGCCTTGGCCCAACTCATCTCCCAGCACACCGTATACGCTGGCTGCATCGCAGAGCTGAGCCGGCGTGACGCCTGGAAGCGCGATAATGCGCTCGTTTACCGCAATCGATGCCTGCATGGAAGCAATGGCTTCAGGCATGCGTGTGGTGCCAAATAAAATCTCGCTGCGATACGCCTGTGCGAAAGCGTACGCGCGCAGAGCCTCGCCATCCTTCGATCCATGGGCCGTCAGCGGTTCAACCAGAGAAATCGCCTTGTCCATGCTGGCCAAAGCGCCGTTGAAATCGCCGAGATTCTGAGAGTAAGTGTTTCCCTGAATGTTTCCCAGCTTGGCGTAGGCATCGGCGAGATCCAGTTGCATCTGGCGATTTCCGCGGGAGTCTTTGGCGGTGCGGTCCAGGTGTTCAAGAACGCGCGTGATCAGCAGCTTCTGCACTCCGGTGGTGCCGGGTAACTGCTCAATCGCCTCGTCCAGTTCGGTCAGCAGGCTGTTGCTTAACTGGCGAAGGTCAGCCGCGCTGGCCTCGGCTTTGCGCCGCTGCTCATTGGCGACTCTGGCCTGCCAAGCCACGCCAACCACTCCGGCCAACATGGAAGCGGCCAACAGAACTGAACTTATGACAGCGATGCGATTGCGGTGAATGAATTTGGCTGCCTTGTATCGAAAAGTTCCGCGCCGCGCAGCTACAGGCATTCCGTCCAGCCAGGCGCGAATGTCGGCGCCCAGTTCGATCGCTGTGCCATAGCGCTCGCTGGGCTCCTTGCGCAGCGCCTTCAGCAGAATCGCATTCAAATCGGCGTCGAGCCGCCAATCGAGCGACTCCGCGGGCGCAGGCTTGCGCGGCGGCTCTTCGCAGATTACGCGCAGCAATTCTTCTGTTGTCAGTTTTGCAAGCTCATAAGGCTGTTTCCCGGTCAGCAGCAGATACAAAAGAACGCCGAGCGAGTAAGTGTCCGAAGCCGCCGTCACCGGTTTGCCAAGCACCTGCTCCGGACTGGCGTACTGCGGCGTAAAGGATTGGTAGCCCTCGCGCGTCAGTCCGCTGCCCGCGGCGGCATACGAAGGCGAGAGCAGCTTGGCGGTGCCAAAGTCCAGCAGGCGCGGCGTACCGTCGGCTGCTACGAGAATGTTGTCGGGCTTGAGATCGCGATGCACTACGAAGTTCTGATGGGCAAATTGCACGGCCTCGCAGACTTCGAGGAAGAGCTTCAGCCGCAGCCGCAAAGAAAGATTCTCTCTTTCACAGAATTGCTGAATGGGCACGCCGTCGACGAATTCCATCACCAGATAGGGGTCGCCGCTGCCGGTGACTCCGCCATCCAGCAACCGCGCAATATACGGATGCTGCAGGCCGGCCAGAATCTGCCGCTCCTGGCGAAAGCGCTCGCGGAAAGTAGCTGTGACCAGCGGCAGGTCGATCAGCTTGATGGCCACCTTCTGTTCGAATTCGCCGTCGGCGCGGTGGGCCAGATAGACGGCGCCCATGCCGCCGCGCCCGAGCAGGCTATCCAGCACATAGGGGCCGATCCGCCTGCCGGCCGATTCAATGAGTTGACCGGTATCACGTTCCGAGAGCAGCGCGGCTGTTTGCTGCTGTTCCATTTCACTGGCGTTCAACAGCAGTTCCACCTCGGCGGCCAGGCCTGTGTCCCCTTCGCACCGGGCGCGGATCAGTTCCGTTCGCGACTCTTCCGCGACCGCAAGAGCTTCGTGGAAGATGGCCTCAATGCGCTCGAAGCGGCCTGTTCGGGAATCCATATCGACTAAATCCTGGTTCGCGATTAGCAGTCTACATCCAGAATGCGTAAAACGGCCCAAAACCGGGTCACTCCGGCGGAGGACACTTCAGCCGGCCGGGATAGAGACGGCTATAGAGCCAGCTGCGGATGAATTTGAGGTCACGCTTGACGGAGGACAGAGAGCGATGCGTCAGTTCGGCGGTTTCCTCGGCGGTGCAGCCCAGAAAGTACCGCAGTTCCACAAGCTGAACTTTACTGGCATCCGCCTGGCCGAGTTCGTCGAGGGCGCGGTCCAGGTCGAGCAGTTCCGGGCTATTGATATTGACCCAGGCCATGTCGTCGCTTAGCACAACACGGTTCAACTCGCCGCCTCGGGAAAGCGTTTGCATCTCGCGCGCGTGATCGATCAGGATCCTCCGCATCACCTTGGCGGCGAAAGCATAAAAATGGCTGCGATCCTCACCCACCGCCTGCTTCTGGTTCAACAAGCGCAGATACAGTTCGTGGACCAGCACTGTGCCTTGCATCACGTCTGGATTGCGCTCGCGGCGAATGTAGGCCGCCGCCACCTCGCGCAGATGCGGATAGACCAGCGGCATCAGTTGCTGAAAGGCCGACGGCTCGCCATCCTTCCACTTTTTCAGCAGAACGGTGATTTCTCCCATGGATGCTGACAAATCCGCCTCCGTGCATGGGCTGCAGCAGCAATTTCCTAAATCGATGCTATCGTGCTTTGGCAACGGATTGCTCCAATATAACCGGATTTTAAAAAAATGTGCGAATTTCCGAGCAAGGAGTGGACCGTTTTCGCTTTTCTTCCCGCCTTCTGGGTGAGAGGCAAGATCAATCCTGCCGCCGTGAAGGAGAAAAATGCTCGAATACGTTTTGAGTTTTCTACATCTGTCGTTCGACACCTGCTCATTTCCGAAAAGGTCATCCAACTCACAGAAATGGCTGGCGGCCGGCCTACTGCTTGCTGGCCTGTTCCTGGCCTCCAGAGAGGCTTACGCCGGAACGGCTTCAGCGCCTGCCCCATCCGTGGCCGCCAAGCACACAGCGGCCAACTATAGCAAAATTCCCCTCAGCTTTGAGCCCAACAAAGGCCAGACCAATGCCAGCGTGCAGTTCCTTTCGCGCGGCACCGGCTACTCGCTCTTCCTCACCAAAGACGAAGTGGTGCTGAATCTGGAGCGGCAGAAAACTCAGGCCACAACCACGGACCAAAAGCCTGTGTCGTCCAGTTTAGATACGCTGCGCATGAAACTTGTCGGCGCCAGCGCTACCACCACGATCACCGGGCTCGAACCGCAATCCGGCAGGGTTAGTTACCTGATCGGCAACGACCCCAGCAAATGGCACACCGGCATCCAGACCTTTGGCAAGGTCAACTTCGCCCAGGTCTATCCCGGCGTCGATCTGGTATTTTACGGCAATCAGCGGCAATTGGAGTATGACTTTGTGGTCGCTCCCGGAGCGGACGCCAGCCGCATCGCCTGGCAGATCGACGGTGCCAAGCCCGCGATTGACGCGGACGGCAATCTGGTTCTGAGCGCAGCCAACGGCCCGGCCGGATTCAAGAAGCCGGTGCTCTATCAGATGGACGGCGACAAGAAAATCGCAGTCGATGGCGCGTTCACCGTGGCCGGCAATCGCATCGGTTTCCAGCTCGGCAGTTACGACCACGCGAAGGCGCTCATCATCGACCCGGTGCTGACCTACGCGACTTACCTCGGCGGCAGCGGGAACGATTCGATCGGCTCAATACCAAACTACAGTGGTTCTGGAAATCCCTATGCAGGCACCGCTGTAACGCAAGGCATCGCGTTCGACAGCGACGGCAGCGCCTATGTGGCTGGCAGCACATCCTCTACGGACTTCCCAACCAGCAACCCTTACCAGTCCACCAACAACGAGTCGAGCGGCAACGCCAGTGCTTTTGTGACCAAATTCAGCCCGGATGGCAGTTCGCTGGCTTATTCCACTTATGTCGGTGGATCGGGAACCAGCAAAAGCAGTAATGGCATGGCGATTGCGGTTGATTCCAGTGGTGAAGCCTTTGTGACTGGATGGACAACCTCAGCGGATTTCCCCACAACCCCCGGCGCATACCAGACCATCTGCGGGCCTGGCTACACTGATTGGTGGGCTCCGGCAGAAACGACGACATGCCCAGGTGGAACCATGAGCCCATTTCTCTTTAAGCTGAACGCCGCAGGCTCCGGCTTGGTTTACTCCACATTTCTGGGCGGTGCCGGAAACGCATTGGGCGAAGCTATCGCCGTCGATGCCGCGGGCCGCGCCTATCTCGTAGGCGATTCGGAAACCAGTTGCCAAGTTCCTGGATACCAAGGTGTACTGGCTCCGTACAGTTGCTTCCCCACAACCAGCGGTGCCATCATCAGCGGCACACAGGTTGTCACCGGGTCCGACTACGACGCATTCATTGCCGTCTTTGACCCGACCGGCGCCAATCTCCTCTATTCCTCACTCTTCGGCGACACGGTTTTAGATTGCCATAACACTTCGCTGTCTTGCTATCACATTGCCGACACCTTCGGAATTGGGGTTGCGGTGGATGCTTCTGGGAACTTCTATCTGGCCGGCGAAACCAACGGCATGGAATTACCCACAACCGCAGGTGTGATTCAACCCACCACCGGCCCTGTATCAAGTGCTGATGAACAAGCCAGAGTTGCTGGAATCCGCGGCTTTATTGCCAAGTTCAACCCGGTCACGACCAAAGGCGGAACGTCGCTGGCCTACGCTACCTACCTGGGCGGGCTTACAAAGAATGATATCGATTCGGTCAACAGCATCGTCATCGACAATGCGGGCTATGCCTATGTCTCCGGCGCTACTAATTCCCCCGATTTTCCAGTAACGACGGGCGCGTATCAAACTTCCGCGAAACTTAGTTCCGCAACCAGCGCTGCCTTTGCCGCCAAACTCAATCCCACCGGCACTGCCATCGAGTGGGCAACCTACCTCGGCTCCGCTACCGGCAACCTAGACGGAGTAAGCGCGGTTGGCCCCATTCAATTGGATGGAAACGGCAACGTCTACGTCACGGTCCAGGCAAGCGGCAATTATCCTTCGATCGGCGCCCTGGAAAATACTTGGCTGGGCACGCCGGTCTTCGTCTCTGAACTGGACCCGACCGGCTCCAAACTGCTCTTCTCGGCAGGGTTTGGTCCTGGTAACAGCGGCACAATGATCGCGGGCGGCCTCGCAGTCGATCCTGCCGGCAACATATACGTCGCAATGACCGACCCGTGCTCTGGAGCGGTCGTTACCCCTGGCTCCTTCCAGCAGACCAACCACCAGACCTCAAGCTGCGCCGAGTTTAGCTCAAACGGCTATGTCGCCAAGATCTCCGCCACCGGCACAGCTACCGTCGCTCTCGCGGCTTCCCCATCGCCCGCCTCCGCTGGCCAATCGGTCACGCTTACGGCCACAGTCACTCCGACAGCGACTTACGCTTCCGCCCCCACCGGCACCATCGAATTTCAAGATGGATCGAGTGCGCTTGGAACGTCGGTTACACTGAGCAGCACCGGCACAGCGACCTATACCAGCACAACGCTCACTCCCGGCACACATGACCTGACCGCCGTCTATAGCGGCGACGCCACCTATCCAACCGGCGACGCAACGCAATCACTGGCGGTGAATGGCCTGACGGCAACCGTCAAGGTAACTCCAGCCGCGGCCGGCATCACCACGGCAGAAAGCCTCAGCGTGACGGTTGCAGTGACCGGCTCCGGCGTCACGCCCACAGGCACCATCACGCTCACAAGCGGCGGATACACCTCTTCCGCGGCCACGCTCTCCGGCGGCAGCGCCACTGTTGTCATACCAGCCAACAGCCTGAGCGTTGGAACCGACACCCTCACCGCAAGCTACAGCGGCGATGCAAACTACGGCTCCGCCACGGGATCGGCCACAGAAACGGTGACCATCCCGCTGACTCCATCCATCACAGTGACTCCAGCATCGAACACCATCAACACGGCAGCCAGCCTCAGTGTGACAGTTACAGTCGCCGGTTCCAGCGGCACGACACCCACCGGCACTGTGACTCTGAGCGGCGGCGGCTACACCTCAGCCGCAGTCACGCTGGTCAACGGCAGCGCCACCATTGTCATTCCCGCCAACAGCCTCACCGTGGGCAACGACACGCTCACCGCCAGCTATAGCGGCGACGCTAACTACGCATCTGCCTCTGGAAGCACCCCGGCAAGCTCTCCAGTTACGGTAACTCCGGCTTTGATTGCGGCAACCGTGACAGCGTCTCCGGCAACTCTAACTACGGATACCGGCTCAACGCTGAGCGTTCCAGTAACGGTGACCGGCGCTGGTGTAACTCCCACCGGCACGGTCACTCTCTCCGGCGGTGGCTATACCTCGTCGGCCGCAACCCTGGTGGACGGAAGTTATACCTTCACCATTCCCTCTAACAGCCTGAGCGCCGGAGCTGACACGCTCACCGCAACATACAGCGGCGACTCGGTCTATCTTGCCGGCGCGGGCACTGCCTCCGTGACGGTGACGCAGTCGGCCTATTCGCTGGCGGCAACCGCTCCGGCGGCTGTGACTGCGGGATCGCCCGCCACATCCACCGTAACGGTAAGCACCACGACCGCTTACTCGGGAACCGTCACGCTTAGTTGTGCTCTGACCAAGTCTCCCAGCGGAGCTACTAATCTACCCACCTGCGCTGCGAGTACACAGTCAGTCACCTTGACCGGCGCTTCCGCCTCCGCCACAGCAACCGTAACCGTCACCTCTGTTGCCGCCACCACCGCAATGGCCTCACCCGTGAACGACGGCAAGCAGAACGGCTGGATGCGCGTCGGCGGCGGCACGGTTCTGGCATTTATCCTCTTCCTGGGAATCCCCTCGCGCCGGCATGGATGGCGCGCAATGCTCGGTGTCCTGCTGCTCATGACGGCCATTGGAACGCTTAGCGGCTGCGGCGGCAGTTCGTCGTCAAACTCTGGCAAGGGGTCAGGCAAGGCCGGAACCACTGCCGGCAGCTACACCTTCACCGTAACCGGAACCGGCACTCCCGCGGAAGCCCCGGCGCCCACAACCACTTTCACATTGACCATCAACTAGAATCACTACCCAACCCATCCCATGCATGCGCTTCCCTCGATAGGGGCTCGTATGCATGGGATTTTTTTGAACGCGAATGTTTTGCAATGCGCTGGTTCCTGGGTTCAGCCGCCGCGCGCTGGCCTGGCGAGTGCCGGTCACCATGGAAGCCTCCTTCTACCCGCAACCGCTGGAAGGCATTGCACCAATATGAATTCACTGTGATGCCGTGCAAGCATTGGCAGGATGGAGAGAGCCGGTGCAAATAAAGTCCTGGCTACACGCAAATTGCATCGTTTATGGCGCAATTTGTACGCAAGGAAGGAATTGTCAGGCGAAAATGCCGCTGAACTCAGAGTCTCTCCCATTTCCGCCCTGATTCCCCCGTATATCTTTCGCCAACAGCTAGGCAAAAAGGTATCAATTTAGTAAAATAGTCAGATGCTCAGTTTTTGGAAATCACGCAACATGAGATTGATACTCTCGCATCGGATTTACATCCTGGCGGGACTTTCATCGCTTGTGCTGGCCGCGGTGGTGATCACTCTCTCCACGCAGTCAGTGCACGCGAATGCGCGGCTTTCCAAGCCAGCATCAACCGCTCCCCCTGTCCTGAGCGCGACCCCGCCAACGCTGGAGGCCAGGAAGCCCGCTCGCGAATCGCGGACCGACATGCTCCGCGGTCTCGCCACCTGGTATGGTTCCGTACTCAATGGCCATCACACCGCCAGCGGCGAACGATTCAATATGTACGCCATGACGGCGTGCCACCCGACATTGCCTTTCGGCACCATGGTGCGCGTGGTTAATCTCAACAACCATAAAAATGTTGTTGTGCGCATCAACGATCGCGGCGAGTTGGATGAGGGGCGCGTCATCGACGTCTCCTATGCCGCCGCTGAGAAGCTGCATATCGTCAAGGGCGGTGTTGCTCCTGTAGCTATAGAGGTCATTTCCGCGAACCGGCCCCGGCACAAAAAGTAAGCAATTTGCCCGGAGCAACGCGGCCAGCCGCGCGGTTCTCGGAATCGCTTCGATGCCTCTCACTTTCCGAATCAGGATGGGTGGCTAGGTAGCGCCTGTTTTTCGAACACGCTGTGCGCCAGCAAGCTCTTGGCCGCATGGTCTCATTGCGTTCGCCGCGGCCAGAATGGTCTATATAAGCTGGCAAGCAATCAAATGCCGTAAAAGCGCTCGGCAATCTATAGCGAAACCACAGTAAGTGTGACTCGGAGGCACGCCCGCCAAGAAGCTTTTTCATCAAGAAAAGCCACTTTGAATTCTCTTAGCAAGGTTACGCTTATTGTGGTTTCGCTCTAGGCATCGCTGTTATGAGCGCCCTTGGCGGGTATGCCCTTGATTCTGGTTGCGTAGAGATACCAGGCTAACCATGCCGGCACGGTCCACACGTACCAGCCTGAAGTCATCTGAACCTTCACGAAGACCTCGATCATTGCAGCTCCGGCAACGAGTCCAAAGGGAAGAAGCGAGCGCCCGGCGTCGTCTGCCCGATAGACGCCGGCCAGAACAGCGGGCAGCAGGATTGCTTCGTCGGTAAACCAGGCATAAGGCGCGCAGAGCACAGAGACAATGAGCAGCAATAAACCTTGATTCATCCAATCCCAACGGCTGCGGCGCGACCAGAAGTACCAGAGCGCCCAGAGGCATGCGGCAGCTTCGGGAAGGAATTGCAGCCAAACGGCATCCCGATGGAGGAGCAAACGGAGGAAGCCGCTCAGCGTAGGGATGAACTCATCCATGATTCCGGCCGAGTATATTTCCCGCGCGTATTGAGACCAAGCGTGTATATCAAAGCAGAACACAAGCGCGCAACTCGCGAGCAGGGCAGCGCAGAATCCGGCAAGGATGCGGTAGGTCTTCCGCTCAAAGACCCGCAGGAGCAGCACGATGCCAAAGGGAAGAAGCAAGTGCGGCTTTGCGGCACAGAGCAGCAGCGCTGCTCCGGCGAGGACGGGCTGCGACTTGTGGTAGTAGAGAAGAAGGACGATGCCGAGAAGCAGGAAAATGCCAAACTGGCCAGCCATGAGGCACGCCATTACGGGCGCAAAGCAGTACCCCAGCAGGTGCAGCCTGTCCGTCCGGCGTCCATGCAGAATCCAAAGCATCCGAATCGACGCCACAAGACTGGCAACGAGGGCGATCATCCAAAACAGGAACCCTGCATTTGGAGAGAGAAAGCCAAGTGGCGCCGCAAGAAAGAGGGCCGCAGGTGGGTTGCGCATAACGAGCAGATAACTCTGATCGTATCCGGCCGTTAGTTCCAGCTTCCGAATTGCAGCCCCATCGTAGGGGTTCTTGCCCTGAACGAGTTGGTGTCCGGCAGCCCAATAGGAGATGAAATCCCGCTGCTCGACGTTACCGTCCTCAAGAATGAGAACAAAGATGCCGGCCAGAACAGCCGTCAAGCCAAGAAGAGCAACAATGCGCCAAGGGGTTGTTTTCATTGGCACGCTGCAGTTTCTTCAGTTTTCGTTTTAGTGAACATGGCTGCGCCCAGATACCACAGAAGCCATGTCGGCGCTGTCCAGAAATAGAAATCCGACTGCATTTTGACGCCGCAGAGAAGTTCGCCCTCAATCACGAAACTGGCCAGCGCTAGAATGGCCAGCAATATACGGGACCGTGTCAGGTACGCGCCATGCAGCAGGGCGGGCATCACGATGCCATCGTCATAAACCCAGGCGTACGGCGCCGTAAGCAGCGAAACAAGGATCAGCCGGCTGCCGCCTTCCATCCAGTCCCAGGCGTGGCGATGCACCCAGAAATAGCCCAGCGCCCAGATGCAGCCCAGCGCTGCCGGCAAATAGGTGAAGGCCACCGACTGCGGCCTGAGCCAAAAGCGCAGGGCGACGCTCAGGCACGGGACATGAGCCGTTTCGAGTCCCACGGTCCGCATCATCCGTGCGTAATCAATCCATGCGGATGGGTATATCAGATATAGAACCGCGCAACTGGCGGCCATGGCAGCCACCGCGCCCAGCAGGATCTTATAGCTTTTGGAAAGCACGATCCACGCCAGCAAGACAATGCCAACAGACAGAAACAGATGAGGCTTCAGCGCGCAGAGCCAGAGGGAGGTTCCCGCCAGGAAGGGGCGGCTGCGATGCAAAGAAAGAAAGAGAACGTAGCCCAGGAGCGCAAACAGCGAAGTCTGCCCCATCATCAGACATAGCAAAGCCGGCGCGAAGGAAACTCCGAGCCAATGTAGGTAATTTCCTGGGCTGCCATGCATCAGCCAGAGGATGCGGACCGAAAGCAAAAGGCACGCCAGCAGTGCCAGGGACCACAAGAGCGCCGCAACCCGCAAATTGATGAACCCTAGTGGATAGGCGAGCGGCAGGCCCCAAGGCAAGTTCCTCATAAAAAGGACCTCGTCCTTGACGGGAAACCCCGCGGAGCGCTCGATTCGCATCATCGCATCGCGATCGTAAGGATTAGCGTGGTGGACGAGCTGCTGGCCGGTGGCCCAAAAGGCGACGAAATCGCGTTTTCCCGCAATATCCGAAAGCGGCACGACGCAGAGGAACAGAGTCGCGAGCGCAAGCGCCAGGCCAGTGATGCCTGCAATCGATAGATCTGCGAAGTCGTACTTTGGATGGGCCGCTGGAATACCGGATTCACTTGCCATGAAGGCTATTCTACTTCCGCGTTTGAACAGGAATCCATTTTCCGCTGCGACTCAGGCTCTTCTGGAGCTTGGAATCGATGGCCTCAATCCGCGGTCTCCTCAATCCCCAGGATTCCGGAGCCTGGTTTCAAAGTGGCCGCTCTTGCCGTTCGGCCTGACCCTCGACGCTCGTGTTTCTGGGTCCGATGGCGAGCAGAAATCTCCGGCTACTAAACTTTAGTTTCTGTATACAAGCCGGTTCACTAGCCCGTACTGTATACAGTTGTTTACACTTTCTTCATCGTCTCAGGGAATCCTAATACTGTATATCGTTGATTTATAGAGATAATACCCCGCGTCGTAAATGGCACCGCAATTGCAGCATGAAGGGTGCCCCGGCTACAGGCTGGGAAAATCGCCTTAGGGAGAGGAAAAGAATGAACACGATGCTTCTCAAGATGTATGTGAAGTTCCAAGACCTGATGAGCCGCGAAGAAGGCCAGGATCTGGTTGAATATGCCTTGGTAGTTGCTCTGATCGCATTCGGCGCAGTTGCCGGTATGAACACGGTGGCGAAGGCCATCAATAACGAATTCAACAGTATCAGCAGCTTGCTGGCTTCCAGCGTAGCGTAAGCAACCCTGTTAGTTTACCGTCGGGACAGCCCATTACTCTTGCCGGGGAACACACCTGTAGAAGTTCGATCAGGATGTATCTTCCCCGGCAAGGGGTGAGTTTTGTTTGAATCCCGAAGATGACGATGAGGCAAGCCGATGTGGCTCGCAATAGAGGGGTATACCTTCAAGCTGCAAAGCATGAAGGCGTGGGAAGAGGGCCAAGATCTGGTGGAATATGCCTTCGTCATTGCATTAATTGCATTGGGCGTGGTTACTTCCATGAAGCCTTTGGCTGTCCTGCTGAGCACCATGTTTGTTAATCTGGCCTCGGAGTTCACAAGCTTTGTCGCATGATCCCTGCGGAAAAAGGGCCTATGCGAGACAATCCACACTTTCATTTCTGATAGGGAGAGATGCGTTGCGCAAGTCAATTGCCAATGCATCTCTCCCTTGTCTTTTAAGATGTTTTATAGGCCACAGTCATTTTCCGTCTGTGATGACACCAGTCTTGAGTGCCCGGGAGTTTAGAGAGTGACGATGAGCTTGACAGGAACGCGGCGGATTGCTCTGGCCTGGATTCTGTTGAGCTGCGGTTTTTCAGTTTTGTGGGGATCTTTTCTGGAACGCTCCTCGCCTGTGGGAATGTCAGACTTCAAGGCTGTCTATTACGGCGCCCGATGTCTCATTCAGCACCGCGACCCCTATAAAGAAAATGAATTTCTGCGGGTGTATTTGGCGGAAGGGGGAACGCTCCCGTCTGACCCGATCACTTTGCAGCAGTTCCGCCGGGCCGTACCCGTATTCATCAATCTGCCGACCACATTGTTTCTCATTGCGCCGTTGGCGCTGCTGGCGTGGGGACCGGCGCATGTGCTGTGGATTCTCGTTCTAGCGGCTGGCCTTATTCTTGCCGCCCTCCTGATGTGGGACCTCGCGGAAAGGTATGCGCCATATGCCGCACTCTTGCTGATTTGCATCGCGCTTGCCAACAGTGAATTGATCTTTTCAAGTGGCAGATCAGCCCTGCTCGCTGTAAGCCTTTGCGCGGTGGCAGTCTGGTCCTTCCTCAAGGAAAGGTTCGTCCTGGCCGGCGTCTTGTGTATGGCGGTCAGCCTCGTAATCAAGCCACATGACGCAGGCTTGGTCTGGCTCTATTTTCTGTTGGCAGGCGGGGTCTATCGCAAACGCGCGCTTCAAACTCTCCTTGTGGTCATTGTGCTGAGCGTGCCGGCCATACTTTGGGTTTCGCAAGTCTCGCCGCATTGGATTGTGGAATGGCGCTCCAATCAGTCAGCGATTTCGGAGCGCGGCGGTCTGAGCGACCCAGGGCCGACCTCCATCAGCATGCGAAACCCCGATAGGGTCATCGATTTGCAGACGGTGATCAGCGTCTTCCGGGACGATCCGCGCATCTACAATCCGGCCACCTATCTGATATGCGGCGCGCTTCTGCTGGTCTGGTCGGTTCGCACCCTCAGATCCCCTTTTTCGCAACCCAGTGCATGGCTTGCGCTCGCGGCAATCGCGGCTCTTTCCATGCTTCCGATCTATCACCGCCAATATGACGCGAAGCTTCTGCTGCTCTGTGTTCCCGCCTGCGCCATGTTGTGGGCAGAAGGCGGCCTCATCGGGTGGGTTGCGCTGCTGATGACTACGGCGGGGGTGACGCTGACCGGGGACATTCCGTCGGCGATTCTCACTCTTCTCTCGGATCACTTGCATGTGGGCACGGCGGGAATATTCGGCCAAACATTGACAGTGGTGCTGATGCGGCCAGCGCCCCTTATATTGCTGGCGATCGGCATATTCTACTCGTGGGTGTTTATGCGGCGTGATTCCGACTGGACCGCGCCGGAGGCTGGCGGTTCGAACGAAACGCCGATTGCGTTCAGGCAGGCTTAACCGGATTCCACCGGAAAGTGCAGCCATACAATATTGAATGAGCGATTACACGATAACTGAGAGCAAGAGAGGTCGGGTATGAAAAGGGCGCAGTTAATAAGGCTGGCTTTGGTCCTACTAGCCTGTGGAATTTCGATTTTATGGGGATCTTCCCTGGGGCCGACCCCACATAGCAAAATGGCAGATTTCAAAGGTATCTACTACGACACGCGATGCCTGCTGCAACATCGCGATCCCTACAAGGAAAGCGAGCCTCTACGTGTCTATCAGGAAGAGGAAGGATGGTCATCGCTCGACGTGTACGAGCTTCAACAAATTCTGATGCTGGATGTATACCTCCCGACCGCGTATGTTTTTATCGCTCCCTTTGCAATGCTGCCTTGGGGACCAGCGTCCCTGCTGTGGATTATTGTTACAGCTGGGAGCCTTGCACTTGCATCCTTCCTGATGTGGGATGTCAGTGCCAATCATGCACTCGTAGTCTCAGGTGGCTTGATCTGCTTCCTTCTTGCCAACAGTGAGATTATGTTTGGAACCGGCAATCCCGCAGGTATTGTCGTGAGCCTTTGCGTGGTGGCCGTCTGGTGCTTCCTCAACGATTGGTTTGTGCCGGCAGGTATTCTTTGCTTGGCGATTAGCCTGACAATCAAGCCCCATGACGCAGGTTTAGTCTGGCTCTATTTTCTATTGGCGGGCGGGGTTTACCGAAAACACGCGTTGCAAACCCTGGCGCTGACTGTTGCACTTAGCCTACCGACCATTTTGTGGGTCACACACGCCGCACCGAATTGGATGCAAGAACTGCATTCAAATCTTGTGGCGGCTTCGGCCCCAGGCTGGCTCAGCGACCCAAGACTCGATTCCATCACCGGTAACACTTGTTCTATGGTCATCGATCTACAGTCCGCTCTATCCGTCTTTTGGAACGATCCGCGCATCTACAATTTGCTCACCGGTCTGATCTGTGGGACACTCCTACTTGTATGGCTGGTCCGCACCCTCCGATTGCGTCTTTCGCCGGAGAGGGCTTGGCTTGCGCTCGCGTCGATTGCTCCTCTAACCATACTAGTGAATTATCATCGGCCTTACGATGCCAAACTGCTTCTGCTGACGATTCCCGCCTGTGCCATACTCTGGGCCGAGGGGGGCTTTATGAAGTGGATCGCACTCGTGATGAGCGCATCCGGGATCGTGTTGACGGGAGATATTCCGCTGGCGATGCTTCAGATTTTTACCCGAAACCTGCATCTGTCCACGGCAGAGCTGTCCGGAGAAATGTTGACGGTTGTGCTCAGACGCCCCATGCCGCTTATCCTGCTTGCGATGGCCATCTTCTACTTGTGGGTATATGTGCGGCGCACCGCCCCTGATGCAAAGAGCGGCAGTGCCCAGAGCATTCCGGTGCGGAGCGAGTCCACATTAAAGGCGGACTGAAACGAAATACCCATATGTTGGAATCGAGTGCCAGCGTCGTGCACTAGAATTGCGAAATGAATGTTTCTTCCACCTCCGAGACAATTCACGATCCGGCGCGGCGTTCGCATGCGCGCTGGTCGAGCTATGCCCTGTTTACGCTTTGCACCACCCTCTATCTGCTGCCATTTATGCGCATTATGATAGCTTGCACGGACGAAGGCTCACTTCTCTCCGGGGCCACACGGATTGTCCACGGCCAAGTCTTCGCACGTGACTTCTTTGAGGCGATGGGGCCAGGATCGTTCTATTGGCTGGCGGCCTTCTTCAAACTTTTTGGCATCAGCTTTTTGGCCTCGCGAATATGTCTTTTTATTTCCTCGCTGGGAACAGCAATCTCGATCTATTTTCTATCCTGCCGGGTTTGCAGCCGTTACCGGTCGCTTCCTTGTCTAATCCTGGCCGGAACCAGCTTTGGCTTAATCTGGCCGGGGATCAGCCATCATGTGGACAGCAATTTCTTTGCCTTGCTGGCAATCGTATGCTTGGTTTTCTGGCAAGACAGTCCCAAAGGAGGCTTTCTGGTTGCGGCGGGCACCCTGGCCGGAGTCACTACCTGCATCCACCAACCAAAGGGCGTTTTCCTGTTTTGTGCATGCTTGGTGTGGCTCTGGTTTCAGCGCCGGAGGATTTCAACGCCTCTGTCGGCTGCATGTCTGCTAACTGGAGGCTATCTTGCCGTGGTTGCACTGGTGCTCACGTATTTCTGGAGCCAGGGGGCCCTAAGCAGGCTTGTCTATGCTAACTTCGTCTTTCAGCGCCAGCACTACGTATCAGTGAATTCCGTAAGCTATGCGTACAGCATATTCAAGGACTATTGGTCCGTTTGGGTCAAAGCGGGCCAGGGCAGCATTTGGGCCGTTGGAATGGCGGTCATTCTGATCACGCCCTTTCTCTTCATTGCGGCCCTTCCCGCGTTCTTGTTCCTTGTTGGCATCCGATACAAGTGGAAGTCGGTGACGCCGGAGATTGCGCTCTATTGGCTCTGTGGATGGGCTATCTGGCTTTCGGAGATTCATCGCAAAGATATAGGGCATCTGGTCTTTGGATCGACGCTACTGGTAATTCTGTGCATCAATGCCTTGACTGTGAGCCGGAAGAAGATTGCCCGAATAGCTTTGCAAATCCTGGCCATCAGCGCCGTGTGCCTGGCGGGCTTCAATTGCTGCTTCGCGCTGATTGCCGGGGCTCACACCACGGAGACCCGCGTGGGCAAGGTTGCCGTGCTAGGGCAAGAGCCAGTTCTCAAGTTTCTGAATGAGCATGTATCACCGGGCGAGGAAATCCTTATTTACCCATACAGCCCGACGTACTATTTTCTGTCCGCGACAACCAACCCGACACCCTACAGCTTTCTGCTTTCCGGCTACAACACGCCTTCGCAGTTCCGGGAAGTTGTAGGAATACTGGATCAGCGGCAGGTCCAATATGTGATATGGGATACCACGTTCGCAACCAAGGCTGCGGATAGCTTCCCGGGAATGCAGCCAAAGAGCCCCAGCGATCTTATCGTTGAACCTTATCTTGAATCCCACTATAACCTGGTGGAAGATGATCACGGCGTATATATCATGGAGCGAAAGAAGGACTACATTACAGCCTCTTCTCGACAATAAGCCGAGGCCTATCCTCCGCTTCGGAATCTATCTTCGCTTATTTTCCGGTTCCTTTGGATAGTTCTTGCTTTTTCTTAGGTGTGCCGGTCGTCATGCGCGCCCTCATGTATAGAATCCGGTTAGCAAACCACTCATGCTAGTCAGCACAGCGCTTTTTTTCGTCTTTCTGATTGCTGTTTGCCTGCTTTACTGGACCGCTGCCTGGCTTGCGCTGGCGGCAGTCGCGGCTCTTACGATGCTGGTGACCTATCATCGGCCATACGATGCCAAGCTCCTGATGCTTACCATTCCCGCCTGCGCCATACTGTGGGCCGAGGGCGGTCCGATTCGCTGGATTGCACTCGCGGTGAATACTGCGGGGCTTCTGTTGACCGGTGATCTTCCGTTGGCAATTCTAGGCATTCTCGCGTGCAAACTACATGTGGGCGCGGCGGGGAGCTATGGGAAGGCGCTGACGGTTCTGCTGATGCGGCCCGCCCCGCTGATTTTGCTGGCGATGGGCATTTTCTACTTGTGGGTATATATGCGCTACGCCGCCCCTGATGCAAAGATCAGCAGAGCCCAGAGCATTCCGGCACGGAGCGAGTCCACATTGAAGGCGGACTGAAACAACATACCCACATGTTGGAATTGTGGGCCAGCCTCTTGCACTGGTACCGTGTCCGCGTGATTTCGTAATGGCCCGCGTGCAGCGCCGGCCCAGTGGCCGGCTGTAGCGCGGGTTTCCCAACCTGCGCTTCTCTACCCAATGAAACAGAATTATGCTGTCAGAGACCTGCGGGTGGGGTAGCACGATGCAAATCTTTTGGGCCGGATCAATAGTGCCACTATGTCCACCGATCCCATTGATCGTTGAAGATGAATGAGCCTTCAAGAGCAGAGCGCTTCCGGCACTGCTGTCCGGATTGACTCCTCGCAGTGCCGAATGGCGCATTCCGTATGCCCAGAGCGCCGTCTACTGGCGGAGGGCCTTGGTCCACTCGATCCGCAGGCCGGTGCGCATGGTGAATGGCGTGCTGGGATAGCCGACGGGGGCGATGTGCTGATTGTCGGTGAGGTTTTCCGCCTGGGCATAAACGTTCAGCCACTTCAGCAGTTTGAAGCTGCCGCCCAGGTCCAGCTTGGCGTAGCCCCAGTCCAGATTCCGATTGGGCAGCACCAGCGAGTTCCCCTGGTTGATGTCTTCATAGCCGAGGAAGGTCGAGTCGTCGCTGCGGCTGGAAAACCCCGAAGTGAAAACGCCGGTGATGCGCTGGCCGGTATAGCTTGCCGTGAAAAATCCCGTGTGAGGCGGACGGCGGAAGGGCCGCGCGCCCTTGAGCGGCGAATAGATGCCCACCGGAATTCCGTTGAAAGTGTCTGGATAGCCTCCCAGCAGCGCCTCATTGTCGCTGGAAAAAGAGTGCTGCACCACCGAATCCAGGTACGTGTAGCCGCCGCGGAAGAAGATGTTCTTGCCGATGCCGCTCTCGACGGTGGCCTCGATGCCCTGCGCTCTGAAGGCGAGCGAGTTCATATCCAGCGAGTAGGCGTTTCTGATCTTCGACTCCAGAGCAACTTGTTCTGCCGAAGTCAGGCTGGGCAACAATGTGGGCACCAGTCCCACGCCGACGCTCTCGATAGCCCGGCCAAACTCATTGTGAAAGTAAGTTGCGCGGAAGATGATGCGCTGGCTCCAGAAGGCCTGCTCGCCGCCACCTTCCCAGGTGCGCGTGGCGGGCGCCTGGATGGGCGAGATGTGCATCTGCTGAATCGTCGCTGGTCCGCCGGGTTGCCCCTCCAGAAAGTTGTAGAGCGAACCGATTTCATCGGTCAGCTTGGGTTCGCGCACACCCTGAGAGAAGCTGCCGTTCAGCCGCGTTCCGCTGAAAATGCCATGCCGCGGACGCACCGCGTAAAAGCCCAGGCCCACGTGCGGCGAGACGCCATTGCCGATGAGTTGATAGTGCTCCACGGCCGCGCCCAGCGTATAAAACAGCCGCTCCTTGAAGAAGTCCCCGTGTGCGCCAAACAGATAGTCGTAGTTGGTGCGATCGGCTTTCTTGTTGAGCAAGTACACGAGTTCGCGCTCGGCGGCGCGCTCATTCTCATAGTGGAAGCCAGCCAGCAAGATCAGATGCGGCGTCAGGCGGTAATCGCCCTGATAGATGAACTGGTCGCGGTTGTTGATCAGGTCAAGCCGGTTGGGATACACGCTGCCCCAGGCCTCGCTGTAATTCAATAGCGCCGGCCCCGTGGCGCTATAGCCATTCGCGCCCTGGATGGTGACCGCCAGCCCGTAGTAGTTGCCGCCTGAGTAGCTGCCGGCAGCGCCATCGCAACTGCCCGCGGGAATGCATATACCCGCCGGGTACCACTGACGGGATTGCTCCCTCTTGCGCGTCAGGCCGTACTGCAAGCGATTGTGGAAATCGGGCGTGGTCTGGTTCTCCACCGTGCCTGCGAGATATAAGTCCTGATCGCCCTCCTTGCGGTCGTCGGCAACGTGATAAAAGTCCCATGAGTTGGGCAGGCCGGTGGCATCGACGCCATAGTGCAGCGTGGCGCGAATCTGCGTGTTCCCGGTGAGTTGCCAGCCCAGGTTGGCCGCAGTCGTGGCCACATGGTATTCGTCATTGGGCAGATTATTGGCCGTCTGCAGCCAACTGAATGCGCCCAGGTAATCGAGCTTCTTGTGTGCGCCGGCCACTTCCAGTTCTTCGCGCGAGGTGGACAAGTTGCCCGCATCGGCGTGGAAGAGAATCGAGGGATAGCTGGTGGTGCCGTGCGGAGTGGTCAGGCTGACAACGCCGCTGGCCGCATCGGCTCCGTAAAGACTGGAATCCGGGCCGCGATAGACCTCGGCGCGCTCCAGGGCGGTGGTCGAGAACGTGCCAAAGTCGAATTGCCCGCCCAGATCGCCGACGCTCACTCCGTCCAGCAGAATCTTGTTGGAGTCCGAATCGCCGCCGCGGATGAAAAGCGAGGTCTCTGCGCCCATCTGGCCGTCCTGCGTGGCAACCGTTCCAGGCATCAGGCGCAGCGCACTCGCCAGGTCGTCGCGCAGGGCCAGATCCTGCGGCCCCAGCACGCTGGTGGCGGCGCTCGTCTGCGGCTGCGGTGTGGGCGTCCCCGTGGCCGTGACGACAATGGACTCGCGCACCCACTCGGGTTCCAGCACCAGATTCCGCTCGATTGAGTCGAGACGGCCGGCGTAAAAGCTGGGCGTCTCCAACTGGCGGAAGCTCTTGGCGGAAACCACCAGAAAGAAGCGGCCATCAACGCCCGTGATGATTTCAAAACTGCCTTCGGCGGTGGAAACCGCTGTGGCGATGGGCTTGCCGAGAAAAACCAGCACCACGTTGGCGCCTGTCACCTTGGCGCCGGAAGCGTCCGTAACCACGCCGCGGATAGAGGCGGCCGGGCAAAGAACTGTGGCGGAAAAAAGGATCATCAGGGCAAATGCGCGAAACGGCATGCGCATGAATAAACGATCAAAGCAGCAGGAAAGAATTTGCGTGAAATCAGGCATGAAGGCTCCTTCGTTCCCCTCGGAACGCAAGTGGGTTGAGGCGCGAGGACCGGTCTCCTGACTTGCGCCTGTCCAGCCACCTTCCCACATACGCTCCCCGAAGGGACGCGCATGCAGTGGTTCTCATGGGGCCTCCGCGACTGGCGGAAAAACCTCGGCTGGTCCCTGCCCTGCCCGATAGAACGGGCCGCTTGGCAGAAGCGCTCACAGTTGCGGGGCAGTGGCGGAATTTCACCGCCTTCCCGAGCATCCTGGCGATTGCCGTGGTGAGTTGCGCCGCCCTTTGCAGCGGCAGCCGTTACGCCATGGAACCATTTTCCATGACATCAACTTTTATAAACGGAAATAGGGCTCAAAGTCAAAGCCCTGACACCATCTTGCGCATAAACGGATTCAGCAGGGCGGATCGTGCCGGCGGGCGGAAACGCAGGCAGCACCGCAGAAGAAATGGTGACCCCGGGAAGACTCGAACTTCCGACAAACAGTTTAGGAAACTGCTGCTCTATCCACCTGAGCTACGGGGCCACTTGTTACATCTAATTGCTTTTATTGAACTTATTCTAATTTTCCGATTCGCTTCGGAAACTCTTTCGCGGACGCTGAACGATTTGGTGAACACTTCATTTTAGCGCTACAGCGACTATCCATCCCTCTTCGCTGACCGGCTGGACATCAAAACCGGCACAAGCCTGTCCACGGCCGCGCTATTGTGCTGCGGCGCGAGGTGCGCGTAACGCACGGTCATCTGAATGCTGCTGTGTCCGATCAGTTCGGCAACCGTGCGGAGCTCAACTCCCGCCATAACCAGCCTACTGGCAAAGGTGTGCCTGTTGCAATGCCAGGAGCAATTTGCAGCCTTGGCTTCCGCCAACGCCTCGCTAAACCACCGGCGATAATTGTGCTGCGAGTCTCTTCCGGCGTCCCGGAAGGCGTAAGCCAAGTCCGTCTGATCTAGGCTTCAACGGGAACATCTTCCCCGATGAGGGCGCGGCGCAACCAGAGTGGCGGATTGCCGCGGAGCATCTCCTGAAGACGAGCGATGACATCGGCAATTTCTTTCTCGTCGTCAGTTTTGATCGTGAATATCCTGGCCTGATTCAGCTCAAGCCCGGAAAACGCATGCAATGATTTATTCACAAAAAGCACGGAAATGCCGGCGAGGCTGGCAACCTTGCTGACAATCTCGCTCTCGTTGATCGGCTCTTCCTTCTTCTTGCTGCCGCCACATCCGCCCCCGCCGCCTGGCCCGCATTTCCCATTTCTGCCGTGGGCTTCCGGCCAGCCTGCGCCATTTTGATAGGACATCACATCGCATTCCCTGGCGCCGGTGGTGCTGATTTCGTAGACAACAATCTGGCGGGCTTGTTCAAAGCCGGCGTTGATCAGGATTCTGTCTCTCGTCGCAAATGCGGCTTTTACCAACCTGTCGTTGAACACATCATCCTCCTCGATTGTTCTTTCCAATTCTCTTTTACTTCCTTCGGGCGGAGCAGGGTTACTGGTATTGCTCCCAGCGAATCGCCTTGGAGCGAAACGCCGCTTCCCAGTCATTGGCGAGAATCTCCAGCATGTTAATCATTCCTTTGTAGCCGAAATAGGCGCTATCTCGATAGAAGGTCCGATTGGTCGGTTGAAGCAGATCACATGCCACCTTGATGCCCAGTTCCTCAGCAAGATACTTTTCCCAGGCCGAGCCGAAGACCACATCCAGATCGCATTCGGCCAGGGCCTCCTTCGCCTTGAAGCCATCAATCCCAAAAGCCACGCGCGGTGCAATGCCAAGCTCATCCAACTCAGCCTCCAGAGCCCGCCTGGCCTGCTTGGAGTTGGAGCGAACCAGAAGCAGGTCGGGGATCATCTCCAGTTCTTCAAAGAGCATTCGAACCAGGCCAATCGTCATTGAAGCATCCGCAGAGACCGCAACTCGCGCGTTGCGGTAGCGCGGAATCATCATCAGTCCGCGCCTGCGCAGCGTGTTCGTCACCATCGTCTCGCCGCTCTCGATCAGCTTTTCGGCGACCTCGCTTTGGTCGAAGTATTCGCCCAACTCACGAAGCCATCTTGCAGTGTTCTTCAATCCTATCGGCGGGGGAATGTCATGAAGAATGGTTGGCACGTCGAACTTGTCTTCCATCTCACGCACGAAAGCATATCCCATGTCATGAGTAAGTAATATGTTCGCGGAGGCACCGGAAGCCTTCGATAACTCCTTGATCGATACTTCGCGGGGAAATACGCACTGTGTCTTAACTCCCATGGCGGACAACACGGATTCTGTCCACTTCAGATCCGCCCACCAGGTTGGGTTAAGACTCGCCTGGGGCGCAATCAGATTCACCGTCCTCGGCAGTTTCGGTCCATTCCATGGCTCAACAAAGGAGATTAGAGTATTGAGGCCAATATCCATGCCTGCATATAAGTCGCCACGAAATCCTCCTGAGTGAATGGGAATAAGACGCGCCCCAATGTTGGGTTGCATTTGCCGGCAGAGGCCGTCAATATCTTCGCCGATAATGTCAGCCGAACAGGTACCAATCACAAACATGACCTTGGTCTTGTAGGTTGCGTCCGCCTTGAGAATCAGGTCGCGCAGCTTGTCTGTCGCGCCCATGATGATGTCTGTTTCAAAAAGCCGCGTGCAAGCTAACTTGCGCTGCGTAAAATCGGTTTCGTGATTGTCATAACCCAATGCAACAGTTGACGCGCAACCCTGCGGAGAATGCAAGACAATGCTGATGTCGCGAATGCCCGCGATGATGTTACTCACGCCTTCCAGCGCGCAGCCGACAACCGGATCATGAGAGCTTGTGCAATTCTGAAAAATCAGTTCATTGAGCATTCGCCCTTCCTCCTTCGCCCGGCATACATCGTGCAATCTGGCATATCCTGCGCCAGTTTTCCCGTCAGGGATTGAACGGAGACCAGCCCGGAGTTCTTGGGAAAGACAATTCTTTTAGTCATTGCGCTGCGAAGCCTGAACGCATAGTCCAGGGATGTCTTGATGCACTTGGCAACCTTCAGTGCGCCACGATAGCCGAAGCGCGGACGGTTCAGAATCGCATTCAGGTCCACAAGAGGAATATTGGGAAAACTCAAAGACGAACCGAAATAGACGGTCTCCATGGGATTAAGACTGCCCAGCAGTTCCAGCAGTTCAGTTTCCGTCTGTTGCATCGATTCGTATTTTCCCAGAGCCAGTGCTCCCTTGGTGATTAGAATCTCTGGATTGAGCCCGGTCTCCAGCAGGTAGTCAATACTGGTTTCGCGGGCCTCGACACTCCATGGGTGGAAGTTATAAATGATGGCGCGCATCTTGAAGTCGCGCTCCAGCATGTGCGCAATCGAGAGGGACTTTACCGCATCGTGACCTTCAATGATCGCAGTCTTTCCAGCCAGGTGACTTAGAACCTGCTCGTACTCACCCTTGATGGTTTCGTATTCGCTCTGCATGAGCGCCTCGGCCTCCGCTGTTTTGCCGAGATATTTTGCGGCGCCAAGAATCCAGCGTTCGGTGGCGGCAATGCCATAAGGCAGGATCGTCGAGTTCAGAGGCGTGCCAAACACATCACGCATCGCCGAGCCGATGGCATAGCCAAGATCAAGACAGAGCGCGCAATTCACTGCAACACTGGGAGCGCTTCGCAATTCTTCCAACGAGCAGTTGCCTGCAATCACGGAGTGGACCTTGCCACCGATGCCTTCAATCAAGCGCACCAGCTCTTTTACATCCGTGTCAACTTCCGAGCGCTCCGGGCCCATCTTTGCGCCCACGATGTTCACATAGCCAGCGAGCGCTGCTTTGCTCTCATCCGTTGGCGCATCCATCAGCTTGGTGATTTCCCGGAAGACAAGGTCAAAGCCACTGCGATATTCCCCTGCGAAGCCTTCGCAGTGAATCGCCATTACTTTTGCATGTACTTCCGGCCGGATCTTTGCGGCGACCGCATCGACGTTATCGCCGATAATTCCAGTGGCGCAACTGGTGGCGACAAAGATAACTTCCGGCTTGTATTTCGCATCCACTTCGAGAAGCGCGGATCGAAGTTCGCGCTCGCCGCCGAAGACGATCTGGCTTTGCTTGAGATTCGTGCTGACAACCGGCTCATACGGCGCAGCGCTGTTTCTGCTGTTGGTCAGCTTGTATGCCTGTTTGACACCGAAGGCACAACCACTCGGTCCATGTGTAAGCAGAATGGAATTGCGAATGCCACTTAGAATCTTCGAGGCGGTCCAGAATTTGCATGGGCGGGTATGACTGCCCTGTAGACTGGTCGAAATCTTTCCTTCTTTTGCCAGTTGATATAACTCACTTAGCGAGCCATGAAATACGACGCTCTCAGCAACAGTCGGTACTGTAACAGCTTCTGACTTCGGCATAAGCGTCTCCTGATAGAGCTATGTGCTTAAGACGGCGCAACGCATCATTGCATTCAATGTTCTCAACGTTCTCTGTCCTTGTTTTGCTTGGAATGACTTCCGGCTGCAAGAAAAGCAGAACAAGGCAGTCACTCTCCAGGGAACGACTGCCTTGCGGATGCAACAACAAACATCTGCTACCAGGTGTTCAGAATCCATTCGCGGTCTTTCTTGAACTCCATCTGTGCGAACAGAGTGTTAGCGATGGTTTCGCCGAGTTGCATCGCTCCCTTGTAGCCGACTACAGGATTGCGATAGCAGCCAGCCCGGTCGAAAGTTGGGAAGCCAACCCGCACCATCGGTATTCCAGCATCGATGGCGATAAACCGTCCCTTGGAATGTCCCATAATCAGATCAAGGTCAATCTGCTTGGACTTGATCCGCCTCTCCAATTCCCATAGATCGGCATTCCAGACAATTTCCATGTCATAATCCACAGTCTTTTGCAGGTTGAGTATCCGTGGATCCTTGACATAACCGCTGTTGTCATCGCCTAACAGCACAAGCACCGGCTTCAGCTCCACCTCGCGGCAGAACTCCGCCAGGCCAATGACCAGATCGGGATGTCCGTAAATCGCAACTTTCTTATCGGCAAAGAACATGTGAGCAAGGTCGGCCAAAGCATCAATGGCAACGCCCCGCTCCCGCAGCAGTGAATCCGGAATCGCCTTGCCAGTAATCTTCTGGATCTGCTGAAGCATAATGTCGGTATTCCGAATGCCGATTGGCGTTGGTGCGAGGGTGGAAGGAACGTCGAAGGTCTTCTGCAAATACTGCGCCGCACTGTAACCCTCATAGCGGTTCAATGAAATCGACGCCGTCGCATTTGCCGTACCTTCAATGTCTTCGACCGTCGTGCTGCCGTGCGTGAAGGAGTCTTTGGATGGCATCGTTGGAGAATCGAAGGACTCGATATCCAGCAGAACAGTGGCATCCACTCCCATCTCGCTGAAATAGTGCTTCAGTTCCGTAACATCACCAGGATTGACCCAGCCTGTAAAGACATTGAGCTTGCCGTTTGGTTCGCCCTTCTTGGCGATAGTCGTTACCATCGACTGCACCGCGATGTTATAGCCAGTTACCTGACTTCCGGCATAACTCGGAGTATGCATCGGCACCAGGTGAACCACGCGGCCAGGATAATCCCTGGCCAGCATCTTCTGGAGCTTGCGAATGGAGCCTTCAATGTCGTCGCCGATCGTTTCCGTCGAGCAGGTCGTAATGATCGGGATAACACGAACATTTGGGTAGCGCTTGACAAGGCTGTCGACGCCGGCTTCAAGCCGCTTGACGCCGCCGAAGACTGCGGCTTCCTCGTGCAGGGAGGTTGATGCTATGTCAAAGTTCTCCTTGAAGTGCTGCGCAAAGAGCAACCGTACGAACATGCAGCACCCCTGGCCTCCATGAACCAGCGGGATGCAGTCTTTCACGCCGATTCCGGCATACTGCGCTCCGGCCGGTTGGCAGGTATACATCGGGTTGATGATGCCTTCCCTTGCCTTTTTAATCACAGAGCATGGCATAGACTTCTCCTCATCTCTATCTCGTTGATGCTTCGATGGCAGGCGCGAATGTTCTGCATTAATAGCTTGGCTGATTTAGTTCTGCGTTCAGTGAGTGTTTCACCGTGATGTCCTCAAGACTGTCCTTGACCCTTGAAAGAACGGTTCCCAAATCCTTCCTGGGCAGATCTTCCAGCCAGGGAAGCGCCTCCTTCATCTCCGCGGCAAGACTATTCGCATTGGCAAAGTGGCACCGCTCATCCGCAGTCTCGCATTTGAACGGCTCCCCGGTCAGAATCTTGAAGGTCAGAGACAGAACGTTCTTGATGTTGTCTTCCCGGTCCCATGTCCGCGAGAAAAACTGCCATAAGCAGTGCTCTTGAATGAAAGTTACAATTTCGTCGGTTTGCCCCATTACAGATCTCCTTCCTGTATGTTCTGACCAGCCAGAGCCCACAGGGGTGAGTTGATCGCGTTGTAAATGTCTCTCGCCATGTTCACGAAGCCTTCAAAACCCATATATGGACCATTGTGGTATGCGTGCCCGTTGACATAGGGAATATGCAGCTTCTTGACCAATTCGCCAACACGAGGACCGGTGAAAATAACATCCGGGTGCACCATCGTGAGCACCTCGAAAAACTCGAGTTCATTGCCGTCATCAATGTAGATTGCGCCTTCGCGGCCGCGCGCGATGACCTTTTCAAAGTCTTCCTGATGGCCGAACTTCGATGACATTGCCACCACTTCCATGCCCAGGTCGTCCTCGACGGCTTTGGTCCAATGCCACAAGCGGGGGCCACCTGTCCAGATCGCCATCTTCTTGCCCTTGAGGCGCTCCTTGTACCAATCGGCCTGAGGCTTCCACTTCGCCTCTTCTTCCGCAATCAACGCCTCGACCTTGTCCTGAATCCCGAAGAAGTCCCCTATCTTGCGCAGGCCTGTGGCCATGTAACTCAGGCCCCATGAGTCAATGTCTAAACGGGGGATGCCATACGACTTATGCAGCTCATTGGCGATGTAGCCGGCCGACCGGGCGCAATTGACTACGTCCAGTTGCGCGCGATGCATTCCCCGGCATTCGTCGTAGGTCGCATTGCCGGTGAAATGCGCCAGCACCTGGATGTCAAGCTTCTTCCAGTACTGCGCCAGAATCTCCGTGTCGCCCTGAATGTTGTAATCGCCGATGAAGTTGATGGTGTAAGGGCTGGTGATCTTTGGTTCGACTTGCCCGACCTTCTCGTGAATCCACGCCATATTCAGCACGTGGTGCCCCTTCGACTGGCTGACTCCGGCAAAACCGGGGCACTCAACCACGAAGATATCCACGTCCGGCCGCTCGGCCATCACTGCCCTGGCGACAGCTTTGGGGTCATCGCCAATCAGCGCCGTCGAACAGGTGGTGTAGATAATCATGCGCTTGATGACAGGCATCTCATCAAAGGATTCGAGAATCGATTTCTTGAGCAGCTTCTCTGCCCCGAAAACGACATTCTTTTCCCTGACATTTGTCGACCATACATATTTGAGCTGGAAGTTATCGTTGTCACTGGGATAGCGCTTGGTGTGCCATGTATCATATGCGCACCCGAACGGCCCATGGATCATCTGGATCGTATCTTTGAGCACGCCTCCAATAACCAGCTTGGCGCCGCAGAAAGCGCATCCTCTTTCCGATAAGCTTCCCGGGATCGTAGCGGAATCAGAAAGAGGGAGGTACTGCGTTGTATCCTCTCCCGCCTCTTTGATGTATACGTGCTTTTCACGCTCCGGGATTAACGTGTCGCATTCGAGCAACTTCATCGGCATAGTGTTGTCTCCACGGTCGTAGCTTGTTTGCGGCTACGAAGGACCGAGATCGCGATAAATCGGCCAAGGGCTTTCGCTTGCTAATTGCTCTGATAGCGTGCCCACGGTAGAAGATGGCCTCAGGCCGCCTCCTGCTGATAGGAGATACGCGCTGGCCTGTCCTAGTCAGGAATTCCGTAACTGACGACCATCTCTTCCAGTTCAGACATCTGCAAGGGAGTCGGGATCACAAAATCCGTGTTATCAATGATCTTGTGCGCAAGTTCGGAATACTCGCTGGCCTGGTTGCAGGTTTCGTCGTACTCAACGACCGTCTTCTTGTTGAACTCGGCCTTCTGCACGATGTTGTCGCGGGGAACAAAGTGAATCATCTTTGTTCCGAGCCGCTTGGTGAATTCGGCCATCAATTCCAATTCACCGTCCACTTTGCGGCTGTTACAGATGATTCCGCCGAGCCGGATATCGCTCTGATTCGCGTACTTCAGCAGGCCGCGCGAGATGTTGTTGGCCGCATACATGGCCATCATCTCGCCGGATGCGACAATATAGATCTCCTGTGCCTTGCCCTCGCGCATGGGCATTGCAAAACCGCCGCAGACGACGTCACCCAGGACATCAAAGAAAGTGAAGTCGAGATCTGGATCGTAGGCCCCTAGCTCTTCCATCAGATTGATGGCGGTAATCACGCCACGGCCGGCGCAGCCCACGCCAGGCTCAGGCCCGCCCGACTCTACGCATCGAATGCCGGAATACCCTGTCTTGACGACCTTTTCGACAGTTACATTCTCTTCGCCTTCATCGCGAAGCATATCCATTACTGTGTCCTGCGGTTTGCCCCCCAAGATCAGGCGGGTCGAATCGGCCTTCGGGTCGCAGCCGTGAATGAACACTTTCTTGTTGTAGATATGCGCCATGGCAGCGGCGGTATTCTGCTGCGTTGTGGATTTGCCTATTCCGCCTTTACCATAAAATGCGATTTTCCTTGTCATAATGACTCCTTTTCGGAATTGGACTTGTTCCTATCCGCCTTGCAGGGTTTTCAACCAGTTGCGTCTGGCCTGCGCTTAGGACGCGCCACTGAATCTGGACGGTGAAGTGCGCGTCGCACAATATTGGTTTGCCGTACGCTTTGATAGATGCACGAGGTTTGCCAAACATGGAAGAAGACTACTGGGACAAGAATTGTTTTTTACAATTGCGTTCTCGCTGTTGATAATCCCTACGCTTTGAAGGAGATACTTGCACGGAAGATCCCACGGATAATGGCTGATATGGTATTTGCAAGTCTTGCTGAAGCGATGTCGTGAAGATTTCCGGAAAGAGCGCATGACAAAACCGTTCGAAGTTGTACGAGGAGGCCAACAAATGTGCAATTATGTCCATGATCGAACGATCACAAACATATTTCAGACTCGTTGTTTGTACAGAAATGTACAACGGCATGAATGTCTCAGTTCAGGCGAAGACTCGCCATCCGCTCAGGACAATCGCGCTGCGCGGCTCTAGCGAGCAGCGATGGCTGCCTGGTTCTTCTTTTCGAAAATTCTGTAGTCTTTGTAACTGATTCCATACTTCTGCATGCGGAGCGTGAGGATTCTGCGTGTAAGGCCCAGTTCTCTAGCAGCTTCCGTCATGTTGCCCTCTTTGGTTTTCAGGGCATCTACGATCATCTCGTATTCGATGGCGCCCAGCCTGGCGGTGAGCCCGCCCTTCTGCACGGTTCCCGACAACACCGGCGTCTGAAGAGAGGGAGGCAGATCGTAGCCGTGGATGACGCCGCCTTCAGAGAGAATCGTCGCCCGCTCGATCACGTTTTCAAGCTCGCGAACATTGCCTGGCCAGTGATAACTCATCAGCATATTCAGCGCGGGAGTCGAGATTCTCTTCACATCCTTGTGGCACTCCTTGGCATACCGCGCGACAAAAAAGTCAGCCAACGCAATCACATCGCTGCCGCGCTCACGAAGAGGCGGAATGGTGATGGGAAAAACATCGAGCCGGTAAAAGAGATCCTCTCGAAACTCGCGGTTGTTGACCATCTCGGAAAGATCGCGATTCGTTGCCGCCACAATTCGGATGTCTACTTTTATGGGCCGGTTGCCTCCCACCCTTTCCAGGGTCTTTTCCTGCAAAACGCGCAGCAGTTTTGCTTGCGCAGGCAGGGGAAGGTCGCCAATCTCATCCAGGAAGATCGTTCCTCCGTCCGCCTCCTCGAAGCGGCCCTTTCGGAAATTTGTTGCGCCGGTGAACGATCCCTTTTCGTGGCCGAACAGCTCGCTCTCAATCAGATTCTCAGGGATAGCAGCGCAGTTGAACTGTACCAGGGGCGCTTCTTGACCGATCCCGGAATAGTGGATTGCGTTGGCTACCAATTCCTTTCCCACGCCGCTTTCGCCCAGGATTAGCACCGTGGTCTTTGTTTTGGCAACCTTCTCGATAAGGGCATAGACCTCCAGCATTCCCTTGCTGTTTCCTATAATGTTCGAGGGGCGGAAGCGATCCTTCAGCGCACTCTGCAAGCGCCGGTTCTCATTCATCAAGGATACTTTTTCAACATTCTCAACAAGGTAAAGCTCTACGGCCTGGGCCATCATCGCGGCGACAATGCCCAATAGCTCCGCATCCAGCTTGAGGAGTATGTCGTTATCGTAAAGGCGCTCGGCGCTGATGGTTCCCAGCACTTTGTCTCCACGCTTGATGGGAACACACAGGAACGACAGATCGTCATCCTCGGCCGTGCGCGTGCGCGTCATATTGAGAAAATCACGATCGTCCCCGATCCTGGAAACGATCATCGCATTTCCGGATTCGACAACCTTGCCGGTAATTCCTTCTCCGAATCTATAAATGCCGCGCGCTTCCTCCTCTTCCGACAGGCCAAAGCTTTCATGAATATAGATGGTTCCGGCTTGCCGATCGCAGAGGCTTACTGTGCCGCGAACGACTCTCATATACTTTTCCATAATTCGCAGAAGGATCCTGACGGTGTGGGACAGGTCCGCACTCTCGGCAATCACCTGACTCATCTCGTACAAAGAAGGCCATGCCTTTATCCTGCATTCGCCGGCGAGACAAACCCAATCGTCATTCTTTTCATTTCCCATTGCTTATCCCCTTAACTCGGTCAAAATAATCTGCCTGATTATTCGAACTGTTTTCTGCAGGGTTTCTTGGACTGGGATACTTCGTTCTTCTGCGTCGTTCGGACGTTCTTCTGAAAGTGTCACTTCTGCTGGAATCACGCCATTAAGAAAGTGTGTGTGCCAGTCTGTGCTGGGTTTGCAGCCACGGGGCAGTTCCTTCTACAGGAGGCATTTTTTACGACGCGCCTTAGCGGCAAGACCGCTCCATGGCGGCGCCGGCTGAAATTGAAAAGCTTGTGAAAAATGGAAGACGCTCTGATTCATCTCCGGTAGGCCTTGCGCCTCGGATCGTGACATTCTGCCGTAGTTCGGCTCAGAGCGGTATGTTCTATGGCAGGACATATAAAAAACTACCACGAAATAAGCATGATAGTCAATGATCGATGAGCCCAAAGCAAATACCCCTGCCGTTCTTTATATTGTCTTTCACTGCTGTCCAAGATGACGTGAGGTGTTCTGGGCGGACGTTGATCTGACAGGACATAGGGCTGCGAACCCTGGCTTTAACGGAGCGGGTTGGACAGCTTCGAGTTATGCGTCGCGTTGTCTGCTGTCTAAGATGGACTCCGAT